>WNGR01025975.1_pt1 | contig 12549 bp, 12 predicted proteins | sample 5407581 | NCBI WGS metagenome assembly WNGR01 (sample SAMN13153383, study PRJNA577476) | soil metagenome | isolation source: 80 cm soil or saprolite under Garry oak tree replicate 2 | place: USA:California | collected 2016-06-15
CAGATGATCGCCAAGCTCGGCTACGTGGTGTTCGCCGAGGACATTTTTGGCAAGGGCATAGTGCCCAAGGACGTTCCCGAGATGACGAAACTGATCACGATTTATAATGAAGACCGTCCGCTCATGCGACAGCGCGCCATGGCGGGATTCGATGCCCTCAAGTCGCAACCGATGGTCGATCCGACGAAGATTGCCGCCATCGGCTTCTGTTTTGGCGGCACCACCGGGATCGAGCTCATCGAAACCGGCGCGCCCCTCGTCGGCTTCATCTCGGTGCACGGCTCGTTCAACAAATTCACGCCGGAAGCCGCCAAGAACATCAAGGGCCGCGTGCTCATCCTGCATGGCGCCGAAGACCCGGTTGCGCCGATGGAGGAGGTCAATGCGCTGGTCTCGCAGTTGCGCGCCGCCAAGGTGGATTTCGAGCTCAACCTCTACAGCGGCACCACGCACGGCTTTACGCGGCCGCAGAGCCCCTCGGAAGTGCGCGCCGATGAGCAATACAAGGTGGCCATGGCGCGCTTCTTCAAGGACGTCTTGGCACACTGATCGCCGGCTTGCGGTGTGTCCGGCGAAGGCGACCGAACAGGCGCGGGAGATCCCGGATCGAACTCATCGCCGATTGAGTGATCTGGACTCGCGCTCTGACCTACCTTGACTCCTGCTATACTTGCGCGCCGGAGGGAGAAAAAATGACTCGCAAAATGTTGCTGCTTTTGTGCACGTTCACGGCCGGCGCAATCGTGGGACATATGGCCATTCCTTTCGTCGGCGCGCATTTCGGCGCGCCTGGCGTGGTTATGGCGCAAACGCACAAGCCGCTCATGATCACTCACCTCTACACGGGTCCAGACAATCAGACGCACGCCGAAGAGGTCGAACTGAAGTTCACTCCGGGCAGCCCTGCTGAGGTGGCAAGATGATGCAGACCACCGGGGCGGAACTGCATCGGACGGCGGGCGGCAGTTTTGACGATTGGCATCGCGCTCCACGCCGCCAGTACGTGATCACGCTGAGCGGCCGGGGCGAAGTCGAAGTCGCGGGAGGAAAAAAGATCTCTCTGGGGCCGGGGCACATCGACCTCGTGGAAGACACGGCTGGTAAAGGTCACATCACGCGAGTGGTGGGTGCGGAGGATCGCGTGACCCTTCAGCTTCCGCTCGCGGATCAGTCCGGCCGATAGCTCTGGTGCCGACGAGCAAGCGGCGGCACTTTTGAAGGTGAGACGTGTGTGTCGAGGGAGGCGCGCCGTGATTCGACGAATGTGGTGGATCGGGCTGGGGCTGTGGTTGATGGCTCTGCCCGCCCGCGGGCAAGCGGATTTGGCCGGCGTGATTGACATTCATGTTCATTCCGATCCGGACAGCATGCCCCGTTCGATCGACGCGATCGATCTGGCAAAGCTCGCCAAACAGCGCGGCATGCGCGGGTTGGTGCTGAAAAATCACTATGAGTCCACCGCCGCGCTGGCTTACGTGGTGCGCAAGGAAGTCCCCGGGATCGAAATTTTCGGCGGCATCGATCTCAATCGCTCGGTCGGCGGGATCAATCCCGCGGCCATCGAGCGCATGGTGTTGATGAAAGGCGGCTGGGGCAAAGTGGTCTGGATGCCCACGTTCGACAACGAAAACCAGGTCAAGGTGAGCAAAGAAAACCGGCCGTTCGTCTCGGTTTCCAAAAACGGACAGCTGCTGCCGGAAGTTATGGAAGTGATTCAACTGGTGGCCAAGCATCAGTTGACGCTGGAAACCGGCCACTCATCGGCCGCGGACGGCCTATTAATCGTGCATGCGGCGCGGCAAGCGGGAGTGCAGCACGTGGTGGTCACGCACGCCATGTCCGATCCCATTAGCATGACCATTCCACAAATGCAGCAGGCCGCGCGCGAAGGCGCTTACATCGAATTCGTGTACGGCGCGACGATTCCGCCGAATAACGGCACGCCTGCCCGGCTGAGCATGAGCGATTACGCCAAAGCGATTCGCGCGGTGGGGCCGCAGTCCTGCATTCTCTCCAGCGACCTCGGCCAGCCGGGACGTCCGCTGCACCCGGACGGCCTGGCGCAGTTCTACCAGGCACTGCGCAAAGAGGGAATCTCGCAGGCGGACATCGACCTGATGTCCAAAACGAATCCAGCCCGGGCCCTCGGACTTCAATAAAAACGGCGCCACAAAAAGGCCCAGGGCCGCTGCGTAAAGCCGGGTCGCCGTAAAAGGGGCGCGACATCGCCGGAACGCGACGCCCGCCCGCGCGTTTCAGGATTGGTGAGGCGCGGGATCTAGAGAAGCTAACGCTTCAACAGGGCAACTGTCGTCAACTGTTCCGTCAGGGTGACCTGATGACTCTGGACAAGGTGGTTGCGGAGCGAGAGGGCTCGAAGCATCGGTGGTCATAGGCAGGGCTGCGGAGCAGGAAATAGGCAGGGCTGCGGAGCAGGAACTCTTGCGGCATCCTCCGATCGTGCTTTTGCAAAGCTGGGCGACAGTAGTCGCTACCCGCACAAGGGTATTGAACATTCTGCCGAGGCAAGTCACAGGCCAGCGAACCATGCGAATTGCAGCGTCCCCAAGCGAACGGCGAGAATGGCCGGGGGCCACCGCCAAACTTTGCCCGGCGCCTTTGGTCGAAACCTCCGAGCGCGAAGAAATCGGAATGGGAGGCTGCTTTACTTTATTACTCACCAACCTGACCGCGACTCCCAGGCGGTCGTCTTCGATCCTGTCGACGCGTAATACCTGTCCTGCGTAGCTGGCATTCGGAGCAAAAAAATCTGAATGGCGCAGGAAGCTGACGGTGAGACGCATGCCCTGGCGATAGCTGAGGTGGTCACTCTTGAAATAAAGGCCCTCACGCGAAATGTTGTCGGTGACGCACATATCGGTAATCTCGTTCGACGGATCCTCTGTCTGGCGGACCTCGATGGGCGAGGCAGCTTCCACGCGGCGATTGCGGCGGGGCAACCGAGGCAGCTTGCGTTCGGCAGGATCCGCGTGCTCGGGCGGGAACATAACACCCCAAAACTTTGGGACGGGTTGCGTGAACTCCAGTCTCACCATGGGCTGAGATCCGTTCTTTTGGGACTCGAACCCGGCGACGCGACACGCGACCTTGAGATTGTTCTGAGGATTGACTAAGAGCAACTCCTGTCCCAGTTCCACCGTTGCACCCAAACCCAGGACACAGCCAGTGGGGTAGACCACGGCCGAGCGCGCCGCCTCGATCAGAGGTTCGGGCTCGCTATGCGAAGACAATGCGTAAACAGCCACCGGAAGCTCTAGATGTAACCTCTGGTTCCGCTTGATGGGAACACCATTGCGGTGTTTCCGTTCGTTGTCGATCGGGTGTGGCGACTCGGAACAGGCTTTTGCTGGAGATCTTTCGACTGCTGGCGTATCCGCGAGGGGCCGGGACGCGCTTCGTGCCATGCCTCATTCTTCCTTTGGCTTCAGCAGGTGCCAATGGAACCTCAGTACTATCGTTATGGATCGAAAGGAGGTTTAGCGCGCAGTCCAGCCGCCATCGATGGCCAAGCTTGTCCCAGTGATCAGAGAGGCTGCCGGAGAGGCAAGGAAGACGATGGCGCCGGTGACCTCGTCCATGCGCCCGATCCGCCCGAGCGGAATTCGGCTGATGACCCAATTGCGGAATTCAGGGTCTGCCAAGAAGGAAGCCGTCATGGGCGTTTCGAGAAAAGTGGGAGCGATGGCGTTCACGCGGATATTGTTTGGTGCGAGTTCCACGGCCATGGCTTTGGTCAGCCCTTCAATGGCATGCTTGGTCATGCAATAGACCGTGCGCCGCTCCGCGCCGACGCGCCCCATTTGCGATGTCACGTGAATAATGCTGCCGCCTCGCTTCGGGCGATCGGGATCCTGAAGCATTTTTCGCACAGCAGCTTGCGCGACCAGGAACGCGGCGCGAATATTCAGGGCGATCATATCGTCCAAATGAGCTTCCGAGACATCCACAAAGGGCTCGGGAACATTCATCCCGGCGTTGTTCAGCAGGATATCCAGGCGCTCGATGCCGGCGAGGGCGAAGTGCACTTGCTCGCGCTTGGTCACGTCGCAAACGATCACGCGCGCGCGGCCTCCCGCTTCGGTAATGCGTTTTGCGATTTGTTCGAGTTCGCCGCGCGTTCTGCTGACCAGGACCACTTCCGCCCCGGCGCAGGCGAGAGCAAGCGCTCCCTCTGCGCCGAGCCCGCGACCCGCTCCCGTGACCAGTGCGACGCGGCCATCGAGTCGAAAGGCTGGCGGGATTGCTGTGCTTTCGGGCGTGGCGGGCGTGGAGTTTATCGCGGGTCTCCCAGGCTGGTGCTGACACTCACTTTGCGTTTACCGTAGCGGCGGAGCCGGATATCGGCCTGCTCCTTGTGTGCCCAGAACCTTTCGATCGCGCAGAGGCGCGAACAATACTCTCCCACGCGCACGCTGGCTTCCTCGGTACACTGCTGGTAGGTGACCGTTTTCATGAACTTGCCGACCCAAAGCCCGCCGGTGTAGCGCGCCGCGCGTCGCGTGGGAAGGGTGTGGTTTGTGCCGATCACTTTGTCGCCGTAGGCCACGTTCGTTTCGGGGCCAAGAAACAGCGATCCGTAATTCCTCATGTGTTCGAGGAAATAGCGAGGATTGCGAGTCATGATCTCGACGTGCTCGTAGGCGAGCCGGTCGGCTTCCTCGACCGCCTCGGCGAGATCAGCCACCAAAATGATCTGGCCGTAATCGCGCCAGGAGACGGAGGCAATCTCCGCGGTCGGAAGAGTCTTGAGCTGCCTTTCGATTTCCGCCGGCAGGGATCGCGCCAGAGCCTCCGACGTGGTGATCAGGGCGGCAGGCGAAGTGGGGCCATGCTCGGCCTGGCCAAGCAGATCCGCGGCCACAAACTCCACGCCGGCGGAATCGTCCGCAACGATGAGGATTTCCGTTGGGCCCGCGAGCAAATCGATTCCCACTTGGCCGAAGAGTTGGCGCTTGGCCTCAGCGACGAATGCGTTGCCCGCGCCGACCAGCATGTCTACCGGGGCGATCGTTTGCGTACCAAGCGCCATCGCGGCGACAGCTTGGACGCCACCGAGTATGTAAATCTCATCGGCGCCGGCCAGCACCATGGCGGCCACGGTTTCCGGGTGAGGTTTTCCTCCGGTCGGTGGAGTGCAGGCGATCACGCGCTGCACGCCGGCCACCCTGGCCGTCACGATGGTCATGTGCGATGACGCCACCATCGGATAACGGCCGCCGGGGATATAACATCCCACGCTGTTCACGGGAATGTTGCGATGGCCGAGGCGCACGCCGGGAAGCGTCTCGACCTCGATGTCCTTCAACGCGGCCTTTTGGTGTTCGGCGAAATTCCGGATTTGCGCCTGCGCAAATTCGATGTCTTCGATGGTTTGCGGCGAAACGGAAGCAACCAAGGAATCGATCTCGCCCGGCGAGAGCCGAAAGCTTGCGGGCGACCAGCCATCGAATTTTGCGGAGAGTTCCCGCACGGCTGCATCGCCGCGCATCTTGACATCGGCGATGAGTTTGGCGACGGTCTCTTGAATTTTGCTGTTTGCGGCTTCGATCTCTGCCTGCGGAATGCTCGTTTTCAGATACTTCGGCATTCTTTGCTCCTCAAATCTCCGGCCGCGCGGATCACCAGGAAGTGCCGGAGATTAACGTCTGACACTTTTTCGCACGCCTTCATTTTGCCAAGGGCAGCTTACCGCTGAGTTCTGAGCGGATGCAACGTCGTCGCCCGCCGGCTGAAGCTCTGCGGCATGAACGACGTCGGAAGGTGCGGCAGGCGCGCTTTAGAAGGATACGGGCGCACCTGCGGCTTTCTATGCGAGCGCACGCTTGTCAGGATTGGGTGCGTTCGCGGTGTCGCCTAAATATGTGCGATGCGGGTCAAGTACGAGCGATGTGGCCACCGAGACTAATATTCGGGTGCGGCCTCACCGTTCCCTTTCGTGCGCTTTTCGGGCAGCACTCGGCCGTCTTCCAGAACAATGCGGGCCCCGGACACGCGCGGCGCGCCGGACTTTGCCGGATGGCCGGTAACGGTAATCTTGTCCCCCGGCTTAAAGACATCCTTGCTAAAACCGGCGCCGGACTCCTGGTGGGGATTCCCCAGTTCGGCGCCCCAATGGACTACGTTGCCATTTTCGTCGGTAGCGTCAAACAGAAGACCGCAGTGAGGATTGGCCCAAATCCATTCGGTCACAATTCCCTTTACCGTGACCGATTTCTCCGTCTCATACGCCACACCGGTTCCGTGATGCGCGAATAGCGGCGCGCACGTGAGGGCAAGGGTCGCAATCGACGCGACGCACACTAGCACCTTGAGCTTCATGAAATTACCTCCCCGAGAACTCAATTTTTAGCACAGAATTCCGTGGCCAACAATGCCGGCGCTAGCCTGGCCAGCTTCGGACTCGGCCGGCGGAGCCCGGGAGCTCACTCCGCTCGTCTGCAATCATTTGCTACTTGACGGGAACGAACCTCTGCACTCTCTCGCCGTTTTGAACCTCGCCGGTGTATATATTGCCTTTCGAGTCGACGGCAATCATGTGCAGGCCGAAGAATTGCCCCCCGTTTTGGCCCGCGCTGCCCAATTTACCGACCACCTTGCCGTCCTCGCGATTGAGGAACCAGATGCAGTTGTTGGTGAGATCGGAGATATACAAGAACCGCTGTGCCTTGTCGGGCGAAAAGGCCACACCTCCGGTGGAACCGCCCTCTCCGGTATTTGGCGCCAGAATGAATTCCTTCAAGAACTTGCCTTGTCTCGTGGTGACCTGAATTCGGTTGGCATTGCGATCCGCAGCGTAGACCAGGCCGTCATTCGAGATATTCAGCGTGAGATGGCCCTTGAACTCCTTGGGCATCGGTCCGCCGGGAGTGTAGGCGCGGTCTGCATCGTTCGTGCTTATTTCCGATAAAGGCTTTCCGTAAGCGCCCCACCCGCGCTTGAACGCGAGGGTGTCCAAGTCGAACACCATCACGCGCCCGCCTAAGTAAGCATCGGTGGCATAGAGTTCGTGAGCGGGCTCGTCGAGGCGAATCTCTTCGATATTTTGGACGATCATGGGCGTCGTCGGGGGGTACTTCTCCCGGAACGCCGCTATCGCCGCCGGATCAGCTCGCCTGGGCGGAGGAGCCGGAAAGGTTCCGAGCGGACCCGGACCGCCGTGGCTCGGATCTGGATTGAGGACGGCTCCGGCTTCACCGCCACCGCCGCCCGGCGGCATGTCCGGTGCGCGGGGAGCCTCGCCGGCAAGTTTGCCGGTTTTCGGATCGTACTTGCGGACGGTGAACTGCCCGAGGTACACGAATCCTTTGCTGTCCACGGCCATGCCGTGGCCTTGCGGTTGCTCGGGGGTAAAGGAGCCGATCACCTTGCCCTCTTTATCGATGTGAATCATGGAAGGCGGGCGCGTGCAGCACACGGCCGTGGGCGGATTTTTCGCCGCGTGCAGCTCAGTATCTCTCAGGTCATTGGGACGATCCAGCACCCAGACATTGTCGTCCTTATCCACAGCCAGCCCGGTGACGCCTCCCAGCTTCCACTGGTTCGGCAAGGGCTTGGGCCAGTCAGGATCGAACTTATACTTCGGCGCGGTTTGCGCCTGCGCTCCCAGGACGACACAAGCCGTCAAGAAGCACAGGCCCATTAGCCTGGAAAGGGCCTGAGCGCGGAAACTGCAATGGATTTTCATGGGAACGCTCCTTCAGTGCCGTTCCAACTATTTGCACCCAATTCTCTACTAGGCCACCCCACAGCCAATCGCAGGCTCTTTGGGCCGAACCTCTCGCCGGATCAAGTTGGAACGGCACCAGACGAGACGAATGGTTCGACGCCAACCTGCGCGTAATCTAATCCTGGCAATCGGTTGTGTCAACGAACTCACTGGGAGCAACATAAGAGAAATTTGGGAATTTAGATTGGAGCAAGGGTCGTTAAGAAATAGCTTGGCCCAGGGCGTTAGCAGTAACCCTGGGCCAGCGCCTGTCAAATTGTTTGAAATGACCGTGGGGAATCAGCGATCGTGGTCGCCTTCGCGGTCATGATCTCGATCCCGACCATGGTCTCGGTCGCGGTCATAACGGCGGTCGCGATCATGATCGCGGCCGTGTTCTCCCTCCCAGTAACCGTCGAAGAATCGCTGTCCGTCGTGACGAGGCCCCACCCAGCGAGCCCCTGGGTACGGCGGCCGAGTCCAATAACCTTCATGCCAGCGATAATGCCTTCCGACCGGATACCAGTAGCCCTCGATCCACAGGAACTCGGGTCCGGGGGTCGGCGGCAGAACTCGAACCACGCGGGCCGGCGGCGGCGGCCCGATGGTGATCCCGACAGAGATCTGAGCGCCGAGTACCGGCAGGGCAAACAATAGGGGCGCAGCAAACAAACTTGTCCTCAGCAGACTCTTCCATTGTGGAAATTTCATGGCCGCGTATACCTCCTCAGGTTTTTGGCGACTACTTGGAGCCTCAGAAAAATGAGAGTGAGTAGTCGCGCTCGCTGCAGTGAAGCTCAATTTTCCCTGTCGCAGGGGGAATGGGCTAGTGCCTCAGAGGATATGCTTGCCCTAAATGAAAATATGGCTTACCCCGAGGTCTCGGAAAGCTGTAGAGCAAGCATTCCGAAGTTGAACCCAACTCGGCTTCCCATGGGCTGGGCCCTCAGTGCAGGGCGATGTTATGCCCGGTGGCAGCGAGATTTCCGGCGATTCCCATAATCTGCGGCAGCCACCAAAGACGCCGCACCCAAACATGGCGGCTCGTTGCCATTCGGTCGGCGAGCCACATGCCGGCGATAACCTGAGCAGCGCCTAACGGCGCCATGCGGGCCCACGTCGGCTTGCTTCCGATAAGAATCCTCGCCACGGGGTCAACTTCGGTGTATCCGCGACGGAGGAATTGTCGTGTGGTCACGCCGTCGGAAACCAGGGCTGCGGCCTGGATCGTCGTCAGAGCAAGTATCGGCTTATTCTTCATGGCCTGGCAAAGGCCCTCAATCAAAAGAAGGCAATTCGTCGCGGGCACCCGATGGATTGGCCTGATATCGCTCTGGAGAAGGGCGCTCGGGGGGTCGCTAAGATAATACGGCGAATCGCTCGCGCTGAAGCCGGGCGTCGTGCTTCCGCCGGGTTGATCGCTCAGGTCAGCGGGCCCTGAGGCGGAAGCGAACGGAGCTGCCGTTCGGGCTTCCGCCGGGAAATTGGCGCCGCTGATTGCCGCGGCACCGCCCGCGGGGGCGCCGTCTGAGGTGGCGAGACTTTCCGCGGGCCGCAAGCACGCCAATAACGCCAGAACTGCGAAAGCGAGACGAGCCAGCCGGATCGAAATCGGCCTGCCGAGTCCCTGGGACCTCGAATGGCTTGTTTGCTCGGGTGAAAACATCTGAAAAGCAGTCTAGGAACCGCCCGAGCCGCCGCTCTACTGGTCCGAAGTTCAGGTGTTCCTGTTTCTCCTGCGAGATTGGCGTTCTCGGCTCGGGGCGGGGCGTGAGGGATGGCCGGCTGTCTCGAAAGCCCTGGCTGCTTGAGCCGGAGACTAGCGTCGGCTCATGCGCGGAAAGCGTCCATACCGCGAATTGGGGGAATCTTCGCCGTGGCGGCCTCATATCGGGATACCGCCGTTATTGAAAGCCGCTTAACAGCAGATAGGGGAGCGGGCTCAAGCTTGGCTGAAGAAAATCTAAGGTGCGAGGCTGTTCAAATGGGGTTGAGAACGCGGTGAATGCGCAGCGCGGTCTGTAGGACCCTGGCGTCCTGGCCGTGGTCGGCAGTAAGTTGCAATCCGAGCGGCAGTCCGCCCGCGACCGGCATGGGAATAGAGATAGCGGGTGTTCCCAACGCGGTCCATGGCGCGTTCATTCTCGGATCGCCCGTCGAGGCCAAGCCTAACGGCGCGGGGCCCGTCGCGGCAGGCACCAGAATTACCGGCGTGGCTTTGTACAATTCGGATACCGTAGCTTTCGATTCCGCGATATACCGCCTCGCATCATCGTAACGCTGCTCAGGAATCTGCAAGCCGTCGCGAACCAGCTCCGCAAGATCGGCGAGTTTCGCGCCGTACTCTTTGTAGCGCTGCTCATGGAACCGGGCGCCTTCATAGAACATCACCGTCTGGGCGGCGTCGGCGAGTTTGTCCAGCATGGCGGCGATGTTGATCGGCCGAAGCGCGACTCCGGCGCCGCGCAATAGCGTTACCGTTTTTCCGAAGGCGGCCGCCATTTCTGGTTCGACCCGCGGCATAGGCTCGGGCACGCCAAGGGCGAACTCCTCGGGATTACCTATGGGGTGTCCCATCAGTTCCCAGAGCGCGAGCATGTCCGCCGGTGTATTGGTGAAAAAACCGAGCGTATCCAGGCTCTTGGCAAATGGCAGCACGCCTTCGATTGGAACAAGGCCGTAGCTGCCTTTGAATCCCGTAACACCACAGTAGGAAGCGGGCCGCAGCACCGAGCCCTGGGTCTGGGTGCCCAGCGCAAAGGGCACCATGCCGGCCGCGACGGCGGCTGCCGAGCCGCTGGAACTGCCGCCCGGTGTGTGTTCCAAATTCCGCGGGTTGCGTGTCGGCGCGGGGGTCCGATAGGCGAAAGCCGTAGTCTGCGTCTTTCCCAGCAAGATCGCGCCGCGATGGCGCAAATCGCGAACTATGGCCGCGTCGGCCGCGCCGATTCGGCCCTTGTAAACCGGCGAGCCGTATTCGGTGGAAAGGCCGCGGGTCTCCATGATGTCTTTCGCTCCGAAAGGGATCTCGGAAAGTTTTCCGTCACCCGTGGGCCTCTGCGGGAGAACCTGAACCCAGGCGTGAATGGAGGTGTCGAGCTCGCGGATGCGATCCAGGCATGGTTGCAGCGCAAGCTCGCGCTCCTTGCGAGAAGCATGCAGCCACTGGGTCAGTGTTTCCAGGCGAGGTGTTTGTGCGTTAGCGCCCACTGCCGCAGCGAAGCCGGCGAGAATGAAATCTCGACGGCCAATCTTGTTTCGTTCAAAACCGGTCACGAAATGCTCTCACATAGCTACCGGCCTGAGAGATTGCCGGCCCGAGAGATTATCTGATAGATGGCCATGAAACGCCTCTCTGCCAGCGGTGTCAAGCCGAAGAATCGTTTCTAACGCCGAGGCCCGCGCCGAATGGGCGGATGTCGCCTTCCGCTACGGCCCGGCAGTATTCGGTGCTATGATCGCCGCAACGGTTATGGCGCAGTCCACGTACCTTCCAGGGCTCGCGATCCAAAGCTCGGAAAGCTTGGATTCTCCGCGGCACTCCGCGGCCGTCCGCATCACCCATTGGATCACGGCGCTCAGTTTCTTTGGCCTGCTCGTCAGCGGGATCGCCATTCTCATCGCTCACCCGCGTCTCTATTGGGGCGAAACGGGCGCGCTGGGGACTCCTTCGCTCATCGATCTCCCGATTCCTTTCATGATAGGCCATTCGGGCTGGGGCCGTTATCTGCATTTCCTGTCTGCCTGGATTTGCGTCTTGACGGGCCTGTTTTACGTCCTCTCGGGCGTCCTCACACAGCACTTCCGCAAGGACTTGCTGCCTGCCAAGGCTGATTTCTCTTGGGGCCGCGTCTCGCGTATCGTTTGGAACGAATTGCGCTGGAAGCGGCCCACCGAAGAAGAGTCGGTGACGTACAACGTCGTCCAGAGGCTCGCGTACCTCGGCGTCGTCTTCGTGCTGTTTCCGCTGATCATCCTCACCGGCTTCGGCATGTCTCCGGCCATCGCATCGGTTGTCCCTGTAGTGCGGAGCGGATTCGGCGGTCAGCAATCCGCGCGCACCATTCATTTCCTCGTCGCGGTGGCCCTGGTTCTGTTCTTGTGCGTGCACATCGCCATGGTTTGCCTGGCAGGTTTCACCAATCGGGTGCGGGCCATGATTACGGGTTACAGTGCGGCCAGAAAGGAGCGCTCATGAGCGAACGACTTTCACGGCGAAAGCTGATCACGACCGGCATAGCGGCTGCCGCAGGCGCCTCCGGCCTGGGAGTTGCCGCCCGCCTCGCCGATCGATATGGACTGATTCCTCCCGACGACGGCGGCGTCTACGGCGTCGGCGAAACCATGACCTATGCTGCCCAACGGCTCTTGATGGCCCGCCATTCGCTCGCCCGGGAGTATACCCGCAGCGACATCTCCAAGATTGCCCCGGTAAAGGGCGAGCCTCCCGAGAACGAAACGTACCAGCGCCTTTTGGCGGGAGGTTTCGCGGATTGGCGGCTCAAAATCGACGGCTTGGTCGCTCGCCCCTCGTTTTTCTCTCTCGCGGAACTGCAGCGCTTTCCTTCCCAGAACCATATCTACCATCAAGCCTGCGAAGAGGGCTGGTCCTTCATTGCCGAATGGACCGGCGTCCCGCTTTCCTCCGTTCTGAATCTGGTTGCGGTCCTCCCCCAGGCCAAGTACCTTGTTTTCTTTGGCTTCGACACCAACTTTGACGCAACCGACAAACAAACCATCAAAGGCAAGTGGAACAGCATCGACATGGCCGAAGCCTGGCATCCGCAAAGTTTGCTCGCCTACGGTATGAACGGCCGGGAACT
>WNGR01006423.1_pt1 | contig 12548 bp, 14 predicted proteins | sample 5407581 | NCBI WGS metagenome assembly WNGR01 (sample SAMN13153383, study PRJNA577476) | soil metagenome | isolation source: 80 cm soil or saprolite under Garry oak tree replicate 2 | place: USA:California | collected 2016-06-15
TCGAGACCATGGAACTGCGTGCACCCCAACAAACAATCCACGCGACGGATCCCTTCGCTCGCCGCCGCGCCAGGCTGCATGCCCGCCGCAACGCGCGCCGCGCACACAGCGGCGATGGCGATGACGCGCTCGGGGGGCATGCAAGCGATCTCGTACGGGCTGACGAACTCGTGCAGGTTCGCGACGAGCGCGCGAAACACGTCCCCACAGCGCACGCCCGCCGGGTTGTGCGCCTCCACGGGCCACCGCCACCCCGCATGCTCCCCGATCGCTCCGATCCGCAGCGCGCCACACGGCGGCCACGTTGCGGGCTGCGCGTAGTCCGACGCGGCCATCGGCAGAGCGGGCCCACCGCCCGCCGCGGACGGGAAGAGGATCGCGCGTGCGCCGGCGCGCAGGTCCCATGCGAGCGGGGGCAGGCCGACGGGCCGGTGGGCGAGGAAAGGGTTTAAAGCGCTCGTCGATGAGTCCGTGCGCAATAGCGTGGGCGCGGGAGCGGGGAGGTGCGACAGGTGTGATGGGAGCGGGGGTAGCTGGCGCTCGTACGGGTTTTGGCCTGTATCCGGCTCCGCGGGGAAACTGGCGCCCACATGGCCGTGCTCCTCTGTGCGCAGGTTGAGCGGGTTCCGGCATGGCGGCATGGGGAGGGCTGCTCACCAAAGCTTTCCCCCCAACTGTCATCGCACGGGCGGTGAGCCCATTTGGCGAGGTCTCGCCAGTCGCTAGCTGTGAGCCGTGGCGGACCATCAGTGGCAAGCCGTGGCGGACCGGATTGCCGTCCTGCACCGTTTATCGTTAGCATTACGCCACGGGCTCGGCAATCAGAGGTGATCCACAAACCAGATTTTCTGCGAAAGACGGAAGAGACGACCGACCAGCTGTTGCTGCGTGCGCGGCTGCCTGATCCTTCCGCCACCGGCTGCGAAGCTTTGTCGGTCTTTCCCTTCGCTTTTTCCTTGTCGCGCCTACGCCCGCTTGTAGGAGATGGTCCCGTCGCGCTGACAACTGGGTCGGCAGGTACGTCCGCACCGGGTGGCGCAAAGGTAAAGCGAGGCGGGCGTGCGAGCTCTGAGTTTGGCGGAACGACTGCTGTCGGGCTCGTGACACCATGTGTGGGTGGCGCGGCACCGAGCGTGAGCAAAGAGGTGCCGTGTGACGTCGGAGGGTAAAATGGCAGGCTTAATCGCGGCATAGTCCTAGCGGGAGAAATGTAGTTCTGGGGAGGGAGGCTCTCGGCGGGTGCATACCCGTCCGGAGATACGACAGGCTGCGGGGCGGGTACGATGTTGGGTGGTGGCGGTGGGATACGCCCGTGTCCGTGCAACCAGGACGGATGTGGCGAGAGAGGAAGAGGGTTCGGCAGGGAGTTGCCGTCGGAATATTCGGGGTAGGTGATTGCGGGATTGGGGCTTGAAGGCGCCGCCGTCGGCCCAAAAACTGCAGTCGCAGAGAGAGAGACGGATGGGTCGTGTGCCTCGACAAAGGAGTGCAAGCCCTGCGGATCGGATTGTGGGAAGAGGTGTGGGTGTAGGGGGCGGTGTGATGTAGGTGGCGCGAGCAGCGAGGAATCGCCAATTGAGCTGCTCTCGTCGTCGTGTTCGTCAACCGCGGGCCCGTCTGGAGGTGATTCGTGGTAGTCGGAAAGCATGTTGGGTGGTTTGCTGCATTAGAGGTCAAAAAGCCAAAGGAAGGCCTTTGAAGAGGGATCACGTAATAAATTCAAAACGTACTCGTAGGACACTGGCTTGCACTGCCCCTCACGTAGGATCGGTGCGACACGCTCTGGTGAGAGCTTTGCTAAGAGGCCCGACCATGGCATAGAGGGCGATAGTCCGTCGGGATTATGTTTTGTACAAGATTATTGAGAGATATCAATGATCAGTGCCGATACGAGAGCAACGGGCTGTAAACGGCTCCGAGGCTCTGTGGGTGCAGGCTGTGAACGTAGTTGGGGGTGGGACCCCAGATACGTGTGGACAGCTTTTGTGAGGAGTGAACAGGATGAGCACAGCGCGAGTCGTCTGCCGCGTAGGTGAGGGGAAAGTCAGAGCCGTGACGAGCATACCGTAGCGCCTGAGTGGATTGGGCGCGCGATAGCCACGCGAACGGAGCGCCTCACGGCGATAGGCCAGGCTAGGTAAGGCGCACGTGGAGGACCAAGGTCGTCGTGCTCAGAGCGGGACATCTCAAGCGGACCGACTGGGGGACAGGCGTTCGTGCTGGGGGATAGGCGTGAGGTGGCAGAACACTGATGCCGAAACTCATTAATATCAGGGTTCGAATTGGAGGGTCTAGGCTGTGTGGCCCACTGAGAACTGACTGGCAATAATAGCATCAGGAGAACCCGCTTAGGATATGGGATTGAGGCAAGGCTGAAGTTCGACTTGGTGGTAAGACAGAGCGATCGCCCTTTGAAGGTGAGCAAACGGCGACCCCAGTCTTGTTCAGCAACAATCGCCCGTGAACCTGAGCCTGTGCCTGGTTCGGCGCTTGAGCTGGATGTAAATTGACAGAGTTGCTTCTCCATTAGGACCGGCGCGGCCAAGGCCGAATAGTTTTGCCAAGAATGACGCAAACTGGCACTGGCCCGGGTTTACACAACCAACCATCCCACTTTGTGTGTTCCCTGATCGCTCTTGATAGCTGCGTTAGCATCAGTTACCTCGCTTACTGCTGAAATTGCCATTTCGAGTGACCATTGAAGAGCCTTGCTTGGCTGCTCAAAAGCAGAGACTCTCGTTTACGGATGTCTTTACTGATGTTAATTGGGCATAGGGCCTAATCGAGCATTTACGAAATGTCGGTACTATTGCTCTGCCGGGTGGAGCCGCGTTTCTACAGTATCGCTTTGATCACACAGCCTCGGTGATTATGTTATCTGAATTAGAACTTACAATCGCTTTTGCTGTAAAAATCACGGGCAATGAGTGTTCGCCACGTATGGCACAGCCATGCTGCGGTTGTACAGGCCCCAAACCAGCAAGCGAAACGAGAGGTGCAAAGCGACAGAAGCCCCCGCGAAAGGAGGCAGTAAAAAATAACAGAGAAGAGAGGGAAGGGCACCCCAGGGCCTTATTACATCAAGGAGAGAACAAAAGAAAAACCCCAAAGGGCAGGGCGAAGGTGCAGCAATACTTAAAGTGATGCCGGCGATCAGCCTGTGCGAAGCGCAACGGTTTGTGCAGCATTATCTCCACGATCTTCGTCCGAGTCGCTGACTCGTGCGTGCATGTGAGTGCTCCGCGGGGTGCGTGCACCCTCCGACGAGGTAAAAGCCTGTCTGAAAGGCCACGATGCGCAAAGATACTCCGCTGTTCCGCTGTTCCGGATATTCCGTGCGCATTGCGGAGCGCGGAACAGTACCGTTGTCCCGTCCGCGAGTGCCAACAAACTTGCCGCGTGTGCGTTGCTTTGCCTTTGCTTTTCACAAGGTCCGTATCCAACGGCCAGAAAGCTTCCGGTTCAAGATCACCTGTTCCGCGCGTCCGCGCGGTCCTGCGTGCGTCCCATCCCATCCCATCCCATTCCGACTCGGCGACGGCCATTCCTTACCCGCCGGCGGCGGTGGAAACTCCTCCGCCCCTCATCCCATGGGACGTTGCCTCGGAAAGAGTATTACGCTACGCGCAATATGCGAAACGTAAACACTATTTTTTTCTTGGCTCCTGCTGCATACAGTACGCAGTAAATCAATATCATCGCGTCGCGTGTTGTAAACTAACAGGTACCGTATATGGATTTCAAAAAAATGTTGGGTCAAATTGAATCGAAGCTCCTCTGTGGCCTGAAATGGACGCGAGCTGCCAAATGCTATAGCAGAACGTGCATCACCGACTGCATGAAACAGCAACAACACGCACGTCGGCCCCGGCGGCAGCGGCAGCGATGTCGTTGGACGAAAGGGCCCTGCGATGCATGCAACGTCGCCATCGTACGACCTCCGGATGTGGGTGCGGGAGAATGCGGGCACTGATGAAACGATAACGACACCCAATCGGGTGGGGCCGGAATAGGGAGCCGGCACGGTGAACGAACGTCGGTGCTGAGTGCTCCTCAGCTGTCCGGCTGACTCCGTCCATTGGCACGTATAACCTACTACTGTATACTGTGGAGCACTCTCGCATGCGTGCTCATCTCCGCTTGATGTTTCGATTTCGATCGCGCGCCCATTTATTCCTTCATATATAACACGTCTAAAGTGACTCGCCACGAAATGTAAAGGACAGCCGTAATTGCGAGCAACCAATAATGCAGCGATGTGGCCGGATGGCGGGAATGCGCACGAGCAAATGATGAGCGTCCTCCGGTCCCGTCGTACGATGACGACGATGATGACTGGGACACGTCGCGTCCAGTCCTTCGCCAGGGTCGGATCATCGATTACCTTCATTCTCATCCTGGAATTTGTGGGTTACATGTGTACACATCTCATCTCACCACGACATCAAGAAGAATGATCTTTTCCTTCCTCTCGTTTGCTTATGGTAAGTAGGAGATGCATTATGTCAACGCATAACCTGAATGTACCCATTTGGTGTTATTGCGTTCGAATGGAGACCGGACGGACGACGTACAGTATAGTTTCCTTTTCAGCTGATCCATAACCCCTGAGCGTTTACATGCGCCGTCGTTATTTCCCCCCAACAGACTCGCTACAGTGTAAAATAGAAAAGAACTCGAATTTGCGTTTTGGAGAGGGGTGAGGAGGGGACAAAGCAAAGGACAAAAAAAAAAAAGGCCCTTGCCTGCTTGAACGGGGTTCGCAAATCACTTCTTGAGACGTCAGACGGCCACTTTCTCCCCTCACGTAGTATCGGGGTCACAGAAATTCCAGATGCAGAGTATCGAATATTTTTTGTAAAAGCCGAGGAGCAAGGGGGGAAGGAGAAGAGAAGATGATGAAAAAAAATACAAAATACAAAAAAAAAAGAAAGAAAGGCCCTAAGTTAAGCTCACGCCATGCAGGGCCCGCCCTCCTAACGTTAATTCCGGGCACGTGGCTGCCACGCGCAAAACCCAAATCAACGTAAAGGTCTGTCTCGCTCCCACCACCAGGCAGCGCCGCGGTACTGTAATCTCTCCCGCCGCCCACGCCCGCTCTGCCTTATGCTTTGCCTTGCTGAAACTCACAATCTCATCAATGCATCAAAACTTCTACCGCACTTGACTCGTAGTTCCCCGACGCCCGCCTGATTGCCCGATCTCCTTGGTTGCATAACTTGCGCCTCAATCAATCTTCGAGCCGATTCTCTCATTCCGCCGCGGACGCGGCCGCGGCGTTTCTGCTCGCGCCACACTCGCACGAGAGTCAATCAAGTCAGTTTCAGACCTTCAGTTTCGGTTTCGGTATGAACCCGCCGAGCTCTGTAAACGGTATGTACAATACATACATACCGTGCCCCCACCCGAGTCATGCACGTATATTTAAATCTGGGAAAAAAGAAAGAAAAGGCAAAAGGGGATGCCAAACGCATGTTTATCTAAAGCGCCCCTTCCCCAATGGATTCGTCGTGCCAAGATGAGAAAAAGGAAAAGAAAAGACCCAATGCGCGTGCCATTTTGATTTTTGTAGAGGGCCCGGGCCCATAGTGTAGTCAGACGTCAGGGACGGCCTGACTCTAGATCTGCGCCAGCTGGCCGCCTGTCCACCAGCACGTACCTTACGACCTCACCCTATTCACCCATGCATGAAAACGCCGCGCACAGTAAAACTGTATGCCTCTCGAGACTCGGACCAAAGTCCCGGCGGCGGCGACGGCGGGGGCCAGTGCCATCCACGATGATGGTGGATCTAAGGCGGCAAAGCTCTCGTGGACGCGCGCGCGCTTGCATACGTGCTTACAACGAACGATACGACGACCCTATCGACTTTGGGCGGAAATGATGCCTGTTTTTTTGCCTTATGCGGATATGCTTTCCCCGCGGCTAGGCGCTGCCAGTGAGTGTGGGGATTTTTGTTGCGCGCGCTCGTATCTTTTACGCGCCCTTCGTGTCATTCGATCCGTGCTGTCAAGTGTCTGTTTCTCCTCCTTCGTCTCGGCGAGCAAAAGCTCTATCAGCACCGCCACACGCCGCAGTGCCAGACCCGCGCGAGCTTCAAAAACGAAAACAATAAAGAAAAAAAAATCACACATATATATCTATACATTATATATGGCGAAGCAGGTTCCAATACATCCATCCATTAAATGTGATGCATATTGCAGCCTTTGGATGATAGGAACCGGCACACCTGACTCATCGTCCGTCCGGAATCGAAATAGAAGTTGTGCCCCCGTGATCAGGAAGCTCGGGTTTACGTCCGCGGCGGGGCTTCGTCCCGTCATGTCCGGGTGTAATAAGTAATGCGCGAGGTTGGAGGTGGGAGAGTGGCAGATGGGAAATCTAGTCAGTTCGGGGGTCCCTTTTTTTTACACACATGCCCCAGCGCCAGAAAGGGTTCTGCGCGAAGACGCACCCAATTTCTGCGCCGAATCTCCGTGAGCGTGGGACGGGGCGCACGACGTAAGGTACCATCGGCGCTTAACCGCGGTTTAGAACTCTCATAGTGAGGGGGTTGGAGGGTTGAGATTCTTTTTTAACCCGTTGGACCGCCGATTGCCCACGCGCGAACAATCCGCACACATGAGTCCTTCACGGAACCCGCAACTCCGCACGGCCCCGCGCCCCCTCGCGTGTGAGTGCGAGGGCTGATTCTGATCTACCATGGTATCTTCCGGGCTCCCTCCTTGGGGAAAAAGGTGCTAATTTGCTGATTTGAACAATGGTATTGTTCAACTCGCGGTGGCCAACCAGCCGGCGCACGGCAAGAGCTACCCGGTATCTCAGTCCCATGATAAGATCAGATCTAGAACTTGTCTGAGATTCCGGATCTCCCCATCATAAAACGCCCCCCACCCTTGTCGGCTCTCGGGGTTCTAACGCTCACCGTATCCGGGGAGCTCAGCCAGAAGCACCCAAGCAAATGTATGTTTTGTGAACTTGGAGATCAGAAAAATATCGCCATTGTGTCTGAAGTGATCCAGCCGGGCAGTGTGGGCACAACCCGGAGCAAAAAGTGGTGTCTTGCAGATGCGGAGAGTACGCGTGCTTCGTCATCGCATCATCTTCCAGAACCCCTCGACCAGTCTGACCCAAACCTGATACGCCACAGCGCAGGGGAGCGGGTGTCCTAAGGAGGGGGAGGTACGTACGCATGGACTATTCGAGGACATCCGTATTGGAGAGCGCCAGTTCTTGCAAGTACACGGGACAGACTAGGCCAATTCGAGCGCGAGCGCCACACGTGTAACGACGATGACACCGGACCACTGACCATATTCGATGACGGAGTACGACAGGATGTTCGGTGTATGGAAAGGTCGCAACGCCACGGGTCATGATTGTGATGAGAGCGAAGGGTGGTCAGATAGCACGCTTTGGTGGAGAGAAAGAGACCGATCGAAAGCATACAAAACTTTGTATGCTTTGGACTGCGATCTTACCGTCCCGTGCATACTACGCTAAGGAGGTTAGACGTATTTCGTTTCTTGAAAGGAAAGCATGTTTCGGAGGAGTGGAAGCAGACTTGATCGATGTCGTCGTATGTATGCCAACGTTTTTGTTTCCGCCCCTTCAGGATATGCGTTCGTATCCAAGGCGACTGGCCGTTGCACGTTCCCCCAAACAGAACGTGCTTGGGCCTTAAGCATCGATGGTGGTGGTGCAGATAACAAAAGAAATGGACCCCGCCTGTAGTGGCAGTGGCGGTGCATGTCGGGGAAGCTGGGCAACCAGAAAAAAGAGAGTTGGCGGAAGCAAAAAAGGAAAAGGAGTAAGAGATTGATCGCGGGCACCGCGGGGTGTTTGCGAACCGATATACACCGATAGTTCCTGGAGTAGATCTCTGAGCTCAAGGCAAGAGTGAGACAAGACCACACGGGAGACAGTTTCACTTTTGCGTTAGCATCCGATTCCATGTTCTCTTGTCTTCCCTTTCTGTGTCTCTGAATGGTCCGAGCGAGCAAGTCTAAGAGTGTGTGGTGGTCATGCGCGGACGTCGGAATACTCGACGTTAGATGGGACAAGACCAGGAACGGGTCTGCCTCTCGATATCCCCGTGTCACGAGGGCAGAATATACGGCGATATATGCGTTGATTTCCGGGAATTACTGACAGCGGGTGCGTCAGCAGGGCAGGGAGGGGCAAAGGTGGGAGAGAAACACGGGAACGGGAACTGGCGCGTACGCGTGCGCCGCTAGAGCACGTAAATGAAGGAACGTGGGGAAAATATGGTCCGAAAAAGACAAGCGATCGATTAATATTCCTAGTTGCTACCATTACTTGTACTGTCCCCGCTACGCTAGTCTTGCTCTTGTGCGAGCATCAAGACGACTGATGGTCTAAAAAAAAAAAAAAGCGATGAGAGGGAGAACGAGGGTGGGAGGGGAGGGTACGGGGGAAACAATTTGGGGGTATGGCTGTGCCCGGATGTTCGGTAAGTGGAGTGGCGCTTGGGAGCAGGAACAGTTATGAGATACTGGTGTGACGTGACTATTGGTTGAGTCAAGAGTATTACAGTAATTTGTAAGATACTTATCGAACATTGTGGCGAAAAGGAAAAAAGGTGACCAGACTCGGAAGCTCGGAGTCGATCCAGGAAATAGGCTCGACAAAGTTACGACTCACGAGGGAAAAAATAATATAATAATGAAAATGAAGGCACTCATGGGCGAAAGGGATGGGAAATGGAAGAGTCAAGGAAGGAGATAACTTGGAATATTCTTGCAAAAGACAATAACAAGGCGGCAGTGGCTGACGTTGTTTGTAGCTATTTGGATACATAATGGATTCCCAAATTACCTTTTATGCATTGTGTCCCTCGACGATCCATCGGGCAAGACCCAGGCGTCTGTAGAGATCTTGGTATTACGGTATGGCTCCTTCGGGGGTACACAGACTATAAAGACTAGCACGCTGCTAATTGTCTTCGGTTGCCGCCGCTCACAATTGTTTTTACGCTCATCCCAACAGGACAAAAGACCACGAGTGATCTCCACGAGCCCCCTTGAGCAACGACCCATTTCTCCCTCCTGCTGTGCTACGAACCAGCGGGAGTATTGTGAGCCCGTTTTCGGCCTGACGCAAATCCTTGCCTTTTTATCTTCTTGAAATCTCACTCACAAACAATTTCCCTCCCATTCTTCAATTGTCCCCTCGCGCGTTCCAATTATCATCATCATGCCCGCTATCCGCACGCGCGATTCTCTCATACACTGTGAGTCCACCATTGTTCTTCTCATCTCCCCCTTTCATCCGAACCCTTCCAGCTCTCGAAGTGGCCGTGGCTGAGCCCGAGCCCAATACCACCCCCATGCTGAATGTCATCTCTCCGACGCCGCGCGCCTTTACGTTTCCCATGAATGTCCACACTCCTTCGCCCTCTCCGTCCAACTCACCGTTTGAGCCTGATCTCGGACCGCTCACGTTCTCTACCCCTCCTCCTTTCAACAAGACCCACACCCCGTCCTCCTCGATCTCGTCAATTTCCTCCCTCTCATTGACGACCACCGGCACCCTCTCCACTGACGTACCTGCCACGCCTTCGTCTCATCGTCGCAGACGTTCCACCGTCTCCGATATCAATGAACGTCGGCCGAAGAAGGGTGACGAGGATTACATCAAGCGTCCCGAGAACGCGTTCATTTTGTTCCGCCGTAAATGCTGCGAGGATCGCAATCTGGCGCTGGGCGCTGGAGATGCGGGCGAGGGCGATGGGTCCGCTCCGCCGACCAAGAAGCAGCGTCAGGCGGATTTATCTAAAACGATCAGTCAACAGTGGAAAAGTCTCTCAGCTGAGGAACGTCAGTACTGGGAGGATCTTGCGAAGGAAAAGAAGGTGCGCACCTATGTAGCTCCCCTTGTTCTCCTTTCGACATCCTAACTTCACGTCACGTGATTCCAGAAAGAACATGAAACCCTATATCCCAACTATGTTTACCGTCCTCAGCGCGTCAAGGGCAAAAAGGCTGCTTCCAATGGCAAAGGAAAGGCACGTGGTGCTGAGGAGCCGGAGACTGATACCGAGGGCCTCTCGTTTGTGATGCCCGTCCCGGCTGTCCAGCCACGCGTCGGACGACGCGCCATTTCTGCCCCCACGCCTCCCCCGGCATACCAGCAGACGATCCACATCCCGATGGTGTACATGCCTTCGACGCCTACCACGCCCTCGATGATTCCCTTGACGATATCACGCACCTGCTCGCCCGCTGATGCCTCGGCCCAGCTCTCGCCTGGAGACATCTGTTACGACTATGTCCCGCCCAATGGTGCGCTATTGCCCACCTTCACCCAGCATCAAGGATGGGTGCCCGACGGTGGGGCATGCAATGACGTATATGTGAACGTGTTTGACTTGCCGCACCTCGACCCACTCGCTATCCCTTGCGGTACGGCCAATGCGGACGGGCTCTTCAAGTCGCCTTCGACTGCCTCGTACGCAAGCTCGTCCGGTCCTTCCTCGCCGCACATTTCCCCATATACGCCGACCGCACTCGAGACGCTGCACGTTGGTGTGGACGCTTGGCAGGCGCAGACGTCGCTCCCGATGTTTGACGCGACGCCGCAGCTTCCGCTTTCGCTCGAGTACCAGCCATATTCGTGGGCGACAGCGCCAGACCTGTGGGTCAACGGGGGCGCGCCAATGTTCAACGAGGACTTTGATATCTCCATGATCCCGCCGATCTCGATCGAGGTCCCTAAGTTTGACGGCGCGGCGACGCACATCGCAGACCAGCCATGCGCGCAGCACGACTTCCTCAGTCCCCAGTCCTGTGAGCAGGAGGTCAGAGGTGCATACGCACCTGTGTTCACGTTCAATGACGTACCCGAGCTGGTGGACGGCTTCTAACAAAGACTTATCCTCTTCACGTTGTGTGCAACGGCCCCGGCGGCCGCCAACGCAGATGATGCCCAATCCACGCGACCACATGATAAATGTCACCACTCCCAAATGCTGTACGGATGCTTTCTTTCTTTTTTGTTTGTTTGTTTGTATCAACACACCTGGAGCTTCCAACACGTCCTGTACTTTTCTTTTTGCCCACCATTCTTTTTTTTCTCCGGGTCGCGTCGTCTTCAGGACAATCTTGGTATTTCATGTTGTATATTGCTTGTATTTTGTTTTTTTTTGTCATGCGCGCGGTTCAATCGCTGTATCCACCATTACCATCCCAGTCCTCCACCCACGCCATTTGTCCTCCTTTATGCGCTATACCTTCACGTTTCTGTACTCACCTAACCTCCTGGGCTACCTTTTACCCAACACGCGCCTACCTTTAGGATACCCTGGAATGACCGATACGTATGACGCTTGCACTCTTTCAACTACCGCACCCCTTTCTCTCACCTTGTTTTATCATTCACATAACTTTCTCCCATCGTCTTGTTACCGCTGCAGTATTTCACCGGAGCGTTTTGAAAATGAAAACCTGAATGAACACCCGGATGCAGCTTGGTTGTCGTTGTCCGAGTGAGTAGAAGAGCGAGTGAATGGGATCGACCGAAGCCGGCTGTATCGAGAGAATCACGTGTTTTTCAGGGCATCGTTACCGACAACCTTAGAATCCTGGCCAGAGACACCGACTGACTACTAACAATTTAAACAGGGAAATAACACATTTAATCTTTGCTGGGAATCGTCGACCCAGGATTTCTCAGGCCCAATCTGTTATCGGACGAAATCAGGCAATACTGTACCGTACTCCGTACGATTACTACACCCCGCAGCCTCGAGTCGGACCTCGTGGATCCGGGGCATCACTTCAGACGCCGTGCCTAGTTTTGTCTGCCCATCCTCCTTGCCACAGAACCATGATCTCCATCGACTGGTTTACATCCGACCACCGCGAGTCGGCTCCCAATAACACTGAGCGAACACCACCAGCACCGCGCTCGCTGACTTGGCAACCCGCACCATCGCCATTACGACAGGTCTCATCCCCTGTGCCACCGCAGCACCAATACCACTCTCCACAGCTTTCTCCGCCCCGGCTCTCTCCCGCCATCTGGTCGACACTGCCCATCGAGCTCGTCACCCAAATCCTCCTCTATGTAGCCTTTGCCTCGCGCGTCGACGCCCACGCCCTCTGCCTCGTCTCCTCCGCCGTGCGCCGCGCGGTCCTCCCAGCGCTATACCACAACGTGCTCCTCCGCCACGCGGCGCAGGTCCCTGCCTTCGTTTCGCCCTTCGCCGTGTCTACAAGCTGGCGCCCGTCTCATCGATGCCCCTCCCCCGGCAACGCGAAGCTCCTGGCCCACATCCCCATCCACGCCCTGGCCCTAGCCCTGCCCACCAAGCGGCCCTCTCTCGAAGTCGCGCTCGCACGCGCAGCACCCGCACTTGCCTCGCTCGAACACCTCGCCCTGACCGCGCCCCTCCTCGGCGCGCACGCACACTGGCTGCGCGGCAGCGGCGGCGAGCAGCGAGCGATCCAGCCGCGCACGCTGATGCTATACCACCTGGGGCGACCCGCGCCGGTGCACTTTGGCGAGCCGTTCCTGCACCGCGT
>WNGR01006424.1_pt1 | contig 12547 bp, 7 predicted proteins | sample 5407581 | NCBI WGS metagenome assembly WNGR01 (sample SAMN13153383, study PRJNA577476) | soil metagenome | isolation source: 80 cm soil or saprolite under Garry oak tree replicate 2 | place: USA:California | collected 2016-06-15
GGCCAGCGGATCATCGCCGGCGCGCGGAAGCCGCCTTCGAAGATCGTCCCCTTGCTCTGCGCGAACGGCGTTTGCCCGCCGTCAGGCCAGGTAAAGACCTCGGTGCCGTTGTCGGTGGTGAACAGCACGATGGTGTTGTCGTCGACTCCCATATCCCTAAGTTTGTTCATCACGATGCCGACGTCGTCGTCGAGCTGCGCCATGCCGGCTTCATGAATGGACCAGCCGTTCTTGGAGTTGCGCAGCGCCTCGTATTTCGGCGACAGATGCGTCACGACGTGCATGCGGGTCGGATTGAGCCACAGGAAGAACGGCTTGTTGTCGGCCTTGGCCTTGTCAATGAAGTTCAAGGCGAGGTCACGAATCTCGTCGTCCACAGTCTCCATCCGCTTCGGATAGAGCGTGCCGGCGTCTTCGATCTTCTGCTTGCCGACCTTGCCCCAGCGCGGATCCACCGTTGGATCGTCGACATTGGTCGCATAGGAGTGAACCATGTTGCGTGGACCCACCTTGTTCAGCAGCTCCTGCGGATAGGCAGGATGCGCCGGGTCCTCCATCGCATCGAGGTGATAGAGATAGCCGAAGAACTCGTCGAAGCCGTGCACGGTCGGCAGGAACTCATTCAGATCGCCGAGGTGGTTCTTGCCGAACTGGCCGGTGGCGTAGCCCATTCCTTTCAGCGCCTGCGCGATCGTGACGGCCTGCGCTGGCAGGCCGATGGGTGAGCCGGCCTGGCCGACCGTGGTCATGCCGGTGCGGATCGGCAATTCGCCGGTGATGAAGTTGGCGCGACCCGCCGTGCAACTTGCTTCCGCGTAATAATCGGTGAACAGCATGCCTTCGGCGGCCAGCTTGTCGAGGTTTGGCGTCCGCCCGGCCATCATGCCGCGGTGGTAAGCGCCGAGATTCCATATGCCGATGTCGTCTCCCATGATGACGACGATGTTAGGCCGTTGTCCGGCGGGCGCCGTTGCCGGTTGCTGCGCTTGCGCGACGCTTGTCAGTCCGACGGCCGAGAGCGCCGATGCCGCGACGAGAGAACTGCCACTCAACAAGAGATCGCGGCGCTTCAATCCTGCGCCGTTTGGTCCCGTGCTCTTCTCAGGCTTTTTCGGCATCTTGTCGCTACTCATGGCGTGATCCTCATCCTGGTGATGCACCTGAAGCCGACATGGCTTGCCGAGGTGTCGATCGGCTCGGCATGACGCGCGGCCGGACGATAGCGGCGGCAGTAATTGGGAGCGCAAAGATGCGAGCCGCCTTTAAGCACCTTGCGTGGAATCCTGATGTTCGGATGGCAAGAGTCGTAGCTTGCGGCCTCGGGCCCGCCGCGCGGATTTTCCGGAATGCAGCACGCCTTTAGCGCATCGGCTTCATGCTTCGGCGAATACCAATCGGCCGTCCATTCCCAGACGTTGCCGATCATGTCGTGCAGCCCGTAGCCGTTGGCCGGGAATGCAGTGACAGGCGAGGTGCGTTCGAAGCCGTCGGTGCAGAGGTTTTGGTTCGGGAATTCGCCCTGCCAAGTGTTGGCCATGTGCTTGCCGCCTGGCGCGAACTCCGCGCCCCAGGCGTATTCGGCGTCGGCCAATCCGCCGCGTGCCGCAAACTCCCATTCCGCTTCGGTCGGAAGATCCTTGCCTGCCCAGTGCGCATAGGCGAGCGCGTCGCCATAAGCGATGTGCACGACAGGGTGATTGTCGAGCACGTTGATGTTGCTCTTCGGCCCGTACGGATGGCGCCAGTCAGCGCCCTTCATGAATTGCCACCATCGGCTCCAATCGCGGAGATCGACGGCCCGCACGGGCGGCGAGAACACCAGCGAACCGGCATAGAGCATGTGCGGCAGCGCGCCGGGATAGTCCTGCGGATCAGGCGAAAGTTCGGCGAAGGTAACGTGGCCGGTCGCCCTCACGAACTCCTTGAATTGCCGGTTTGTGACCGGCGTTCGGTCGATGTGGAATGCATCGACGGTCACGCGATGAACCGGCGCTTCCTCGGGATAATGCTTGTCCGATCCCATGCGGAACGTGCCGCCGGGAAGCCGCAGCATGCCATCGAATCCAATATCCGATCGATTGATCGCTGCAGTGCCGCGCATCGTTGCACCCTTCCGTTGATGCAGTGATATGTTTCTCGAAATGGCTGCAGCTGACTATGCAAAATCGAACATCTCGGAACATTCTGCTGTTGTGGAAACTTGAACGCCATCGGCAGGCCGAAATCAGCAACGCTGGCTTCCGCGGCGCATCATTTGCTAGTCGTCTGCCTGGATAGCCCGTCAGCTTCACGCGGACGTGCCGTCCTTCGTCTGGAATCCGAGCTGGAGTTTGGCAAGGTTGATAGCGGGGGTGCGCCGGGTCTTCGATCTGACCGCCGCGCGAGGATTCCGCGGACGCCCCGTGGGGCGCCCGCGTCACCCGCAAGCATCCGAACTACTGGCTCGGGTGCCCCTGACCCTTCTTGAGCTGTTCCATGACCTGATCCAGGTTGTAGCTCGCCGGATCCTGAAGGGGGGGGAACTCCTTGTAGGATTCCAGCTCCTTGAGCCACAGGACCTGGCCGATGGGCAGCAGGTTCCAGTCATATATGTAAGCCGAGACCGCCCCGGCGAGTGCGCCGCTGAACCAGAAACCCGCCTTTTTCTCGTCGCCCCACGACGTCTCGAATGGATCGCGCTTGAGGTTCACCATGCCGGCTGCGAACTGGGTCTGGACTCCCGGGGAGAGGAAGCCCGTCGCGGTTTCGGGCGCGATCGCGAAATACATCTTCCAATTCTTGTAGCGCACCGCCGACGGGTGGCTGCTGGAATAGTAGAAGAAGGTGTCGCGCGCGGACTTCTCCGATTTGCCGGTCAGATAGTCGATCTGGTTCACGCCGTCGAGCTTGGTCTTGACGATGCCCGGATAGGAACCGGCCATAATCCGCTTGTTCAGCGCATCGCCCTTGTCTCCGCCCGCGATCTCGACCAGCGTGGGAAGCCAGTCGAGCGACGCGAAGATGTCGTTCTTGACGGTCCCGGGCTTGATGACGCCCGGCCAGCGCATGACCGCCGGAGCGCGCATGCCGCCTTCCCAGGTGTTCATCTTCGAGCCCTTGAACGGGGTGGTGCCGCCGTCCGGGTAGGTGAACGTCTCGGCGCCGTTGTCCGTGGTGAACACGATGATCGTGTTGTCGAGCTGGCCCATATCCTGGAGCTTCTTCATCACATAGCCGATGTTGTCATCCATCTGCTTCATGCCGGCTTCGTTGACGCCCCAGTCCTTGCCGCCCGTTTCGCCGACCATGGCCATGTACTTGTCATTCAGCACGGTCGTGACGTGCATGCGCGCCGGGTTGTACCAGACGAAGAATGGCTTGTTGGTTTTCTTCGGGTCGTTGCGATCGAGGAAGTCGATGACCTTGGCCGAGATTTCTTCGTCGACACCCTTCGATCGTTCGAGCGTCAGCGGACCCTGATCGCTGCACGTCTGGGTCTTGGATGAACCATCGGACTTGCACGACAGGACGTTGCGTGGAGGCGTCAGGCAAATCGTCGTCTTCGGATCGACCGCGCCCGGTACCTCCGGGATGCCGGGGATCGGCGTGTTCATGCACGGCGGGGCAACCGTCTGCTGGGTGGGGGACTTATTGATGTCCGGGAAGCTCACGCCCTGCATGGCGTCGAGGTGATACAGGTAGCCCCAGTATTCCTGGAAACCGTGCGCGGTCGGCAGCGCGTCGGTGTGGTCGCCGAGATGGTTCTTGCCGAACTCGCCGGTGTTGTAGCCGAGATCGAGCAGGAATTTGGCGAGCGTCGGGGTGCCGGGACGCAGATAGGACGGGCTGCCGGGCAGTTGCGGGGGGATCATGCCGGTGCGCAGCGGATTCATGCCGGTGAAGAAGGCATTGCGGCCGGCCGTGCAGCTCTGCTCGGCGTAGTAAGACATGAAGATCGCGCCTTCGTTGCCGATGCGATCGATGTTGGGCGTTTCCCCAACCATCAGGCCGCGATGATAGATGCTCGGTTGCATCCAACCGATGTCATCGCCCATGATGAAAAGAATATTGGGCTTCTGTGGCGGTTGCTGCGCCACTGCCGGCGTGACCACTGCTCCAGCCAGCGACGCTAGCATCGTCGCGCTCAGCAGAGTGGCGCACAACCCCTTGTGCGATCCTTCCGTCCATCCTGGAACGTCAGGAAGCGAAGACAACGTAGCTTTTTGTATGCAGTCAGCCATGGCGTCGTTCTCCCGTTTATGACGAGGTATTGGTTTCTCGTCGGATGCATCGAAAACCAAGATGGCTCGTGGAAGTGTCGATGGGCTCCGCATGGCGCGCTGCCGGCCGGTAACGTCGGCAGTAGTTCGGCGCGCACAAATGCGAGCCGCCTTTGATGACTTTCCGTGGAATTTTCACATTGGTGGTTCTGGGGTCGTAGCTGTCGGCCTCGCGGCCGCCGCGCGGGTTCTCCGGAATGCAGCAAGCCTTCGGAGCATCTGCCGGATGCTTTGACGAATACCAGTCGGCGGTCCATTCCCAGACGTTGCCGATCATGTCGTGCAGCCCGTACGCGTTTTGCGGGAATGCGGTTACCGGCGAAGTGCGTTCAAAGCCGTCGGCCTTGGTGTTCTGGTGCGGAAATTCACCCTGCCAGGTGTTGGCCATGTGGCGGCCGTTCGGCGTGAATTCATTGCCCCACGCAAATTCTGTCTCTTCAAGGCCCCCGCGCGCCGCAAATTCCCATTCCGCTTCGGTTGGGATTTCCTTGCCGGCCCATTGCGCGTAGGCGAGCGCGTCGTCGAACGCCACATGCACGACAGGATGATCGTCGAGCGCATCGATGCTGGTCGTCGGCCCGTAGGGATGCCGCCAGTCAGCCCCCTTGGCGAATGTCCACCATTGGCTGAAGTCGCGCAGGCTGACCGCATGTTTGGGCGGCGAGAACATCAGCGAGCCCGCATAGATCATGTGCGGAAGCATTCCCGGATAATCCTTGGGGTCGGGCGTAATCTCGGCGACAGTAACGTGGCCAGTCGCCCTCACGAACTCCTTGAATTGCCGGTTTGTGACCGGCGTTTGGTCGATGTGGAATGCATCGACGGTCACGCGATGAACCGGAGCTTCCTCGGGATAATGCTTGTCCGATCCCATGCGGAACGTGCCGCCCGGAATCCGCAGCATGCCATCGAATCCAATATCCGATCGATTGATCGCTGCAGAGCCGCGCATCGTTGCACCCTTCCGTTGATGCCGTGATATGTTTCTCGAAATGGCTGCCGCTGACTATGCAAAAACGAACATCTCGCAACAAAATCGGCAGGCCGAAATCAGCAAGCTCTGCTTGTAAAGCCCGCGGGCGTTTGCGTCGGTTCAAGGACTTAGAGGCATGAGGGCGTTGCGCAGCGGTGCGCTGGATACCTGCATCAGCCCAGCAAATGGCTGACCCAGCTCCAGCACCAGGTAAATCGCTCCAGCAGCCGACAGCGCAAAGATAAACAAAGAACAGACAACGATTGCATTCGGCTGGGCAAACAGGCTGAAGCTTGCAAAGATGATAGTGAGCCAGAAAATCAGCACCACCAGAAACGGCATCGGAATTGAATTGTCCATCTGCGCGAACAACAACAAACGCGTTTGCGCAATATCGGTGCCAACCTGTATGGCCCGGGCTTGCAGGGAGCGTTGAAAATCGTTCTTTGGCGAAAGTTCCTGAAGCTTCAAATAGAATGTTTCAGTTTCGGTGCTGGCCGCGAAAGGGACCGCCTTGGCGGATTCGGAAGTGTTCTCACGCCACATTCGATCGGCCAAAATAGTGACGCCGCGCCGCATCAGATTGCGGAGTGCGACTGTTTCCGGCCCGTACTCCTCCAGGAAGCGGTCGAGCAGGATGATATTGGCTGTCAGCTGTTTGACTTGAGTGCCTTGCGTGTCATACGAGCTCTTCGCCGAACCTATCAGCAGGCCAAGGACAAGTGCGGCTATCGTCCCAATGAGACCCGTGCCCAGTCGGACGACGTCCTTTGCGTCCGCGCTCAGATGATGCCCTCTCAAGCAGCTCCGAAGGAACATGCCAAACATTGCTCCGCCTGAGATGCACACCAGCGCGATGCACGACAACGCGATCGCGCTCACGGTGCGTCTCCGTTGCGAGCCGCAGGAAAGCATTCACGTTGCATATTGGCATCCTTCGACTATGTGCGGCCGCAGTTGCCACGTCGTCTAGGCCGCGGAGGCAACCAACGGTCTCTTTGCAAGCACGGATCGTCGATCGTGAATCAGGCCCTCGAGTCGATGGGCAGCCACGTTCAACGTAGCGGCATCCACCGCGCTCTCGTCTCCGGCGGCGGATTTGGCGCGTTCTGCCCTAAGAATGCTGTCGATTTCCTCTTCGATCTCCAACAGCTCCGCCTCTGCGTCGACCTTCCGGATCCGGCGCGCCAATGCGTAAAGAGAGTCCAGGGGGCCTTCCGGAATGGCAGGCCCGCCGATCCCCAGAAATTTCCAGGCCGCGGCAAGAATGGTGGCTGCACCTCCCAGCACCATCGGCGTCAGATAGATCCAGTTGCCGTATTCATCCATGAAGCTCTGTTGGGTGCCGTTGTAGAGGGCTGCGGCCCCGGGATGCAGCGGAAGGAAGGCGTCCTGGTCGGTGCTGGGCGCGGTGATTTGAGCGAAGATCGGCTGCTCGCCAAGCAGGTCCCTGCGGACGCTCAAAATCGTCTGCGTGAAGCTGGTCATCAAATCCGTGCCGAGCTTCTTGTTCGCAACCAGATAGAGCGTCGCCCTCAAGGTCGTCAGGTCATCATCCGGCGCCGGCGGCGATCCCCGCAACGTGCCCTTCGGGACGTCGAAGCTTTCATAGGCGCGCTCGGTCTCCGCAATCGCGCCCGCAGACTCGATCGGGATCAACACCGGCACCGTTTTGGCCCCCAACTGAAAGAATCCGCGTAGAAGCGTGAGATATTTCTCGGTCAGGGGGATCGCAACAAGAAGAGCGCTGACCGCTTTTGATTGAATCGCTTGTCGAACGTCCGCGGGGGCTATGTTTTTGAACACAACCTTGGCGCGGGTCAGGTCGTATTCCTTCGTCAGCACATCGACAATCTTCGAGTTCGCGGCACCGCCGACCACGCCCACAGTATGACCCTTCAGCTTGTCCATGCTGTCGATGGAGGATCCCGGCGGCGCGACGATCAGAATGACCGCGTGGGTGACAACGATGACGGCTTGCGCTTGTGACAAATCACCGACGTCGCTGCGAACCACAGCGAGATCGACTTTACCTGCCGAAAACGCATTGGCAGCCTCAAGCGCTGTTCCGCTGTCGATGACCTTAAGACGCACCGGGGCGTTGGTCGAAACGAGCCGGCTGGCAATGGTTGACATGGCCTTGGCAGCCTCACCGTCAATGGAGCCGACCGCCAGGGTCAGCGTTACCGGCCGAGCATAGTATCGATAGGCAAACAGACCTGCGCCCGTCGCAAGAATGACGATCCCGACGACCAGGACAAAGCGAAGCCAGAGCGGCAACTTCATCGACATCATGCTGTTCACTCCGCAAGCGCCCGTCGATCACCGCCGCCGCAATGCCTGGAGCCGTGCGTTCTTGCAGGATGATGGAAGAAAGGCGGTGCGACTATGCAAAAAGCATCAGTCCAAAATCATAATTTGGTACTGCCAACGAGAGCGGGATACGCCGCGGTGTCGGGAGGATCGGCGGCTCGGCGCTCCTCGCATTCCTTCCGCATGAACTTGGCCACGGGATCTGCGGGGAACTTGTCAAGGATGGCACGATAGGCGCGCTCTGCCGCCGCAAACTTATCAGACTCGAACTGTTGCGAGGCACGCCAGGTCATCTCACTCAGCTGCTCATCTCGATCACGGACCCTTAACTCGGGATCGTCACTGGCGCGGAAAGCGAGCAATTCATAGATCATGAATTCGGTCTTGCGCCCCTTCACCTGAACCCGCTTCAGCGGACGTGCGAGTATATCGGACTGCGCCTGGTCGTAGATGCTGTCGCTGATACAGATCGTGGTGCCAAACTGCTTGTTGATCCCTTCAAGGCGGGCGGCGACATTCACGCCGTCTCCCAAGGCGGTATAGCTCAGCCGAGTCGAAGAGCCGACATTTCCCACCAGAACCGTGGCGCAGTTAAGCCCGATCCGGATCCGGATGCGCGGCCGTCCTTCTGCTTCCCAAACATCATTGACGCGCTCCATGCGCCGTGCCGCCCGCAACGCGCCGGCGCAGGCACGCAGAACGTGATCAGGGCGCTGAACCGGAGCATTCCAGAACGCCATGACCCCATCGCCGATGAACTTGTCCACGGTGCCGCCTTCTTCGAGTATCGCGCCCGACACATCCTCGAGATAGGTCGATATCTGGAGCAGCAGATCATCTGGCGCGAGAGTCTCGGAGTGACTGGAGAAATTCTCCAGATCTGAAAAGAGTACGGTGAGGAATCGCTGTTCGACGCCCAAGGCTAGCGGAATGCCCGACTTGATGAGTTGGCGGACGATGTCGAGTGGAACAAAGGAGGAAAACGACTTCAGCGAAGTCCGCAGCAGGGAGGCCGCAGATTCTAATCTTGCGATCTCTTTGATATGCGATGGCGGCGTCGCGTGCGGTTCAAAATTCAGACTTTCGATGGCCTGCAATTGACGCGACACATTTTCGACCGGCCGCGAAAGTCGGCTCGCGGCGAAATAGATAAAGAATAGCTCGATCATGGTGAGGACGATGATGACCAGCATCATTAGCCGATTGGTCGCTTTCAGCGTACCTATGAAATCATCGATCGGCGTCAACGTGATCACCTGCCAGGTCTGACCGATGCCGCCAGGGAAATTGGCAAAGGCCGCGATCAATTCCTCTCCGTTTTCCGGCGATCGAAAAGTGAAGCTGTCAGTTCCGGCGAGGGCATGCTGGCGATGAGCTTCGCGCACATTTGGATCGTCAACGTCAGCCAGGGTTGCGATCTTAAGTACTCCATTCTCTATACGCACGCCTTTCCGCTTGTCCGGAAACGCGATGATCTTCTGGCTCTTGCGGTCCGCGAGGAGTGTGGTGCTGTGTGCGCTGGCCCGGTGCTTGTCGAGAAACCGCGACATGACGTCTACCGTAATGTTGGCCGACGCGCAGCCCAAGAAGTCAACACCATGGAATATTGGAACGCGCAAAGAAAGAATGGGAAAGCCGGTATCGGGATTGATTGAGGGCTCGGTCACGGCGAGCGTTGAGGTTGTCTTTGCGGCCTGGTAACCCGGCAAAGTACGAATATCGGTCTCGGTGGCAACATCGTAATTGCCGACTTCATGGGGCCAAATGTCGAAGAATTTGCGATGGCGGGTCCGCCGCAGAGCGAAGGTGATCGCATCGATGTAGCTGGAGTGCCAGTTAGCGGCCGTTGGAATAGCGGGGTCAGAGCGCCTGCGGTCCTCGTCGATGCGGGTGACCACGCGGTGATAGCCATCCTCGAAGCTGACATAGACGGCGTCGATATACGTGGCCGAGACTAACGCACGATACAACAGCTCGCGGCTTGGCTCCGTGCGGAAATAGCCGGGATTGGCGGCCGCCACGTCCGCGAGAAAGCGCAGCGAGCTCTCGGTACTGTCGATTAGGTTCTCTGTGCGCTCCACACCGGCCTGGCTGGTCTTTGCGACCGCTTCATTCAGGATCGATACCATGCCGGCCGAATTCTTGTTGTAATTGTAGATCAGGATAAAAATGAGAACGGGAATGCTAAGGCCGATGAACAGCAGTGACATGATCAGGCTCAGCCTTGGCTGTGCCTTGGCGGCGAACGGAAGCGCGCTCAATTGGGCCAGCAAGCTGCGCCTCCGGTATGCAACCAGGCCCGCAATAGCCAAGCCGACAGGCACCAGCAGCAAGGGGATCAACCGGCGCCGCTCGCTGCTGTCATGTCCACCATCCCAGATCAGTCCTTCGGGCAACTTATCGTCAGTCAGCAGCCAAAGCTTGTGGTAGGTCGCGGCGATGCGTTGCCAGCGCTCGGGATCCTGCTCACCAATCCGGGCGGGGTCCCGCCCGACCAATATCTCCATATGTTCCGCCTCGAACAGCAAGGCTTCGCGGCTCTTCTTTCCGGAATAGCTCTTCAGGATAAGATCGATCGTTGCCGCCTTGTGGGCGAGCGCATAGGCCCAGCCTTTCAGGCTGGCCGATCTGAACGCGGCGACTCGGTCCGGATGGGCTTCTGCCTCGGTTTCGGAGGTGCACAGATTGTCGCCGTAGAAATCGATCTCGTACGCTTGAGGCGAGAAAATGCGGTACGCCGCGCCAAGCTGATCAAAGACGAACGGCTCGTTGGTGCTGTAGGCGACCATTGCATCGGCCCTGCCGGCCAGGAGATCGCGCGGGTTGCCATCGTGGGCGACACGCGGCAGGGCGTCATAGTTGACCCCTTCGCGCGCAAGCATCACGGCGATCTCATCGTTACCCGGAGAGTCCATGAGGGTATGGCCACGCAAATCCGACACGCTGCTGATATCCGCCCGGCGTGGAACCAGGATGACGATCGGAGAGTGTTGAAAGATGGCGGCCAACACGACCAGCCGGCGACCCATGGACCATTCGCGCAGAACGCTGGCGTTGCAGACGCCGAAATCCGCTTTGCCGCTGGCGACCGTCTCGGCGACGTCGATGCCGGGACCGCCCTCGCGGATGGTGACATCGAGGCCCGCATCGCGATAGAAACCTTGCTCGAGCGCCGCGTAATAGCCAGCGAACTGGAATTGGTGCTTCCATTTGAGTTGTAGAGATACCGCATCCAGCGCCACAGCAGGATGCAATGCCAGCAGGCCGACGCAAGCGGCCATGGCGAGCCGTCTCAACATGCCGCTTGCCGCGCTCGTGCCGCGGCCGACCAGGCGGCCGCCGCAATGTCAAAAGGCTTGATGGCCTCGTGCTGTCGCATGTGATCCCGCCGAACGTATCTTGCGGGGCAGGACCGTGACGCGCGGTTTGCCCCTTTCGAAATCGCTCCGAGAGGCTATGCACGTTCCGATCCGGCGACTATGCAAAACCGGACAATTCGAGCGCACCTTTGATGAGCCGCTGGTTTGTCAGATTTGAAAGAACCTGATTCACGCTCAATCCGCGACCACGTGGAAGGCAAGATCAGGTAACTAATAGTGACGTAACCAATGATCGCCGTTGCAAGAAACAATATTTTATAGCGGCGTCCACGTCCCTAATACCGACGTTCACTGGATTTCCTCCCGGAGGAAGTTAGGCCGCGAACCCATAAATCTGCCGGGCGGCGGCTTGCCAGAGTCTGCTATGCCCCGATAGCGGACCAATTCCGCATCGCAGCGCGCTGACGCTTTCGACATCCGAGCAGGCGTCAAACGGAGACCGGTGTAGGACTGGGCTAATACTTCCTGACAATGGGCTTTGTTGTCGGAGGCGGAGCGGGCGCGGGCGGCGAGATGGCGAAGGTCACCCATGCATTCCAGCCCTTGGGGCGGTCCGCTGCGTCAAACTCTCCATAAGCCTTGAGATTGAGATAGCCCTGCATGTCGCCGACCGGGAAAAGGAATCCAATTTGCGGACCAACGCCAAACACCTGCGACTGGAAGCAGCCGACGCGGTCGCCTGTACCGCTGTCGCAGCCGATCTCCTTGTAGACATAGCCCACGAGGCCAACCATGACCTGCTTCGACAGGAATTGCGATGCACCCCAGTCGAAGTGCATGTCGACTCCATTCTGATACTGCGTCGCAGTATTCTTGAAATTGTAGGTGAAGCCGAGCACGCCGGAGAATTCGTGGCCGGTCTGCGGATTGAAATAGGTGTAGCCGCCGCCGGCGTCGATCGCGCCGTGTCCGATACCTATATTCGACAAGCGGCTGGATTGGTACGCTCCAACAGGTATGTCGCCGGTAATGTAGGTCATGTAGTTGTTGACACCGGCATTCCAACGCAAAGCGAATTGCGGGATCAGATCGCCAAAACCCCACGTCGTATCGCTGAGGGTGTCGGACCGCGCGAAGGGAACGTTGCCGAACGGCGTCGTGAGCACGCCTGACAAGGTCCCTGCCAGGCTGGTGCCGACGGCGCCATAGGCCCCCACGAGAGACACCGACGCTTGGCCACCGAGCACCGATGTCGCGAATACATAGGACGGGATCACAAAGCCAAGATCGCCCGTGGCGTTGACACTCAAATTCAGATTTGCGTTTGCCGTAAAGTTGGCCGGAACCCTGCCGAGCGTGATTTCACGCGCACGCGCGACGTCGGCGCCGGCCGATACGGACGTGTGGTAGTAGATCGTCGCCAGCGACCATCCCGGTTGCTGCGGTGTGGCTGCGAGGCTGCCGAAGAATCCCGGTACCCAGAAGCTGACGCCGCCCTCGTCGGCGTAGGCTGCACCGGACAAGGATACCAGCAAAGCTACGCCGATGCCGCAGCGCGTGAACCGTCGGCCGGGATTTTGTTCGGATACTCGGTGCGTCATCTGCCTGCCTCGTGACTGGAGATTAGTCGCCAAATCTAGATTAGCATCGATTGAACGACTCGCCCTCAGCCTTCACCATGC
>WNGR01022160.1_pt1 | contig 12544 bp, 6 predicted proteins | sample 5407581 | NCBI WGS metagenome assembly WNGR01 (sample SAMN13153383, study PRJNA577476) | soil metagenome | isolation source: 80 cm soil or saprolite under Garry oak tree replicate 2 | place: USA:California | collected 2016-06-15
CTCTTCACCATCGACACTCCTGGTACTTGGCCCCATTTCCTTTCTTCGGAAATAACCGTGCGTTGAAGGAGGCAGGGAAAGGCGGCCACACCAGGAGCTTCTGAGATGTTCGGAATTTTCTGCGCATCCCTGCACCTGTTCCAGGTAACCACACAAAGACAATTGGGGTAAGTTACCCTTGTGCGTCGCTAACCAGATAGCCCCTTGAAGGTGAAGTGCTTGGTGTTTGTGGACAAGACAGAGCATCAAAGTAATCAAGAGGATCCGTTGAGGGTGTTGTTAGGAAGTTATATCGGATGAATGGCGATGATGGCGACTGCAAGCGAGATCGATGCAGGGGAGGTAAGGGAAACGAGTGCAGTATCAGGTTTAATTACTACGGGCGCAATGTAAATGCATCAAATCGCTACATGATCCCACGGCACACGCCATCATAACTTAACGTCTGGGAAGTCCTTGCAGCGTGCATGATCAAGCGGTCACCACATGACTCATTGATTGCACTGCGGCCTGCCTACGGACAAGTCTCGTGGTCGTCAGATGTGGCACACGGCATGTCAAGCGAATTGGTCGTGTTTCCTTAGGTACGGTAGAAGACCTGCATGAGGCCTCTGTGAGGCTGTGACGGCCCTCTGTCCATTTCGTGCCTCTTTGACCCTTCTAAATGGGGTAGGCGCACATCTGGTGAATCAGTGGACACATTGGAACATGAATCGCAGTTTCTCCGTTAAAACGCCCTTTGAGATCATCCGAAGAGCGGCAAGAGACAAAAAGACAGGCAGATGCGGAACAAGGCAATCAAACAGCTTCGGCGGCCGGTTGGGGGCGTCTCAGGGACGGACAGCTGGTCCCCTGTCCCCACGATGTAACGGGTAGGCAGAGAGCCCCCTGAAGAGGCGTAATGTAAGGAGTGGCGTCCCTGGTAGTACACGCCGAGCAAATCAATAAGCAGACTTGCCAAAATGACTCAAACGAAAGAGTGCAGTTCGAGTAGTGCTCGCACGATATCTAGGTTTTGTACCTATCTTCGTTGAACCCAATCAATAAAAAACCATCGATTCAGGAGAATGGCACTCACAGCGGACACGTGAGTTGGAACCTTGGGTTCGTCAGGAAATGTACATGCAGTTTTAGGAGGGTCGGTTATCAGATAGCCAGAGAAGGGCTCCACCAGCGCGGTTTGGGATGTAATGAGCGCGTGCCACGACTGGTCATTACCCTCCTACTGTCGTGGACTGCACTCGGATATATCCGCCTCATGGAGTTCCGCAGGCTATTCTCGTCCCCAAGGGTAGGAGTAGATGGTGTGGGATTACGACATTTCATTGCCCCCAAAGAAAGTTTCGTTATTCCCCTTGGCTGTCGGAACCGATGTTGAGCGTCGGTGATCGCCGTCTTTCTCTTGGAAGCGTGTCTGGAAGGTTCTCTACGTCCATAGTCGGCGCTGTAGATGTGTTCTGCGGCATGTAGAATCGTGCACGTCGGACTACCCGCTTATGGTCGAGGCGACGTCGCTTGAGGACCGGATGCAGCTGTACACCCAGGGCCACACCTCAAATGGCTGAATTTGAATGAGTACTGAGCCCTGAGCGTGAGGACGGAGCCTTCTGTCGAGAATCGCTCCTGGGCCTCATCATCGTTGTTACGGCAACTTCGTCGGCAAGTCACATGGATGGGGTCATTCCTCCACCGTGTGAACAGGGTCTTCGTGACCGACCTGACCGACATCTCCGACCAGACGCAGCTGATTCAACCACCATTGGTCTCAAGTGACGAACCGAATATACACCCACAAAGAGTGGTATCTACCGCCATGGATGTGCGTTTCCTTTGAGACTCACGAAGAAGGGGGGCTTCCGCAGTCCGCGCGCCACCTAGGAACCGCTCGTGGCATCTGGTTACCAATGGAATAGAACACGCATGGCACTGACCGTCACTCCAACATCCTCTCACACATGCTCCAGGGATGTCGAAATGGTTTCCCTTGGCGCCCACACTACAAACGTCTATTGCTTCGTCTCTCCGAGTCGGTACAGTACCGTACATGGACTCGAGTCTTGGCGGGGCGGTAAAACGTATATGCAGACTCGCGGTTGGATTATGAATTACGCTACTGTACTTCTCACTCTCACGGGATTGCCGAGGGCTCCGGGTTGGTCAACAGAGACGAAGAAGCATCATGTCAAGGTTGATTGCACTTCTATTCTGATATCGTGATTCCCCGTAACAGTTGTGCCGGCAGCCTCTCTCGGTTCATCACGCGCGGATATCACCTGTCTACAGTTATTTGGAGCTCCTGTGTCCTTTCTCACGAAAGTCGTTGCGCGCCACGCCACTGCTCGTGGGGATACGCCGTTCGCGCCACAGTAATCTGCAGTGGAAGGTCTCGCATTTTACGATAAAGGAAGGACTGACCCCGCTAATTGTTCATCTCGCCGTGGGTGATAGAGGTTCATCGGAGCTCCCGTAAATTCGCTCATTCACATTTACCCCCGAGCGACGTCTTGGTGTGCGATGCCTTTGCACGAAACAAGCTTCTGTCTGTCGTCCACTTGTCAAGGTACATTTGACATCACTCCACTGGCGTTATGGCGTTGCCGGGCTGCGTTACCCACTCGTCCGACGGAGAAAACAACAGTTCAGCTGGAAGTCAGCATATCCAACCCGAGACGGACAAACGGATACTTGGAAATAACACGCCGCACTCGTTTGGGCCCTACCCTTTCTTCTAACCCATTCATGAGCTTTTGGGAACAACATATGGGTTCGATGCTTTTGAAAGAATGTGCATCATTGACTGGTTGACAAGTGGTTCCAGCAGCAAACACACTTAGGACATGTGGGTCTCTCGCACTCTTGGTGCCCTCCTTCCTAACTCTTGCATGCAATAAGAGATTGTACTTCTCTTTACGAATAAATACCCTGTTGTGCCACTGACTATAGATATATTTCCTGCACCTGTCACTCCAATGACACGCCTCCGTACAGTCTCCGTACTCACGTCATATACTCAATATTGAATTGGCTTCCAGATATAGTCACCTCCATGAAACCATGGAAACCGCTGGTGCCAAATCGATGCTCAACCCGCTGCGCAGTCCTCCTGCGGGGATACGGTGGCATCTCGGGGATGGGGCGCCACAACGTGGGAGGCGCGCATGCATGTGCCTGCGTGTGCTCACAAAATAATTTTGCTCTGCCGCTGGACATCCAGTTGCTTAGTAGCAACCTAGGCTTGTCTATGCGTCACTCACATATTGCTTGGTGAATTTCGTCACTGCTGCGGTCGGGCTCAGGAGTTGCCGCTCACTGTGTCTGCTGCGGAGAGACGGCCCAAGGGGGATGAAACTCGACACATGTTCCGAGACCCACAAGTGCCGCTCGGCTCTTGTGACGGTGCCCATCCACGAGCTGCTACTGCTGTACTGACCCGATGACCTGCCGCTCCGATCCCCCCCCCAACTTCCTTTCCTCGGAACGATCGAAGATGTTGTAGCGCCCTGTTGGTCAGAACAATAATCCCCTCAGGTCCATCAACTGCTACAACGGGTGAACCTGTTCGGGGTTATAGATCCGTGTCTTCGGTGGACCCTGGCCAGTGCCACAACTACTGGGCAGCGCGCCTAGTTGACTGCCTAGTCAGTAAAACTCTAGGAAGCGCCGTTGGGGCATGCAGGTCAGCTGATGGCCACTGTAGTCGCAATGGATTGGCCCAGGCATAAGACCCAAGGCTATGGGAAGGGTGAGAGGCCTAGAAGGGACACAGAAAATCCCACGAATCTTCGAACTCTCCGACACTATTTGAGCGTACACATTGCGGTGGTACAGCCTGAAGATAAAGTTGCTGGATGCCGATAAAGGACAGCTGTAAGGGTCTCCAGCACTTTTTGAACCCAACGGATAGCGTCTACCCACGCGAAAGGTAGGAAAGTAAACCGAAGAATGACAACAATATGGAACATGTCACAGTGGACTGAATTTGTGTGCACCTGGTCTAGACAAGTGGCATGGAGCTTGTAAGCTAGCTCACATTGATTAAGCGATGTAGTGGCACAGGTCTGGTGGAAGACTGTAATGCCGGCTGGAGAAGGGGGAGAGGTTCACCAGTCCAAGAGAAATAAACCGACAGAATTAGTTCGGATCGTCGAGGATGACAGTGATGGGACGAAAACACGTGAAACATACGTGTCGTCGGGAAATGGTTTACCCGTTATTTTTCATGGGGTTTGGGGGAATATACGTAGACACCAAGAAATCGAGGGTACGGAGATGTGCTGAGAAAGAGAGTCCCACATCAAAGGATGTGTTTCCGACACGTCGGATGCCCTAGGAATGTTGTAAGTGGGAAGAATCCGCACCCCTGCAGCGTCCCAGTACAGCCAGCACAGCAACACGAAGAAAACGAGCGAGTAATCTGTTACAGTGCCCCCGCAGCCTTGATCCACGTTTTGAGTGCGTGCTCCTGCACAGGATAATGACCACCGTGGTGGAGGCCACTACAGCACAACCGAACAGCATGGCACCGGAGTGTCTCAATTCCATTGATCTACATTCTACATGCGACTGCTTGAAGTTGGTACACACTGACACGCGGACGTGACCTTGCTCCAACGCGTTTGCACCCTCGATTGGTTTCGGAATCTGTCGCAGATCGCACGGAACATAGGGCCCTCCAAGAGCACCCCAGAATGCATGCGAATTGGGTATGCAAACGCGAGACAGGAAACGAACACACTCCACGCGAGTGTGTTGTGTTGTCGCAAACTTTGGATCATAATGATCGCACGATCGGATCCTGGCTGGCAGCTTCCCTCCGGTTCAATCGGCGCCGCCGTTCAGAAGCAGGCAACGTACCCTTGATGCCCAAATCCGGTTCGGGACCAAAGGGGAAAATAATCAAGACAATAGAGGAAGCGCCGGGACACGTGCATGACGTGCGGTCTCAACGATCTCAACAGCGATGTAATTCACAAGTATAGAAGCAGGTCCGGAATCTCGGTGGGCTCGGGTACAAATTTGGCCCTGTCGCGGCGTCAACGCGGCGGGCGCAGCATGGAAGCTGTTTTGCGCTATCCGCAAGGCTGCTCCCACTCTAAACGATGGGCTCAATCATGGACGCTGGCGACAGCCTCATGTCCTTGCTTCCCGTTATCTGCCTTCTGATTCGGGTATGTCTCAAGTATTTTTTCTCTTGGGAGCCTGATGTCGTGCGGTGATAGAAGACCCACTTGACTGGGACTCGAGTTGGTAAATGAGGACTCTATGAGGAGAAATTGGTGCACTCGAGGAGATTCCGTGTGCCGTTTCTGAGACTTCCTAGTTAATGTTAATAACAGGCATCCGATCCGATATATGATTGCACGGGAAGAATAGTGCCATCTCGCCGTGTGCATCCATCTAAGGGTTCCAGGCCAGTCTTCCTTGTGGCCAGACATTCGGCGCCATAATCGGAGTGAACTCGAGCCGAACTTCGACGGCGTATGCCTGCCCAAGACGAAAGCAGTGCTTCTGATTGCGTATCATTAGTGCTTACTCTCGCAGCGAAGTCCAAGGTGTACCAAATTGTCCTACTTCCCGGACGCGGCAGGTCTTCTACGTTGCATCAGCATTTTTACCCGTGAGGAAGTTGCTGATGGCTTTTGACCGACTTTCCTAAACCGTCAAACGAGCATTAAGTCAATCTGACTTCGTTTAGCAGTTATCCCGGCGGCGCCGAAAAAGTGCAGGCGAGCCTTAGCTCCAAACTGCGACCCTTCGTGATTGCTGTCCAGCGAGGGGAGATTGGTGCACCAATTGTAGTGTGAGACAGCCTAAACGTACCTGTCCTAGGTGTGCTGTACTGTACACTACAGAACCTTTACTCCCAGACTCAGTGTTTCTACCCTTGGTCCAAGGAATTTCATGCTCGCTATGGCTACTCGTCTTCTGTGCTGTTTTTTTTTCTGGCAAGCGGCGTTTTAAGTTTGGCAGACGAGGGTCTCCGTGTGTGGCGCTGAGGCCAGCGCTTGAGCTTGATATGGGGTGAGAACCTGAATGGCACCGTCCTTCCTCCGAATGACCAGGCGTGCGATCTCCACATCCTCGCATTGTATCGAGCATGAATTTTTTTTGACCCGGAAAAATTACTTGAGGACTGTGCCGACTTCAGAAGCTCAGGAAATTGCTTACCAGTTAGCCCAATATGACAGCTGAGATGTGAAGGCAGGCTCTGAGGCAGACATGACCAATTCGCCGGCAAACTGAGTTCAATGATTGTCACTGCTAATCCGGGCGCTGACATTGAGCGTCACGACCAATGAGGCCGCCTGGATGCATGTTTCTGGGTCTGTTACCAGTCTCGTATCAATAAACTGTGAAAAACCAAAAGTCGACGCATACCATCGACCTGAGGACAAGAATGAGGTTGTCTGAATACCATCGCAACATTCATCAATGAACGTTAAGCCAGAGTTACGTCGGGATGGAGCTGAAACAATGAATTACGTAATGATGAACTGAGTTGAATTCGCACGTGTAATGACTTCCTCATATGTTGCGCCTTCACATTGATCAAAATTGTCCAGAATTGTCAGAATTGCCTCGATTAAACACGATTTTCGAGGCCAAGGCGCAGGAAACCTGGGTAAGGGAAGCACGGAGCGGAATATGACGAAAAATAATTTGCACGTAGATTAACTACTGCCGGCAATTATGTTCAAACACGAATGAAACGGCATTGTTGTAATTGCGACGAGAAAGCTGCACCTCAGTAGGGTGGTTGTGGGATAATGATCAACACATTGCAAGCACGCCGCAGAGGAGCATCGCCTGGCCAGCTATACGGTTCCCGGCGCGACAAAAATTTCGGGGGACGGCCAAACGAGAGCCAAAAGGTAATAAAGACGACATGTTACGCTGTGACGGGGACTTCCCTTGCCAGTGTTCCAACAGAGACAAACTCCGAGAATCCCCACTGGGCGCAAGGAAGGCCACAGACCAGGTGAGATGATCCTTATTCATGGATGTTCAGGATTCGGATTATTGGCAACGAGGCAACGAAAGCTGTGAGAAACGTGTTCCGGTACAAGTTCCGCGAGGCGCAAAGTGCTGACAGAAGCCATCTGTTCTGCACAGCGTGCGCACAGCATACGCTGTTGTCGGAGTGGTGTCACCCCTGACGTTCTCGACGACGTTTGGGGCCTGATCCGAGTCACAAGCGACGGCGACCTCCGGGACGGAATGGACAGGGTAGGCGCCACGCAGTGGGGCAGAGGAAAGAGAGCTCAGATTCGAATACAATATTGGGCTGGTGGTAATCGAGACCGGATACAGTTCCCCCTGACATTGTGAATCATTGGGAGCAATGGACCTTCCACTTAAAGGAATATAGAACTTGCTTTGCGCGTTAACTGTAGAATGATGATACTTGTACAGTGCAGCCGAAAGGGATGAAAGAGCCTTCTATATATAGACGAAAACGGGTTGTACGGAATGGTTGCGATGGGTAATGTTTGATCGCAGTACAAGAAAGCAAAGTGTCGAATTCCTGTGGGCTGGCGACGTGTGGCGTGCATAGCAACTGAAGACAAGGCAAGGGTGAGTAGCCCACGTTGTAAGAAAGGGGGAGGGTTGGGTTAGATCTATATTTGTGGATGGTAGACACCTGGCAGTGCTACACACGTTGGGGTGGGAGGACGAGAAGTGCAAGGCGCAAGTGGCGGTGGGAGACACGTGGCGCGGCGACAAGAGCTAATGGTGGGAGGTGGTGCCAGATAAGGAATTATTGCCCCGGCTGTTGGGACAAATTGCAGGGAATTGATATAATTTAATTTGAGAGAAAAAGAGAGAGAGGGACGGTTTAGAACGGGCCGTAAGGAAGGAGAAGATGGGGATTGGGTGGTGTGGAGACGCGCTGAAATTTGAATTGGCAATGGGATCTGATGGAGACGCGTTCTAAAGAGAATTCTGGAAGGGGACTCTGGATGACGTTTTGTCAGCGGCGGAAGGGAACACGGAGAGCCGGGGATCGGGCGGGATATGTGATTGGGGAGTTGGAAAGTGAGATCTGATCTGAAGAATGCGCGAAAGGGAACGAATCAGGTGCTTCTCTCTCGTGGCTCTGGCTCTGTGTACGCCATGAGCGTCGGATATGTATAGCTCTCGTCCCGTCTCGGCTGCTTCTTCCTTGCCCTCTGTCTTTTCTCCCCTTGGGTGTGCACTACTTGATGCTACTCCTCCGACACAACTCTTCGCTCCCCGATCTGGACGCCTCATCTTTCCGCCTTCGTTCGTCCTCCTATCCAAGCTACAACACCATTCCATCTAGACAGTACACGTCTTCTCCTTCTGAGGAAATATTGTCCAACTATGTACATACGACTCCTCCGTCACAACCTCCTCTCTCCATGTACTCATCATCTCAGGATCAGCGCGACAACTCTCTCGTAGACTCGTGGCTCCCTACTCCCGCCTCCGCCGGTGTTTCTCAACCTGCCGACTCTGGCCTCCCCGTGGTCTCGAACACTATCTCTAGGTCTACTTATTCACCTCATCCACCTAGTACCAGTGCCCCCCTCGATGATCCCACGCGTCACGCGCGCTTCCTTCACACTCCCAGCTCTTCCGCCCGGCAATCATTTTCTTCCCATCAGCCCCCAGTTTCACTAAGCCGGCATCTCTCTGAACCCAACATACGAGCGGTCACAGCGCAATCCGGCCACAATTACCCGTTACCAACTGTGACGGAACAACGCTATCAACATCAACAAGAACGGAGGCAACATCAAAGTTTCCAGCATGGTGTTTTACCCTCGCCGAGTTCGGCGACATTTTCGGTTGATCGGAGACCGAGCACCGCAGGCTCTGCGACTAGCTCGGGCTGGGAGCGCCGGGACGTTCGTGCGGAACCCATACAAGAAGTAACGACCGTGACGCCAGTACAGGGTGCGCACACTTCACTTCGTTGTGATCCTCGTCGATCTTAATGAACTTCCCTCTTTCAGATTTACCTCCGATCACGTCAGGGTATCACCACCATACTTCCCCGGACTTGCGATACCCCCCCACGTTCTCCAATCCCTTCAATGATATTTCCGAGGGCCGGCCGAGATCTTCTGGTTTCGCCGCTGATCCACTTCTCCCCCCTGAGTCGACTCAAAGTCGCTTGCATTCTCCTGGATTTTCATCTCTTGTCCCGGTCGTCCGTCCAGCGACCTCTGAGGACGAGCACGATGCCGCACCACCGGATCCGTCTGTATCCAAGACGTACTCATTTGTGTCTCTTCCTGGAAACGCAGTGAGAAAGCGTCCCCGTCGACGCTACGACGAGATCGAGCGTCTCTATCATTGCTCTTGGACGGGCTGTACTAAGAGCTATGGTACCCTCAATCACCTCAATGCACACATAGTTATGCAACGCCATGGGAATAAGCGAACTCCCGGTGGTGAGATTGTTTACTACCAAACCTAGACGTCTAACTTACGGGATGTCGACCAGAATTTAAGGAGCTCAGAAAGCAATGGCGCAAGGCCAAAAAGGACGAAACAGAACGTATGGCACGGCTAGATCGGTCTGAGGATCGCTACAAGATTGGCTCAGAGCATGCGACAATGCAGTACCCCTATGAGCGGCCACACAGGTCCTATTCTTATGGGAGACCTCCGCTTTATGGCCCTGGCGTACCGGCACCCGAGATGGAACACCAGTCAGTTGTCGGCGATACCCCAGCAAGGTATCCGTTAAGCACCGAAACCTCTTCGATGCGTCCCCAGCCTATCCAGCCGCAATATGGTTACCCCGTATCTAGCGCAGCTCATTCGCTCTATCCCGTCGCGCCAGCTACGCCGATCTCTCCAACTTGGCCTGAGCAGTCCACCACTCAATACGAGGGTGGCACACCTTCACAGCCTGGTCCAGCACCCGGCCATCCTCATTTACCAGCGCAGGCTGTGTATGAATATGAGAGGGAACGTCACCCCCAGCCCTGGACTTCGCCATCTCATGCTACATCCTCGCGTCCTGTACCTTCATACGAGGTGTCGCCCTCGTATGCTCAGACTCATCCCCAGCACCGGTTGAACACCCTTCCCCCAGATAGCACCCTTCTGACACCGCTTCCGGGCTACCAGCAGACCACCACGCTAGAAACTGAGTATGATGAAGAATATGATAGCAAACAACAATTCTGGACTGAGCAGCAACACTAAATGTGGGCTGACTCCAAGAGGGTGCCCGTCATCTGTTCGATGTTCTTGTTTCATCCCATTATTTTTTTCATTATTCGTCTTCCATTGACGGGCTTTGTGATCGCACAACTTATTTTAGGGCACCCTCACTCCGTCTTAAACATCCTCACTAGTCTGCGTACTTCCATACTCTACTCTCATAGCTCCTTCGTTCTACTCCCGCAACTGCTATTGTATCTTAATGCCATTTAAACCGCACAATCGCTCTCCCTCGCCACAAGTTCATTCATTGTTTCTGCTTCCACAATTATATGTTATGGTATGCTGCACATAGTTCTCGTCTATACATCCCACTACTTACTTCGCCGTATAACTGTCTGGCTGAGCCGATGTTGTCATGTATATTAATTATTCACCCCCTCGCGTGCTGGTAGAAGGAAATACATACACCCTCATCTGTACATGCATCTCATGATCGCAACGTCATGTGAAAAGGGCTTCTGTGTATGCGGGACATCTGCCAAGCACTCACCTCAGCGAATGATTTGCGCGTCAATTGTGATCGAACCGGCAAATGGTTCACACGGCATAAAGAATGTGATATCACACCGAGGGTTCGTCGCGACGCGTGAAGAGCAGGATGATTGGCAGCGAGCTGAAACACGTCGCTTCGTGTCAGCTGTCAAAGCCACGCGCACGCTCCCGAGAAGTGTGCACCCGTCCACCGAAAGGGAGAGTTCGACATGCAGTCACGCGCGCCAAATGGTTTTTGAAAATGAGGAGAATAGCCGCCGCCGAAAGTCCACAGTACATAACTCCTTCATAAACAGTCCTGTAAATGACGTTACTCGTGCTTGTATCGTGTGCTCATCTGTATTTTAGCCAAGTTCTCGGTGCCCCACCGTGACGCCCAAGAACACTGGGCCACCCTAGATACTGTAATGGAACGCAAGGAAGTGAAATAGAAGTGGAAAAGAACAAAAAAAAAATCAAAATAACAAGGACACGCGTCTCGCGACAGAACTCTGAGGGGGGACCCCGGTACCTACACCACACACATCACCTGCTCCTTTTTGGTTTAGACAAGCGAGACGAGATTCGAACGAAGGTGGACTGTCAACCTTTTTTTTAAATGTTGACACAATAATTACCTGAACTGTGGCTGTCCTGTGTCGGAGAGGAAGGGGGGTGGTGAACGGATGCAAAGCGATCGGCGGCGATCGTGCCGCGTTGATGAGACTCATTGGGTGGTGTGTGGGCAGCGGGCTGATAAGGGGAAGACTCCGGAAGAACGGCGGCGATATCCAGCGGACGAGCAAGGCCGAGTCCGAGAGTAAACGTTGGAGTAAACTTTTGGTCAACGTCGATCGACCACAAGGGCGAGCAAGGTGCAGGTGGACATTGCACCTGTAACTGATCGAATTGTGTATTTTAAAAAAGAAGAAAAAAACAAGGTTTGCCAGTGACCAGTCCAGTCCATGACATGTACAGTTGTTGGGGGAGTGCGTAAAATTCCACGCAATTGATGTGGGGGCGTGGCGCACGCCAGCGCGTCGAAGTGCGTGCACCTTCTGGGAGGGCGTAATTGTACTGCGTACCCCACACTTCAGCGCTGAAGCTGCAGCAGGAAGCACGCTTCGGAGCAGCTAGGTTTGCTGGGACATGATTTCACATCGCGCGGTGTGGTAAGGGATACGTAAGAGGGCCTGCAAGTCCGGCCTGCCGACAGGAATTGTGGAGGCCACCACACACCCTGGGCGCTTGGGGTGCGGGAAGCGCACAAGCCTTGTCTGAAAATTCGATTCAAGATTCGATCGTGACGCGTGACTGTTCATCACCATGGAAGAAATGATGATGACGCCGGTCAGATAAATGCAGGACTAGCAACAGATTGAATGGACGGAGTGGGATGTTGGTGGCCTAGACCGACACAGAAAAATGCAACTGCTCGTCACAAAATAAAAAAGCAGAGGACAGAGAAGCCCCGGGCCCCGAAGATCATGTAGCTCATGTAGCCGCATATGTCCCGGCCCGAGAGTGGAAAATCAAAACAAAAAGATCGGGCCAAAAAAGGAATGATGAAAGCCAAGCCGTCGAGTCGACGATCTGATGCCGGCAGGGCACACTTCTCGGCAACGAGAGGTATTTCGCCGTCCTCCTGGAGCCATCTTTCTATGGCAATCACGGCCAACTACCGTACGACCACGGCAAAACTTTCACACACACATCACACTCCTAAAGTCCGACATTTCAGAGAAGGGAAGGGGGTGAGCAACAGGGAAACGGTCGCCAAAATGACACTGCGCACTCAACCGGGCGGCACCTCACCGCACCCGGAAATTCCAATGCGGCGAAAAATAGAACAGGAAGTTCCAGCGGC
>WNGR01010835.1_pt1 | contig 12543 bp, 9 predicted proteins | sample 5407581 | NCBI WGS metagenome assembly WNGR01 (sample SAMN13153383, study PRJNA577476) | soil metagenome | isolation source: 80 cm soil or saprolite under Garry oak tree replicate 2 | place: USA:California | collected 2016-06-15
GTATCACCGCGCACCTGACGCTCGTGGGCATCTCCACCGACTGGCTCTTCCCGCCGGAAGACGTCCGCTCGCTTGCAGCCATCCTCCCCGCCGCCGGCGCCCGCTGCGACTACCGCGAAATGGCCTCCAACCACGGCCACGACGCCTTCCTGGCCGAACCCGAGCAGTTGGTCCGCCTCCTGACTCCGGTGTTCGAATAGGTTCCGATGAGCGGAGTGCCCGGATGCGCCTGACGAAGGCAAACAGATCGTGGTCCCAGCAACAGCTTGTCACCAGGCTGGGCATGGAGCCGGGCAGCGGCGCCGTCTGGGAGCGCCAGCGCCTGCTCATCCACGCCGCAAAGACCGCGCTGGCGGCCGGCCTCTGCTGGTGGCTCGCTCAGCGCTTCCATCTCCCCGAGGGCTACTGGGGCGCAATCAGCGCCATCATCGTTCTCCAATCCAACGTTGGCTCCACCGTCAGCGCCTCCCGCGACCGAATCCTCGGCACACTCATCGGCGCCATCCTCGGCTTCGCGTGTACGCTCTTCGGCACACTTCCCTGGAACTACATCCTCGCCATCCTCGCGGCGGTCATCGTCTGCGGGCTGCTTGGACTCCGCGAAAGCTCACGCCTCGCCGCCGTCACCATCACCATCGTCATGCTGGTAAAGGCCGGCTCGCACTGGAGCGTCGCTCTGGATCGCGTGGTCGACGTCTTCCTCGGCATCCTGGTCGCGCTTGCGGTCTCCGCCCTAATCTTTCCCGACCGCGCCCGCCTCCGTCTACGCGACGGCCTCGCTCAGGAGTTCCTTCTGCTCGGCGCATTCTTCGAAGCCATTCTGCAAGGCTTCCGCAGTGAGCCCGCCACCAATCTCACTGCCGTCCGCGAAGACATGTTCAGCATCATGCGCGCCAACAATCGCCTGATGGAAGCAGCGCGCAATGAGCCCTCCGGAGGCCTCGGCATGCGCGAAGGCCTCAGCCTCCTCTCGCAGTTTGGCCGCGACCTCTTCGACGCCCTCACCGCTCTGGAGTTCGCAGTCAAAGACAGCAATCACGATGACTTCGCCCAGCAGCTCGAACCGGCCCTCGGACAGCTAGCCACCGATATCCACGCCGGCTTCCCCTACGTCGCAACCTGCATCCACAACTGGCGCTTCCACGTCCCGCCCGCCGGCCTGTATCTCGAGGACGACATCGTCCGCCTCGAAGAGCGCATGGCCGAAGTGCGCCACACCGGCCGCAACTTCCCTCAGGCGGAGATCCTTCGCGCCTACGCCGTGCAACTCCACCTCAAGCAGATCGCCCAGCTTCTGCGTTCGTCGCGCATCGAGACCAGCCACGCCATCGGCGAAACGTCAGAGAGCCAACCCTAATCCCGAACTTCCCGGGGTTCAGCTTCAGCCTCGTTCGGAGCGATCACGACGTCGGTGATCCGCCTCGTACGCAGCAGCCCTGCAAAGAATCCCTCATACGCCTCGAAGACTGCCTTAGGATCGAACCGCTTCGCATTCCTGAACCCACCCTCACGCAGCGTCGCGAGGTTATCAAGATTCGCCACAATTGTGTCGGCTGCAGCCGCCTCGTCTTCCGGATCGATATAAAGAGCCGCCGGCCCAGCGATCTCCGTCATCGGCGCACGGTTCGACGTGATCACCGGGCAGCCGCAGCACTGAGCCTCAATCAAAGGCCACCCGAAGCCTTCATACAAAGAAGGAAACAACAAAGCCGCCGCGCCCGAGTAGAGCCTCCGCAAATCTTCGTCCGTCGGACCGGTCACCTCGATCACGCTGCCCGCAGGCAGATTGGCAGCGACAAAATCCCGCATCTCCCGAGTCAAAGGCGCTCCGGCCATCACCAGCCGCAACGGAAGGGCCTCCCCGCCAACGCCCCTTGAGCCGTCATTCTGCGCGACGCGCAGAATCTCCGTAGTTGTCTCGTCCCTGCCACGGCTTCCTGAGCCGCGAGCCGCGGCTCCGAGGCTGTCAAGTCGCTCCAACACCAACTTGAAGATCCGCAGCACTCCAAAGCGGTTCTTGTACCAGAGGTCGCCGCCGACATGAAACAGATACGACTCACCCTTCGCAATGCCCAGCCTCTCGCGGATCTCCAGGACACTCGCCTCAGGAGCCGGCGAGCATTCGAACTCCGTGGCATTTGGAATCACCACAACCTTCCGCCTCTCGCCGCCCGACACCGCCGCGAGTTCGCGGGCCGTAGTACCGGAGACGCAAACCACACTGCGCGCGGCAACAAGATGCTTCAGAATCCACCGCTGCTGCACCTTCCCCGCCCACGACACCTTCTGCTGCGGATAACGGCCAAGCGCTGCCCCAATCGCAAGCAGGTCGTGACACGTAATGCTCGACGGCACCGACGCCGTGTGCGCAAGGTACATCGAGTTCGAATGGTCGCAAACGTGCACTAGGTCGAAGCCCGCAGCGCGCGTCCTCAACCTGAGCGGAAAGAAAAGATACTTGTCGATGTACCCCAGCCACTTCCGCAGCGTCGGCTGGGCGACCAAACCGCCAACCACCACCCCAGGCTGAACCACTTCCACCATATGCCCGCGCAAATTCAAGTGACGGCGCAGCATATCCGAATAGCGCAGCATGCTCGCTTGATTGTCCAAAGCGTAGTTTCCAACCAGCAGAATGCGCATGAGGGCTCCTTACAAGATAACAAAAGGGCATCCGGCCAATGATTCTCGCCTGACTGTCGACCTCCAGTTCGCCTCCACTCCCTTGCGCGGTGGAATCGGAAGTGTGCCTGCTGCTACAGTTGGATGGGCCAACAACACATCGCACTACCCGACAACAATGTTGAACGCTCTCCAAATCACGCAGATGCAAGACGACGCGACGCAACGCTGGCACGAAAGCGAGCCTCAGAACCCCGCCTCCTCACCCGACGAAGATCTGATCAACACCGCCCTCGCCCATCACCGCGCCAACTTCGACCTCTGGCACGAGGAGGATAAGGCCCGCGAGCCTGGAGTCTCCGACGCAAGCATCGCCGCCGTCAAGCACGCCATCGACGCACTCAACCAGCAGCGCAACGATCTCGTCGAAACGATGGATCGCATTCTGCTTGCAGCCGCCGGCAACCAGAACCCCGCAGCGCCACTCCATTCCGAATCGCCCGGCCTCATCCTCGACCGCCTCTCCATCCTGGCGCTCAAGATCTACCACACCGCCGAAGAGACCCACCGCACCACCGCATCCGAGGCCCATCGCCAAAAAAATCTCGGCCGCCTCGCGCTGCTCGAAGGGCGCTTCAAACTCTATCGTCAGATGAAGATGTATAACGACCCGGAACTCAACCCGGCGGTCTATGCTCACAACCTCACCCGGAAGTCGGGTTGACCTTCTCGTCAAGTGTGCGTATAAAACCGGAACAAGACTAGCCGATAAAGTTTGGATGTCGCCAACCATCATCCCCGCGGAGCTCGTCAACGGGAAACATCCTGACCAACACAAGACAGTCCTTCACAACCCGGCGCCCCACTCGAGCTTACCGGCAACCGATATACAGACAGGAACAGCAATTCGATGAAGACCGCTTCTCCACCCACCGTCAAACGTCCGCGCACAATCGCCGGGGTCACGTCCGCATCGGCCGACGGAGCCCGCGCCCACACCGTCGCACTCTACGAGGCCGCCCTTCGCCTCATGCAGGATGGCAAGTACGAGAAGGCCCACACCGCCTTCAACCAGATGCTCGCCTCCAGCCCCGCCGACCTCGCTGAGCGCATCCGCATGTACATCAATGCCTGCACGCAACAGGTCTCCAAAGGAAAAACCTCGTTCCAGTCCTGCGAAGAGCGGTACGACTACGCCATCTCCCTGCTCAACGAAGGCAACTACGAGGACGCCCGCGCCGAACTCAAGAAGATCATCGCCGATAACGGCCAGGCCGACTACGCCTTCTATGGACTCGCCGTTCTCGCCAGCATGACCGGAGATGCGCACAACTGCCTCGAACTCCTTACCGAGGCCATCCGCCTCAATGCCCGGAACCGCATCCAGGCCCGCGCCGACTCCGACTTCCAGGACATGGCCGACGACCCCCGCTTCACCGAACTCCTCTACCCCGAAGCCTGAGCGGACGGGCCCGCATCCCATTCATTCCTTCAGGGGAAACGACTCAACTGTCGCTAGCGATTGGCCTCGGGATATGAGACGGCATTCTGAACGAAGCCTGGAATCTCTGTATTAACGTTCGGCCTGCTCATCCACCGTCTCGATCAGTCGCAAGATACTCACACCCCGCCACAACTCAACTGACAACTGATCACTGACAACTGACAACTTGCCCTGATACCCTCGATACCATCCGATGATCCATGCCCCGAAGTTGAATGCAACCTTGACCCGCGAATCCAATCCATCTCCGGCCAGCACGAACTCCCAGCCTTCTCTCCGCGTAGTCGCCATGGGCGGTGGCACTGGCCTCTCTACCCTTCTCCGCGGACTCAAGCGCTACGTTCCCGCGCCCGCATCCCGCCGCGCAACCGACCTGTCAACCCGCTTGCTGCCCGGCGCAGAGCCTGCTCCCAACCCGGCCTATCCCCCTCAACCCCACCGACCCCACCGCAGGTCCGAACCTGCCGCGACAACCCTTCCCTGCTTCATCCAGGACCTGGCCGCCATCGTCACAGTCACCGACGACGGAGGCTCCTCCGGCCGCCTTCGCGAAGACCTCAAAATGCTTCCCCCGGGCGACGTCCGCAACTGCATGGTCGCGCTCTCCGAGGACGAGCATCTTCTCGCCAAGCTCTTCCAATATCGTTTTGACCAGGGCGACCTCGACGGCCACAGCTTCGGCAACCTCTTCGTCGCAGCCCTCTCCCACATCACCGGAGACTTCGCCCAGGCCGTGCAGATGTCCTCGCAGATCCTCGCCACCCGAGGCCGCATCTATCCCGCAACAAATTCCGACGTCACCCTGGCCGCGCGCATGGACGACGGCTCACTCGTCCGCGGCGAGACCAGCATCACCGCCAGCACGCACCGCATCCTCGAACTCATGCTCTCGCCCGCGGACGCTCAACCGCTCCCCGGCGCTCTCGAGGCCATCGCCAACGCCGACCTCATCACCCTCGGCCCTGGCTCGCTCTACACGTCACTCATCACGAATCTGCTCGTACGCGGCATCCCCGAAGCTATCGCGGCCTCCAGGGCGACCCGCGTCTACGTTGGCAACCTCATGACCCAGGCCAACGAGTCGCTCGGCCTCACCGCGTCGCAGCACATCGAAAAGATCCTGCAACACTGCGGCCTGGCGCGTCAGCCCATCTTCGACTACGCCTTAATCAACACCGCGCCCATCTCCCCCACCCTGCTCGACCAGTACGCGCGTGAGGGGCAGACTCCCATCGAGCCCGACCTCGACCGCATCCGCGCGCTTGGCGTGGAACCCGTTCCTGGCAACTTCGCCCATGAAGGCAACGTCCTCCGCCACGACCATGACGCTCTGGCCGAAGCCGTGCTGCAGATCACGCTGAAGCGCGCGACGAATAACCTCTCCCACACCTGACTGCTTTAGTTCCCCTAGGGTTCCACGGACTCGTGCTGCTCCATCGCCGCCTCAGCCGCAGAGTCGGTGGAGTCTGGTCTCGGCCGTCGTCTGATCCGCCAAATGTGTTCTTTAAGCCGCTGCACAATCTCCCCGCGACTGTGGCCGGAAAGTCCCGCTCGAAGTTCTTCCAGGGCAAAGTGCACCACATCGTGGTGATGGACCTCTTCAGGCGCAACGTCATCGCTCAGTTCCAGCCAGATGCTGTGGAGGAGGTCGACCTCTTTCGGTGTGAGGTGTGGCGCGTGCGGCCCAAGGTATGAGACATACTCCCGTCCACCCTCAAAACGAATGACAAGTGTCAGTTGCGGCCTGGGGTCAGGCAGCCTCTCCCAGGCGAGTCCTGCGAGACGTGCTTCTTCGGCAACTGCACTGTTCGGAGACTCACACAACACGACCTCGGACGATTCCAGATTCTGAGCGGCCTTCAGGATCGCTTCCCATTTATCGGTTGCGCCGGCCACGGCCAGGTGGATGGTCTTGCCCTTCTTCTCCGCCATTCCCAGGGCGCGGGTGAAGAGAATCTGCTCCTCGGTGCTGAAGAGCTGCTCCGGATCCAATTCGTATTCGCCTCCCGACGCGCGTCCCAGAAAGCGCAGGTGGAGGGCGACTACATCCTGCTTGCGAGCGTCCACGCGATCCAGAGTCGCGGCCAGGTTATACAGCGCATGGTAGTTCCGTACCATCACCAGAACATTGCCGGGCCTGACTCCCAGACCCGCGGGCGTGAGATCGTCTCCAGTCTCGAGGTTGAACTGATCGAGCTCGGCATGGGCACTGGCGCGCTTGCGGGTTACGTATTCCGAGATCTCAAAGGTGGTGAAGAAAATCAGCGTAAAAGCAACTCCGGATATGGTCGCGACTTCCTTTGTGAACAGGTTAATCATGCACAGGGCGGTCAAAGTCGCGGTGATCAGGGCCAGGCCAAGCGGGATCTCGACCTTTCCAATCCGGAAGTTCAGTGGCACCTTGTACTCGCGTTTTGAGCGCTCTTTGTAGCGAAGCACGAGTACGGCCAGCCCCTTCATGGAGAAGCTCCACATCACACCGAATGCGTAAGCTTCGCCCAGTATGAAGATGTCGCCGCGGCTGAGAATGATCGTGAACAACTGCAACGCAACCACCAGATTCAGAATCCGGTACGACGTCCCGAAGCGACGGTGCGGTTTACGAAACCACTCAGGCAGAATTCCGTCCTCGGATACCCGATTCAGCACTCCATTCGAGCCGACAATCGCAGTGTTCACGGCGCCCGCAAGCATCAATACGCCAACAACCACCACAAAACCCCGGAATGCGAGTTTCAGACCCAGCGGCCCAACAAGGTACATCGCCAGTCCGCCGATCGGATTGTCCTGGAAGCTGCCGCGAACGGAGTCGGGAATGATCATCACCGCAAAGAAAGCTACCCCGGCAGTGAAGATCAGGCTGTAAAGAAAAATGACCAGAGCGGCTTTCTTCAGATTCGGCAGCTTGGGATGCTCGATCTCCCGATACACCTGGGCCATCGTTTCCTCGCCGCTCATCGCCAGCACCGAGTGCCCCAGGCCAATCAAAATGCCGATGAGGGCGATGGTGTGGGGCAGCGAAGAATGCTGAAGAAAACCGAGCGCGCCCCCATGCGCCCCCGTCAGGTAAGTAATGTTCCGTAGATGCGGCCAGGGCGGCAAGTGCGCGCCCTTCACCCAGATCGTATAACTGCACCAGGCGACCAGAGTGACCACCATAACCGTGGTCACGTACATAATCCGCAGCGCCTTCTCGCTCGATTCGTGAATTCCTTTGACGTTCTCCCACCAGAAGTAAATCGTCACCAGGATGGCGAATGCCGCCGCGCCGCCATTCATGGGCAAGGTCCTGATATGCGCAAGGTGGAGAAGTTCGTTCAGCAGCCCGACGAGGTAGAGGCCGGCAGACACACCGCTGATCGGACCCGTGAGGATGTAGTCGAACATCAGGGCCGACACGGAAAATTTCGCCAGTGTCGATCCCATAGCTTCCTTCACTACGCGGTAGACGCCGCCGCGGACGAACATCCCGCAGCTCTCGATATAGAGAAGCGCGACCGTCGCGGCGAGCAGCATGATCGCCAGGACAAACCATGGCGCGGTCTTGCCGATGAAATGTTCGGAGATGGCGCCGGCATAGAAGGCCGACGAGCCCATATCGTTCAGCACGATAGCAGCCACACGCCAGAAAGAAATGAAGGTCAGCATGGCGCTTGACGCGATCAGAACCCGCGCAGCGCCGTTCGGTGTGGCTGACTTGGAAGAACGTAATAATTGCATTTGATACCTGGCCCGCCGCGGAGCAGCGAGTGCATCCCTTTCTTGTCTGCGTTAGCTAACGGGGCTCGGATCGAAAGGCGCTCTGTAGTGCGCCGGTTGGGCCGGCCAGAGGCCTGCGCGTCGGTATCGCCGCACAACCATCGGCCCCAGCAGCGTCATCGCGAGTTCCGGACCATACGCCGCGCTGGTTAGGTTATCGAACCCGAAGATCGGAATGCCCGCCGCAACTCCGACGCGCTGCTCATGCTCCACGCTGGTTGCTAGTGGTCTGCCAAATAGAAAATTAAGAAGTTGCATAACCTTCCGGCTTGCGGGATTCCGAGTCAGGTCTGACACACAACCCAATCTCTATTGCACCGCCAGAAGGCGTAAAAAGTCCGTAAAGATTCCTCAAAAATCAGCGAAAAATGAACGCCAGCCCCGTAAGAAGCACATAAATCCCGCCCCACTCGACCTCAGCACCCCAAAAGCTTCGATCTACGGCTTCGAACCACCGGAACCTCCGTCCAGCGCTGGCCGGACAGCCTCCACTAGATCCGCAGTCGCCTCAGAAATAGCACTCGGATCAAGATGCGTGTAAAAACCGTCGTCCCAGAAGGAAGAAGCCTGCATCAGCTTCGGCGGTGCAGCGGAAATCGCGGCATACGACCGGCCGGCAACCTGGGAAGCGTTGCGGCACTCCGGTACCGGCGCAATGAATATCAGGACCGCCGTCTGCGCGGAACGGTACCTCAAAGCCAGGCTCCGGGCGGAATCCATATTCAGGCGCCCCGCGAGGTTCGACGAAATAACACACGAAGAGTCCAGGTGTTGTCCCCGCGAAGCCGCATCCATATGGCCCATCGAAGCCGCAATCGCCGAGACCCGGTCCTGCCGCCGAACCGCCGCCATAACGCCCGCCTTCGGCGTCACCGAATACATCTCCAGCGGAAACAGCAGCGGCCCATCCGGATGCCTCTTCGCAAAACTCAGGATCTCCGAGAAAGATCCATGCCGCGCCAGCATCTCCTCGCCCTCGTAAATCAGGTGCATATCCTCGTACCGCAAATAATCGAGGTTCCAGGCCGAAAAATAGAACACGATCAGTCGCGGAGGCGTGTTCCGCCCCAGGTAATCGCGCAACGCCATATCGTCTGTGACAGCAAGACTGCCGGCCGTATTGGGCAGGTTGATCGTCTTCACCCCAAGTGCCGCCGACATTTCCAATGGCCGCAGATCATACAGCGCACTCGAATCGCCAAAGATCACCACATCCGCGTTGACTCCAGAAGCCCCAAAGCCGAAGTCCAGACTCGGCCCGTACAGCGATCCACCCCACCGCTCAAACCCCGGCATCCGCACCAGGGCAAAGCCAAAGCAATAAACAAACACAGGAACTGCCAGCAGCCACAGCAGATATCGCCGCAGCACGCGCCGCGGCTCAGGCATTTCAGCGGACTCGGCTTCATGGCTCTGTGCATTCATCGGTCAATCCCGCCGGTCAAAACTGAAAATACAAAAACGTGGATGGGTCCTGAATATGAACCAGCGCAAGGAAGAAGATCGCGCCGATCGTGAATGCCCACCCGACCCGCGGCGACCACAACACATGCACGGGAGTTTCCTCCTTGTCCCACCCCGTCACCTGCAACGCCGGCTTGAAGCGTCCAAGAATCTGCTGTGTATTCGGCATCCCCCACACAATCGCAAAGCCCCCCACCATACACAGCAAATCCAGCACGGCTTTCCCGCGAGTCTCGCCGCCGAACATCCAAGTGGAAAGCCCTCCACGCGCCAGCAGCATCCCGCGGATCATCGACAGCGCGTGACCGCAACTGCTTGCCCGGAAGAACACCAGCGAAAGCAGAACGCAAAAAAACGTCAGCGCAACGCTGGATCCATGCCCAACTGCACGCGCAAGCGGGCCTCGCACATCCACCATAGCCGCTCCCATCCGGTTGTGCCGGACGATCCGCCACGCATGGTTCACCGTCAGATAGCTCCCGTGAAGAACGCCGAACACAATAAATTGCAGCCCGGCCCCGTGCCATATCCCGGCGATAAACATCGTGACGAGCGTCGGAAACGCCACCATGCTGACAAACCCTTCCGGCGTAGCCAGAGCCTTGCGCGAGACCTTCCTCCCCATCCTCTGCCGCCGCGCCGAGATCCAGATCTGAATCGGAGTGAACAGATACGTCGTAATGTAACTGCTCAACGTAATGTGCCACCGCTGCCAGAAATCAATAATGTTTTTCGACTTGTAAGGTGAGCTGAAGTTCAGCGGAAAGTCGATCGAAAACATCCGCGCCAGCCCCAGCGCCATGTCCGAATATCCCGAGAAATCGAAATACAACTGCAGCGCATAGCAAAGCGCACCCCGCCACGCCAGGATCGCCGGTAACGGTCCATGCACGGCGAAGGCGCTCTTCGCAGTCTCGGAAAAAGTGTCGGCGAGCAGGACCTTCTTGCCCAACCCCATGATGAACCACGAAAGTCCCACCGCCACGTCGCTCAGCCGCAACTGGTACCGCCGGCTCTGCTGGAACTGCGGCATCATCTCCTTGTGGTGCAGGATCGGGCCGGCGATCAGATGGGGAAAGAAAGTCACGAACAGCACGTAGCTTGAAATGTCCTGCAACGTCGCCACGCCCTGCTGCAGATCAACCAGGTAAGCAATCTGGGTAAACGTGAAGAACGAGATACCGAGTGGAAGGACAATGTCCGCCCAGTGCCTCGATGACCCAGCCGCGGAACTGGCAAAGTTGAGAACTCGCACGAAATACTTGAAATATCCCAATGCCCCTAGGTTCAGACAAATCCCGGTCCAGAGCCAAGCGCGCGAGGCAAACGGGTTTGCAATGTTCCGGCTGATCAGCCCGGCAACCGTATAGTTGACAGCAACCGAAACCAGTAACACCACCAGAAATGCGGGATGCCAGCAAGCGTAAAACACCAGCGACATCAACCCCAGCCACGCCACCACCGCCTTTCTGTGGAAGTGGCCGGCAATCTGATAACCCACGAGCGTAACCGGCAAAAACACAAACAGAAACAGGTAGGAATTGAACAGCATCCGTGGGGAACACTCCTGGGTCAATTCTTTTCGGAAAACCCCATTTTACCAGTCATGCGAGCCACAATCCCGTTCCCTCAGGAGCCCTCCCCGGCCCGCCTCAGAAACTCGTCCTTCACATCCGCCAATCGCGGCAGTCCAAGGTCCTTAAGCCGTGCATTCACCGGCTTCGCTGTCTCTGAGGAGAGGTCGTCCTTGTACATCGCAACCACCCGCTCCGCCGAATCGTATCCGTGAAACCGTGCCTTCTCCGCCTCTGTTCGCCTCTTCAGGTCCTGCAAATCTTCACGCTGCCGGGTATCGTAGCGATTCTCCTTCGCATTAAGAATTGGGTGGAAAACACGCTTATCGAGAAAGCTGAGCAAATCCGCTTTTCTGGACATTCATTTCATCTCCTTGGAAGTTGGTCGATCAGGGTCATGCCAACCCCGCACCGGCATATCCCACCTACATGAGGTGCAGATACACGCAGCCGTGTTGCCAGCGCCCAACCTAACGCCGGCACGCCCCCGCCGCCGCAACCTCTCCAGCGCATTGTCCCGCGAACTCGAGCGGCATCCCCCGATGCGTCCACGCGTTCATCCCACCATCCATGCTGCTGACGTTGTTGAATCCCTCCCGCGCCAGCAGACTCGCGGCAATGCTCGACCGGTATCCAGTGCCGCAAACCGTAATCATCGCCTGCGTCTTCGACAACCCACCCAACGCTCTCGGAATTTGCCCCAGCATCACATGCTGCGAACCGGGAATGCTCCCCTCAAGCCTCTCCTGGTCGCTGCGCACATCCAGCACTACAACCTCGCCGCGCTCCGCCTCAACCTCCGCGACAGTCTTCTGCGTAGTCCTCACGAATTCGAATCCCGCCTCAATCCACCCCGCCATCCCGCCATCCAGATACCCGACAATCTGATCCAGTCCCACCCGAACAAGCGCGCGCCGAGCCTCTTCGTTATCGCCTTCCTCCGTGATCAGCAGAATCGGACTCGCCGCATCCAGCAGCCACCCAGCCCACAGCGACAGATTCTGTCCCGCGCCAATATTGATCGAACCCGCAATATGAGCCCCGCCAAATGCCTCCGGCCGCCGCAGGTCCAGCAGAGTCACCGCCGAATCGCTATGCAGATTCGCAACCTCCGCCGCCGACAACGCCGCACCTCCCGGAAAAACCCGCAGCACCGGCGCACCCTGCGCATTCAGCTCCTTCATCCGCGGATAGTAGTCCGGCATCGGCGGCACGGAATCCAGAATCTTCCTGACAAACTCCTCCTCCGAATACCGAAAAAACGGATTCGTCGCCCGTTCATACCCCAGCGTCGTCTCCGAACGTTCACTCAGCCCGGCGCCACACAGCGACCCCGCACCATGCCCCGGGTAAATCTGCACCCCATCGTGCAGCTTGGCAATCCGTTCCTGGACGCTCCGGCACAGCTCATGCGCGAGCCCGAGCTTCGCCTCTTCCCCCAGCAAATCCGGCCGCCCCAGCGATCCCGCAAAAAGAAAATCCCCGGAGAACAACGCCAGCGGCTCCGACGAACTGCGGTCCAGATCGTACAGCAGAAAAGAAAGATGCTCCGGAGTGTGTCCCGGCGAATGCAGCGCCTCCAGCCGCAGCTTGCCGATCTCCACCGCATCGCCGTCCTTC
>WNGR01009175.1_pt1 | contig 12542 bp, 6 predicted proteins | sample 5407581 | NCBI WGS metagenome assembly WNGR01 (sample SAMN13153383, study PRJNA577476) | soil metagenome | isolation source: 80 cm soil or saprolite under Garry oak tree replicate 2 | place: USA:California | collected 2016-06-15
CGCCCGCTGCCTCTGCAGAAAGGCATTCAGTGCGCCCGAGTCCGGCTGAGCCGGCAACACCGTCCCATGCCGCCCCACCAGCTCCACAATGCGCGACCATCGCTCCGGCGACCGCACCACGCGCCGGATACAAGACTGCTTCGTCGCCCGCAACGTCCGCGCCATCGTCTCGTTCGCTGCAATCATCAGCTCCTGGATCAGATCCGACGCTCGATTGCGTTCTATCGCCTTGATTGCCTGCACCTGGCCATCGATCACCACCGGATCGGCTTCAATCCGGTTGAACTCCAGCGCCCCCATCAGCACCCGCTGTCCACGCAGCGCCACCGCAGCCTCATCCTGCAGCCGCAACTGCTCTTGAAGCCCCTGCGAGGCCGCAACCTTGGCGTCCGGCCCTGCCTTGCCCTCCACCCACGGTCCAACCCGGGTGTAGGCAAGCTGCGCCTTATTCCGCACCACCGCCCTGTAGATGCTGCTCTGCTGTACCGTCCCACTGCCGTCCACCACAAATTCGACAACATGCGCCGCCCGATCCTCCCCTTCATTCAGCGAGGTCAGATCCGTCGACAGCTCCACAGGCAGCATGGAAAAATTCCGCACCGCCGTATACACCGTCTGCGCCTGTTCCTTGGCATACAGGTCCAGCGGCGTGTCCTTAAACACCGAAGCCGACACATCCGCAATCCCCACCAGCACGCGGATACCACCCTCCACCCGCTCCGCCACCTCCACCTGATCCAGGTCGCGCGAAGTATCGTTGTCGATCGAAGACCACAGCAGCCCACGCATATCGCGCACGTTGCCACCCGGAGCCGTGCCCTCCGCCGCGCGAATCTCCGCGATCTGTTCTTCACTGCCGTCAGGAAACCCAGGATCGAAACCCTCGCGAATCATCTCCGCAGAGGCAGAAGCAACCAGGTCAAACGTCTCGGTAAGCATGCTAGGGAAGCCTATCACGCAGGCCTTGGCCCGCTACTTCCCCTCTAGCGCAGCGACGAACAACCCAGCCCATCGCGATACCTGCTCGGCATAGGCTCCGGTGACAGGGTCCCGGCTCCCCTCCAGCACAGCCAGCTGCACCGCGAAGTTCCCCACGGTCGAGCTCTCCGCCGACCCGCGAAACAGCTCCAGCCCGGTGGCCTCCTCTGTCAGCCGATTCAAGAAATCATTCTGACTCGCACCACCAACCACGAAGACCCGCTTCAGCTTCTTGCCGCTATGAAACGCCACCCGGTCCAGCACCTTCGCATACCGCGCCGCCAGACTGTGAAAGATCAAACTCGCAAACGCCGGAGCATTCTCCGCTCCCTCATCCAAAGCCTCAAGCCCCTTCCGCGCCCGTTGGGCATTGATCCGCTGCGGCATCCGTCCCGCCAACAGCAGATCCGGATCATCGACGTCCAGCAATCCCTGCGGTCTGGCAACCGCCTCCGCTGCCGCCACCAGCTCCCGCACCGCCCACACCCGTCCATCTTCGGCCCACTTATCGATGCACTGCCGAATCAACCACATCCCATTCACATTCTTGTGGAAGCAGATCCGATCGCCCACCGCACCCAGATTCGTAAAGTTCTCTTCCGCCGCCGCCTCGCCATTTCGCGGTTGCTCCAGCAGAGTCCCCACCAGCGACCACGTCCCCGAACTGATATACGCCCAATCATTTCCAGTAGCCGGAATCCCAGCAATCGCCGAAGCCGTATCGTGGCACGCCGGAGCAATCAGCGCCGTATCTCGGAACGCCGGCAGCCCCGCCAGCGCACCCTTCAGCCGGCCAACCTCAGTCCCCGGAGGAACAATCTTCGCCGCACAAGCAAGATCGAGGTGTGCCGCAGTAAAGATCTCCCGACACCACTGCCGATGGTAGAGCTCCACCATCTGCGTATGCGTCGCGTTCGTATGCTCGGCCACGCGTGCCCCGCCCCAGCGCGACAGAATATACTCCGGCAGATTCAGCCACTGCCGGCCCTCCACCAAACCCTGCAGCGTATCCGCATGAAGCTGGTACAGCGTATTGATGCGCAGCAACTGAACGCCTGTCAGCTCACGCAGCCGCTCCGGACTTATCTTGCGATGCAGCGACCGTTCAGCCTTGACCGTGCGCTCATCGCGATAGCAGAACGGATCGGCCAGCGCCTTACCATCCGCACCCAGCCGAACATAGTCGACGGCCCACCCATCGACGGCAATCGATCGAACGCCCTCCTCGGCGATCCCCGCACAACGCCGCAGCCCCTCCTCAAGCCCCGCTTCAATCATCGCGAGGTCCCAGTGCAAGCCGCCATCCACCTCGCGCGGAGCATTCGCAAACCGATGCACCAGCGCAGCGGCCCCGCCAAAAACATGATTGCCTGCGCGCAGTCCTTCGGATCGATCGGCTGATGCGTCAGCGTCCTCGTCGCATAGAACTGCGCGAGCACATTCCGCAGGCCGTCATCGGTATCCTTCTCATCGAACGGCAGCTTGTACTTCTTCAACGAAGCAATCACGCGATCCCGCGGGAACATCGTCGATCCCTTCACCACCGTAGCAGGACTGATCCCATTCACCCGAACCTTCGGCGACAGCGAAACCGCCAGCTCCCGCACCAGATGGCTCAACGCAGCCTTGCTGACGTCATACGCCTCACTGCCACGCTTCGCAACAACAGCATTCGCCGAGCTGGTCAGCACAATGCTGCCATCGATACCCTGCTCCTCGAACACCTTCGAAGCCTCATCCGTCAGCAGGTAGTTGGCAGTGACATTCACCTCAAGCGTCAGCGCCCACTGTGCATCGCTGATGATCCCATCCGGCGAAGAAGGAAACAGCGCCGCAGTATTGATCAGGATATCGATCCCGCCAAACTGCTTGATCGTCGCCTCCAGCGCAGCCTTGATGGCCTTACGATCTCGAATGTCGATGCTCGTAAAGCTCACCGCCTCCTTACCGGCAATCGCCTTCGTCTCTTCCGCGACAGCCTCCGCGCCCTTCACATCGCGGTCGGCAACCACCACATGCGCTCCACGCTCAGCCGCCAGCAGCGCAACCTCACGCCCGATGCCACTGCCTCCGCCGACAATCAAGGCAATCCGCCGGCTCAGCTCCTTCTCCGGCGGCTGTCTACGAATCTTCGCCTCTTCCAGCTTCCAATACTCGATCCGGAAGGCCTCGCTCGGCGGCAGCGCAACGTAGTTCTCATGCACCGTGAACTGGTCCGCCGAAGCCGCCGGTCCAGCCTGCGGAATCTCCGTGCAGTTCACTCCGGCACCCAGCGCACCGGCGCCCTGCATCACGCCAATCGCGTTGATGTAAAACTCGCCGGTTATCCGCGATTCGGTCTTGTTCTTGCCGAAGCTGAACATGCCCACACCCGGAACCAGCACCACCGTCGGACTCGCATCCCGAATCACCGGCGAATCCTTCAGCGCATGCTTCGCGTAGTACTCCGCATACTCCGCGCGATAGGTCTCGAGCGCCGTCTCGATCAGCTCTTTCAACTCAGCCGGCTGATTCGCAGGATTCCACTTGATGAACATCGGCCGGATCTTCGTCCGGATAAAGTGGTCCGGGCAACTCGTTCCCAGGTGCGCCAGCTTCTCGGCGCTCTCCGAGTTCACAAAGTCCAGCACCTGCTTCGAATCCGAGTAGCTCCCGATCCACCGCTGCTTCCGCGAAACCGCACCCCGCAGATAAGGAATGATCGACGTCGCAATCTCAGCGCGATCCTCTCTCGCCTTCACCTTCGTTCCGCCAAAATGCTTATGGCCTTCTACAGCCCCATGCCGCTCGATAAACTGCCCCAGCTGATCGATGATGGTAATCGTATTCAGATAGCTCTCGCGCTGCGTACTCCCCCACGTAAACAGCCCGTGGCCACCGAGCACAACGCCGTCGCATCCCGGAGTATCCGCCACAATCTTCTTCAGCATCATCCCCAGCTCAAACCCCGGGCGCTGCCACGGCAGCCAGGCCAGCTTATGCCCAAACTCCTTGTTGAACTCCTCCATCTTGATCTTCCCATTCGCCGAGGCCGCCAGAGCGATCCCCCAGTCCGGGTGCAGATGGTCCACATGCGGAAACGGCAAAAACCCATGCAGCGACGTATCAATCGAGGCCGCTACAGGATTGTTCCCAAACGTGCACAGCGGATACATATCCACCATCTCATCTTCGAGATCGACGCCGCGATACGCCTTCTCCAGCGCCAGCAGCTTCTCCATATACAGCGTCGCAAACCCCGCGCGCTTGATACTGCCAAGATCGCCGCCGCTGCCCTTCACCCACAGAATCTCCTTCGTCTTCCCATCCAGCGGATCCACCTGCTCCAGCTTCGAGCTCGTATTGCCCCCACCGAAGTTCGTAATCCGCAGATCCGAACCCAGCAGGTTCGACCGATACCTCAAAAGCTCCGGTGCATCCAGCTTCGCCGCAGCCTCGTCATCCCAACGATCCTCCAGAAACCGGAGATCACTCTTTGTCGTCATGTGTAAACCTCTGTCGTGTCCGCCTAATTCAGGCCCCATCCATCATTCCACACCAAACATCAATACGGCAACTATTTCCAATGTGAAAAATCCCGCGCCCGCAACTAACCGGGAACAGCTTTCTCATCTGGCTGAATATCCGCGCGGGGCAGTGGATGCAATAGGCAGAGGCACTTATCCGTGCTGTCCGTGGCCGCCGTTCTGGTCCGCCAGCAAGCCGGGGGAGGCTGCTCCCCAGCCATCCCAAGCCGACTCCGGTTACGCCAGCGACTCGCGCGTCACCATCTTATGAGCGACATAGTTATACGGCGGCACCGTCTGCCCCCGCAACAGCGACAGCCCCAGATGGATCAGGCTCGGCCCATACGAGCTGGCCTCATGCGACACCGACCCAATCAGCGGCGAGCGATCCTTCCGCATCTCCGCAATCGCCTCCGCGATGCAGTCCTGCCCCACGATCACCACATGCTTGTCCCTCTTCTGCTCTCGCACTGCATCCACCGCACCCAGAGCGCTCGAGTCCGTTGCCGTGGCAATCAGAATGTGTTTGTCCTTCGGGTGCCGCTGCAGGAAGTCCGAAATCAGCTTCTTACTCTTGTCCCGCATCCCACGCCCGTCGATCCTCACAAACGACTCCACCGGCAGGTCGGGGATGCCGCTCCGAACTCCCTCGAACGCGCCCGTAATTCTGCTCTGGACAAGCTGGCCCGCCTCCGGCAGGTCCAACCCGATCACCCACTCCACCTTGCCGCCCCAGTTCGTCGCTGCGTACGCCGCCAGCGTCTCTCCGGCTTCGATCCCAACCCGATAGTTGTCCACGCCGAAGTAAGTCGCATGAGGATGAGGAATATCGATCGCAATGAGAGGAATCTTCGCCCCGGCGATCTTGTCGCCGATCATCGGCGCAACCTCCTGCTCCACCTGGAACTCGATCACCAGGTCAACCTTATTCCGGACAAACTCCTCGGCATTCTTCAGCGCAGTCGCAGCATCGTAGCGATTGTCCAGCACCAGCAGATCCACGCCTACGGAAGCCGCCGCATCCTTCAGGCTCTCCGTCACCTCCACGGAGAAGGGCATGTCGGCGCTCTGCCCCGCAAACCCGAACCGCATCTTCTTCGGCCGCGTCACCTGCCGGTAGAGTCCATCCGGCGACTGCGACAGATACCCGCGATGCACAAACGTCTTCAGCACCCGGTAGACCGTCGTCTTCGATATCCGCGTCTGCCGATGGATCGCCTCCAGCGTCATCGGTTGGTTCTCCGCCTGCAAAAGCTCAAGAATATCCAGCGCCTTCGACAGCACCGGAATCAGATAAAGTCTTTTCGTCGTTTTTCTTACCGCCATAGTCTCCTGCAGAGGAACAACCACTCAGCCGATCCATTATGCGGCAAAGCGCGCCAGTTTCGTTAATGAAATGCGTCGTCCACACTTCAATTCGCGTGTTTTAAGTGACGGATTGTTAGGCGCTCAGGCAACTTGCGAGTCCTTGCATGCTTCTACCACTCAAACACCGTGTCATCGGGCTGTGATGACCACTAGCAAGCCATAGTCCGAAAGCAAGTTGCGGGGCATTTCGGAGGCCAAAGAATGACCACCAACAGCAGGTCCGGGCGCGGACCTCAAAGAATAGCGCTTGCCCTTATTTTTCTCGTCATAGCATTCGCAGGATCGACGTCCCTCTTAGCCCAATTCAACGCCAGTCTCTCAGGAACCATCACCGACCCCACCGGCGCAGTCGTTCCCGGAGCCACCGTCACCCTCAAGAACTCCGGAACGCAGGCCACCCGTTCAGCCGTCACCGGACAACAGGGAACCTATCAATTAAGTGAGCTCCCACCCGGCACCTACTCGCTCACCGCCACCGCCAAAGGCTTTCAGCTCTCGTCTCTGGACAACGTAACCCTGATTGCCGAGACGCCTCGCAACATCGACCTCCAGCTTACCGTCGGTGAATCCAACCAGACCATCACCGTCTCCGCCAGCGAAGTACCCATTCTTAACACCTCCAACGCCAGCATCGGCACCAGCATCTCCTCCGCCGATGTCACCCGGCTGCCCGCCTTCGGTCGCGATCCCTACGAGCTTCTTCGTCTCACCCCCGGCGTCATCTCCGATGCAGCCCGCAGCGGTTCCGGCAGCAGCGTCGCTCTCCCCAACGCACAGGGAACCGGCCAATCCAACTCCGGCATCTTCCAGACGGAAAACCAGATCAACGCCTCCGCCGCAGGTCAGCGCCTCACCTCCAATACCTTCCTCATCGATGGCGTCAGCGTGGACAGCCTCTCCCACGGCGGAGCTGCCGTAGTAACCCCCAATCCCGAGTCAGTCGCCCAGATCACAACCATCTCCAGCAACTTCGACGCCAGCGAGGGCCGCAACGTAGGTCTGCACACTCGCACCGTCACCAAATCCGGCACCAACGACATCCACGGCACCCTCTTCTTCCAGTACGACGAGCCCGGCCTCAACGCCTTTCAAGCCTACGGCGGCCCTAAGCAGGCCCTCCCCATCCGCGTCGAAAACAAACAGCGCGAGTACGCCGCCAGCCTCGGCTTCCCCATCATCAAAGACAAGCTCTTCTTCTTCGCCTCCTACGAAGGCGCCAGCAATATCAACAAAGGCTTCTCCGAGCAGTACGTTCCCACGTCGGCTTTCCTCACCACACTCGGCCAGGCAAGATCGACCGGCATCGTGAACGGTGTTCTCAACGGACCCGGCGGCCAGGCCTCCATCATCAAGATCCTGCCCATCGACTGTAAGAATCTGCAGAGCCCACCCTCCGGCTCAACCACGCCGGTCTGTACGCCGGTCGCTGGAGGAGCAGACATAGGCTCCTTCTCCGGCTCACGCGGCACCTACCTGCCGTCCTACAATCCCGCAAGCCCCAAAAATCCCAATACTCTCACCGGCGCCGGCCTCGATGGCGTCGCCGACGTTCAATTCGTCCAGGTAAGAACCCCATCCCGATACCGCGGCAACCAGTGGAACGCCCGCGTCGACTGGAACATCACACCTCAGGACCAATTGTCCCTGAGCGGCTTCTACGTCAAGCTCGCCCAGCAAAGCCCCGACGCCAGCACCGGAGCCCAGCCTCTCTCCAACCTCCCCTTCAAGCCCACGAATGCCACCGGCACCCTCGTCTACATCCACACCTTCAACTCCAACCTCATCAATGAAGCCCGTGCGAACTTCACCCGCTTCTCCGACAACCAACTCACCGACGCCGGCACCTCAGTCGACTTCGGCATCCCCCGCTTCGAGGTCCAGGGCTACACCTTCGGCCGCCTCTACTCCGGCCCCGCACCGGGATCAGCAACTCCCGGTATCCTCGCCCAGAACACCTACGAAGCCCGCGACACCCTCATTCAGACCATTGGCTCGCACACCATCCGCTACGGCGCTCTCTTCCGCTGGCAGCAGGACAACGACAACCTGAGCGGTAACTCGCGCCCCGACTATGTCTTCCAGGGCATCTGGAACTACGCCAACGACGCCCCTATCTTTGAGTCGGTCGCCGCCAACCCAAACACCGGCGGTCCCGTCAATGGCCAGCGTTACTTCCGCGATCGCAACATCGCCGCCTTCATCCAGCACGACTGGAAGGTCACCCCAACCTTCACCCTCAACACCGGCCTGCGCTGGGAGTACCACGAGCCGCTCTACAACAAGGGCTTCGGCATCAACGAACCCGTCTTCGGGCCCACCTATGCCACCTATCTCACCGCGGCGCGGCTAGCCCCCGTCAATCACATCACCAACTCCAACTTCAACAACTGGGCCCCGAAGTTCGGCTTCGCGTGGTCTCCCACCGCCATCAATAACAGATTCGTTCTCAGCGGAGGCTTCGGCATCTCCTATGACCGCATCACCGACGGGCTCTATCTCCCTGGCTTCGAAAATGGTCCAGGCTATGCCCAATTCAATCTCTGCTGCGGAACCGACGCAGCCGCCGCTGCGAAGGCGAACATCCTCTTCGCCCGCGGCACATCGCGTTCGCCGTACAGCTTTCCAGCCAATCCCGGCCTGGCCGTCGGCGTCAACCCCACCACCGGTCTACCCAACGGTACAAACTCAATCGAAGTCTACGGCGGAGCTCCGCACACCTATCAGCCCATCCTCTACAGCTTCTCTCTTCAAACCCAGTACGAACTGCCTTACCAGATGGTCGCCTCCATCGGCTACCAGGGCTCCGTCGGGCACCACTTCATGCGCCTCGTCGACCAGAACTTCCTCTATCCCACCTGCGCCCCCACCAATCCAGACGGCACCTGCGCGACTGGCTCAACCCGCACGCCCTTCAGTGATACCTACATTCCCACCTCCGACGTCTTCACCAACTACAACGGAGCCAACGCCTCGCTCAACAAGCGATTCGCCCACGGCTACAGCATCAACGCAACCTACACCTACTCCAAGAGCATGGATCAAGGCTCAAACGAAGGCCCGGGTAGTCTCTCCAACCAGACCGACCCCGCTCATCTCCGCACCGAGTACGGTCCCTCCGACTTCGACAACCGCCACCGCATCACGATCTCAGGCAACTGGGATCTTCCCAGGTTCCACAACGGCCACGGTCTGGCGGGTTCCGTTCTAAGCGGATGGCAGGTCAACGGAATCTACCAGTACCACACCGGCTTCCCCTGGACGCCGGTCACCGGTCAACCCACCGTCGCAGTCGTTCAAAGCGCCGCAACCATTGCCCCAACCCGCCCGCTAGCCTACTTCGGGAGCGCACACAACTCCTGCTCCAACAATGCCTACATCAACGGCACCAACTTCCCGGGCGGTGGAAAGAACTTCTTCAAGATCGGCCAACCCGGACCTCCAGGAATCGGCCGCAACTCCTGGAACGGGCCCTGCTACATGAGCACAGATCTCAGCGCCGCCAAAGAACAGGTCTTCAGCGTCATCGGCCATGAAACCTCAGTTCGCTTCCAGGCCAACTTCTACAACGCCTTCAACAAGACCAACCTCCAACCCATTCTCTTCGGCACACAAAACGCAACCATCGAGAACACGCTCTTCGGCCTCTCCCCAGCCGCAAATGCGGGCCGTGTCATCGATTTCTTCGTCCGGCTTAATTTTTAGAGCACTCTGTATGCTGAAGTTTTGGATATGCATTGGAAAGGGGCGCGACATCAGCCGCGCCCCTTCAAACTGCCATCGCCGCGAACCCCTCAGCTACGCATAACTCGAAGCGCTCTTCGCATTCTTGCTCCCGCGCTCCTGCGTCACCTTCTCGACATAACCACTCTCCGCCAGAGCCTTCAGCGGCTCCGCCGGAAGCCCCCGAGCCACCCGCCACTCCCGCACTATTGGCCTTACATCCTGCCAGAAGGCGCCGCGGAAGCACTCCTCCGCCTCCACCAGCCTGCACGCGTCCTGCAACCCTGCCAGCCGCTCCTGATCGATCAGCGCCGCCTTCGCATACAGCTCCTGCGCCGTCACCACCGTCTGCACCATCGCCTCCATCTTGCCCTTCAGGTTGTGGCTCTGGTCGATCATGAATGCAACGTCGGCGCGCTCACTCTCCTTCGCGCTTACAATCTCGTGGAAGATGCGAAACACCTGGTAAGGATCGATCGACCCCAGCGTCAGATCGTCATCGGCATACTTGCGATCGTTGAAGTGGAACCCGCCCAGAGCCCCCAGGTGCAGCAACCAGGCCACGATCTGCTCAATATTCGTTCCCTGGTAGTGATGCCCCGTATCCACCAGCACCTTCGCCTTTGGCCCGGCCTTCCGAGCCAGCTCCAGAGCCATACCCCAGTCCGCAATATCCGTATGGTAGAAGGCCGGTTCAAACGGCTTGTACTCCACCAGCATCCGCTGATCCGGCCCCAGCGCAGCATGGGTCGCCCCCAGCACCTCTTCCATCCACTCGATCCGCCGCCTTACGCTCTGCGTCCCGGGATAGTTCGACCCATCGGCAATCCACAGCGAAACGTCCTTCGATCCCAGCTCCCGTCCAATCTCCACCGAGTCCAGAAGATGCGCCAGCGCATTCCCCCGAACCGCAGCGCTCGGATTGGCAATCGACCCATACTTGTACTCCAGATCCTGGAACAGGTTCGGATTGATCGATCCCGACTTCACTCCATACTTCTTCTCCAGCGCCTGAATCGCCGGAACATCCTTCTTCCCTCCCGGCAGATCCCACAGCACATGCAGCGCGACCGTCGGACTCGCGCCCGTCAGCGCATTCACCTGTGAGGCGTCCGAGAACTTCTCCTCAATCGTCGTCGCCGCTCCGCCTTGCACAAACTTCCCAAACCGCGTCCCCGTATTGGCAAACCCCCACGACGGCACCTCGATCCGGAAGCTATCCAGAGCACTCCAAACCTTCTCCGCGTCACGCCCCGCCGCACCTGCACCATTCGTAGTCATCGCTAAGCCTTTCCGCACCGACGTCTTTGTAATATAGAAATATACTCTCTATTGAAATCATCAGCAGACTGCACCATCCCTCTGCCCTTTGTCAAAGGCAATCTCGGCTTCCTTCCGCCTAGGCAGTGTCAGACGAATCGGTGTCTTTGCATCTAGGTAGCCCAAGGCTTTAGCCTTGGGCCTCCCCTGGTATGCTTTCCTGTCCCAGTCAGTGTGCTCCAGGGCTGTAAGAACGATTCATCAGACACTACCTATTCAATAACAATCACATCCAGAAACCGCGGTCCATGCACTCCCTTGATCCGCGTCATCTCGATATCCGCCGTAGCCGAAGGCCCCGAGAAAAACGTAGTCGCCAGCCCAGCTGTCGCCTGCAACCGCCCCATGGCCTCGGGCACCGTCTCCACCACATCCTCCACCCGCACCAGGCACAAGTGATAGTCCGGAACCAGTGTCGCCGCCCGCCTCCCCTGCCCTGGCACATTCTGCAGCACCACGGTCCCCGTCTCCGCAATCGCCACAGTCGAGCCCGTCATCACACCCTCGAACCCGTCCAACTCCGCCGCCGACATTCCCTCATCGACCACAAACTCAAAGCCCGCCGGAAGCCAATCCGCCGCCAGCCCCGCCGGAACCACCATCCGCCGCTTCCCCCGCGCCTGCAGCATTGCGGCCACATTCGCAGCCACATCCCCCCGCCCAACCCGCACCACATGCGCGTCATAGTCCCGCAGTCGATCCTCCAGTAACTGCAATACCGCCTCGCGCCCACGAGTAGCTGACCGGCGATACCCCCGAGCCAGCCCCTCCCACTGAACCCGAGCAGTAGCACCATCCGAAACCCCACCCTTAGCCGCACGAATCCGCCGCAACACCTCGGTCCTCGCCGAAACAGAAGTTGTAGTAGTCATCTCAGTTCCTCTCAGACAACGCCTGACAAATCATTGCCGTTGCTTGCTTCTTGCCGTTGCTTGCTTCTTGCCGTTGCTTGCTTCTTGCCGTTGCTTGCCTTCTTGCCGTTGCTTGCTTCTAGGTACGCCAAGCCTGCCGTTGCTTGCTTCTAGGTACGCCAAGGCTTTAGCCTTGGCTCTCTCAAATCCCTGTAATCATTGGGGCTTTAGCCCCTGGGGTATGCCTCTTGTCCCGCCCTCGTCTGCCCTTGAGTAGAGAAATTTATCAATCACTGCTTGCGCCTCTCTTCTCCCACCACTCCCTGAACGTCTCCTTCGGCATCTCCTGCAGATCCCTCACCTGCGTCCACCCTCCAAGCAGCCCCGGCAGCCAGCCAATCCAGCCAACTCCCTGCCCATCCTTCCGCACCAGCGGAGCCTCGGCCATGCGCCCCATCCGCTGCGCCGCCCTGAACCTCCGCTCACTCCTGAAGATCATCCCCATCGCCTTCATCGCCAGAGCCTCGGCGTTCATCAGCCCGTTCTGCTTCACCACCTTATTCCGCAGATGAATCAGCACCTCCGGAATATTGATCTTCACCGGGCAAACCTCATAGCAGGCCCCGCACAGCGAAGACGCATACGGCAGCGACTGCGCATGATGCATCTGCTGCAACTGCGGCGTAAGAATCGCCCCAATCGGCCCGGCATAGACCGACCCATATGCATGTCCACCCGTCTGCCGATACACCGGGCAGGCATTCTGGCAAGCCCCGCACCGGATGCAGTTCAGCGTCTG
>WNGR01019459.1_pt1 | contig 12539 bp, 8 predicted proteins | sample 5407581 | NCBI WGS metagenome assembly WNGR01 (sample SAMN13153383, study PRJNA577476) | soil metagenome | isolation source: 80 cm soil or saprolite under Garry oak tree replicate 2 | place: USA:California | collected 2016-06-15
GGGATTTATAGGGCTGTAGCTCCTGCCGCACTGTCTCCAGCGACATGAACTGCATGTGTTCGATCGTGCAGTAGGTACAGCGTAGATTGCAGCGGTCGGCAACCGAAAACGCGCACACAGTCCACGCTCCTGGTAAACGGAACGACCAGCACCCCGCCGCCCGTGCCAATATTGTCTGCAAGACTGCATATGCTTCGCCTATCCGGACGGGTCCGGCAAGAAAAGACTTATTGAAGAATTTCATGACGATCAGCCGTCTGCCACAAGGATAACGCCGGCCTACGCCAGCACACCGCAAGCACAAAAAAACCGCCCTGATCTCAGGGCGGGTTTCTTGCGGGGCAGCATACCGCTGGGCAGTCTTACATATTCCTGCGCAGCATTAGTATTTGAAGCGCACACCCACGCGGTACACACGCCCAAGGATGTCATAGTTGTAGAGGGGAGCAGGAATTGTCTGCCAGGCGTTATTGCTGGGGCCCGGATAAAAGACGGGGGGATTTACATTGAACAGGTTTTTGACATTTAAGTACGCATTGATGCCGGGGGTGACGTCGTAGCTGGTATTGAGGTCGACATACCAGGCGCTGGGGAGTGTGTTATAGTTGGAGGTGATGTTGTTGGCGGTGGAGACCGGACAAGCCGTGGTGCAAGTGATCCAGTTTGAGTTGTACTTGCCCTCGCTGAGGCCGCGCAAAGTCAGGCCCAACGCTATTTTATCCAGCCTATAGCCCGCGGTCATCTGATACTTCCAATGCGGCGCAAAGGCAGATGAGTTCATCCCCACGACATTGATCGGGGAGACGCCGGGGGCGCCGGGATTTTGGGTGTCCGTCATCGCATGTGTGATATTCACCCCGAAGGAGAGGTCTCCCACCCAGCCGTCTACTATCGCATCCAACGACGTCTGATAGCTGGCGGCGATATCGAATCCGGTCGCCTTTTCGGACGCGAAATTCAACGGAGACGACGTGATTTGAAGGATCGGCAAACCGTTGAGGGAAGTGCCTACTGTTTGTACGCCGGCGCACGCAGTCGCTTGGCCCTGGAAGCACAAATTGAGTATCTGCTGCGCGCTGTATGAGGTGATCGCGTGCGCTATGCTGATATCATAATAGTCGAACGACGCGCTGAGGCCTGGGATGTCGCTTGGCTGATAGACGAGCCCCAACCCGAACGTGATCGCGCTTTCCGGCTTCAGATTGAGGTTGCCCTGCGTATAGCCAAAGTAAGAGACAGTCTGGTTGTTGAGGAAGGGATCGGCGACCGTATTGTTCGAGCTCACAGGGGCGGAATAATAGTCTACCAGCGTCGGCTCACGCACATCGTTCGAATAGGTGCCGCGGAATCGGAAGCCGTCGAGGACGCCGCCAAGTTCCGTGGGGGTGTAGTTCAAGCCCAGTTTCCAGGTCTCGATCATGCCGAAGGTCGAATAGTTGGTGATGCGTCCCGCAGCGTCGAAGTCCAGACTTTTCGCCCAAGATGCGTTGTCTGCCAGCGGAATATCTGTTTCGAGATAGCCTTCGTCGATCGTGTATTGGCCATTGTAAGGCGTGCCGGAGGTGATGAACCAGCTTTGGGCCGCTTCGCCGGGATCGGCGGTGGCGCCGAGCGATTCCCTGCGATGCTCGTAGCCGGTCGCGATCGAGATCGGGCCGGCCCAACCGGAGAACGGTGCGCCGCTCACATTGAAGCCATAGACGGTCTGTATCGTGTGGTTATGGAAGAAGTGTCCCGTGTCGATTCCGCCCGCCGTGGTGGTGACGCCATCCTGACCGGGCAGAGACGTGACGTAATTGATGGCAGCCACACTGTTGACGCCGGTGCCGAACAGATTGTACGGCACACAGCCATCGTTCGGAGTGGCGAGGGTCGAACGGCAGACGATGCCGCCCGTGGGGCTGCGGACCACGTCAATGGCCTTGGCATACTGGCCAACCGCCAGCGTATTCTTCGCTTCGCTGTAGCCCCTGTTGTAGCCATAGGATAGATGCGCATCCCACTTCCAGCTGGTGTCAAAGAGATGGAAGTTGCCGTCCGCGCCAATCAGCGTGCGCGTGACGTTGCGGTCATAAGTTGGGGTCGTCCCCCGAACGTCTCCGTTCATCGTGCCCATCTGGAAAGAGGTGATCCCAGCCGCCGCCATCGACTGCTGGATCGCTGCCGGGATAAAGGGGTTCTGGTTGGTGACGGTTAGATTGCCCAGCTCGTAATTGTTTATCGATTGGGATAGTTCGTGGTTGTGGGCCCACTGCGCCGAGGCATAGACCTCGATATTGTCCGTGACGTCGAAGCTGACGCGTGCATAGGCGTTCTGGTTGGTTGCCCTGGGGGATATTGGAACTTGGATACCGCCGCTGATCCGCTGGCTGGTGGCCTGCCAGCTCCCACCCTGCATAAACGGATTGCTAATGAGACTTCCATAGGTAATCGTCGAGATCGCACCACCGGGGCCGAAGATGGTACCCTTCAGCGGACCCGCAGTGATCAAGCCGCCAACAGAGGCTTGGCTCATCCCGACATGGCTTTGGGCGATCTGCAGCGGCACGTTTGTGCTTTGGCCGGGCCCCGTCCCGTAGGCCGGGTTGTTCATCGCCTGGTAACCCTGATGATCCCAGGAGCGGTGGTTTTCGCCTGCGAGGATGCCATCATTCCCTGCTGCTTCGCCCGAAACCACGATATGGCCGCGGCCGCCTAAGAAGTCCGTGCCGGCGGTGAGGTTGCCTCTCCAGGCGCGATCGTCGCCATATTGCGTTTGGCCGGCGGAGAAATCGCCCTTGATGCCGCTGTACTTGTTGTCGAGAACGATATTCACCACGCCCGTGAGCGCGTCGGAACCATAGACCGCGCTGGCGCCGCCGAACACCGTATCGACGCGCTGGATCAACTGCTGCGGCAGCTGGCTTACGTCCACGATGCCGGTAGAGATGTCGCCGACGACGCGCTGGCCGTTGACCAGCGTCAGGGTGCGTATGGCGCCCAAACCGCGAAGACTGAGGCCGTTGACGGATCCCTGGCTGTTGTTGATTCCGGGCGCAGTTGACAACGGTGTCGTGGAACCGGCAAATTGGGGCAGTTCGTTGAGATAGTCTGCGGCGAAGTTGGTCGCCACGCTCTGGATTTGTTCGGCGGTAGTAACGGTCACAGGAGTGGGGGCTGCAAAGCCGTCACGCACGATGCGCGATCCGGTGACGACGATCGCTTCGACTTCCGCCGGAGCGGCGGGCGCGGCCTGGGCCAGAGCTGCGCCCGCGCTGCCCCCAAGGATTGCAAGCATCAGCGGTGTGGCGCTGAGCGTGCTAAGCAAAGCGTTCTTCAAAAGGCGTCCAGATACCTTTTGCGTCCTGAATTCATTCATTTGGAAAACCCCCATTTACTAACACGGCGCTTCGGTTGTTCATCGAAACGTCATCTGACAGGAACCTGCCCTGCCTCCGGCCAGGGCCATATACGCAGTTTGACGTATGCTGCATTGCAGCAGAAGCCGCATTATGTCGCTGTAAATAGGCTATTTGACATACACCGTAGAGCAGCATCTGCGACTGCTCTGTGGTGTCGCCTTAAAGCTTCAAAGAGTGCTCAGCACCGCCACGGCGGCGATGAACAGGCGTGCCGCCTGTTGCAGGATGAGGCTGACGCCCCAAGTCGCCGGTATCGGGTGGCCGCGACGCCAGCCGGCGGATCACCGTCATCTCCAGCACTGCGCCCGACAGCGCGGCGCCGGCAAAGGCATGGCGACGAAGATGGTCGCGGCCCGGGCACCACCAAAAACACCAGGGCACGTCCAGGCCGACGGCTGCGACCCGCACCTTGTTGACATCGAAGGACTGGGACTTCTCTCGCATCACCGCCCGCTAGCTTCACGCGATCTTCGTTGAAACCGGTTCCATAAACGATTTCATGTAGATTGTTGCCGTAATTGTCACCGAGAACCTTATCCCCCGAATAGGTGTATAGCGCGGCGCCCTTATAAGCCCACTGCCGGGTACCGTCGGCCCGCGTGTAGATCTGCCACAGTCCGGTAGGCTGCGCATCGGCGGGCGCGGCGACGGGTGTCCATTTCTTCAAGCATTCATCCACGCACCCCTGCGCGCCGATCTCTTTGGACTCGAAGTAGCTGTATTGAAATCCACCACGATTCTCCCGTCCTCCGAACTGGTTGTGGTTTCGCACTTGGACGTAAACCGTTCTGCCCTGGGAGGTCGTCATTATCGGCCCCCTGAATGGCAACACTTTGATCGTCACCGAGGCCGGCATGAAATTCCGAAACGCAAACGCGACCTGCGCATCGTCTTGCGCCGACAAGCCATTGATGTCGTCGGGCCCGTCATCTTCGTTGAAAGTGTAGAGCGGCAGGTGATTATAGGCCCACTGGCGGCGGCCATCTTCCCGCGTAATGATGGAGAAATTGCCCACGCCCTTCGCGAGTTCTGCCGCATAGGCGGGCGTCCAATCCGAGGGGCGCCGAGGCGCCGTCTTGAATACATAGAGAATGTGCCCCGTCGCGGGAACAATATAGGCATACCCGTTCGCAGTAGACACGCTCTCGAGCTCGAACTCCGGTGGCATGGCGGCGCCATTCGTCACAAGTGCCGCGCGCCTCCAGCCTTTCTTCGGGGAATTGCCCTTGGTATCGAGATTCATGATGTCGAGCAAAGCCTGGGGCTTGCCGTCGGCAACGGCATTGCCATTCGTCACAGGGCCCTGGGGAACCGGATCGACGCCGGAGTAACGGTAGAGAGGGCGGCCCTGATAAGCCCACTGCCTGGCTCCGTCGACGCGACGGATAATTGACCAAGGACCGAATGCCACCGTCTCTTTGGCAACCAGATAAGGGGGAAATTCCTTGGCGCATGCTGCAACACAAGTCGATCTTCCCCCATTGCCGTCCTGATCAAAGGTATAGAGAGGCTTACCATCAGTATCGCCAAGACGACGGTAATACAGTTCAGCGCTGCCGCCGCCGCCACCGCCGAATGCGCTGGTCACATCCACCAAAGTTATGCCTGACGGCGTGGAATTGGGCACAACCGATGTCTGCACGGCCGGGAATGCAGCAGTGGTGAGGCCAAGCGCGATCCCCGCGACAGCCAAACCCAGACTCCGACACAGTCCAAGGGCGCCCATAACCTTCTCCTACACTGCCTGTCTGATTCTACACTGCGACTTCAGCGATAACACTGTTCGCTTGGTTGGATCCCGTCCCGAAACTGGCGATCGGAACACCCATGGCCTGCATGGCAGTCAGGCTGACACGCGTAATCGGCTGGCCGGCATGCGGCACATGCATCCCCGTCTTCAACCGCCCGCCCGCGCTGCCAACTGTGATCACTGGATAATTGTGAAGGGAATGCAGACGCGGCGCACCGTGATCTGTGAACGCGAAAATAAGCATCCGATCCAGCATCGTCTTGTCTCCCTCTTTGATTCCGTCCATCGCATTGGCGAACTTGAGCAGGCCCTTCATGTAGACCTTTTGATACTCGAAGCATTTCCTTTGATAGCCGAGAGTGGGGTCGATGGGCTCCTCATGCGACAGGGAGTGGTGGCTAGCGGTCTCGCCCTCGAAGCGAAGTCCCGACATGCCCTCGGTGATGGTCAGATTGACGACGTTCGTTTGGCCACAGGCGAGCGCGCTCGCGAACAGACTGGCGAAGAGATCGTGCCGCGCCATGGCATCACCCACAAGCGTGACCACTCCCCCATCGTCTTCGGGAGGCTTCCCAGGGCGGACACAGGCCAACATGGGCGCGGGCTTTTGCAGCTGTACCTGCAGCTTGTTTTCAAGGGCACGCACGGACGTGAAATACGCGTCCAACTTGGCGCGGTCCGCGGCCCCCAATTGGCGCATCAAATCGTTGCGGCGTTCCGTCACCGCTGTGAGCGCGCTCTTTTCGATCATCACATTCGGATCGGGCGTGAATTCCGCAGCGTTCGGATCCTTGAAATCGGGCCCGAAGATACGGGTATAGAGCGCCAAAGGAGATGTCTCCGCGAGTTGCTTTGTACCATCCTTGCGCGCGCTCCAGCTATCGATCGGATTTCCCGAGCACGTCACCTGCAACGAGCGGAAACGCCGGCCATTGCCGATCACGTCACTGACCAGGCTGTCCAGACTGCCGGCATACTTAATCTTGTCTTCGATGCGCCCGGTCAGAGTGACTTGCGCGCCGGTCACATGGGTAGCAACAGGATGACCATCGGCAAATACTTCATTGCCCGAAATCAGGTTGAGCTTGTGCCGTATCGGTTCCAGCGCCCTCATCTGTTCCGGCAACTCATAGTTCGCGCCCGACGCCTTTGGCACCCAAGCGCCCTCGCCAAAACCCAACCCCCAAAACCAGGTCGCAAAACGCACCGGGATCGGGGCCCCGGTATCGGCAAAAGCCTCACCGTTACCGTTCAGCATGCAATCCAGGATAGGGAGACCGACGGATACCGTTCCGCCAGCCAACAATCCTTTCAACACCCGCCTGCGACCGATAAGGTCAACGAGCTTGCTCATGCGAGATCTCCTTGATCATTCACCTTACGGCGGTTAGATACTTTCACGCCCTTACGCATTGCTATTTGCGCTCCAACGCGGAGACGCGTGTCTCGGGCACAGAGTAGAGAAGATCGCTGACGGCAATTTCCCGCATGAGTCGCAGGAAATTGTAATTGCTGCTCGCGAACTTTGCCTGGACGTCTTTCCATTGTGTCGTATTTACCGGCGGCATCGTCCCTGAAGCGAATGCAAACGCTTTCCTTGCGACACAAGCGGTAACTGCAGGATCGTCGTGAAGTGCTTTGGTCAGCTCCACCGGTCCGGAGAATTTGACGCCGTTCCACTCACCGCTGGTGTCGATCGGCGCTCCATTCTCGGTGACCCGAAAACCGCCCGAAGAGTCGAAATTCTCGAACGCCAGGCCCACGGGATCCATCAGGCGGTGGCAACCCGCGCAGGTAGGATTGGTGCGATGGGCCGTGAGGCGATCTCGAACAGTCTTGAACTTGGGATTGCTGATGTCCTGGATAACCGAGAAATCGATATTGGGCGGCGGCGGCGGGACAACCTGGCAAAGAATATTCAGCCTGAAATTCTTGCCGCGAACTGTCGGCGAAGTCCTACCCGCGCCCGAATACAATGCAACAAAACTGGCCTGCGACAAGATTCCGGCGCGCGGATCGCCGTCGGGGTAGGTGTAAGGCAGCCAACGCATGGGTCGCGCATTGTCCGTGGTTTCCACTAACGGGACACCATACAAGGCAGCAAGAGCGCGCGTCAGGAACGTGCGGCGAGTCGTAAAGAGGTCGCGATAATCGCCCTGCCGATTGATAACATGGTCAACGATGGTGCGAAGCGTCTGCTCAGGTGCGTCACGCTTGGCATCCGGCGTGAAGCGGGGAAAGAACTTGGCGTCTTTCGACAGAACATCAAACTGGTCGAGGCCCAACATGTCCGAGAAGAAGGCACGAACCCCCGATGCGATTTCGGGTGAGGTGATCATCCGGTCGACCTGCTTGGCCAACCCTTTATCGGTCTGCAAGGAGCCATTCTCTGCCGCCTTCAGCAGCAGATCGTCAGGGTTCGAATTCCACAAGAACGAACTGAGTATGGTCGCCTTCGAATAGCCGTCCAGCCGATAGCGTCCCGGATGGGCGGGATCCGCCTCGAGCGTCCGATAGCGGAACAGGAAATCGGGCGAGATCAGCAAATCAACCAGGCTGGTCGAAATGCCGGCATAAAAGTCCTTTTTCTTGTCGGCAGTATCCTTTGAGACCCCGACTAAGGCTTGGATTTCCTCTTTTTTGAGCGGACGACGATAAAGCAACCGGCCAGTGGCCGACAAGAATTTGCGGGCGCATAGGTCGTCGCTGGCGGTCGCTGATTTTGGTTTGCAAGGTATCAGAATATTGCGATGATTTTTATCGATGACCTGCGCCGCCACGTCCTTGGCGATCTCGTTATACCTTTCGATTCCGTCCTCGGATACGCTGTTATTGAGCGCTCCGATTGCCAACAGCCCATTTTCACGAGTTTCGGTTTCGAAGCGGGCCGTGATGACAATGGAGGTTCCGAAGATATCCGAGATGGTGCGACGATACTGGCTCGAACTGATGCGCATCGATGTCGGCTTGTCTGCTGCAACATCCGTATCAGCCGCCAGTGCGCGGACGGAAATGCCAGCCCCTATGAGACAGATGCCGATGGCGAGATACGCGGCGTGTCGCGCTGATAAACGACGCATGCTGTTCATGGGGTACCGGTCTCTGCTTTTCTCGAAAATCGCCATGTGTCCGTTTAATGCGAAGAGTTGTTGGCGACCTTTTGCGGCTGGACTAAGTCATCAGGGGCGGCAATGATGTTGCCATTGCTGTCGGCCAGGTACGCGGGCACCGCCTCCCACCGGAATGTCGCCGATATCTTGCGGTTTTGGCCGGTCGAGGGGTCGGGATCGGCATCGGCCATCTTTTTCAGGGCGTGGTAGCCTTCGATTGCAGCGGCATCCTGGAACGGACGGGCAGTGGACATGTACGCGTAGCGCTTCCAGTCCGTGAAGCCGCCCATATAACCGATCAGCTTGCCATCGTTCTGACGACTGATACGCATGTGGCCATTGTCCAACTCGATGTCCATGTAGAATGGCAGCTCGCCTTCGAGATAGATGTGCTGCGACTTGATGGTCAAAACACCGTCCTTTATCTCGCCTTCGAGAACTTCATGCGTCTTTGACGCCGGATCGACGATGTAGGTCGCATCTCTCAACGTGCCCGATGTAGCGTCGCGCAAAAGATGCTGGGTCGCACGGCCGAAGGTCACAGTGACTTTCCCATCTTTGCTGAGGTCGTCACCAGTGATCTGGATGGTCCATGCCGGCGCATTGTCGACAAAGACGTCCCACGATGTGTCTTCCAGCATGGGCTTCTGCGGCGGGAAGGTTCTATATTGATTTATGCAGCCCATAGCGCGCCACAGCTGGTTATCGACCGGAGCATGCGTTTCGGGATCTTCGAATTTTGAGGGGCTCGGCGTTCCGGTCAGGTCGAAACCATATGCGTACTTGCCGGAATAGAGTTCGACATTCGGATCGGGGGTGAACTCCGGATAGGTAAATACGCTCCCCTCTTTACCGTTGACGCGCGCGCGGTTGTAGACCTTGTCCCGATATGCCGGAACGATAGCATCCGTATCCCTTTGCTTCTTCTGGAGCTCGACCGCTTCCTTCTTGCCAAAGCCGATGGCCTCAAGCTCGCGCGCGTGCATCTCGACCACGCCGCCATTGCGCCCATCCGGGCACCCCATCTTCACGTCCCCAGTATAATAGGAAGCTGTGGCGAGCCAGCCGATCACATAGCCGCGGCTTTCCGCCTGGGCAGCGACAGGATTGAGACACAGCGGAAGCGCTATCCAGATTGAACCGAACAGCAGGTTGCGGAATTTGTTCGGCATTCTGCAAACCTTCGAGTGTTGACCCATGTGGCATTCGTCGCGGTGCGTCGAGCCTGACGAGACCGCATGAAACGAGGACATGCGGTTTATTCCGGAACTCTAACACCCCGAATTGCATCAATATTTTCCGGAGTCAGCGGACGGCCCATACGTCGTTTGACATACGGTTGCCCTTGTCGGGGTTGAAGACCGGCCTGCCGCGCGATCTCGACTGGCGCTGCGCCAGTCGCCAGCCGAGCCCCTTCGCGGGTGGGCGCGGTAACTACAAATTCTGCCAGCGTGCCAAGCACATTTGCTTGGAAACAGTACACATTATCTCGTGCCGCTACCACGCCGGGAACAAGCACGCCGACCGTCCTGGTGAGCCATAAGGGCCACCCCTTTTTCACAGTCACGGACCTGTGCGTCCTACCCCATTGATTTGGAACTGCGCGCTAGCAATCGGGGTTACAAGTCCCGAGCCGAACCGAGAACGCTGAAACAATCCACCTAGGGCCCGAACCCCTAGTAGAGGCCCACGCGCAGCCCCCTAGCGCCTCGGTGCTAATGGCCAAAGAAGATGCTAGCGGCGAGCGCCGCTGCGCCGAATACGTCAAATTGCGTATATATCCCGTGCGGTGTGTTGCGGATTTTAGCCCAGCGTCTCCACAAGTTGTTTTAACCGCGACTTAGGAAATGGAAGGCACAAACATGACGCTTCAACGTCGTGATGCTATCAAGTCTTTGATCTCAATTGGTTTGACAGTGGCCACGTCCGCTGGAGCTCAAGGCAAAACAATTGAAATTTCGATGACAGATAGCGCCTTCGTGCCGCCCACCATCACAATCAATGCCGGCGACGAAGTTACTTGGAAGAATCCCGCCCTGTTGCTGCACACGGTCACATTCGACCCGGCTCAGGCTGCGGATAAGTCCAACATCAAACTGCCAACCGGCGTTCAGCCTTTCGGCTCTGCCGACCTATCTGAAGATGGCACGTTTACCCACGTGTTCACTGAAAAAGGAACATATACTTACGTTTGCAAATATCATGAGTCGATGGGCATGAAGGGTAAAGTCGTCGTCTCATAGACGTTCTCGGAGGAGACGCCTCCTCGCCATTTGAGCCACGATACGCAAGGCGGACACGCTGGGCACCTTCCAGATACGGTGTATATCGCCTCGACTAGCCGCGTCTCGCGCTTGCCGGGCTTCTAGCAATGAAACCAATGGATACTTTCCTACGGACAACGATTTCTGCTTACCCCGTAGCGATATGCTAAAGCCCAAAGGCGAGTCCCGGCCGGCGTGACCCGGACGTACAAGCCTTCTCCATCAGCAACTTTGTAAGCGCTTTGGCCGGGCTTCAACGCGCGCAACTTGGCATCAGTCAGCGGCATGTTGGTCTTTTTCCATTGATTGTTGGTATTTCCGGCGAAAACCACCAACAATTTACGCGGATGTCAGCGCACATGCGCCTCGTCGCCGTGGCACTAGCCAACAAGATCGCGCGCATTGCCTGGGCGTTGCTGGCGCACGGAGAGACTTACCGGCCAGCCGCCGCCTGAGCGCGGGGCAAGACCGGAACGGCATGGAAGGGTGAAGACGGAGGGTGATGGCACAAGGGTTGAAAGACCGGATCGGGCCAGTCTGCGGTGGGACACCGCGCCATCGAGCGCGCTGTATTGATCAGATCCCGATCTTTCGGACTTCATTAGGGCCAGCGGTCATGCAAGCGCCGCATCAACAGGCCGTATACATGTCCGCACCCAACCAATGCGCCCAGCAGCCTCAATCAAAACCCTTGCATCCCGGGGGCCGTCCATACATGTCCCCGAAATTCATAGTCATAGGCGGTCGTGGCGACCAAGGTCGAGCTATGGGGGAAAGAAAATCTGATCCGGCCCTAATTCTTTCGCCCGCTAGCTCATGCGAGCCGCACGCTTAAAATCACTAACTGCTTCAAAGCCCCTCAATGGGAGATCAAAGCTGTACTCCATATCAATCGCGTGCAAATCTACAGGAAATCGCTTTTGAAATTCCAACATAAATCTGACCGACTCATCGCCCAAACCTTCAGCGGTGACCGTCTCGGCATCCGAGCTTATGCGGACAATCGTTTTGACTCCTTGAGCTTCATAATAACATTCAAAGATCGCACCTATGAATGCTCCTTCTCGGGGGTTTGAAACGCCAGGGATAGAGGAGATCGTCGCAATAGCATCTCTCACGTTGAACTTCTGTCTCTCGCCAATATAAATCAGTAACTTGTTCATCTACCCGTCATCTCCCGCTAATGCACTTTTGTTGGGACGACCACGACTTTACCCCGAATATTATATGCATTTATAAGATTTTGAAAATATGGAACAGCCTTCGGTTCATTGGTGAGAACCTGAAGATTGGTAAACGGTACATTAGGGTCTGACATCACAGCGCCGAGTCTTTGAAACTCGTTCTGTTGCTCACTTAGTATTTTATCTCTAATGAAGCTGGGTACGCTCGATTCTGCTATGTAGGGACTATTGGCCATATCGCCAACGTATTTTGCCTCGTTGATGGTAGTTCCTGTGTATCCGTCAATGTCCACCGAGGTGCCTCCCCCAACAACGCGATAATTCAATGGTCCAGTTTGCTCAACTTCGAATAGCCCAGCCTTCGTGGTTGTCGGCGTTGCTTTCGAATACAAACCTGCGACGTACTCATCAACTCTTAGCGCCGCAGCATTTACGGCCCTAGCGACTCGAAGCTCATTAGCTCCTCTAACTTCGGCCGCTAAGGGCCCTCCCACAATCGTCCCGATATCTGCAAGACCAGATCCCAAAATCTTGCCTGCTTGAAACGGATTGTCGTTGTCTAGCTGCTTATAGAAATTACCGACGCCATCGGACAAAGAATTTTCAATGTCGCTGGCCGGATCAACTTGGCCTTTCAGCATCTTTTCTACGTATTGACCGGCGGGAATCGCCACATGATCTATGTTCGGCACCCAATTGGGTAACTTTACACCAGACGCTGCTTGAAGAACACCAAGTGGAATACCGACGGTGAGATCGAGGGCCCCGCGAACGATGTCAAAGCCTTCCTCGACAGCTCCGAGGCCTACACCTGCGGCGAACTCCAATTC
>WNGR01006428.1_pt1 | contig 12538 bp, 13 predicted proteins | sample 5407581 | NCBI WGS metagenome assembly WNGR01 (sample SAMN13153383, study PRJNA577476) | soil metagenome | isolation source: 80 cm soil or saprolite under Garry oak tree replicate 2 | place: USA:California | collected 2016-06-15
CGCGGTCGGAGGTCGCGGTCGGAGGTCGCGGTCGGAGGTCGCACGGCGGTCGCGCTCGAACCCGGCCGCCCTTCCAGTCGCGCGCAGGACAGGGCACAATCTCCGACATGCCCGAGCCCGGCCGCAGCGGCAGCGAGGAGCTGGTGCTGGCCTTCCTGGCCGAGGCGGGCGACGAGTTCGTCTCCGGCGAGGCCATCAGCGACAAGCTCGGACTCTCCCGCGCCGCGGTGTGGAAGCACGTCAATGCGCTCCGCGCGCAGGGCTACCGCATCGATGCCGTACCGGCGCGCGGCTACCGGCTGGTCGAGATCCCGGACCGGCTTGGCGAGCTCGAGCTCCGGCCGCTCCTCAACACACATGACCTCGGCGCGGCGCTGCATTGGTACGCCGAGGTCGGGTCGACGAACGACGTCGCGAAGCGGCTCGCCGAGGAGGGCGCTGCCCACGGAGAGGTGGTGCTGGCGGAGGCGCAGAGCGCCGGGCGCGGGCGTCGCGGCCGGGCGTGGGCCTCGCCCCCGGGCAGGAGCGTCTACCTCTCCATCGTCCTCCGGCCGGAGCTGCCGCCCACGCGCGCGCCAGAGCTGACCCTGCTCGCCGCGGTCGCCATCTGCCAGGCAGTGCGGCAGGCGGGGATCGCCGCAGCCGAGATCAAGTGGCCGAACGACGTCATGGCGGGCGGTCGCAAGGTGGCGGGCATCCTGACCGAGATGGCGGCCGAGATGGAGCGGGTGCAGTGGGTGGTGCTCGGGATCGGCGTCAACGTGAACGGCGGGGCGGAGGACTTCCCGCCCGAGCTGCGCGCCATCGCCACCACCCTCGCGGCAGAGCGGGGGAGCCCGGTGCCGCGAGTGCTCTTCACCGCCGCCCTGCTGGCGTCGCTGGAGGGCTGGCTGGACCGCCATGCCGCCGAGGGGTTCGCGCCGGTGCGCGCCGCCTGGCGCGAGCTGTCCGGGACGATCGGGCGCGAGGTGCGCGTCCGGAACGGGCCGGAGGAGCTCACCGGCCGGGCCGAGGACATCGACGAGGCGGGGGCGCTCCTCGTCCGGACCGCGTCCGGGGTCCAGCGGGTGCTGGCGGGCGACGTCGAGATCCTGCCGCCGACCCCCTAAATTGACCCTGAGGAGGGCCACGGCTACGCTCTCGCCGTGCTGCTCGCCGTCGACGTCGGCAATACCAACACGGTGCTGGGGGCCTTCGAGGGGAAGGTCCTGCGGCAGCACTGGCGCGTCGAGACGAGCCACCGCCGGACCGCCGACGAGTACGGCATCCAGGTGCGGGAGCTCTTCGCGGCCGGAGGGATCGATCCGCGGGCCGTGGACGCTGTCGTCGTCTCGAGCGTCGTGCCGCCGCTCACCTTCGCGCTCACCGGCATGAGCGAGCGCTACTTCGGCGCGAAGCCGCTCTTCGTCGGCCCCGGCGTGAAGACTGGCTTGCCCATCCTCTACGACGACCCGCGCGAGGTGGGCGCCGATCGCATCGTGAACGCCGTCGCCGCGTGGGACCGCTGGGCGTGCGGCATGATCGTGGTCGACTTCGGGACGGCCACCACCTTCGATGCCGTGTCGCCGCGCGGTGAGTACCTCGGCGGCGCCATCGCGCCCGGGGTCGGGATCTCCATGGACGCGCTCTTCCGGCATGCCTCCAAGCTCCCGGAGGTGGAGTTCGCCCGCCCGCCGCACGTGGTGGGCAAGAACACCGTCGCCTCCATCCAGAGCGGCCTCGTCTACGGCTACGTCGGGCTGGTCGATGGCATCTGCGCCCGCATGACCGAGGAGCTTGGGTTCTCGCCGCGGGTGGTCGCCACCGGCGGGCTGGCACCGCTCATCGCCGGGGTGTCGAGGTCGATCGCGGAGGTCGACGAGCACCTGACCCTCAACGGACTCCGCCTCATCCACGAGCGAAATCGATGACCGACGGAGCGCGGAGCGGCCGCGAGCGCCTGACGCCGCCGGAGGCGATCACCTCCTTCGACGAGGGCCTGCAACGCTACCGCGAAGGGGACGCGGTGGCGGCCCACGCGCTCTTCGAGCGCGCGCACCGGCGGGCGCCCTTCGACGCCCGGCTGATGTCCTGGTACGGCCTGACCCTCGTCATGGTGGAGCGGAACTCGAACCTCGGCATGCTCTTCTGCGACCAGTCGCTGCGCATGACAGGCCCCGATGCAGAGCTGCTCCTCAACCAGGCGCGGGCGCACCTCGCCCTGGGGCAGCGCGACCGGGCGGTGCGATCCGTCATCCGCGGCCTGGCGGCGGCGCCGTTCGACCCGGCGCTCAAGGCGGCACAGACGAGCATGGGCTGGCGACGCAAGCCCGTCCTGCCGTTCCTGCACCGGAACAACCCCATCAATCGCTGGCTGGGCAAGCTCCGCCACAAGTGGTCCCGCCGCATGAACCCGGTGCCGGAGGTCTCCCCGATGATGCTGGGGCTCCTCCCGCCGGCAGGCCCGGGCGAACCCCCGCCGCGGAGCGAGTGATGGAGCTGCCGTTCCCGCTCGAGGCGCTCCCGAAGCCCCTGCAGAAGCACGCCGACCCCAAGGCGCCTGCGCCGCTCCGCATGATGGGGGCGAAGGGCCTCGTGCCCGCGGTGGCGCCGCTGGACCTCGTGACGCTCCTCTTCGTGCTCACGTTCGACGAGGACGAGCAGGTGCGCGCCACCGCCGCCAGGACCGCTGACGGCCTGCCGGACAAGATCTATGGCGTGGCGCTCCGCTCGGACGGGCTGCGGAGCGAGGTGATCGACTGGCTGGCCGAGCGGCTCGCCACCAAGGACGCGGCGCTGGAGCTCGTGCTCCTCAACCCCGCGACCCGCGACGAGACGGTGGCCCGGCTGGCGCCCGTGGTGTCGCAGCCCCTGGCCGAGATCGTCCGCCAGAACGAGCTCCGCCTCCTCCGGCACGACGACATCATCCGCGGGCTGTGCCGCAACCCGAGCGCGCTCGCCTCGACGGTGGACGGCGCCTGCGAGTTCTGCGTCCGCAACGGTCTCACGCTGCTCGACGTGCCGCAGCTCGTCGAGGCCCACCAGCGCATCCACGGGGTCGATCCGACGGCCAAGCCGCCCGAGGACACCGCCCAGCAGGTCATGCAGGACTACGCCGCCGAGCTGGCGCAGGAGGCGCAGCCGGTCACCCAGGCGGAGACGCCGGCCGAGGAGCAGAAGAAGCTCAACATGACGCAGCGGGTGCTGCGCATGTCGGTGGCGGAGAAGATCAAGCTCGCGACGCTCGGCAACAAGGAGGCGCGGACGTTGCTCCTGCGCGACTCGAACAAGCTCGTCTGCATGGCGGCGGTGACGAGCCCGCGCATCACCGACGGGGAGGTGATGACGCTCGCCAACTCGCGCACGCTCAACGCCGAGGTGCTGCGGCACATCTACTCGAACCGCGAGTACCTCAAGATCTACGCCATCAAGATGTCGATCGTGAAGAACCCCAAGGTCCCGCTGCCGACCGCGCTCAAGTTCTTGTACACGCTGCAGGAGAAGGACATCAAGGAGCTGGCGCGCGACCGGAACGTGCCGCAGACCATCCAGTCTCAGGCCAAGGCGTGGCTGCTGAAGAAGGAGGCGGCCAACAAGGGCCCCTCCTCCGGCAAGCACTGACGGTCGAACCCTCTCCCCCGCCGGGGAGTGGGCCGGGCGAGGGGCGGCAGGCGTGACGGAGCCGACGAAGACCGCGACGCCCGTCCGCATGGCGCGCGCCCTGTGGATCAGCGCCGCCACCATGGCCTCCCGCGTGCTCGGGCTCGTCCGCGATCAGCTCTTCGCGGCGCTGGTGGGGGCGAACGCCTTCTCCGACGCCTACATCGCGGCCTTCCGCATCCCGAACCTGCTCCGCGACCTCTTCGCCGAGGGCGCGCTCTCGGCCGCCTTCATCCCTACCTTCGCCGACTACCACCGGAATCGCGGCGCCGCCGACGCCTTCCGGCTGGGCAACCTCGTCCTCGGCCTCATCACGGCGGTGGTGGGCGCGGTCACGCTGCTGGGCGTCCTCTTCGCGGCGCAGGTGGTGGCGCTCATCGCGCCGGGGTTCTCCGAGCAGTGGACGCTGACGGTGCTGCTGACGCGCATCATGATGCCCTTCCTCCTGCTCGTCTCGCTGTCGGCGGCGGTGATGGGCATGCTGAACGCCCAGTCGCGCTTCACCGCGCCGGCCCTGGCGCCGGCGCTCTTCAACGTCGGATCGATCGCGGTCGGCCTCGGGCTGTGGGCCGCCGGCGCCGGGCCCGAGCGCGCGGTGGTGGGCTGGTCGGCGGGTACGCTCTTCGGCGGGCTCCTGCAGGTCCTGGCGCAGGTGCCCAGCCTGCGCCAGACCGGGTTCCGCTTCCGGCCGCGGCTCGCCGGCGCGCTCGCCGAGCCGGGCGTGCGGCGTATCGGCCGGCTCATGGGCGCGGCCGTCGTCGGCCTCTCGGCGACGCAGGTGAACATCGTCGTCAACACCATCTTCGCCTCGCACCAGCGCGGCGCGGTGAGCTGGCTCAACTACGCCTTCCGCCTGATGCAGTTCCCGCTGGGGGTGTTCGGCGTCGCCATCGCCACCGTGGCCGGCGCGGGGATAGCTCAGAAGGCGGCCGCGCGCGACCTGCCCGCCGTCAAGGAGACCATGGGCGCCGCCCTGCGGATGGTGGCGTTCCTGAACGTCCCCTCGGCGGTGGGGCTGATGGTGCTGGCCGAGCCCATCATCGGGCTCATCTACCAGCACGGCCGCTTCGGCCCCTCCGACACCGCCGCCACCGCCCAGGCGCTCCTCTGCTATGCGATCGGGCTCTACGCGTACTCGGGGGTGAAGGTGTTCGCGCCCGCCTTCTACGCGCTCGACCAGGCGCGGGTACCTGTCGTGGGGAGCTTCCTCGGCATGGCCAGCAACGTGGCACTCAACCTGGCGCTCTATCCGGTCCTCGGGTTCAGTGGAGTCGCGCTCGGGACGTCCCTCGCGGCGACGGTGAACTTCGCCGTCCTCTGGTTCGCGTGGCGAAGGCGGTACGGCGGCCTGGGCGGCACGGGGGTCGTCCCCCAGCTCGGGCGCGTCCTCGCCGCGTCCGCGGCGCTGGCGCTCACCGCCTGGGGCGTCCGGATCGGGCTGGCGAGGACCTTGCCAGCGCATGGCCTCACCCGCCAGCTGGCCCTGGCGCTCGTGCCCATCGCCGCCGGGGCCGGGGTGTACTTCGCGCTGGCGCGCGTGCTCGGGATCGCCGAGATGGCCGAGCTCGCGCGCGCAGCGCGGCGCCGACGCCCTGGCGCTCGCCCGACGGCACGTCCCTGAGCGGACCGGACCGGCGCACGCCCCGGGCGCGGGCTTCTCCGCACACCGGCACCGCATACCTTACCCGCGACGCTCTTTCTGCCGCGGAGGAGAAATGGCCATGAATGGGAGCAGGGACGTGACCGAGGGCGCGCGCGATGCGATGCGCCAGGTCCAGGGCAAGGTGACCGATGGGATGGAGGGCCTGCGCAGCTACGCGGATACGGCTGACAACACCATCCGCGAGTTCGCGCGCGAGCGGCCGATGGTCGCCATCGCGTGCGCCGTCGGGATCGGCTTCATCATCGGGCGGCTCGCGTCTCGGGCCTAGGGAGCTGCGGACATGGCGGATGTGATCAGCTCGATGGATCCACAGGAGATCGCCCAGGCGGTCTCGGCGGTGAAGGACCAGGTCGTCCGGGCGGTGCAGCAGGCCGGGGAGCAGCTCGAGGTCGAGCGGCGGATGCACGAGAATCCGTGGATGGTGCTCGGCATCGCGGCCGGCGCCGGCTTCCTCCTCGGCGGCGGGCTCTGGCCCGCGCTTCGGCCCATCGTGAAGGCCACCGCGCGCGCGGCGCTCTCTCCTGCCAACCTGGTCGCCATCGCGGCGGCGTTCGGCGCCATGAAGGCGGCGCAGGGCGGGGGCGAGGATGCCGGGGGCGACGGCGCCGAGGCCGCCCCCACGTCTCACTAGGCGGCCGAGCGACACCCTCATCCGCCAGACGCGAGCTCAGGCAGGCGGGCAGGCGAGCGAGGGCCTGATGCTCGACGCTTGATCGCACGCATGGTATGAGCCCAACCCCACCGCGCACAGAGCACCTCACACCCGAAGCGGCCACGGTGGGGCCGGTAGCTTGCCTGGATGACGGGCGCTGCCCAGGTTGCGAGGAGCGGAACCTCGCGAGGACTCCCATGATGCGCGTGACGAGCAGCTCGGCCGGCGAGGAATTGATCCAGGTCGATGGGACCTTCGACGCGGTGGCGGCCTGGAATGTGCGGAAGCGCTTGCGTGAGGTCCCGTCCGACGTGCGGGTCGTCCTCGACTTCACGCGGGTCAAGGAGTTCCTCGACCTGGGCGTGGCGGTGGTCGCCCCGGGCCTCCTCGATCGCGACGGTCCGCGCGTGAGCGTGCGCGGGCTGCGCCAGCACCAGCACCGCATGTTCCGCTACTTCGGCGTGGACGTCGGCGCAGCCATGAGCGGCTCGGCGGCCGCGGAGGGCGACGCCAGCGCCTGACGCCGCTGTCCGCGCTACTCCTTGCGAGGCTGTACGTCCGGGCCGGAGCCGTTCGGGCCGCGCTCCTCGAGGAGCTGTAGCGCGATGGTGAGCGCCTTCCGCGTCTTCTCCCGGATCTTCTCGTCGTTCTTGATCTTCTGGTAGGCCTTCACGACGCGATCCTCGTGCTTCGCGAGCTGCGCCTCCAGGTCCGGCACGCGCTTCGCGAGCTCGCCCGCCGCGCGTTCGGAGTCGGCGCGGGCGCTCTCCATGACCTTCCTCGCCTCGGCGAGCTCACCCTGCAGGGTCGCGAGCCGCGGCCGTAGCGCGCCGAGTTCGCCCTCGAAGCCGCTGGTACGCGAGTTGGCAGCGCCCAGCTCCCGGCCCAGCTCCTCGGCGCGCTCGCGCGCTTGCGCGGCCTCGCCCGCCACGCGGGCGGCTTCGTGACGGCTCGCGTCGAGCTCACGCTGCACCCCCGCGAGCTGCTCCTCGGCCGCCGACGCGCGCGCCTCCGCTGCGCGAGTGGCCTCGTCCGCGGCGATGGCCCGCTCTTCCGATGCCCGGGTCCGCTCGGCCGTGGCGCGGACGCTCTCCTCGGCGGTCTCGGCGCGCCGCGCGTGCGCGCTCGCGCCTGCCTCGGCCTCCTGCAGCCGCTCTTCCGCCGCGCGGAGCCGCTCCTCGACCGCCACCAGCTCGGCAGCTGCGCGCCGCCCCTGCTCCCGCGCCGCCGCGCGCGCCTGCTCCAGCTCGCGCGCAAACCCGCTCGCCCGCTCCGCCGCGGCCGCCAGCTCGGCGGTGGACGCGGCGTGCGCGGCAGGTGCGGGGGGCTGCTCCACGTCGAGGAGCGCCTCGGCCGCGGCGGCGAGATCGAGGTCGTCGTCGGCTCCGAGCGCGGCCAGCGCCGCGTCGGCCTCGTCGCCGAGCCGATCGACCTCGGACGGTCCGTCCGCGTCGGTCGAGAGCTCCAGCGACGCCGGCTCGGGCTCGGGCGCCGACGCGGGCGTGACCACTGGCGTCGCGGCGCGCTCCTCGCCCTCGCCATCGGTGAGGGCGGCGATCATCGTGGTCGGATCGGGCGAGGCCAGGTTCTCGAAGGCGTCGTCGAGGAGCTTCAGGTCGTCGTCTTCCTCGATGGCCGCACCTGCCGCCGCCGCGAGGCTCGCGCCCGCGTCGATCTCCTCCACGTCCTCGAGGGTGACCTCGTCGAGCGTCACCATCTCCTCGGCGGCCTCGGGCTCGGGCGGCAGCTCGACCAGCCCGGCGAGCTTCTGCAGCAGCGTCGCCGCGCCGAAGGGCTTGATGAGGTATTCCTCGGCGCGCGTCTTCAGCTTGCGGTGCTGCTCGAACGTCTCCGGGGTCGCCTCGGCGCTGATGATGACGAGCGGGATGGTCTTGAGCTGGTCGTCCTTCTTGAGCTTGTTGCAGATCGAGTAGCCCGACATCTTCGGCAGCTCGACGCACAGGACGATGCAGTCGGGACGATCGACCCGGGCGAGGTCCAGGCCCTCCTTGCCGTCGCCGGTGACGCGGGCCTGGAGGCCACGCGCCTCGAGCGCGTCGGCGAGCTCCTGGGCGAAGGCGCCGTCGCTCTCGATGAGGAGGATCTTCTTGGCCATGCTTCGTTCCCGGCGGCCGGCGCGGGCAGGGGCGCCCAGCGAGATCCGCGTGAAATCGAGCGGATTCTACTGTCGAGCAGGAACGGGCGTCAAAGGCGCGGCCCGCCGCGCGTTCACTTATCGCCGAGGCCCTGCGCCGACTCCACCAGGCGGGCCAGGTCCTGCTCGTCGAGATCGGAGACCAGCGAGTAGACGATCTCGTTGCGGCGCCACATCGCCACGTTGAAGCCGCGGGCGTTGATGAGCCGCACGGTGGCGGGCCCGGCGTGTACGACCCGGCCCGCCTCGTGGAACCGCCGGTCGGGATCGTCCAGGATGAAGAGGCCCAGGTGGCCGCGAGGGAGGTCGTAGCGCACGTACGCCGCCGGGCGGTCCTGGATGTGGGACAGCCGCGCCCCGACGAGGCGCACACCGGCCCCACGGAACTGGGGCGGCGAGGGGTTGAAGTCGAGCTTGCCGGCGAACCAGCCCGCGACCGACTCGGGTCCGACCGCGGCGGCGGTCACCTCGAGCGGCAGGTCGCGGGTGTGCTTGCGGATCGCCTCGTCGACGAGCGGGTTCGACCCATCCTGCGTGACGAGGACGAGCAGCACCCCGGCGGCGCAGGCGGCCACCGCCGCCACGCGCAGCGGCGTGAGGAGCCGCCGCCAGCGCGGCGTGCGCTCCTCCACCAGGGCGAGGTGAATGCGGGAGCGCAGCTCCGGTGAGGCGCGGCCCTGCGGCGTGCCAGCGCCCATCGCGCTCCGAAGGCGGGAGCGTAGCGCGTCGTGCAGCCGGCCGGCCGCGTCCGCCTCCGCCCAGCAGCTCGGGCAGCTGGCGAGGTGCTCCTCGACCTGCGCGTGCTCCGACTCGGCCAGCTCGGCGTCGAGGAAGGCGTCGAGCGTTCGGGCGAGCTCGGCGCAGTCCATCTCGGCGCTCACGTCGGTCGGGTGGGTGGACAAGGGAGCGGTCCTGCGGCTCAGGCGGTCTTGCCGCGGCTGCGCCGAAACGCTTCGAGGTCGATGGCCTCGCTCACCACCGGCGCCCGCAGGACACCGGAGGCCACCGCGTACACGGCGAGCGCCTTCTGCAACAGACGGCGCCCGCGGTAAAGCCGGCTCATCACCGTGCCCACCGGGACGTCCAGGATCTCGGCGATCTCCTTGTAGGAGAACTCCTGCAGGTCGGCCAGGATCACCACCATGCGAAAGTCGATGGGCAGCGAGTCGACGGCGCGCAGCACGTCATCCGAGAGGAGCCGGTCGAAGAAGAACTGCTCGGGGTTCGCGGCGTAGTCGCTCGCCTCGCGCGAGATGAAGCGCTCGTGGACGGCCTCTCGCTCGGAGCCTTCGACGATGCTGCGCTCCTTCACCGTCCGGCGATAGCGGTTGATGAAGGTGTTGGTCAGGATCTTGAAAAGCCAGGCCTTGATGTTGGTGCCGCGCTCGAACTTGTCGAAGAAGCGGTAGGCGCGCAGGAACGTGTCCTGGACCAGGTCCTCGGCGTCACGCTCGTTCTTGGTGAGGCGCAGCGCGGCCGAGAAGAGCGGGTTCACGTGCTTCATCGCGAGCCCTTCGAACTCGTGCCGCGCAGGATCGGTCTTCTCGAGGTTGAACATGCGCGCTTGATGCCCCCGTCGGAGTCTATTCCGGTGCCACTCCTGGCGCCTTTCCGCTTTCACGTGCGAACGGGCGGGCGGGCGGCGGCATTCCCGGCCCGCCTGGAGCCGGGGAGGTAGGCGCGTGTGGGACACGCACCTCCCTGGCGGGGCCTCAGCGAGCGGCGAGCTCCTTCAACGCGGACTCGAGCGTGACGTGAGGCCGCCCCAGGCTCCGGGCCGCCGCCTCGTAGGTGAGGTGGCCGGCGGCCGCGTTCAACCCCAGCGCGAGCGGCCGGTTACCTCGCATCGCCTCCACGACCCCCTTGTTCGCCAGGTCGAGGGCGTAGCCGAGAGTGGCGTTCGTGAGGGCGAAGGTGCTCGTCCGCGCCACCGCCCCCGGCATGTTGGCGACGCAGTAATGCACGACGCCGTGCAGGACGAAGGTGGGGTCGTCGTGGGTGGTGGGGCGGGTCGTCTCGAAGCAACCGCCCTGGTCCACCGCCACGTCGACCAGCACCGATCCGGGTTGCATCTGGCGAACCATCTCCTCGGTGACGAGCCGGGGAGCGCGCGCGCCCGGCACGAGCACCGCGCCGACGACCAGGTCGGCGTCGCGGAGCTGCTCCAGGACGGTGTGCGCGTTCGAGGAGAGCGTCGTGACGCGCCCGCCGAAGAGGTCGTCGAACCAGGCGAGGCGGGCGAGGCTCAGATCGAGCACGGTCACGTCGGCGCCCAGGCCGACGGCCATCTTGACGGCGTTCGTGCCCACCGTGCCGCCGCCCAGGACCACGACCTTCCCGTGGCGCACGCCCGGCACGCCGCCGAGGAGCACGCCCTTCCCGCCGTTCTCCTTCTGGAGCGAGACGGCGCCGACCTGGATGGCCATGCGGCCCGCTACCTCGCTCATGGGGCGGAGCAGGGGGAGCGATCCGTCCGGGAGCTGGATGGTCTCGTAGGCGACCGCCGTCACCTTCCGCTCGACGAGCGCGTCGGCGAGACGCGGCTCGGCGGCGAGATGGAAGTACGTGTAGACGATCTGGCCCGGGCGCATCCGGCTGTACTCGGCGGCGATGGGCTCCTTCACCTTCACGATCATCTCGGCCGTGGCCCAGACGTCGGCGGCGCTCGCGGCGATCTCGGCGCCGACCGCGGTGTACTCCGCGTCGGAGATGCCGGCGCCGAGCCCGGCGCCCGCCTCGACGAGCACCCGGTGGCCTGCCCGCGCGAGCGCGTGGACCCCCGCCGGAACGAGGCCGACGCGGTACTCGCGCGTCTTCACTTCCTTGGGGACGCCGATGATCACGGGTGCCTCCTGCAGTGCTGCAGGGTATAACCGGCGCGCTCGGGACGGCGCGGCTCGGACGCCCGCCTGCCATCGAACCCCTTCGCGATGCGTTACCGGCTCCTCTTCGCAGACGCCCAGGGCGTCGTCTACGATCATCCGCGGCTGCTCGCGGCGGTGCGCTCGGGCGACGAGGTGCGCGCACCCCGCGAACGCGCCGCACCGCTGCCGGAGGGCGCGTCCTTGTGCCTGCTGCCCGGCCGCAAGCCGGTGGGCGTCGACCCCGTCACCGGCGAAGCGGTCGCGCTCTCCGAGGTGACCGTCGGGCGGCGGACCTTCGTGCCGCACGCGGTCGGTGCCACGCTGCCGCCCGGGTGGACCCGCGCGCTCCTGCCGGCAGCGGCGCGGCCGCCGCTGCCCACCGCGGGGGCGCCGATCCTGCCGCAGTGGGCCTACACGGCGGCGGCGTTGGGGGAGGGCGGCCCGGTCGTCTTCGCCCTGCACACGGACCGGCGGCGCCACTGGAGCCCGAGCAGCCATTCCACGCCCGACCTGGCGAGCCGGGTCGACGCCCGCCTGGCGTCCACCCAGAACCCCATCTGGCGGCAGATCGCGCGCTGCGCCCTCGAGTGGCGCTGCTTCACGGCCCAGAACACCTTCTACGGCCGGGACGAGGGCGCCATCCCGTCCTCCGCGGCCTGCAACGCCGCCTGCGTCGGCTGCCTCTCGGAGCAGGAGGCGGGGATGCCTCCCGCGTCGCACGAGCGCATCGTCCGTCCGCCCTCGGCGGAGGACATGGCCGAGCTGGCGTCGGAGCACCTCGCCACCGCCCGCGGCCGGGTCATGGTGAGCTTCGGCCAGGGCTGCGAGGGCGAGCCGCTCCTGCGCTGGCGCGAGCTCGCCAAGGCGATCCGGCTCACCCGCGCCCGCACCGGGCGGGGCTCCATCCACCTCAACACGAACGGCTCGCTCACCGAGGCCTTGGGCGCGCTCCTCGACGCCGGGCTCGACGCCTGCCGCATCTCGCTCAACAGCGCCTCGCACGACCTGTACGCCGCCTACTACCGGCCGACCGGGTACGGGCTCGAGGACGTGATCCGGTCGATGGAGCTGGCCGTCCGCCGCGGCGCGTACCTGTCCTTGAACCTCCTCACCTTCCCCGGCGTGACCGATCGCGAGGAGGAGGCGGAGCGGCTCTGGCGGCTCGTGCGCGAGGTGCGGCCTCACCAGGTCCAGACGCGCTCGCTCGCCATCGACCCCGACCTCTATCTCGGCCTCGCGCGCGGGAAGGGCGGCGGCGGGCGAGCCATCGGCATGAAGGCGCTCCTCGACGGGCTGCGGCGGGCGCGGCCGGGGCTCGCCATCGGCAACTTCTCGCGGGCGCGGAGCGAGCGCCCCCCGGCGGCCCCTTTGCGGCGCGCCGCCAGCCCAGGGCGGAGTCGAAGAGCTCAGGGTGAACGGACTCCATGACCGACGTCGCTGCCCGCCTCACCCTGCAGAAGGACCTGGCGCGCCACCTGCGCGCTGGGCACCCCTGGGTCTTCCGCAAGGCCATCGAGCGGGGCCCGCGGGGCCTCCCGGCCGGCGCCATCGTCGACGTGGTGGAG
>WNGR01006430.1_pt1 | contig 12538 bp, 11 predicted proteins | sample 5407581 | NCBI WGS metagenome assembly WNGR01 (sample SAMN13153383, study PRJNA577476) | soil metagenome | isolation source: 80 cm soil or saprolite under Garry oak tree replicate 2 | place: USA:California | collected 2016-06-15
AGTCCAGGCGTTCGATCAATCTCAAGGTGCAGATGAAAAGTTGATAAAGTGGCTGGATCCGACTGTGAATGTCTTGTACGCATTCTCTGCGACCCTCGGTAACGGTGTTGGGCTGGTAATTACGAGACTTTGAGCCGCTCGAGATCTACCCTCTGATGTGTGACTACAGATATTCCCACCTTCAAATGCGATTTTTGCTGGGATCGGTGTCCTCCTCCAGGTGAACATCTTTCTTGACCCGACGTGTGTGTCTTGGTGACACATCTATCTCTTAGGCCGCCAAGGACGTCCGCGCTGGCCAAAATGCTCTTGTAGACCTGTTTGGCCGCTTGGAATTTTTTTTTAAGCGGCTTGAAAAATATATCAAAGTCCAGCCGACGGCAGCTATGACGGACATGATCGTAAAGATCATGGTGGAGGTACTCTCGATCCTTGGGATCGTGACGAAGGAGGTCGGGCAGGGACGAGCGAGTATGTTCTTCCCTGTTGATACATACCCAAAAATCGACCTTCATGCAGAGAAGTATCTCAACAAGCTGATTGGAAAGAAGGATGTGGAGGACGCGCTTCAGCGGCTAGACCAATTGACGCAAGAGGAGGCCCGCATGGCTGCAGCAGAAGTCCTGATGATCACTCGCAACATTGATGACAATGTTCGGACCGTCAACAGCAAGGTTGGTTCGGTCATTCAAGGTGAGTTATACCTCTATTAGCCGGCCTCGAATCTGTCCTCAGCCTTTCACTCGCTTAGGCGTAAAGGAGACCGGGGTAGCGATTCAACAAGTGGTCAATCAAGTCACTGACCTAAACCGTTTGTCATCTTCTAACCTCATCACTGCCGATCACGAAACCTTGACCTCTCATACAGGGAATGAGTTACGCAAGGACCTTCGAAAATGGATCGCTCCCCCCGATCCATCTGTCAATTACAACACTGCATCCGGTGCTCACCATGGGGGTACCGCAGCTTGGTGCACCAATGGGAGCACCTTCGCAGATTGGAAAACATCTGGCCCCTTGTTGTGGATTCACGGAAAACGTACATATCCCATCACCGTCTGAGTCATAATCGCCACTAACGACTCCTGGATTGATAGCCGGCTCTGGGAAGAGTACTCTCAGGTGCGTCACCCCCCGCCGAGTTGCGTCCTAATCAAACTCATATGAACGACAAGCTCCGTGATCATCCGGGATATCGAATCCATGTCCAATGCTGGGTCGGCTTTCTTGGCCTATTTTTACTTCGATTTCAAGGACACAGCAAAACAGGACTCGCGTGCTTTACTGTCATCCCTTCTTGTCCAACTCTCCGATCAATCAGATATATTCTGCGACACTCTTTTCTCCTTGTACTCCACACACAAGCGAGGATCGAAACAACCAACTGATGACTCGCTTGCGCAGTGCCTCAAGGATATGCTCACGATGATGGGACACGTGCCGATCTATCTGATCATGGATGCTCTCGACGAGTGTCCCAATGATTCGGGCATTCCATCGTCACGTGAAAGAGTCCTCAAGCTGGTGAAAGCACTTGTCGAGCTTCGCCGTCCAAATCTACGTCTATGTATCACGAGTCGTCCGGAGTTCGACATTCGCACCACGCTTGAGCCATTAGCAACTCAACAAGTATCTCTCCACGACGAAAGCGGACAAAAGCAGGACATTAACGATTACATTACTTTTGTCGTTCGCTCAGATCAAAGAATGGTGAGATGGCGAGACGATGATAAGGATGTGGTCATTGAGAATCTCACAGAGAAAGCAGACGGAATGTAAGGGCATATTCGATTTATCGTAATCATACCGTTGTCTTATATTTTGAAACAGGTTTCGATGGGTTTTCTGCCAACTAGAGGTTCTGCGGCACTGTTTCCCGACCAATCTGCGTCGTATCCTCGAGGAATTGCCCAAATCACTGGACGAGACATACAAGCGTATCCTGAAGGAGATCAATAATGCGAACCGGGAGCACGCGTATCGACTTTTGCAGTGTCTCGCGGTGGCCAGTCGTCCACTCCGGGTCGAGGAGCTCGCGCAAGTGCTTGCAGTTGACTTCGACACAGGTGGGATTCCGAAATTGAACGCGTATTGGTGCTGGGAAGATCAAGAAGAAGCGGTGCTGTTAGCCTGTTCCAGTTTGGTCTCCGTAATCACCAATGATGACTACCGAGTTGTTCAGTTCTCGCATTTCTCCGTAAAAGAATTCCTGATATCGGATCGCCTCGCGAGTTGTATGGAAGAGGTGTCCCGGTTTCATATTTCCGTCGAACCTTCCCACATGATTCTTGCCCAAGCCTGTCTCGGCGTCTTACTCCATCTGGACGACCGCACCGACGAAGACGATGTCGAGAAGATTCCTCTTGTTCAATATGCTGCCGAATATTGGGACTGGCATGTGCAGATCGGAAATGTTGAATTACAGATAAAGGACGCAATGGATTATTTCTTTGACATGGAAAAGCCACATTTTTCAGCATGGGTCCGAATCCATGCCCCAGAGGAACTCTTGACGGTTTCCATACTCGAGGACCTGAGACCTGTGCCACTTTCAGCAGCCCCCTTATACTTCGCTGCCTGGAGGGGATTCCGTGGTCTAGTGGAACGCCTGATAATCGAGCATCCACAGCAAGTAATTGATTTGGGTGGTCTATACGGTACTCCGTTGCATGCGTCGATGATTAGGGGGGATATCGAGGTTGCTCAGTTGCTGTTCGCGCATGGTGCCGACATAAATTCACGCTCTGGAGACAATTGGACTCCACTACACATTGCTTCTCAACATGGACATCTTGAGGTCGGGAAGTGGCTGCTGAACCTTGGTGCGGACGTGAACTTCCAAAAAAAGGATGGTGGGACTCCACTGCATTTGGCAACGGCCAACGGTCACCTCGAGGTTGTTCGGATACTACTTGAGTGCAACGCGGAGGTCAATACCCAGGATGACAAAGGAGCTACCCCATTTCTCTGCGCATCGGCAAGCGGAAACCCTGATGTTGTGCGGTTATTGCTGGACCACAATGCAGATGAGCATGTCCGCGACAAGAAGGGAGGAACTCCATTGCATCACGCAGCGGCTGCCGGTCACCTTGAGGTTGCTCGGTTACTGCTCGAGCGCAATGCGGAGGTCAATGCCCGGGATGACGGTGGATTCACCCCATGTCTCAGAGCATCAGCAAGTTGGAATCCTGATGTTGTGCGGTTGTTGCTGGACCACAATGCGGATGTGCATGTCCGCGACAAGAAGGGAGGAACTCCCCTGCATCACGCAGCGGACGAGGGTCACCTTGAGGTTGCTCGGTTACTACTCGAGCGCAAAGCAGAGGTCAATGCCCGGGATGACGACGGATTCACCCCATTTCTTAGAGCATCAGCGAGTTGGAAACCTGATGTTGTGTGGTTGTTGCTAGACCACAATGCGGATGTGCATGTCCGCGACAAGAAGGGAGGAACTCCACTGCATCACGCAGCGGCCAAGGGTCACCTCGAGGTTGCTCGGATACTACTCGAGCGCAATGCGGAAGTCAATGCCCGGGACGGCGACGGATTCACCCCATTTCTCAGAGCATCAGCAAGTTGGAAACCTGATGTTGTGCCGCTTGTGCGGTTGTTACTGGACCACAATGCGGATGAGCATGTCCGCGATAACATGGGAGGAACTCCACTGCATCAAGCAGTGGCCACTGGTCATCTCGAGGTTGCTCAGTTACTACTCGAACGCAATGCAGAGGTCAATTCCCGGGATGACGACGGATTCACCCCATTTCTCAGAGCATCAACAAGTTGGAATCCTGATGTTCTGCGGTTGTTGCTGGACCACAATGCAGATGTGCATGTCTGTGACAACAAGGGAAAGACCCCACTGCATCACGCAGTGGCCAACAGTAACCTCAAGGTTGCTCGGTTATTACTCGAGCGCAATGCGGAAGTCGATGCTCGGGATGACGACGGATTCACCCCACTTCTCAGAGCATCGGCGAGTTGGAGTCCTGATGTTGTGCGGTTATTGTTGGACTACAATGCGGATGTGCATGTCCGCGACAACAGGGAAGGAACTCCATTGCATCACGCAGTGGCCAATGGTCACATCGAGGTTGCTCGGTTACTACTCGAGCGCAATGTGGAGATCAATGCCCGAGATCATGATGGAGATACTCCACTTCTCAGAGCATCAGCGAGTCGGAAACTTGGTGTTGTGCGGTTATTGCTGGACCACAATGCGGATGTGCACATCCGTGATAACAAGGGAAAGACTCCACTGCATCACGCAGTGACCAATGGTAACCCCGAGATTGCTCGGGTACTACTCGAGCGTAATTCGGAGGTCAATTCCCAGGATGACGACGGATTCACCCCATTTCTCCGAGCATCGGCGAGTTGGAATCCTGATGTTGTGTGGTTATTGCTAGACCACAATGCGGATGAGCATGTCCGTGACAACAGCGGAAGAACTCCACTGCATCACGCAGTGACCAATGGTTGCCTCGAGATTGCTCAGTTACTACTCGAGCGCAATGCGGAGGTCAACGCCCAGGACGATAATGGAGATACCCCACTTCTCAGAGCATCAACGATTTGGAATCCTGATGTTGTGTGGTTGTTGCTAGACCACGATGCGGATGTGCATGTCCGAGACAAGAAGGGAGGAACTCCACTGCATCACGCAGCGACCATTGGTCACCTCGAGGTTGCTTGGTTATTACTCCAGCGCAATGCGGAGGTCAACGCCCAGGATGACGAGGGATCGACCCCATTACATCAAGCAACACAGGGTTGGTCGAGTGGATCCCCAGAAGTTGTACGGTTATTACTGGACCACGGTGCAGATGTGCAGGTGCGCAACTTCAGCGGAAACATTGCATCCGAGGTAGCCCGTGGCCCCGAACAACAAGAAATCGTACAACTGCTCTCCCAGCACGCTGCGGAATGAACCAATGAGATGGAGTACAGTATCTATGTTTGACTTGTCGACGTGTGTAAGTGACGATTGTCCTGCCTGTTTACTGTACATTGACTCTCACTACAGCGATTAACTCAGTTCACCGGAACCCGTTATTATTTAAGTAGCGAAATCGTGTGTAGAATACTTGCAGACCTTCCGAATTCCTGTCATACGACGTCTAACTGTCCCCATGTCATCATTTTATGTACACCATTCGTGCTCTATTTATTATCAGAGTCGAAATCACCATCGCATGATACAGCGAGAGTGACAGGTGTGATTCGGTCTTCAGGCATCGATTGACGTCTATCACCATTTGATGAGAGCAGGATATCCCCCTGAGAGCAGCAGTACAGGATCCGAAGAGGAACCTGACGGCGTGTTTACCGTGGCGCACCCTCGCGCTCCAATAATGCGGATTTAACCGGTTGCCAGTTCCACTCAGGGCATGACCGGCGCAGGGGGTTCGCGCAGTGTTCACGCAATTCAGAGGCCTAATTCGAATAAAACCCTTGGCGAAGATAAATAACTGTGCAAAAAAACCCCTAACCTGCTCAAGTTATCACTGAAGGGGACGTCAGCGCCGCCACTGACAGCGACGACAGCTGGACTTGCGTGCTTCGTTATAAGTCAACTGATTCCGCGCAGAGATGTAGGCGCGATATGAGCCTAGGATCGAGACAAAAAAAAATGAAAATATAGAGATACAACGGCATCGTCAAGGCGTACGCGTCGCATTGAAAAGTAGGCCAGTCCCTAATGTTCCGGGATTTTGCCCACCTCTGAGTCACTGACTATGAGGGAATAAGAAACCACCGTTGCGCACATTACCCTAGTGCCGCTTCCGGCTTTCTTAACTTTGCTGGCAGTCAGGGTCTTGTGGATGAATGACAGGACACCACCGCCAACGATCGTCGCTCGTAAGGGCCTGTCGAGCTGCTCGTTTCTCCGGCTAGTTGTAGGTGCCGTGGTGTGATATGCTTGACGCAGAGATATTTCGACGCATTCTTTATCACAATGGGCATAAGCGCAAGGGGGAGAGAAGCGAGGACGGGAGGGCACCACGCGACGCACCTGTTAGTTCCAAGACTTCGGCAGTGAGGTATTCAAGGATCGCCGAGGTCTAAACGGCCGCTTTTTCGACGATAATTCGAGCACTTTGCAGGTCGCTTCTTGGCCTGCTAGTAGGAGCCGTAGGAGCCGTAGGGGAGGGGGAAATGGATCTCGTGCAGGCGCGTCTATTACATAGTACGAGGAAGGCTTGTAGAGCGGGTGGTACCACGGTGCGAGCGCGATACAGAAAGCGGGCGGAAGCACGAAGTGCCTCTCGACCGGGGACGTGGGGGTCACCTGTCCGAAGTGAAATCGCGATCAGGTGGGCGGGGCTATCGGGAGCGAGTCGATGAAGGCCGGACGTGGGGAGGCCTCGTCCTTTGGCTATTACTGGGCACGGGGTATGGGTGAAAAACGAGATTTTGGTTCTATTGGCCCGGCGTGTTCGAGCAGATAGGTGGCGACGCACGAGAGAGGGATTGGCGAGCGTTTGAGTCCCATTCGCTAGCCGGGCCGCTGGACGTGTCCTTTGTGCCTATACCCGCGACTCGAAGAAATACAAAATTCTGTTCTTGCCCTTCTGAAATACACATCAAGTATTGGTGGCTGGGGTTGACACAACAAAGTTATGCCCTCGCCTTTTACTAGGGCATACTGTGTATCATCCTCATCTTAAGGCCACACCACAATCTTTAGAACTTGACTCCTCTCGAGTCGCTAACTTTTTCCTGTGCTCTCGCCCTCGCATCCCACATCGTCCACTTAGCTCGATCCAGGTTAATACGCTTACCGACACCTGCCCCGGCATCTTATTCCGTTGACTCGTAGAAGCTTGCTTTGGCGTCACAAGCTTCGGATCCCTTTGACTATGAGAGGCTCAGACGCGTGAGGAGCTCATCGCGCGTCTCAAAGAGCTGACTAGATCACCTAATAATCTACAAACGACAACTCCTACTTCTACCTCACCAGCACCGCTGCTGGTACCAACATCATCATCGTTGACCCCGTCGTCGCCGTCCAGATCGGGATCCAAAAAAAGGCTTCCGGAAAGCTCCAAATCGAAGCGTGAATTCGACTTCTCCGTGTACCCGACGCGCAAGATCGCGCTCGAGTTCAGCTACGCTGGCGCGGGCTAGGGCAGGCTCGCATACCAGGCGAGGCCGACACCGGGCTCGCCAAGGCGCGCCTCGTCGACCCGGGCGGGGGGCTCGAGGGCTACGGCTGGGAACGCTCTGGGCGCACGGATCGCGGCGTCAGCGCCGCGGGCCAGGTCGTGAGCCTGTACGTGCGCAGCTCGAACAGGCGGTCCGCTGCGCCGGCCAAAGTGTCTGGCGCGAGCGGGGACGCTCCGGAGGGCGTTCTCAACGACGGGCGACGATCCGGTACTTGCATACGCTCAGCGCTATCCTGCCGCCGTCGATACGCGTATACGCGTGGGCACCGGTCGCGTATTCCTTCTCCGCCCGCTTCTCGTGCCGCGCGCGACAGGACGACGACGACGAGCAGGGCACCACGCGGGCACCGCCGCCCGCCATGCTGCCGGAGGGCGAGGAGCCACCGCCGCACGTGACGTGCAAGCCGGCGCGCTGCCGTTCGTACTGTGGGACTGTACGGTTCCTACGCGACCGAGGACGTGGCGCGCGGACGACGCGGGCTCGGACAGGGGCTCCGTCGGGCTCTACTCGCAGCTGGTGAGCGTCCGCACGTCGAGGCGACCCTGGCAGAATACTTCCTTGCCGCGGCAGGGCTGTTGCATGGACCTGCTGCAAGAGGGACAGGGTCGATTCTTTGACACGGGGCTAATGGAAAGAACATGTGTCGTGGCAGGTGCTGTAACTAGGCGCGGCTATCAGACCGGTGGGAAGGGACGGAGTCGTACATAATAGTGAATGTCACGGGGTCCGGCCGGGGAAAGGGATTACCAGAAAAGGGATAATTGCTCAGCCACCGATATTCAGAGGCCGCCGGAATTCCCACCAGCAAAAAGGGAAGAGAGAGGAGAGAACCCCGCACAAGTTGAACCCGCTGCTGGCCCACCCCAGCCCACTGCCCCGCCAGACCGTATCAGCTAGAGCAATCCCTGCCCGTGCCCGCGCGCCCGCCTCATCCGCTCATCCTCCCTCGCCACTTCCCTTCCCCTCCCGTCCCTGCAACTTATCCCTTTCTTTTCCCTCGTTACATAGCCGTTGAAGGTTCGTCTTTTTCGTTCAAACTTTTCCTCTGCGGGCCCATCCCGCTATCGATGGCTCCATCCCTCATACTATTTCGCCTCACATATGCGTCTCCTCTCTCATACCCCTCTGCACTCTCTGATCGCGTGTTCTCGACGTGTCGTTGGTCGTCCTGATGCTAACCCTAGCCCTACAGATGCCGAAGGAAGCGACCAAGGCCAAGGTCAGTGGGGTACATGTCTCCCTCCTGCAAGCGCTCGTCGATACTGATACCTGGTGCTCTCCAGACACGTAAGGCAGCCGAGAAATCAGAGAAGACCCCAAGGGGTGGTGCCCGTAAGAAGGACCCTAAGGCGCCTAAGCGTGCACTCTCTGCGTACATGTTCTTCAGCCAGGACTGGCGGGAGAGGATTAAGGCAGAGAATCCCGACGCCAGCTTCGGTATGTCCTTCTTTTTCAAGAGACCTCTGACGTGGGCTGAGGGTATCGTGACACAGGCGAAGTCGGCAAGTTGCTCGGTGCCAAGTGGAAAGAGCTCGATGAGGAGGAGAAAAAGGTAAGTTTGCAAGGCCCGGATATACACATGTTCTTCTACGCGTTTTGGAGTGGTATACACTCCCTCGTTGCTGGGAGTCCTTGTCTCGACGTTCTTTTTCTCGTCATCCTACACGTTGAACTTGACGTCATGCTAACCGATTTCCCCCTCTTTTTTTAAAAAAAAAATAGCCCTATATTGAACAGGCAGCGCAAGACAAGTCGCGTGCCGAACGGGAAAAATCAGAATACGATGTGCGTACCATCGGCTCTCGTCGTCGTTTGTCATCCTGGTGCTGATTCGGATGTCATGTCAGAACAAGAACGCTGGCAGTGGAGATGGCGAAGATGATGAGGAGTAGAGCCACTCGTATCGACCGTGCCAGTGCCAACTTTGGTTGCCTTGGCGGCATTCACCGCCTTGGCCCCACAGAACGTTTACCCCGTCTGGTTTGCTTCTAAACCTTTGATAACATAAAAAAAAATCTGTGTTAGCGATTCCTTTCTTCAATTCTGACTCTTTTCTTTCCTTCCTTTTCTCTGTTTTCTGTTGTGCCCATCGTAACGTATTCGTGCTACGCGTCTGTTTGTCTGTTACCGCCTCTTTAACTGCGCTTTTGGGGCACACGGTATCTGGTCAGGGTCGGACTGTGCCATTCATCGTGGATGTGTAATAGTAAATATCGATGATCTAATGGCCGTGTGAGAACGTGGGATGAGAAAAAGAGGGGGGGAGAAGGGGAGAGAGCAGTGAAGCTAGTGAAGTGTGACGATGTGTTTGATGGAAGAAGGAAAGGAACAAAAGGACCAAAATGGGGAGGGATGAACGGAGGCTGAGCGGTAGCCCGAGTACCACATTCTTTCCCTATACACCGCGACCATCGACCGAGTGGTCTGACCGTCTTCTACTCTCTTTCTTCCTTCGCTCAACTCGTCAGCACGCGTTTCAAACTCTTCTCCGCTACTAAGATGGCCGATTCCGTCGACGAACAGCCCGGCGATGTGAGATCACAATCGTACCACTCCCCCGTACCGTATATCTCACTCTGCTCCCCTATCTGTTATTACGACAGGCAGTTCCCGCATCTCAGAAGTCAACCTGGACTCAATTCATCAAATCGTACGCATTAGATTTCTGCGCCTTGTCGCTCATCACCCGCCCAAGCCTCATGTGCCCTCCGCAGTATTGCATCCTTCTCTGGCGATCTCTCCTCCCTCACTGCACCACCTTTCATTCTCTCCCCTGTCTCTCTCACCGAGTTCCCCGGTGCGCCCAATCTGACAATCCGTGTGAAACCAGCTTGATGCTGACTGCTGGCCGCTGCGTGCCGCTGCTAATTGTTTTCCAGCCTATTGGTGCGAGCGTCCGGAGCTCTTTGCCGCAATATCAGAGGGAACCTCACCAAAGGACCGCGCCAGACGTGTCCTAAAATGGTTCATCAGCACCCTCAAGGGCCAGTACACCTCCCGCAATGAAACCATGGGCTCGGAGAAAAAGTGCGCCTCGCTTCTGCCTCTTGCTACCCGCCCATTGGTTGTTGACACGCCTGCGCAGGCCCCTCAATCCCGTGCTCGGAGAGTACGTCATCGTGCACCCTTCTCGACCTGCTGCGGATTACTTACCCGTGCCCCCTTCTCGACTGCTGCTGCGGATTACCTATATCCGAACCTTCTTCCGCACAGGCTGTTCTACGGTCATTGGCCCGACAAGAATGGACGTGGGTTGACAACGCTTATCGTGGAGCAAGTCTCCCACCATCCGCCCATTACCGCATATTATATTGCCAATGCATCTCGTAAGATTGCCCTCCAGGGTCATAGCGCACAGAAGACCTCTTTCTCCGGTGAGTTGCTCGCTCGCCCCGCGCCTCTGTGCCGACCCAACAACACTCCTGCCCACTAGGCGGGAACATCATCGTGAAGCAGGTCGGACACGCCACCTTGACGGTCACGCTTCCCGACGGCCAGAAAGAACACTACTTGATTACGTTCCCACGCCTGCGCATCGAAGGGCTCTGGTACGGCTCGCCCTACATCGAGCTTGCAGAGACGTCGTACATCCAGAGTTCGTCCGGCTGGCTGTCCACGATCAAGTACCAGGGCAAGGGCTACTTTTCCGGAAAGTCGCACACGTTCAAGGCGGACCTCGCCCCGCCCATTGGCGCGGGCTCGGGTACGCAGGCGAGCAGCTACGAGGGGCAGTGGAACACGACGAGCAAGGATACGAAGACAGGCGCGGTGTTCACGGACGTGACGGGTCCGAAGGAGGAGGTTACCGTTCGGCAGGTGGAGGAACAGGGTGAGTGGGAGAGCCGCGCGTTGTGGTTCAAGGTCGCAAAGGGGATTCGGGAAGGCGACTTTGAGACGGCTGCGCGGGAGAAGAGCCGCATCGAGGTGTGCAGTGTCTTTTCCCCGTCCTATCTCTTTTTAAATCTCAGTTGTCCTTGTTTTTTTTTGCGACGGGGTCGTTCTAACAGAACGAGCAGCGCCAAAGAAGGCGTGACGAGGCGGCGGCGAGTACCACTTGGCAACTGAAACACTTTTTACACAAAGACGACGATCCACGATGTACGTCAGTTTGCACGCAATGCATTAATTTTGTCGTGCACTTACTGTGCCAATTTGCAGATGAGCGATTAGGCAAGCTATTCAAGGCCCTCCCGCCGACCGAGGATACGTACGTGTATCAGAACAATGGCCCGACGTTTAACGGCGCATGAGCTGGCCTGTGGCTTTGGTTCGCACGGTGATCTCCTTTACTACACCCTCGCATCTGATGGCTTGGTTCTGCGGTTGATAATAGAGACCTGATAACTAGTGTAAGACTCTCTGCAAATATACTGGTATATGGACTTTTTGGAGCATCGTAGTACCATAACTAAGTCATCAGATGGTAAAAATTCATAGTGATAAGATAAGATGAGATGAACTCTCGACTTGGTTCCGGAGCGCGGAAAAACGAATCCGATCGTCCAAAGTCCGCGATGTCGACACTGCCAGTCATGAGAAATGAAAGCCAATAATGGGAGATGTCCAGCGGGAGGTGGTCTCGAAACCCTGTCGGGGGCGTTCTACAGTCCTCCATTGCCGCTCGTTATCACGCCAACCTTCTTGACATCCTTAGACTCGGACGTGAGGTCTGCGTGAAGTTTCGACACGACTGTCTGCTTACTAGATAGCAAGTTCTAGTAGTAAGCCTCCGCTCGCTCCTTGCTCTGGCTCGGAACAGCAAAACATCCGTCCCTCATCATCGCTTCCGAGTCGTCCTGGGGCGTCCTTCCCATGCTCATCATTGACCTAGAAAACCAGAAAAAAGGTGTTGACGGCCCCTTGTAGGGGAACAACTTTACCCACGACGTGGACCTAGAAGCTTCTCAAATGGAAAAATTGATCAGAGCGGGTTCAAGTACCTCATTCAGGGGAAGGCAGCGACTCGCAGTCCTTCTCAATGCTACCGTTGATTCGACGGTCATTGTCAGCAAGAGGTTGCTGACCACGCAATATGCTATCTGTACGTTTAGCCATCATGACGATTGGATTTCTCTGTACGACACCGTCACTGACCGTGGCAGAGCGGCCAATTTCAGGCGACGTATCCGAAATTCTGTTCCCTCAAAAGTTCAAGTTCTGATTTAACTCGCAGGTGAGTGTCGTCGACTATACTATCCCATTGATCATAGCCCGCAGCGGGCAGCACCTCCTACCTTCTGTTCTGTAGTTTGCGCTGTACTATGCCGAACACCGAGCGCGGTCGGTATCCGCCGTCTGGCAGAATCTCGACACAGAAGCCTCTCCCCGGTTCGGGTGTCGCCGTTGTCACCGCTCACTCAAGCACCGA
>WNGR01010921.1_pt1 | contig 12538 bp, 8 predicted proteins | sample 5407581 | NCBI WGS metagenome assembly WNGR01 (sample SAMN13153383, study PRJNA577476) | soil metagenome | isolation source: 80 cm soil or saprolite under Garry oak tree replicate 2 | place: USA:California | collected 2016-06-15
AATGAAAAACCTGTCGGGTTGCGACGAGATTGTCGTTCCGCGGCCGCCAAATGACGAGTGCTACACGGCGCACAAGTTTGGCCGGCAGTTCTCCTTCGCGGGATTGAAAGGTCTGCTGGGTGCTGCAGACTACAGCAAAGCCGGTGATCGCAACGCGGGGCTTGCCGCCCGTGATGAGGCCGAGCGGGAGGTCGCGCGCTCGATTCTATCCACGCTTACCTTGCAACATCTCTACGACCACCCGCTAACCGACGATTCAGGCAGCGTGGACTCGGTGATGCGTGTCAACTACGATATCGACCTTAAGACCTTCGCATCGTTCGCCCCGATGACTCTGGGTCAACTCAAGAATCATCTGCTCAATTGTTCCGATGACGAAGTCATGCAGACAGGGCGCGCGCTGACCGGCGTCATGGCGGCCGCTCTGGCCAAGCTGTTTGATACGCACGAACTGATTTTCGTGGCCGGAAAGTGTCATTGCGTCACGCGGGCGCGGACCACACTGGGTTTGCCCGGCACACTGTCGTCACGACTCCAGCCGAACCATCCGGTGGATGATCTTCGCGGCATCACTTTCCTGATCTACGCGGGTCTATCGCTGGGTGCGGGCGACGCATTGATCGGTGTTAACCCGGCAATCGACAGCGTGGAAAATGTCACGGCGATTCTGTCTCACCTCGACAGCTTGCGAAAACGGACGGGGGTCCCCACTCAGATTTGCGTGCTGGCACACGTGAAGACGCAACTCGCTTGCCTGGTTGCCGGCGCCCCCGTAGAAATCATGTTTCAGAGCCTGGCGGGGACCGAACGGACAAACCTGACAGAGTTCGACATCACGATCGATCTTCTCGACGAGGCCTATCGCACGATGGCTACCCGCGGGCCGTTGCGCAATGTCGCCGAACAGTTCATGTATTTCGAGACGGGGCAGGGGAGCGAATTCACGTATCGCAAACACAACGGCATCGATATGACGACGACCGAAGCGCTCTGCTATGGACTGGCCCGGCGCTACGATCCGTTCATGGTGAACAACGTCACCGGCTTCATCGGGCCCGAAACGCACCTGGACAACTTCGAAATGATCATCTCCAATCTGCAGGATCATCTCATGGGCAAGCTCCTGGGCGTCCCGATGGGCATGGCGCCATGTTACACGCTCCACTCGAAGATCACCCTGGAAGGTCAGCAGATGGCAGCGGAGATGCTTGCGGCCGCAGGTGCGAACTACTACATGGATGTATGTTTGAACACCGATAGAATGCTGGCCTATTTCGACACCAGCGCTCACGACGACCAGACGCTACGCGAGATTTACGGCAAGAATCCGGCTCCCGAATTCATGGAATGGGCGGTGCAACGCGACATTATGCGGAGGGCGGCCGGCGTCCGCGCCGTTCGCGGGGCAAATTGGGGCAAGCCTCGAATCTTCTGTGAATCAGACCTGGAGTATCAAGAACTCTTCCGGGCCACGCCCGCCTTGTATGGACTGGAGCATGCCGGGCCGCGCCCATCCGAACAAACAACGCGGGACCTGAAATTGAATCAGGCGATCGCCAGGCAGGCCATCTATAGCGAACTCCGGACCGGCGAACTCGACAAGGTTGCCCCCTTCCGGGTTCTGACGACCGAGGCCAAGGACAAAGAGAGCCACTTGAACGCACCGCATCTCGGCGCCCGCTTGTCGGCCGACAGCGCCTGCACGCTTCGTCCCGAATTTCGCGATGTCCAGATCGTGGTCTCCGACGGTCTGAGTGCGGAGGCTGTTCACCACAATGTCCCGGAACTGCTGCCCGTACTCACGGACGGCCTCGATGCCAGACACCTGACCACAAGCCAGCCGATCCTTGTCCGTTACGGCCGCGTCAAAGTAGCCGAGGACATCGCCGAACGTCTAAAGGCGAGGCTGGTGATACTCCTGATCGGCGAACGCCCGGGTGGCGACGCGCTGGCGTCGCGAAGTCTTTCGGCCTACCTGGTCTATCAACTGCTCGATGCCGATGCGCAGAACAAAGCGGCCGCGTACAGCAACAATCCGGATATCCGTTTCGAATACACGGTTATTTCCAATATTTATTCCGCAGGTCTGCCGCCGCTTGAGGCCGGCAGTGTCGTTGCCGAAAAAGCGTGGCACGTCCTCGCCCACCATGCCGCCGGCAACCGTCTGGAAGCCACTCTCAAGATGTCCAGCTAATGCCGGAGCGGGCACCCCATCTATGAAGTTGCGGGCATCCATGGTGACGTTCTTCAACGCAGACGGTGCGGTGGCCGGAGGATTCATCCACACCTGAGACCGGAAACAGACGTTCAGTCCGGCTTCAGAAGCGGAATGCTTTCGACAGGGGGAGCCGGCGGCAGTGAAGCCAGATATGCATAAATATCCGCCACGTCTTTTTCCGGGATGACCTTGGCAGAGTATGGCGGCATCTCCCCGCGCGGCGCTCGAATATAGGTAATGAAGTTTCGAAATGCCAGCATGGGGCTGCGGCCGATACGCGGACCTGCCGCGCCGCCTTGACCTTCATTGCCGTGACACTCATAGCATCCGATTTTCATGAAGAGGGCTTGTCCGGCTTTAGCATTGCCGGCGGGCGCAGAAGACGCCGGTTGCTGCGCGCGCATTGGCTACTCCGATTACGACGAAACCCGCAACTGTACTTAATATTCTCCTCATCATCTTTCTTGTCTCATCTCGCTTGCGTCACAATGTCAACCAGCGCCGGTTCGCCACGCTTGACGGCGGCTGCGGCGCGACGGAGTGCCGGCCCAAGGTCTTTGGGATCAGTGATAGGCCCTTCCGCATGCAGGCCCATACCTTGTGCGATCTTCGCGAAATCGATATGGGGATCCGTGAGCGTCGAGCCCATCGTTCCGCGATCCACTCCGCGGTTGCGTTCGTTGCACATCCGTTGCACGTGCATGATTTCCTGATGATAGCCACGGTTGTTCAGCATTACGCTCAATAGAGGAATGCGATGATGGGCCGCAGTCCATAGGACGCCCGGCGCATACATCAGATCCCCATCCGTCTGCAGGCTCACTGAGAACCGCCCGTATTTCTTGTTCGCGAGCGCGGCCCCAACCGAAGATGGTGCACCGTAGCCGATTCCGCCGCCGCCGGCATGTCCGGGCCATTGATACGGCTTATTAAAATCCCATAACCGCCACAGCTCGGCAGCGACGCGGGCTGTACTCACCGGATTGGCATCCCAAGCATAGGTCGCTGCCTGCCGCATTCGCTCGCGAGTTGTACGGCTTGCCTCAGCCAGTTTCGCGCCGCGCTGTTGATCACCGGTAGCCAAACGCTTGACGGCTTCGATCAACCCCGGCAAGGTGGCTTCGCCATCCGCGGCGATTGCCAAATCGACCTCGGCAAGCCTGCGAAAATCCTGATAGTTCGCCTTGATGTAGAGATCGCCGGACGTGATCGTCGCCAGCTTCGCGCCTGGCTTCGTCAGCTTGCGGGTCGACCGATGCACCTGATCCCGGAGCGCGTTGACGGTTGCCCAGAAGTCGGCCACTTCGAGGCCGACGACAAGGTCGGCTTCTCCAACCGCAGCTGCAGCACGCTGCGTCTGATTGAGCGGATGGTGCGAAGGGAAATTCATCCGCCCACCCTGATCGATGACAGCGGCTTGGAGGGTCTCGGCAAGCTCGATGAGCAACGGCATCGCCGCAGTGGTCCGTGCCAGACGGTCGGCAACAAGCACGGGATTTTCTGCCGCGACCAGAAGCCGCGCCAACTCGTTGACGGCGCCCGCTTCTCCCTGCGGCGGCGCGGGCACAGTCAATTTGGGAATGGACAACTTAGTTCTGCTTTCGTTCGGACCTTCCTGCAGACCGGCATCGAGCACAAGGAGGACAGGCGCCATCGGGGGCGTCATCGCAATCTTATACGCGCGGACTGCCGACTCGCCGAAGTGGATCAACGAGGCCGGCTGATCGTCCCATTTCGTGAAGTCGCGGACGATCCCCGCACAATCCTGGACACCGTGGTACCACTCTGCGGGCCTGCGGATCGCGGCGTCCACGTAGTTGCCGGCCATGATGTAAACCGGGACGCGATCGCACCACGCGTTGTAAATCGCCATTGAGGCATGCTGCAGCCCCACGGTCCCATGGGCCAGGACTGCCATCGGCTTGCCTTCGATTTTGAAATAACCATGCGCCATGGCCACCGACGACTCTTCGTGACAATTCGTGATGAACTCGGGATTGCGATTGCCGCCGTAATTGATAATGGATTCCTGCATCCCGCGGAAGCTCGATCCGGGATTGGCGCAAACATATTCGAAACCGAGCGATTTGATCACGTCCACCATGTAATCGGAACCACAACTGTCCGTGATCAGAACCTCAGCCTCCTCCGAAGCGCTTGGAGATTGCTGTGCCATCACCGGCTGGGCGATCGCAGCCGCGCCTGCCAGCATTCCACCCTTGAGGAATTTCCGCCGTTCCATCTTGCTCTTTGCCGCCATGCAATCCTCCCCACTTTGCTTGCGCTGATGATATACGATTGCAGGCCGTGAGAGAACAAATCCCGGAAGCGGACGTGGCCGTCGTTGGCGGAGGCAATGCCGGCTTGTGCGCTGCCCTGGCTGCCCGAGAATCCGGCGCCTCCGTCATGGTGTTCGAATGCGCTCCGGTCGAGTATCGCGGAGGCAACAGCCGTCACACGCGAAATATGCGCTGCATGCACAACGCTCCTACCGGCGTGCTGACGGATGCCTATACGGAAAAGGAATATTGGGAAGATCTCCAACGTGTCACCGGCGGAAATACGTCGGAACAATTGGCAAGGCTCATAATCAGGGGTTCAGTCGAGATAACGCTGTGGATGACACGATACGGTGTCCGCTTTCAACCCTCTCTGGAGGGAACGCTTCACCTGGGCCGCACGAACGCCTTCTTCCTTGGTGGAGGCAAGGCGTTGATGAATGCCTATTACTCCGCGGCACTGAAACTCGGTATTGGCGTCCTCTACAATGCCGAGGTCGAGGAATTGCACATATGCGACGGCAAATTCAAAAGTGGCAAGATGCTTCTCAATGGGCAACCTGCCGAATTCCGCGCGAAGACTCTCGTCGTCGCTTCCGGCGGCTTCGAAGCGAATTTGGAATGGCTCGAGAAAGTGTGGGGCGAAGCGGCGCGCAACTTCATCATTCGCGGAACACCGTACAACAAAGGCAAGATCCTGAAACTGCTTCTGGATCACGGGGCCGAACCGGTCGGCGATCCAAAGCAGTGTCACGCGGTCGCAATCGACGGCCGGGCGCCCAAATTTGACGGAGGCATTGTGACGCGGCTGGATTGTGTGCCGCTAGGGATCGTCGTCAACCGGTACGCCGAACGTTTCTATGATGAGGGCGAAGATCTTTGGCCCAAGCGCTATGCCATCTGGGGACGTCTGGTCGCCCAGCAACCTGATCAGATCGCGTATTCCATTTTCGATTCGAAAGTAATCGGCCGCTTTATGCCATCGGTTTTTCCCCCGATTGCCGCCTCGAGTATCACAGAATTGGCTGCGGCTCTCGGCCTGCCGCCGGAGAAACTCGAAAGCAGCGTTCGCGAATTTAATCAAGCCGTGCGGCCGGGCCGCTTTGATCATCAGATTTTGGATGACTGCCGCACCGAAGGCCTCAATCCGCCGAAATCTCACTGGGCACAAACCATCGACCGGCGTCCCTTCTACGGTTTTCCGCTGCGGCCGGGAATCACTTTCACCTATTTGGGCGTAAAGGTGAATGAGCGAGCGGAAGTCCAGGGTCTGGGCAGGAACACAAATATCTTCGCGGCCGGAGAGATCATGGCAGGTAATGTTCTTGGCAGAGGCTATCTGGCGGGGTTCGGGATGACCATCGGATCTGTGTTCGGACGAATCGCGGGACGGGAGGCTGCGCGTGCCGCAGGTTGCTGACATTATCGCCGAGGGCAAGCGCCTGATGAGCGTCTGCAACGCCTGCCGTTACTGCGAAGGCTACTGTGCCGTTTTTCCCGCCATGGAACGCCGGTTGACGTTCAGCGATGCGGACATGGATTATCTGGCGAATCTGTGCCACAACTGCGCTGAATGTTACTACGCTTGCCAGTACGCGCCGCCGCACGAATTTGGCGTCAACGTACCGAAGGTTTTAGCGGAAATCCGCGCGCGATCCTACGAGAAGAACGCGTGGCCCCGCTTCTGGCCTGTAAGTGCGACCTGGGCCGTTATGGCTGGAATCATCGTTACAGCCGCGCTCGCGGGCAGGCGCGCCACAACCGGCGCTGATTTCTACGGCGTCATTTCTCACGACGTGATGGTCGGTGCATTTGCCGCCGTTTTTGCCGTCATTATCCTGGTGCAGGCTGCAGGATTTTTACGTTTCTGGCGCGACTCGGGAGAGAAACTATCGGAAGCTTTCACGCCCGCCGTCCTGTTGAACGCATTACGTGATGGCCTTTCGTTGAAAAATCTAGATAGTCACGGCGCAGGATGCACCTATCCGGATGAGCACCATTCACAGGCGAGGCGGTGGTTTCATCATTTGACTTTCTACGGCTTTCTGCTCTGTACAGCATCGACCAGCGTCGCTGCCTTTTACCATTCGGTCATGGGATGGAGTGCCCCGTATCCGTATTTCAGCTTGCCAGTTGTGTTGGGGACTCTGGGCGGCGCCGGGTTGCTTGCCGGCCCCATAGGTCTTTACCGGCTCAAGCAGCGGCGCGACACGGCGATCATCGACGCCAAGCAGGACAGCATGGACGTTTCATTCCTGATGTTGCTTTTCCTGACCGGCATGACGGGGTTGCTATTGCTCGGGTTGCGCCAAACCAATGCCATGGGACTGCTTCTGAGAATTCACCTGGGCGTCGTCTTTGGCTTATGTCTAACGCTGCCCTACGGGAAGTTCGTGCATGGCATCTATCGCTGGGCGGCGCTCTTGCGCTCGGCGCTGGAAACCGCGCGAAGTCAGCACTAACGTTGCGACCAGGCTCGCGAGTCCGGCAAATCCCATCCAGGCGCCGGGCATGGCCGCGTTTCCAGTCTCGTGAATCAGCCAGGTGGAGACCGCAGGCGTGAAACCGCCGAAGATACCGGTGGCAAGGCTGTATGAAAACGAGAAACCCGAAACGCGCACATCGGCGGGCATGATTTCAGTCAGAAACACCACCATCGCGCCGTTATAGCTGCCGAAAATCATCGATAACCAGAGTGCTGCCAATAGCAGTCGTCCGAACGAGGGATCGCTGACCAACCAGAACAGAACCGGGTAGGGAGTGAGCAGGGCCATCATGGAAAACAGCAGGAGCAGAGGCCGGCGACCGATCCGATCCGATAATGCGCCCATGATGGGTAGCCAGCACAAATTCGAGAAACCGACGAGTAGCGTCACGAGCATGCTGGAACTGGTAGCGAGGTGGAGAACACTAGTTCCGTACGTCGGCATATAGGCGGTAATCAGGTAAAACGTCACCGTCGTCGTCAGCGATAACATCATCCCTAATACAATCAAAGACCAATGGGAGACAATCGTGCGCCAGATTTCCAACGCATTGGGATGATGCTTCCGCGCTTTGAACTCTTCGGTCTCGGCCAGGGTGCGGCGCAGCAACAGCAGAAACGGGACCAGCATCGATCCGATCAGCAGCGGGACACGCCATCCCCATCCGACCATCTGCTCCGGACGAAGCGTGCCGGAGAGAATCAAACCGAGAAACGCTGCAAACATGACCGCTACTTGCTGGCTGCCCGATTGCCACGCTACATAAAATCCTTTGCGCCCGGGAGTGGCGATCTCTGCCAGATAAACACTTGCGCCGCCGACTTCGACGCCTGCCGACAGACCCTGCAGCAGGCGGCCGGCGACAACTAATAAAGGAGCGAACAAGCCGATCCGCTCGTATCCCGGCATGATGCCGATCGAGATCGTACCGACAGCCATTAACGAAAGCGTCAGCAGCAGACCTTTGCGCCGGCCGTGATGATCGATGTAGGCGCCCAACACTACCGCTCCCAGAGGGCGCATCAGATATCCCGTCCCGAACGTCATGAACGACAACATCAACGACGCGTATTCGTTCTGAGTGGGAAAAAATGCGCGCCCGATCGCGGCAGCGTAATAGCCGAAGACCATAAAGTCGTACATCTCGAGGAAATTTCCCAACGAGACACGGACGACGGCGCCGATCTTTGAGTTTTTCATTTGGCCATGCCTTTGAATGCGTACTTGTAATAGCGCTGACCGTTGTTAACCTCGCCGAGAAACAGATTTCCTTTCGAGTCTATTGCCACGCTGTGAATGTGAAAGAATTCTCTTGCGTTGTGACCTGCGTGTCCGCCAACGGAGGAGACGATTTCCAATGTTTGCCGGTTCAGCACTCGAATGGCTTTATTGGAGCCGTCGACGACGTACAGGAATTTTTGTTCCTTATCCGGTGAGACGGCGAGAGCGTGTACTGTTCCCTCGTTCTGGAGCGTGCTTCTCGAGATAAATACTTCCTTGATGAATGTCCCGTCCAGCTTGAACACCTGGAGCCGATTATTCGAACGATCGGCGACATAGACAAGATCGTCGTTTGTTACCAGGACCGCGTGAACAGGATTGTTGAAACCCTCCGGTGCGGCACCTTGAACAAGCTGCGGGCGCGGCGGGAACTTGAGACTATCATCGGGCTTCTTGCCGTAGGCGCCCCAATGCCGTTTGTATTTGCCGGTGTCCGCATCGAAGACGATGACGCGATGATTGAAATACCCGTCAGCCACGAACAATTCATTTGTCTTCGGGTAGATAAACAAACCGGCAGGACCTCCGAGATTCTCCGTATCATTGCTGCCGCGATTCTTTCCCGCGTGCCCGATCTGCATGAGGAACTTTCCCTTGTTCGTGAACTTGAGGATCTGATTGTCTTCTTTGTTGTTCCCGCTCAGCCAGACGTTGTCCTTAGAGTCGACTAAGATGCCGTGCTCGGACGCAAACCACTCGTAGCCCTGTCCGGGACCACCCCACGCCTGAAGAAACTTTCCATTGGTATCGAACTCCAGCACAGGCGGCGCGGGTATGCAGCACTCGGATTGCGGCGGATTCAGCGAAGCGCCTTTTTCTCCGTCAGGGATTGTGGCCGGCCGATGGAAGACCCACACGTTGTCATGAGAGTCGACAGCGGTTCCACCGACCTGTCCGTTCACCCATTTATTCGGTAGCGCCTGCGACCAGAGCGGATCCGGCTCGAATCGTGGCACCTCCGTCCGGCTCGCCTGCCCATTCGCATGCTGCTGGACAATCGCAATCGCAACTATGGCGATAACCAGTACGCCAAGCATCCAGACTTTGCCTCTCATGAATCACCCCTTAGTGATCAGGAATGTGCGCATTATAGCGGAAGCTCGGAATGAGCAACACTTTTCGCTTGTTCGTCGTCAGAACCCGGTATAATCGATTCCGATCTCCTTAAGTTACGGGTTGTATTTTTTCGAAACATTGAACGCTTAACCAAGGGCCTCTCGAATGTGAAACGCCTAACGATTATCGCCCTCGGTATACTGCTCTCCAGTTGCCATAAACGTACTCAGGCTACGGTCGCTGTGCCTGAACCTTTGCCTCTGCCTCCGCGAGAGGTTGTTCATGTTGTCGTTCCTGTTGCTGCCCCGGTTCCCGTTCCCCTGGACGTTCCCGCTTCTTTGCCTGTTCCTCCGGGGGCTGGCCTGTTCGAACAAGCCGAACTCGCCTTCGCCCTGGGCGATTATGAAGCCGCGATCCAGGATTACGAAAATTACCTGCTATCGGTTCCTAACGGCGATCGTACCGACCAGGTGCTGTTCCATGTCGGGATGGCCTATGTATTACGGACCAAACCGCCCGCAAACTGGACGCGCGCTACCGCGAGTCTAAGGCGGCTGGTAAACGAACATCCGGACAGCCCTCTACGGCCGGAAGCGACGTTGATCCTTTCCCTGCGCTCTCGTGCCGACCAGCTTGCTAAGGATGCCAAGGCCACAAGTGAGATCGTCCTGGAATTAAACATGGAGCTCGAGAGGTTAAAGAAGATCGACGCGGATCGCCGGAAGCGTCCGTAACGACTCGGTGTTCATTCGCGGCGTGAGCTTCGGCTTCTTGAAAACTCGAAGCGCTATGGATGAGTACAACCTTCCGGAGTCATATGGCAAAACTCGCCTGGTCGTGCTCGCCGTGGATCCGTATCTGATTCATGCTTATTGGGAGATTGCCCCGCCTGAGCTCGATGAAGCGAAACGGCATTCGGGAAATACCAAAGCCGTGCTCCGGTTCTACAAGAGGACCAACCAAGGCGAGTACGCAGATTGGTTCGATATCGACATCGATCTTCAATCTCGCAATTGGTATGTGCATCTTTGGAGTGTGGAGGAATCCTACCGCGTGGATCTGGGCCTGAAACGAAGTGACGGAACACTCTTTCGGCTGGTCCCATCGCAGCTTGTCCTTATGCCCCGCTCTTTGCCTGCCCCCGAGATCGACCAACGGCCGGCGAGAGTGGACCCAACCGAGCGGCGTGCTGAAACGGTTCCCGTGCCCTCCCCGCAACAAGATCCGCAGCAAGAAACGATCGCTCCCCTGTCCAACTCACTCGATGCTAGTCCGATTCCACCAACGCCGATCGATTCCGCACAGATCACCCTGGAGCAACTCAAGACGGCCCATGCCTCTCGGCAGTGGCGTTGGGACCCATTCGAAGTCGAAACCGCGCGTACAGCGAATACTCCAACCGAAAGACCAGCCACGGATCTGACCGCCGTGGATCTGACCGCCATGGATGAGACGAAACTCACGACTGGATTGTTTTCCGGAGCGCTTCAGAGCAGCCACACAAAGAAGCAATCGGATGAAGAATGAAACCGGGTTATCTGGCACTCGTGCTTCACGCGCATTTGCCGTTTGTTCGTGAAATCGAGGATGACGATTCGCTCCAACAGCACTGGCTCTTTGAAGCTATTACGGAAACTTACATTCCCCTTCTGCTCGTTTTCGATAATCTGATCCGCGATCGCATCGATTTCCGATTGACGTTTTCGATTACGCCGACGCTGGCGTCGATGTTGGGCAATCCGCTGCTCCAGTCGCGTTATCTCGTCAGGCTCGAACGCTTAATCGAACTGACGGACAAGGAAGTCACACGCACGCGGACGGATCCGCAGTTCGCCCCGCTTGCTCGCATGTACCAAGCGCTGTTTGGAAGCATTCACGAGGCGTTCGTCCATCGATACAAAAAAGACCTGCTTGGCGCATTCCATCGGCTCCAGACACTTGGTTATCTGGAGATCATTGCCAGCGCCGCGACGCACGGGTATTTGCCCTTGCTCGCGGTCAACGAGGCGGCGGTACGGGCGCAGATTAAAGTCGGCGTGGAGCAGTACCGGCAAAGTTTTGGACGAATGCCTGCCGGTTTCTGGCTCCCGGAGTGCGGATACTTCTCCGGCGTGGACGCGTTGCTCGATGAGGTGGGAATTCGATTTACGATCCTGGAAACACACGGGATTACACGTGCGCACGAACGGCCCCGCTACGGCGTTCATGCGCCGGTGCATTGCCCATCCGGGGTCGCCGCGTTCGGGCGTGATCCGGATTCTTCCAGGCAGGTATGGAGTGCGGGGGACGGCTATCCGGGAGACTACGATTACCGCGAGTTCTATCGCGACATTGGCTACGATCTGGATCACGACTATATCAAGCCATATATTCTCCCGAGCGGCGTCCGCATTGATACCGGCATCAAGTATCATCGCATCACCGGAAAAGGCGATCCCAAAGACCCATATGTACCGGAACGGGCCGAGCGAAAAGCCGAAATTCACGCCGAGCATTTTCTCGATGAACAAATAAAACAAATTGAGTGTTCAGGGCGTCTGATGGACCGGAAGCCGCTAACCGTTGCTCCTTATGACGCAGAATTGTTCGGACATTGGTGGTTTGAAGGTCCGCGATGGCTGGATCATCTTATCCGAAAAACCGCTGCGCGCCAGGACGTCATTCGCCTTGTTACACCTTCCGATTATCTGAGTGAGCATCCGGTAAACCAGACCTGCACTCCGTGCGACTCAAGCTGGGGTTATAAGGGCTACAACGAAGTTTGGCTTAACGGGAAAAATGACTGGATCTATCCCCACCTCCATGCGGCTGGTCTGATGATCGAGGATCTCGCCGCCCGTTATCCCGCGCCCAAAGGATCAGCCTTACGCACGCTCAACCAGGCTGCGCGAGAGTTACTGCTGGCGCAGGCCAGCGACTGGGCATTCATGATCAGCTCCGGGCAAATGGAAGACTATGCCAGCCGGAGAATCAAGAGCCATCTGGCGCATTTTCACCGGCTCAAAGAACAAGTCGAGAGCGGCGTGGTGGACCAGGACTGGTTGGAATCGATCGAAAAACAGGACAATATCTTTCGGGAGATCGAAACTTTCGCGGCTTTCCGCATATCCTCATCTGAAGTCTAAGACGAAACCCCGCTCCCCCTAACTGGGAGCGGGGTTCTTCTTTTTTGCAATTCACGAGGTGCGAAACGAGCCATCGTTTCGCGAGCTACGGAT
>WNGR01006435.1_pt1 | contig 12536 bp, 9 predicted proteins | sample 5407581 | NCBI WGS metagenome assembly WNGR01 (sample SAMN13153383, study PRJNA577476) | soil metagenome | isolation source: 80 cm soil or saprolite under Garry oak tree replicate 2 | place: USA:California | collected 2016-06-15
TATCAGCTTCCATGTCGATCGCGGCGAGAGCGTCGGGCTTGTCGGCGAGTCGGGTTGTGGCAAGTCGACGACCTCGATGATGATCATGCGTCTCATCGATAAGACCGACGGCGTCATCATGTTCGACGGCGAGGACATCGGCGCGCTTCCTGCCAAAGAGTTCGCCAGGCTGCCGACGCGCAAGCGCATCCAGATGGTGTTCCAGGACCCGACCGACAGCCTCAACCCGCGCTTCACCGCGGCGCGCGCGATCGCCGACCCGATCCTGCGGCTCTCCGGCGTGAAGGGACGCGACGCGGTGCGGGCGCGCTGCGAACAACTCGCACGCCAGGTCGGGCTGCCGGTCGAGTTGCTCGATCGGTTTCCGCATCAGCTCTCGGGCGGGCAGAAGGCGCGGGTCGGCATCGCACGGGCGATCGCACTCAGCCCCGATCTCGTCATCCTCGACGAGCCGACCGCGGCGCTCGATGTCTCGGTCCAGGCGGTCGTACTCAACCTCCTCCAGGACCTCAAGGACTCGCTCGGGATGAGCTACCTCTTCGTCTCCCACGACCTCAACGTGGTCCGTCTCCTCTGCGACCGTGTCATCGTCATGCGCGCAGGCGCGATCGTGGAGCAGGGGCCGACCGGGCAGGTTTTGTTCGCGCCCGAAGCGGACTATACCCGTGAGCTCCTGGCGGCGATCCCGCATCCCCGCTTCGAGGAGCGAGCCTGAAAGTCAAGCGAGCCGCGCGATGACGAAGAAGCCGGGCAAGTCGCGGGCCAAGGGGAGGCCGAAGGGCGGCGCTCGCGCGCGGACGAAGGCGCGCGTGAGCGCCAAGCGCGCGGGCAAGCGCAGGCCGATCAAGACCCTGCCGCGCGATCCCCTCGACGCCTTCATCGCGGCGGCAGCAGCGGCGCTCGACTTGCCGGTCGAGCCGCAATGGCGGCCCGCGATCAAGGCCAACCTGGGGGTCATCCTGCGCCAGGCGGCGCTCGTCGCCGACTTCGCTCTGCCTGATGACGCCGAGCCGGCGCCGGTGTTCGAGGCATGACGCCGTGAGCTTCGATGCGGCATCGGCGTCGGCTGCCGAGACTGCGCGCGCGGTGAGCGCGGGCGAGGTCAGCGCGGAGGCGGTCGTCGAATCGGCGCTCGCTGCGATCGGTGTGCGAGACCTGGTTCTCAATTGCTTCACCGCCGTCACCGACGAGCGTGCCCGCGCGAGGGCGCGCGCGATCGACGCAGACCGCGCCGATGGCCGCGCGCTCGGGCCGCTGGCGGGCGTTCCCTTCGCGGTCAAGAACCTGTTCGACGTTGCCGGATTGCCGACGCTCGCGGGCTCGACGATCAATCGCGAGCGCCCGCCGGCGACGCAGGATGCGACCTTGGTCGAACGGCTCGAGGCCGCCGGCGCCATCCTGGTCGGCGCGCTCAACATGGGCGAATACGCCTACGACTTCACCGGCGAGAACGTCCACTATGGTCCCTCGCGCAATCCGCGCGACCTCGGCCGCATGACTGGCGGCTCCTCCGGCGGCTCGGGCGGCGCAGTCGCAAGCGGCCTGGTGCCGCTGGCGCTCGGTTCCGACACCAATGGCTCGATCCGGGTGCCCGCCTCGCTCTGTGGCCTGTTCGGGCTCAAGCCGACCTACGGCCGCCTGTCCCGGGCCTGCACCTTTCCCTTCGTCGCGAGCCTCGACCACGTCGGGCCGCTCGCGCGCACCACCAGGGACCTGGCGCTCGCCTACGACGCCATGCAGGGGCCTGACCCGGACGACCCGGTCTGCGCCGACCGGCCGCCGGAGCCGGTGACGCCGCTCCTCGAACGGGGCGCGCAACGCCTGCGCATTGCGGTCGCCGGCGGCTATTTCCGCCAGGGCGCGGGCCCCGAGGCGATCGTCGCGGTCAACCGGGTCGCGGCGGCGCTCGGCGCCCGGCAGGATATCGAAGTGCCCGAAGCCGCGCGGGCGCGGGCCGCGGCCTATGTCATCACCGCAAGCGAAGGCGCGGCGCTCCACCTCGATCGCCTGCGCGCGCGCGCGCAGGATTTCGATCCGGCGGTGCGCGACCGCTTGATCGCCGGCGCGATGGTGCCGGCGACGCTGGTCAACAAGGCGCAAAAGTTCAGGCGCTGGTATCGCGAGCGCGTGCTCGACCTGTTCAAGTCGATCGACGTGATCATCGCCCCGGCGACGCCTTGCACCGCGCCCGCGATCGGCCAGCAGACCTTCGTGCTCAATGGCGTCGAGCTGCCGGTGCGCGCCAACCTCGGCATCTATACGCAGCCGATCTCGTTCATCGGCCTGCCGGTCGTCGCGGTGCCGGTACCGCTCGAGCCGCTGCCGATCGGCGTGCAGGTCATCGCGGCGCCATGGCGGGAGGACGTGGCGTTGCGGATCGCTTATGCGCTCGAACAGATGGGCGTGGTCGCCGCGCCGGTGGCGCCGATCTAGGGAGGACAGGCATGGAGCTCGACCTGCCGGACGTCGTCGCCGAGGTGGCGGCGGCGTTCGAACGCTACGAGAAGGCGCTGGTGTCGAACGACGTCGCGACGCTGAACGCGACCTTCCGCGACGACCCGCGCACTATCCGCTATGGCGGGACCGAGAGCCTCTACGGCTACCAGGAGATCGAAGCCTTCCGCGCCGCGCGCTCGCCGGTCGGCCTCGCCCGGACGCGGTCGAAGACGGTGATCACCAGCTACGGCCGCGACTTCGCGGTGGCCTCGACCCTGTTTCACCGCCCGACGATGTCCGGCAAGGTCGGCCGCCAGATGCAGACCTGGGTGCGCTTTCCGGAGGGCTGGCGCGTCGTCGCCGCCCATGTGAGCGTCATCGCCGAGCCGGAGACTGCATAGGGCCACTCATGCGGGAAGCTTTCCCTGCGCCATGAAGGAGCGCCAGCCGCGGAAGCTTGAAATGTCGCGCGCGCCTCTCACCGCCTCCGCTTCGACCAGGAAACCTTTCACCGACCGGCCATCGCGGAGCCGGATGGTGCCGATCGACAGCGGCGGCGGCACTGCAGCGACGAAGCGGCCGAAGGCTTCCGCCGGCATCGCCCAGATCTCGATCTCGATCGCGGCACCCTCGCCCTCCGCTACCCGCAGCATTCCGGGTTTCGGCGGGTTCGTGCCGGCGAGCGCAAACAGGCGGAAATCACATGCGGTCGTGGTGGCCTCGAGGAAGCGGGCGCCCAGGCTGCGCAGCTCGCCATTGAGCGGCATGCCGGAGAGATGCGCGCCCACGACCGCGATCGGGATTTCGTCGCCCGCCGCCGCGGGGGGCAAATCTTGGAGCGGCGGATGCGCGCGTGCGAGCGCACCCAGCGGCAGGCCGGTATCGGCGTGAAACACGCGGCCGATCGAGGCCAGGAACGCATCATGGCCGGCGGGCGCGACGAGGGTTATTCCGAAGGGCGTGCCGTCGGGGCGCATCGCCGCGGGAACGGCGAGGCCGCAGAGATCGAGCAGATTGACGAAATTGGTGTAGGTGCCGAGCCGGCTGTTAAGCCCAATCGGATCGGCCTTGACCTGCTCGACCGTATAGACCGTGGGCACGGTCGGCAGCAGCAGCGCGTCGATCTGGCGGAAGGTGTGGTCGCAAACGCGGCGCAGCTCCTCGAGCTGATAGAAGGCGGCAAAGGTATCAACGGCCGACGGCCGCGCGCCGCCGAGGATGATCTCGCGGGTGACGGGATGCATGGATTCGTGCGCGGACGCGATCAGCGAGCGCGCCGTGAGGTAACGCTCCGCGACCCATGGGCCGTCGTACAGAAGGCGCGCGGCCTCGTAGAACGGCTCGATGTCGATCTCGACGATCGTGGCGCCGAGGCCTGACATCCGCATGAGCGCCGCCTCGTAGGCCGCGGCCGAATGGCGGTCGCCGAAGAACAGGCGTTGGCCCGGCATCGGCACGCCGAGCCGAACACAGGGTGGCATGGCACCCACTCCGCCGAGCGGGCGGCGGCGGGAATAGGGGTCGGCAGGATCAGGTCCCGCCATCGCCGAGAGCGCCGCGATGGCGTCGTCCACGGTCAGCGCGAGCACGGATACGCAGTCGAGCGTGCGGCAGGCGGGGACCACTCCGGCGGTCGAGACCAGGCCAAGGCTCGGCTTGAGGCCGACGATGTTGTTGAGACCCGCGGGCACGCGGCCCGAGCCGGCCGTATCGGAGCCGAGCGCCAGCGGAACAAGGCCGGCCGCAACGGCTATCGCAGAACCTGTGCTTGAGCCCCCGGGAATGAGCTTGGGGTCGAACAGATTGCGCGCGACGCCATAGGGCGAGCGCAAGCCGACGAGCCCGGTCGCAAACTGATCGAGGTTGGTCTTGCCGATGACGATCGCCCCCGCCTGCCTGAGCCGGGCGACGGCGGTCGCATCCGCCGCCGGCTCATAGGCGAAGGCCGGACAAGCCGCGGTGGTCGGCAGGCCCTTGACGTCGATATTGTCCTTGACCGCGACCGGGATGCCATAGAGGGGACGCCCCTTGTGTCCCTCGCCGGCGAGCGCTGTTGCCTCGGCGACAGCATCCTTCTCGTCCCGCAGCGAGATGAACACCGCCGGGTCGCCATGGGCCCGGATGCGCGCGTAGCTTCGCGCGACGGTTTCGGCAGGCGTCACCTCGCCGGAGCGATGGGCATGCTGGATTTCGCCGACGGTTTCTACCACGGCAACCCCTTCGCAATTTTCGCGCCAGTATACAATGAGTTCGAATTCGGGTCTGACCAACATGCGCTATTGAATGAGTTATCATTCTGTGATAACATTTTGATGATGGATAAGAGTGTTGCCATGACGACGTTGAGAGTGGGGATTGCCTCCTACGAGCAATACAAGAAGCGCACGCTGGCGATCGCGCGCGGGGAATACAAGCGGGCACCAGGCGAGCCTAAGGTGTGGTTCTCGTCGATCGAGAGCTTCGCCAAGGTGCTGTCGGAGCATAACCGCGAGCTGCTGCGCGTGATCGCCGAGACCAAGCCGCACTCGCTCAACGAGCTGGCCGAGACGACCGGCCGGGCGAAATCCAATCTGTCGCGCACACTCAAGACGATGGAGCGCTATGGCCTCGTTCGTTTCGAGAAGGGCAAGGGCCGCACCCTCGCGCCGCGCACACCGTATACCGACGTGGTGCTGGACGTGTCCCTGCGGGCATCGCGCGCGGCACGCCGCACGCTCGTGCCGGCCTAATCCCTCACACGACGGGTGCCTCGCATCTTCGAGCAGCTGCCAGCACACGTAGCCCGGATGGAGCGGAGCGAAATCCGGGATCGGGCGATCCGCGGGCCGAAGCCTATCCGTCGTTCATTCGCACGGCACACCCAGATTACGCTGCGCTCCATCCAGGCTACGGTTCGTTGCGCGCATCTTCCAGCAGCTGCCAAATCCGCGAGGGGCTGAGCGGGAGCTCGCGCGGCTGAACGCCGAACGAGCCGAGCGCATTGGCGACCGCGTTCGCCATCACGCCGCCGACCGGGATGATGCCGCCTTCGCCCGCGCCCTTGGCGCCGAGCGGGTTGATCGGGGACGGGTGCGATTCCAGCACGACCGCGCGAAGATTTGGAAAGTCGCTCGCCGTAGGCACGAGATAATCGGCGAGCGAGCCGGTCAGGAGCTGGCCTTGCTCGTCGTAGACCAGATTTTCCAGGAAGGCGCCGCCCAATCCCTGCACGATCGCGCCGATGACCTGCCCGCGCAGCATCTGCGGATTGATGATGCGCCCGCAATCCTCGACCGCGACGTAGTCGATGAGCTCGACCTGGCCGGTCTTGGGGTCGACCGCCACATGGGCGGCATGGGCGCCGTAGGCGTAAGTATGCTTCTTATTGAGGAAGCTCCCCTCGACCGAAATGCCTGCTCCCGCGAGCGCCGTCAGCGCGACCGATTTTCCTGCAGGTCCGACGGCCTTGCTGTCGACGAGCTCGATCTCCGCCGGCGCGCAGCCCATCCGCGATGCGGCCTCAACCCGGATCGCCTGGCGCAGGCTTTCGGCGGCCGAAACGATGGCCGAGCCTCCCATCACCACGGCGCGCGAATGGTAGGAGCCGTAGCCGTCGCTCACATAGGCCGTCGAACCATGGAAGACTCCGCGGATGCGATCGAGCGGAAGCTCGAGCGCATCGGCAGCGATCTGCGCGAAGGCCGTCTCCAGCCCCTGCCCGACCGCGGATGAACCCACATAGACCGAAACCGATCCATCGGCTTCCAGCACCAGGCGCGCGCTTTCCTTCGGACCCGCGGCGCCGCCCTCGATGAAACATGCAAGCCCGAGGCCGTGATAGCGGCCGTCGATGAGCTTCCCCTGCAGCTTCGCCTTTTCCGCCCAACCGATCTCCGCCAGGCAGCGATCGAGCGTGGCATGATAGTCGCCGCTGTCGAACTCGTCCTTGCTTTCATAGGGCGTGATGGTGGCGATCGAATAGGGCATCTCGGCTTCCGACACGAGATTGCGCCGGCGGAATTCGACCCGGTCGATGCCGAGATCCGCCGCCACGATGTCGAAGAATCGTTCCCGAAAAAAATCGGTCTCGAAGCGGCCAGGCCCGCGATAGGTTCCGACCGGGGTCTTGTTGGTCACCTGCAGCGAGACGTCGATGTCGATGTTCGGGATCCGATAGGGACCCGACATGAACTGCGCGACATTGCGGGCACTGATCGCGCCGTTGGTGCGCATGTAGGCGCCCACGTCGGAATAGGCATGGCCGCGCAGGCCGAGGATGGTGCCGTCGCAGGCGCAGGCGATCTCCACCTCGCAGTCCTGCTCGCGCGCGTGGTTGAGTGTCATGAGTTGCTCGCGGCGGTCCTCGGTCCATTTCACGGGCCGGCCGACATGGCGCGCCGCGAAGGGAATGAGGAAATCCTCCGGATAGAACTCGCCCCGCGCGCCGAAGCCGCCGCCGACGTCGTTCTCCACGATCTCGACCGCGGCTTCGGCGAGACCCATCTGCTTCGCGAGGGTGCGGCGATTGAAGAACAAGACCTTCGCGCCGCCATGGACGGTGAGCCGCCCGCGCGAAGCATCCCACTCGGCGAGGAGGCCACGCGGCTCCATCGGCAACGCCATGTGCCGCTGCACGCGAAAGCTCTCGCGCCGGGCATAGGGGGCGTCCCGGAAGGCCGCTGCCGGATCGCCGCGGACGGCCCGGAACTTGATGGCAAGGTTCGTTCCCTTGTCCTCGAACAGCAGCGATTCGTCCTTCGCCGACGCATGGCGGTCCGCGACCGCGGGCAGCGGCTCGATCTCGACGTCGATCGCCTCCAGGGCATCCTCCGCCAGAGCCGCGCTCTCGGCCAGGACCAGCGCGATCGCCTCGCCGACATAGCGCACCTTGCCATGGGCGATGACTGGCTGCCCGAAAGGCTCGAAATCAGGCAAGGGCTGCAACCGCATCGGAACGTACGGCACCTTGCCGCCGAGGTCCGCCGCCGTGATCACGCAATGCACGCCCGGCAGCACCCGCGCCCGCGACGTGTCGATCGACCGGATGCGGCCATGGGCGACCGAGCTGCGCAGGATCGCCGCATGCAGCACGCCTTCGCGCGCGAGATCGTCGACATATTGCCCGCGGCCGCGCAGAAAGCGGAGATCCTCCAGGCGTTCGACCGGGCTGCCGATGAACGAGTTGACCGTCCTCATGCGCGGTCCTGTTCGCGCTTGTAGGCAGCGCGCGCATCGAGCACGGCTTCGACGATGGAGATATAGCCGGTGCAGCGGCAAAGGTTGCCGGACAAGACTTCGCGCACGCGCGCCGCGTCGCAGTCGGGCTCCTCGCTCAACAGCACATGCGCGGTCGTGATCATGCCCGGCGTGCAGAAGCCGCACTGGAGCGCATGATGCTTGCGGAACGAGGCCTGCAGCGGCGTGAGGCCCTCGTCATGGGAGAGCCCTTCGACCGTGACCACCTTGGCGCCCTCGGCCTGCACCGCCAGCATCAGGCAGGAGCGGACCGCGGCGCCGTCGACGATGACGGTGCAGGCGCCGCACACGCCATGCTCGCAACCGACATGGGTGCCGGTGAGCCGCAGCCGGTGGCGCAGGCAGTCCGCGAGCGTCAGCCGCGGCTCGACCTCGACCTCGACTTCGCTTCCGTTGACTTCAAAGTGTACAAGCATGGTTACGTTAGGCGGACGCGCTCTTCAGCGCCCGCTCGACCATCGTGCCGACGAGGGCGCGACGATAGGCGGCGCTGGCGTGAATATCGTTCTGCGGGTCGACCGCGGCGGAGGCGGCAGCTTCGGCGTCGGCGATGGCCGCCTCGTCGACGGCGCGGCCGTTCAAGACCGCTTCCACCTGCGTGAGCCGCAACGGACGGTCGCCGACGCCGATGACGCCGACATGGGCGTTGCGCGCTTTGCCGCTGTCGTCCTGGTCGTAGAAGACGGCGGCGGCCGCCATCGCGAAATCGCCGCGGCGGCGGGCGAATTCCTGAAATCCCCAACGCCGCCGTTCGGGCCAGGCCGGCAGGCGAATTTCGACGATGATCTCGTCCGGTCGCAGCGTCGTCATCAGCGGCCCGACGAAGAAATCCGCCGCCCGGATCACGCGCGGGCCGGACTGCCCGACGATCGCGATCTCCGCTTCGCAGGTCACCGCGATGCCAGGCATTTCGGCCGCCGGATCGGCGTGCGCGATGCTGCCGCCGACAGTGCCGCGATTACGAATCTGGTAGTGCGCCACGTGCGCGATCGCGGCGACGAGGAGCGGATGCGCCGTGCGCAACCTCCTGTCGTCCTCGATGTCGCGCCAGCGGACCATCGCCCCGAGCGCAACGCCGGACTTGGAAATCTTGATCTGGCGCAGATCGGCGAGCTTGCGCAGATCGACCAGCAACGCCGGCGCGGCCAGGCGGAACGCGAGCATCGGCACCAGACTCTGGCCGCCCGCGATGGCTTTCGCCTCGCCGTCACGCGAGGCCAGCAGTGCAACCGCTTCGGAAAGTGTCGTCGGGCAGGCATATTCGAAGGGCGGCATTTTCATGATCGGGTCCCCTTCGAATTGCACGGCAAGCGCTTGGTTCCTAGCATCGGTTCGACGGGGCGGTCAACGTGACGGCGGCACTGTGCGACAGCGCGTTCGACCGACAGAGGACGTACATGAACGCTGGAGCATTTCTCGAAAAAATTGAGTCGGGTGTAGGGTGGGCAAAGGCGCTGAACGGGCGTTTCAGTGTGAGCGCGATATTTCGCGCCTTTGCCCACCACGCGATTACTGAGGCCGGACGGTGGGCAAAGGCGCGCAAATCCGCGTCCGTACCGAAATGCCGGTTCTGCGCCTTTACCCACCCTACGGCGCTACGGCGCAGGGGATCGCGCGGCTTGGATCAGCTGCCAGACCCGCGGCGGGGAGAGCGGAAGCTCGCGCGGCTCGACCCCGAGGGGGCCGAGCGCCGCGGCGACTGCATTCGCCACCACGCCGCCGACGGGAATGATGCCGCCCTCGCCTGCCCCCTTGGCGCCGAGCGGATTGTTCGGCGACGGCTTCTGCTCCAGCGCAACCGCCGTGATGCTTGGGAAGTCGCTCGCGGTCGGCATCAGATAGTCGGCCAACGAGCCGGTCAGCAATTGTCCGTCCTCGTCATAGACGAAATGTTCGAGCAGCGCGCCGCCGAGTCCCTGGACCACGGCGCCGACCGCCTGTCCGTGCAAGGTCAACGGGTTGATGATGCGCCCGACGTCCTCGACGGCGACGTAGTCGATCAGCCCGACATGGCCGGTCTTGGGATCGACCGCGACATGGGCCGCATGGGCGCCGTAGCTGTAGGTGCGCTTGTTGCTGGCATAGGTCCCCTCGGCGGAAATGCCTTCGGCGGCGAGCTCACCCAATGCAATCGATGCCCGCTCCGGCCCGACCGCGATGCCATGATCGATGTCGACCTCGTCGGCCGCGCAGTTGAGACGCCTGGCCGCGGCCGCCCGGATCGCCTGCCGAAGATGACCCGCCGCCGCCATGATGGCGGAGCCGCCCATGACCACGGAACGCGAGCTGTATGAACCGAATCCCTCGCTGACATGATCAGTAGAGCCGTGAAACACGCCCTTGATGCGATCCATGGGCATTTCGAGGGCATCGGCGGCGATCTGGGCGAAGACAGTCTCGATCCCCTGGCCGACCGAGGAGGAGCCGACGAAGACCGACACCGATCCATCGCGCTCGAGCACGAGCCGCGCATTCTCCTTCGGGCCCGACGCACCGCCCTCGATATAGCAACCGATCGCGACGCCGTGATACCGCCCGTCGCTCAACGTGCCTTGCAACTTCACCTTTTCCGCCCAACCGAACTCGGCGAGGCACCGATCGAGAGTGGCCTGGTAGTCGCCGCTGTCGCACTCCGTCTCGACCTCCGGCATCAGCACTTTCGCCAGCGGATAGGGCATCTCCGCCTCCGAGATCAGATTGCGGCGGCGGAATTCGACGCGGTCGATGCCAAGCTCCCGCGCCGCGATGTCAAGGAGGCGTTCGCGGAAGAAGTCGGCCTCGAACCGGCCCGGCGCGCGATAGGTGCCGGACGGGGTCTTGTTGGTCATCAACAGCGAAACGTCGATGTGAATGTGGGGAATGCGGTAGGGACCCGACATCACCTGCGTGATATTGCGCGAGGCGGTCGCGCCGACCGTGCGCAGATAGGCGCCGAGGTCGGTGAAGGCATGGCCGCGCAGGCCGATGATCGTTCCGTCAAGCGCGCAGGCGATTTCCAATTCGCACTCGGCGTCACGGGCATGGTTGGTCGCGAGCAGGTTCTCGCGCCGGTCCTCGATCCACTTGACCGGACAGCCGGTGAGCCGAGCTGCGAAGGGGATGAGAAAATCCTCGGGATAGAACTCGCCGCGAGCGCCGAAGCCGCCGCCCACGTCGTATTCCACCATGCGAACCGATTTTTCGGCCAATCCCAGCATCTTCGCCAGCAGGCGCCGGTTGTGAAACGCGACCTTGGCCGCGCCGGAGACAGTCAGCCGCTCCTCCCCCGCATCCCATTGCGCCAACAGGCCGCGCGGCTCCATCGGCACCGCCGCGTGCCGCTGCACCTTGAATCGCTCGCGGCGGACATAGGGTGCGGTCTTGAATGCCTCTCCGGCGTCGCCGCGAACGGCGGTCATGGTGCTCGCGAGGTTGGTCCCGGCCGCCTCGAACAGGATGCTGTCGCCCCTGCGGGCGGCATCGCGGTCGGCCACGGCCGGTAGCGACTCGATGTCGACCAGGATGGCGTCGAGAGCGTCCTCGGCCAGGGCCGCGCTCTCCGCCACCACGACCGCGAGCGGCTCGCCGACATAGCGGACCTTGCTCTGGGCGATGACCGGCTGCTCGTACTGCCGCAGCGCTGGCAACGGCTCCTGCCGCATGGGAATCGTCGGCATCGGATCGCCGATGTCCGCCGCCGTGATGACGGCCCGCACGCCGGGCCGCGCCCGCGCGGCGGCAGCGTCAATCGACCGAATGCGTCCATGCGCGACCGAGCTGCGCAGGATCACCGCATGCAGCAACCCTTCGCGCGTCAGGTCGTCGACATATTGCCCGCGGCCCCTGAGAAAACGCAGGTCCTCGATGCGTTCGACCGGGCTGCCGACGAAGGCGTTGGTCTTGCGCTCGTGCTCCATATCGCAATCGCCGCAGGCTGCCGCTTGCCTCGTTCACTGGACGTTGAGCCGCAATCCCGTGAACTTCCATTGCGACATTTCCTCCATGGCGTAACGCACGCCTTCGCGCCCGAAACCGCTCGATCCGACGCCGCCGAACGGGTAGGTGTCGAGCCGGAAGCGGCTCGCTTCGTTGATCCAGAGCGATCCCACCCGCAACTTGCGCGACACTTTGAATGCGGTTTCGAGGTTCGACGTGAAGCACGCGCCCTGGAGCCCGAACTCGGACGAATTGGCGAGCGCAAGCGCGGCGTCGACATCCTCGACCGGCTGCACGACGACCACCGGGCCGAACGCCTCCTCGGTCATGAGCCGCGCGTCGGCCGGGGCCTCCGCCACGATCGCGGGCCCGAGAATGCAGCCGCGCCGCTCGGGCTTGAGAACGAGCCGGGCGCCCTTCGCCACGGCGTCCGCCACCATTGCTTCGACCCGGTCAGCAGCAGCGCTTGAAACCATCGGGCCCACATCGGTGGCGGGGTCCTCGGGGTCGCCGACCTTGAGCTTCTTCGTTGCCTGCACGAACAGATCGAGGAAGCGGTCATAGACCGGCCGCTCGACGATCACGCGCTGCGCCGAGATGCATTGCTGGCCGCTCGCTTCGAAGGCTGCCCCTGCGATGCGCCCCGCCGCGTCGGCAAGGTCGGCGTCGGCGCAGACGATATTCGCGGCATTCGAGCCAAGCTCGCCGACGAATTTCTTGGCCCCCGCCGCCCGCGCCAGCTCGTGACCGGCGGCAGTGCTGCCGGTGAGCGTGACCACGGCGACCAGCGGATGGGCGGCGAGCAGGCGCGCGGTCTCCCGCCCGCCAGGGACGACATTGAACAGGCCGTCGGGGACGCCCGCCTTCTTCATCGCCTCCGCCATCAGCAGGGCAACCTCGGTGCCCGGGGGCGAGGGCTTCACGACCATCGCATTGCCGGTCGCGAGCGC
>WNGR01010342.1_pt1 | contig 12536 bp, 17 predicted proteins | sample 5407581 | NCBI WGS metagenome assembly WNGR01 (sample SAMN13153383, study PRJNA577476) | soil metagenome | isolation source: 80 cm soil or saprolite under Garry oak tree replicate 2 | place: USA:California | collected 2016-06-15
CGCATAAACCGGAGGGGGGCGTGCCAATGGAAGCCGCGAGGAAATGGGAGCGCGAACACCATTTCCACGAAAACGAGGCAGTGGAGGGCGGAGAAAGGGGGTGGGGGTAGCACGGTAAATGGGAGGGACGCGCGAACACTGGGGGAGGGAGGTGCAAAGGAGGCCACACGGAAACGGGGTGTGCGAAAGTGGGCGCCACGCAAAAGGGGGACGCGAAGACGGGAGAGGGGACGCAACGGGTGGGCACGCTGCAGAGAAGGGCGATGCAAAAAAAAATGTGGAGAGGGAGGCAACGTAGCATTTACGGAGATTGACGCCGATGCCACGGTTCCCCTCCACTGCCCCATTGGCGCGGAAACGGCGGAAATGGCGCTTGCGTGCCCTCCCTCGGTTTCCACGCCCCTCCCCCTCTGGCGCCCGGCCCCGTTGGTGTGCCCCCACTGGATCACGTTATCCCCAGTTCCGGGGTGCCCCGGGCCCTCCTTTGGTGCAAGCGGTGCCTTCTCTGTGTACAGTAGATTGACTTAGACAAAAATTCATGTAGCTTGTTATTAGTTAATAAATACAATTTTTTTGTTTTGCTAAGTTGGTTAGTGAGCAAAGTTTTATGGAATGACTTTGAAAAAGAAATTTTATTGACTAAAACAAACTAGTTCTGAGTTGTAATTCTAAGGGGAAAGCCCGGCGGGTCAAATGCTTACATTTACGAACCTTCCTTTTTGAGAGCGTTACAGCCTGCAAAAAGTCAACAACTGTGACTGACCTGATGTGACCTGACTATCATATGACTAATACTTGACTGCCATTTGACTTCCATAGTCAGCTGGAAGTCAATAAAAGTCAATAAAAGTCAATTGACTAATTGACTACACATTGACTGAAACATGACTTTGTTAGTCAATGAAAAGTCACAAAATATTACCTCAAGTCTTGGTTTAGTCGATCAATTATACATGACTTTGGCCAGACTTTTAACCGACTTTCTTTTTTACTGAGTGTCACAGGGAACATGGCCCTTGATGGCTGGCAGGTAAACCTACACCATAGGTAAGTATTAATCCACTAATAACAAGAGGAATGTGTGCTGACCTTCATCAGTGCTTTAGAGTCATCTTGGGTCCACTGCTCAAAGCCACGACCTTGGGGAAATTGGCGGAGACATGAAAAGGGTGGCACAACAGAAATACTAGCACAGTATGAGCACAGTACACATGGGTGATCCATGAGTGCAACATACCATTTATCTATGTCATCCATAATTTTCTGTGCTCACGATGACCCATGCTCCTTCTCAAGATATTGCTCCACCCATGCAACAAGGTGATCTTTGAATGTACCTTTTATAAGCTAGTGTAAGATGTCCAGGGCCAGTAACTCATATATGTCCGCTCATGGAAAGTGATATGTGAATGGCTGCAGGGAAATTAGCAAAAGGGCAGCGTGAAATATGCACAAAGAGATTGCCAACCATGCCATACTGGTCCCACATGATACCAGGGGTAGTCTCTTTAAATAGAACCCCAAGATGCTCTTGACAGCGCAGAGGCCCTCCTATGTCTAGGTTGTCTGGAAAGCTCATGCACCTGCATACTAAGAGTCAGAGGCTTTGCATAGTAGACAGAGGTTACTTACTTTCCACACCAGCCTTGTACAATACACACTAAGAGGACTTGTTCCTTGTAGTCAGTGATATATGGCCCTAGACCATACACAACACATTGATAATGTCCATCACCAAACTGAACCAGTTCCGGTATGGTCATCACAGCACAGAGTGGTTCTAATATCTTGACCATTGAATTGTGGAACAGCTTGCATTTGAACTTGCAGAATTCAAGTGAAGTCACATCCTTTTCTTCACTGAAGTACAGGTTAGGCACAGATGATGATGGCTTAAAGCATAGACTTACTCTTTGGGATTGATAAGAACCTGATTACTGTGACTGCACCCTTGTGCACTTGGTGCAAATTATTGTGAATGTTACCAATTGATAGGTATAACGGCCAGTATTCTGTATGACCTGTGGCCACAGAGACAACTGTTTTGTTGCTGCCAAGAATCACTGGAATGAAGGTGGACCTGTGTGTTGACAGATCCTGTGCAATTTTGTCCTATCACACAACATAATGATTGATTTGAAAACAAGGTAAACCAAAAAAAAAAAATGCACCGCTTGCATCCAAGCCCAGTCTCCTAACATAACATCTTGCCATTGCTGCTTCCATGTCTTAGGATCATACTCACGATACAGTATATAGTCCATGTTGTCTTTGAAGCCAGGGTGGCCAAGCATATCATGGATCACCATGCGTGGATCACGGTAGCAAATTTGGAAGGTCACATCCATCCAATGAGGGACATTGTCAGTCAGCTTCTCACCATTATATTGTAGTGTAAAACTACTCCATGGAATGTCTCCAAGTGGTGTCTCATCAATCATCTTGTACATGTCCCTGTGGTGTTGGAATGGTGATGATGATGGAGCACCATCGACAGGGATAGACCATAATCACATTATGGTGTCAATTTGGGACATAGACAACTGAATTTGTTGAAAAAACAAGTCTGCCATCTCAAATTGGACATGGTCTCTATACAGATACCAGTCATCCAGTTGATGGGGGGAAGGATTCCCATGCAGATGGATGCCTTCCTCGTCAAAAAGTTGGCCTTAGCATAGAAAACATTTCAGAGAAATGAAGTGTAGGGGAAGAAGCAGATCGACCGTCTAATTCTGAGTGGTAGTCCACTATTGACTCAGGCTTGCCACCCATTGTATCTACATTCATTTCTTTGCCACCCTCACAGTCTACATCCATTTCTTCATCGATAAAGCCATTGTCTTCCCCTTTGAAAAAAATTAAATCAAAGACACAAGGCCTGTAAAAAACAAGGCAACTGACAAGGGGGTGGGGATGGTGAATGATGGGGTGGGGAGGGTAAATGTTATGTTTCCACCCTAAGACACTTACTCATTGGTTGTGACTACAAGAGTAAGTGGTAATTAGTTACAGACTTACCATCAGTCAGCACAAGAATCACATGTACAATAATATGACTCAATCCTAGGATAGTAGTACTAGGGTTCAGGATTGGGGAGGCGCTTTAAAGCCCCCCAACAATGTATATAGCCTGTAGTCGATGAAGACCAAGTTCCTCAGCTTGGTCTTCTTGAATTGCCACTTGTCTTCTCTTCTACTCTGTGAGATCTAAGGGCTCTCTCTCCCTTTCTCTACTTGTATACAAGAACCAACCATTGTCTTGTGTCCAAGTGTTATTGGACCTTGTGACCTTATGTATCACGTGACTATCCAAGTCTGTGTATACCACATCGCTGAGTTATCTAGTCTGCACACTGTCTATAAGCCTAAGTCAAGGCAGACATTCAGTGGCAATGTAACATTAAGACCAAGCTCTCATTGTGGTGCACCTTACTACTAGAGATTGCTGGGTCTTCGCACCCTACTCAATCCAAGAATGTGGAGAACGAGACGTACCCCTCATATACCTCAAGGAGGCTAGGTGGAGAACAGTTTGTGGAAGCACAGGATATTTTGTCAATATCCCCACCAGACCCTTGCAATATTACCCAGTTGAGTTTAACCACAACTTTGTGTGTTGGACAGAAATTACTTGGAATGCTCCACAAGGAAGATGGGATGTCATAAGACCAACTGGACCAGACTATCACTGTGACATATTCGAAGATGAGGTACAGACAGCAGGACAAGTAGGACCAATAGATGGACAACCTCCACTTGCTCCTAGGACATCAGCACCATCTACAGAAGATGAAGAGGAGGGAAGCAAATGCTCTGAAAACACTATTGAGTCAGGAGCACCTGGAAACACTACTGAAGAAGAAGGACTAGCCAATCTAGCTGAGTCCATCCACATTAACCCACCACTCATGGCAACCATGACCGAAACAGGAGAATGAGTAGTGATCAAAGAACCAATCTATGCAAGAAGAGAAGTAACAGAAGGAATTGACCTGCACATAGGACACTGAATCACCAATGCAGTAGACGATGAAGCTGCGCTATGATGTGCCACGGGACCCGACAGAGCAGATCCACCTAGTGAAGGACCAGAGATATTACCCAAACTACCACCAATCAGACTTCCACAAGACGATCAACCTGGGAGAGGATTTCCCGGAGGAGGACTCCCCGGAGGAGGAGGATTCCCAGGTGGAGGAGGAGGATTCCCCAGAGGTGGAGGATACCCCAGAGGGGGACATGGACCTCCAGGTGCTGGACCACCCAGTGGAGGATGGGGACCACTGCCAGTTCTGATACCACAAGGAAACAACAGAAAATTGGTTGGGGAAGTGCCCACCATTTTTGATGGCAACTGAAAGCAGACCCAAATGTTTATCAACCAATGGGAGTTATATTGGGGCATTAATAATGACAATGCCCTCATGATGAACCCATACCGACAAGCTATGTTTTTCCTCACTTATATCAAAGGAACTCAAGTTAATGAATGGGTGGTAGCCATGAATTGATGGCTAGCCAGACAAGTACAAGGAGGAATCAACACAACAGATGAAAGACTGTGGAACAAAGTAGCTGCATCTTTCATTCGACGATTCACGGACAGCCTTGCACAAGAAAACACCCAATCAATACTACGACAAGGGGTTAAGATGAAAGGAGAAGACATCAATGCATACGTAGTAGAATTCGAAGAACTCATCCACCTCGCCAGATATTAATTTGACATACCTCAAACCATTGAAACATTTACCAATGGATTGCCTACAGGCCTCTACCAAAAGATCCTTGAAATCAACCGACCAGGAACTTATGAACAGTGAAAGCAAGCAGCTACAGATCAACAACAGCAGTACATCCATATGAAAGCATGACTGAAAGCCCATCAGGGAGGATTCACATCTGCAAGACCAAGAGGATGGACACCCATGAGGCAATTCCAGGATCCAAATGCCATGGATACCTCTGCTGGAAGAACATGCAGATGAGTCACTGGAAGTGAAGAAATGAACCTGGCAACAATGCCTCGTGGAGGATACATTCCCCACAGAGGAACAAAGAGGAAGGGGAGGAACAAGGCAATGGGACCTACACGAAGTTGAGTGTTATACCTGTCATAAGAAGGGACATTTGAGTCGCAATTGTCCTCAGCACACGTGGAACCGATCAAACGGTCCAAGGAACTGGACCCCACATACCAGCCAAGGAAGGGATGCAGTGGTAGATGACCAAAGCATATGCGACAAAGAACAAACTGTGATTGCACAATCCTCCACCCAAACCCCACAGCAACAAGCTAACACCTGGCTAAGAGGAATGGCCACAGCTGGAGAAGATGTACAAGAACTTGTAATGAGGGACCTCATTGGATGAGAGGGTTTTCAAACCGCCTAAACCCATCAGCCTGGGTGAGGGCAGTCCATAAATTCAATTCTGTAATAGTGACTACACGATTCCAATCTATGCATATCCCCATCTCTATCAGAATGAATAATGCAATGGCCAACATAAAAGCACTCATTAACTTAGGAGCAACTGACTGCTTTATGAGCGTGATGTTTGTCAAAAGAATGAAGTTGGGAAGAAGACCCCTACAAAGACCACACAAAATATGGAATATCAACAACACTGCCAACCAAGCCGGGTCGATTACTCACTATGTAGACCTCAACATACAGACCAATGGAATCTGGAAAACCATATGGTTCCTAATTACTAACATTGGAAACGAAGACATCGTGCTTGGATACCCCTGGATGGTGGCCTTCAAACCCCAATTCACATGGAAAAATGGGGTCATCAGCGAAAAAGCACTACCCATTATTATCTGGTCTGTAAATCCAACAATTCCTGGAAAAGACCCAATAATAGCACATGCCCAAGAAATGACAGAAAGTCACCAACAAGCCACCACATCTACTAAACTTGCCATCAACGCCCAACAATACACCCAAAAGGTGGAAGTTCCAAAAGACTATGAAAAATTTGCCAAAATATTTAGTGAAGAGGAGTCTAAATGATATCCACCAAAACAAGCCTGGGACCATGCCATCGAGTTCAAGAAGGATGCCCTGGAAGCAATAGACTGTAAAGTATACCCGATGAATTGAATTGAAGATGAAGCCATACAAAAGTTCATCAAAGACAAACTTGAAAAGGGATACATTTGAGTGTCCAAATCACCTTATGCCTCATCCTTCTTTTTCATCCACAAAAAAGACAGCAAATTACGACCAGTCCAAGATTACTGGAAGATTAATGCCATCACTGTGTGTAACCAATACCCTCTCCTGCTCATATCAGACCTCATTCGCAACCTGAGCAATGCACACATCTACATGAAGCTCAATGTCCGATGGGGTTACAACAATGTACATATATAGGAAGGTGATGAAAAGAAGGCAGCTTTCAAGATGCAATATGGACTTTTCAAACCAACTGTCATGTACTTTGGCCTCACTAATTCCCCGGCGACATTTCAGACTATGATGAGCTACATTTACCACAACATCATCCTCAAATACGAACCCCTTGGAATGACAATATGAGTCTATATGGATGACATCAGTATTGCTATGCACACCAATTTGGATGACCACAAAGCGGCTGTCCACGATGTCCTCAAAGTCACCCAACAACATGATCTTTACTTCAAGCCTGAAAAATGCACCTTTCACGCACCATCCATGGATTACCTGGGGGTAATCCTTGAAAAGGGGGTGACACATATGGACCCGACAAAAATTGCAGGCGTCAACACGTGGCTGGTACCACAAATGCCACAGAAGTATGGAAAGCCTTAGGGTTCTTCAATTTTTATTGCCCCTTCATCAAGGACTTTGCACACATCGCAAGGCCACTCCACAAACTAACAAGAAAGGATCAAGAATGGTGTTGGGGACAAGAAGAACAAGCAGCGTTCAACACTCTCAAAGGACAAGTAACAGCAGAACCCGTATTAGCCCACACTAAACTAGACAATCAATTTGAGCTAGAAGTGGATGCATCAGGATACGTGGTAGGAGCAGTACTTCTACAAAGGAAGGAGGACAGTAAAAAGCACCCCATAGGATATTATTTGGTGACACTCAATGAAGTGCAATGAAACTATGAAATCTACAATCTTGAACTACTGGCAATCGTCATGGTGCTCAAGAATTGGTGACCACTACTCACTGGATCTCCTCACAAAATTATCATCTATTCTGATCACCTTAACCTACAATATTGGAGATTACCACAAAGGATATCACAAAGGGTTGTGAGGGAAGTATTAGAGCTGTCAGAATATGACTTTGAGATACATCATCTCCCAGGCAGACTAAACGGATGAGCTGATGCCCTATTGAGACGACCAGGATATGACCAAGGAGAGAATGACAACAGGAATGTAGTTGTGTTACCAGATCATGTCTTCACCAGGGCCACAGGAGTAGAATGCACTCCCCCTCTACAACAGATAATAGTACAAGAAGAAATGGAACCCGCAAACCCCATATATGAACAAAATGAAACAATATTGGCCCCATGGATCAATGCACACAGATTGAAGAAAGTCAATGGGGTGTGGTACAAAGATGGATGGCAAGTGGTTACTGGAAAAACTGAACACAAACGACACTTTATAAGAGCCCATCACAATGCACCAGTATACAGACACCCAGGGATCAACAAAATGAACCAGCTACTGGGACGAAAGTACTGGTGGCCCAACATGCATCAAGATGTGATGGACTACATCAAGGGGTGCGCAGAATGCCAAAGGAACAAAATCAACATGCAACCTATCAAAGCACCGCTGCAACCCATATTTCCCACACACGAAGCTATGCCGTTTGAAACCATCACGTTAGACTTCATCACTAAACTACCAATTTCCCAGGGATACGATTCGATACTCACTGTCATGGATCATGACTATACCAAGGCAGCTGTATTCATCCCATGCAAGGAAGCCATGATGGTGGAAGAAACAGCAGGGTTGATTATCCAACATGTGTTCCCACGATTTGGACTCCCACTGAAGTTTATAAGCGACAGAGACCCCAAATTTGCCTCCTGATTCATCCAAGGCCTATGTAAAGGAATGGGGATGACCCAAAACATATCAATGGCATATCATCCCAGAACAGATGGACAATTGGAACGCACCAATCAGTGGCTCGAGCAGTATCTATGATTCTGGGTTATCAAGTGGCAAGATAACTGGCATGCGTACCTGCCCCTCGCTGAATTTGCCCACAATAACTAGCCTAGCAAAACCACTGGAGAGTCCCCTTTCTTTACCCTTTATGGATTCAACCCATGTGCTGATTGGATCAATAAGCCATCCCCAATACCACAGGTGGTGTTGAGACTGGAACAGTTCAAACAAGCCAGGCAGCACGCCCAAGAATTGATGATCAAAGTGCAGCAGTCATGGGTCAAACACAAAGATATGCCCAAATACAAGGAAGGAGACCTAGTATGGTTAGAGGGACGCCACCTACGTACCAATCAGCCAGTGATAAAGCTTGCACCCAAACGACATGGCCCCTTTCCCATTGTACAGGTGATGTCCCCTGTCAATTATCGATTAAAACTTCCCACACAGTGGAGCATTCATGACGTGTTCCATATCAATCTTCTCACACAATACAAAGAAACTGAATTCCATGGACCCAACTATTCTAGACCAGCTCCAGACCTGGTTGATAACGAGAAAGAATACAAGGTCGAGAAGATTCTAGACTCTCGGCAATTCGGCAGAAGACACAAACTACAATACCTTGTCAAGTGGAAGGGATACCCTGACTTGGACAACAAGTGGGTTGATAAGAAAGACATACACATGGATGAGGTGATAAGGGAGTTTAAAAATCAAAACCCCACATCCAAAACACATATAAACCAGGGTTCCATTGGCAAGTCCCTCATCCCCTCTCCTTTCCATAACATACATACCCACACTTTACCCTCACACATGGACGATGTCAACAACTACTACCTCAGCTCCCCTAAGCAAATCTTCGGAGCAGAACTTGACAAAGGGCTCATCACCCTTGAAGAGGCACAAGAACTCTGTGCCAAGAAGTATATCTGACCCCACATTACCAACGAGAACCCCATCGCTGCTCCTCTTGCTGAGCAAGAGTTGGAGTGAATCCAACTTCAATTCCCAGAGCTTGCTCAGAAGCCAATGCCCCCGCGTGCATTATCACCCATGGTGTGGTGACTGTCAGACCCTGGTGGGATGGGAGCCACCCCAACCCATCAAGCCAAAGTTCACGAAATCAATACCGCCATTTGGGGACCTAAAGATGGTAGTGCAGGTGAAATCCCATTGTCAGTCCCCTTTCGCAACCCAAATCAAGGCACAAAGTGCACTCAAGAAGGTCTGCTTGACATGGATGGATGAGCAGTTCACAAGAGCTGTTGTCAAGAGAAGTGGGCAGTTAGCAGCACAGGAAGCACTGTGCTGGCAAGCACACCAACAACATGTGGCCCATGGAGCTGCACCACAAGTATGATGACTGAGGACATATATCCAGCTAAGCACCCCTTCATTTGGGTCCTCAAAGACTCTAATGACCCCGATGAGACTCCTTACACAGCCACCACCATGGGCTTCCCCCTGTACAAGGGAAGCTATCACACCCACACCAAGATGGTCCCTATGGGATTTCAGCAAAACAATGGGGATCACTTCATCTCGTTCCCTATCAAGGAGCCTAATGGCAAGACAAAGCAAGCAGAGTACGTGACCATTCTCCACCCCAATCCCATCATCGTCGGGCTACACGATGACAGTGACAAGGTGTACAGCAAGCCACTGTACACCTCTCTGATCTACCATTACAACGGAAAGCCGACATACACCACACAAGAGTTGGAAGTGCTCAAGGCAGGCACAGAGGGACAAGAGCAGACAGATCGTATGATCTACCATCTCCACAACCTGTCGCTGACTGCAGAGGTCCATCACTTCCACATGGTCTCACAAGAGCTTGACTGGGTGGAGGAAGCATTACTTGACAGCAAGGATCAATGGGGGGAGTTAGCCACTATGAAGCTCAAGACGATCTGAAGGCTGGAGATGGCAGACGCATTGCAGAGGATGCAGGAGCAGGATGAAGGACTCATTGATGATGCACTGCAATCAGTGGCAGAGAGTTCACGACGTGGGCATCACGCTTGAAAAGGGGGTGATGTTACATTTCCACCCTAAGACACTTACTCATTGGTTGTGACTATGAGAGTAAGCAGTAATTAGTCATGGACTTACCATCAGTCAGCACAAGAATCACATGTACGATAATATGACTCAATCCTAGGATAGTAGTACTAGGGTTCAGGATTGGGGAGGCGCTTTAAAGCCCTCCAACAATGTATATAGCCTGTAGTCGACGAAGACCAAGTTCCTCAGCTTGGTCTTCTTGAATTGCCACTTGTCTTCTCTTCTACTCCGTGAGATCTAAGGGCTCTCTCTCCCTTTCTCTACTTGTATACAAGAACCAACCATTGTCTTGCATCCAAGTGTCATCGGACCTTGTGACCTTATGTATCACGTGACTATCCAAGTCTGTATATACCACATCACTGAGTTATCTAGTCTGTGTGCTGTCTATAAGCCTAAGTCAAGGCAGACGTTCAGTGGCAACATAACAGTAAAGGTGGTAGAGGAGAGAATGGCATAGATGGTGAACACTGTTGCTGCAGAGGGAGCAAATAGCCATATCTGGAGTGATGGTGTTGTGTTAGGCCAGATTTATTCTTTAAGACTCTGCCACAGCCATTGTGGGGACAGGGATACATTTATGATGGAAGAGGGAGAGCATTGTGAAATTGGTCAACAAAGTAGCCTGTCAAGCCTGTGGTGTTGCTAAATGATGGGGCCTGGCAGGTTTGGGCAAAAACGCACTACTGTATGGACCTCAAATTTTAGTGCTTTTTTTATATACATTCAACAGACTCACTAATGTTCAACAACCCACACTTCCTCTTTTTTTCTCCCTCTTCCACATTCCCATCTTGTCATCATGAGTCACCCAAATACTCACCTGAATAACAGGGATAAGCACCCTGGAGTTGTAGATTTAAGCCCTCAGAGATGCACACAGTCCCAGAAGAGGGCAGACAATGAAAAAACCAAGGAGGAAAAGCAGGCCGGAGAAGAAGTTCACAAGGCATGGATCTGACATGTTGCTGAGGTAGAGGACCATACTACACAAAAGCTGAGGGCCTTGATGGCACCAGGACCTGGACCACAAGAAGTGGGCAAAAAGGGCCCTAGGGGATCAGTCACTGTGTCAAGCACAGCCACCTCCACTAGAGTGGGCATGGGTAAGTGTTTGCATGTACAATTGATGATCTAAAGAGATACTGATTGACCATTGTGGTAAACCTGTGAAATTAGGGGTGCAAAAAAAAGGTCTGCCAGCAAAGAAGGTGCAGGTAACTCCTGCTGATCAAGAAGATAGTAGATCAAATGCAGGTGAGTATTTAGGGACACACCTGACTGATGTACTGCTTTCCTGACACCTAATGCTTAGTGAACACAGGCAAGAATGTTGACAGGGATGAAGAAAACCATAGAAAGGGTAAGAAGTTGAGGGAAGAGAGGGCCATGTATCGCAGGGAGGTGGAAGCAGAAAAAATACAAGGTGGGTCAGCTGCAGGCAATGAGGATGAGAAGTCAGCTCTCAACTTGCCTATGCCACTTTAAGTGGCACATGATGCCCGAAAGCCAAATTTGTATGGCTTTTCAGTGCTTTCCCCAACTACCATGCTTCAACTCACTAAAACAACACTTTTTCACTGGGACTTGGCCTGGGAATTCTTATCTGACAGGTCCTACAATGAGAAAAAGGACTTCTCTGGACCCCATGCTGTGATGAAGGTTCAAATGTGGATGGCCAAGATACAAGCCCCCAGTCTGCTGCCTGGAGCTGGAGGAGGCTTGGCCAGTACCCACAGTTATGCAACGACTATTGCAAACACCAAGTTCACTACCTCCTTGGCCAGACCTCAGCACTCCATGAGACCCTCAGATGACAGACTTGGGTACCACACATCTGATTTGGAAGGAAGTGATGATGCATATCACAAAGCCCTGGTGACATTAGCAAACCCTGGGGGCTCTACCTAGACTCTACAGTAGTACTCATAGATGGTATAGTGATCCATAGTACCTATAGTGCTTGTAGAAACATTTATGAAAGCTTGTATGGTAGACTCGATATCTCTTTCAATCACAGCATTCGATTCACAGTCTCTGGGACAGTCACCTTTTGCCCTCCCTAAAGGTGCGATAGAGGGCCTTTGTTTTGCCTCTCGCCTGCAGACAACATACGTTCTGCATTCCACATATAAGAGACCCTTCCGCTATATCTGGTTGAGCTCTGCTCCCACGATCTTATTCATCACTACACTGAAGTCCTAACCAGACTTCACGCCCAAACGAAGAACCGCGCAAGTTGCACGATAATGCCAGCTGTGGCGTTACATTATATCGAGTCTCCAATGTGGTGCTAAGAACCAAGTTTCAACCGACA
>WNGR01006436.1_pt1 | contig 12535 bp, 10 predicted proteins | sample 5407581 | NCBI WGS metagenome assembly WNGR01 (sample SAMN13153383, study PRJNA577476) | soil metagenome | isolation source: 80 cm soil or saprolite under Garry oak tree replicate 2 | place: USA:California | collected 2016-06-15
CCACGCCTTCGGCCGCGAGCGCGAGGTCGAGCGTCTCGGTGGCGGTGCACATCGCGAACAGGAAGCCGCCGTTTCCCACGTAGTCGCGGATGCCCCGCGCCACCGCTTTCTTCAGCTCGGGAACGCTCGCGAAGCCGAGCTGCCGCGCCGCGGCGCCGTTGAAGCGCACCATCTCGCCGAGCCAGGGCGCGCCGGCGTAGATGAGGTAGAACTTCGAGTACTGCCCCGTGAAGTCCTCGTGGTGCAGGTGCAGCCAGTCGTAGGTGCGGAGCCCGCCCGCCATCACCTCCGGGTCCCATACCTTCGCGAACGGGATCCCCGCGTACTGCAGCGCCATCGTCACGGCGTCGTCCCACGGCGGGGCGTTGGGGGGCACGTACACGGCCACCTTGGGCGCCTTCTCGAGCGGCACGGCGTCCATGTTGGACGCCTCGATCTCACCCTTGATCGCCGTGACCTGAGTGTCCGTCACCGGCTCGACCCGCACGCCCGCGAGCGCCGCATCGCGCCGGATCGCATCGCCGTCGGGGACGAGGAACGAGCCGCCGCGATAGTTGAGCAGCCACTCCGCGCGGAGCCCCGCCTGCACCACGCGGTAGGCGACGCCGTAGGCCTTGAGGTGGTCGGACTGCAGGTCGTCCATGGGAAGCAGCAGCGACGGATAGGCGGCTAGGCGGTTAGGCGGATAGAGACCCAGAAGATCTGCGCTAACCGCCCAACCGCCTAACCGGCTAACCGCCTTGACGAACGCTCTCCGCTTCACGACTCGGGAATCGCTCCCTTCGCCCGCTCGAGCTCGCGCCGCGCTTCGGGGACGACCGCGCTCTCGGGGTAGCTGAGAATCAGGTGCTCGAGGTGGCGAACCGCCTCGAGCGCCTGGAGCTGCCGCAACAGGAGCCGCGCCCACTCGAGCTCCGCGGCCGGCGCGGCGGCGCCTGTTCCCTCTCCCCCGCCCCCCCCGATGCGCACCACCTCGGCGAACAGCGTCGCAGCGGTGCGCTGCTCTTCAGGGCCCGCGCCCGGCCGTGCCGCGATGCGCCCCGCGAGGAGCAGCAGCTCGGCCGCCCCGCCGCCCCGCCCCTCCGTCTGCAGTTCGACAGCCGCAAGGCGCAAGGCCTGCACGGCGCGGGTCGAGTCGCCGCGCGCCAGCGTGAGCAGCGCGTCACCCAGCTCGGGGAAGCGGTCGCGCCGCACCTGCTGCATCAAGGCGAGCATCGTGGTGCGCTCGACGGCGTCGCGCCGCTCCCCGGCGTACGGCCCGGCGGCGCGAAACTGGTCGGCACCGGCCTTCAAGTCGCCGCGATACAGCGCCACCCATCCTCGTAGCGCCGTCGCGTCGACGCTCGAGTCGCCGACGAGGGCCGAGTCGGCGCGCGCCAGCTCGCCGCGGCGGATACGGGCCCGCACGAGCGCCCGGCCCAGGGCCGCGCGGTCGTCCGCGGGGGCGCGATCGCCCACGGCGGCGAGCCGGGCGGTGGCGGCGTCGAGGTCGTCCTGGCGGATCAGCGCTTCGACGAGCGCGGTGTTGGCGAGCGCCCGCGCGTCCGCGGGCGCCGTCGAGTCCGCCGCCAGGCGCTCGAGCACCGGGCGCGCCGCCGCGAAGTCGCCCGCGTCGAGCAGGGCGCGCGCCGCATCCGCGCGCGCACGGGCGGCGACGGGCTGCGGCACGACGTCCGCGAGTCGCGCCAGCGCGAGCGCGCGCACCCGCCGTCCCTCCGGGGTGCCGCGCGCCCCCGCCAGATCCGCGAAGCGCCGCAGCGCGAACGCCGCCTGCGGCGACTCGGCGGCGGTGACCGCCGGCTCGAACACCGCCCACGCGCGCGCCGGGTCGCCCCAGGCGAGCAGCAGCTCGGCGCCAAGCCGCCGGGCCACGGGCGAGGGGTCTTCCACGAGCGCCCGCGTCACCCGGTCGCGCTGCCCCGGCGCCACGTCGGCGAGCTGCGCCGCCGCGCTGGGTAGCTGGTCCGGGGCGGCAGTCGCCGCCCGGCCCCACTGGCGCGCCGCGTCCTCCCAGTCTCCCCGTCGCGCGGCGAGGTCGGCCAGTTCGACGGCGAGCGCGCCCGCGCGGCTTCCGCCGAGCGCCCGCTGCCCCGCGACGAGCACCGCCCGCGCCTCGTCGAACCGGCGGGCGTCCGCCAGCGCGAGCGCCCATTCGCGATACGGCCCCTCGTCGCCCGGCGCGAGCGCGATCCAGCGCCGTGCCGCGTCCTCCGCGCTGTCCGGCTCGTTCAGCGTGGCGAGCGTACGCACCTCGAGCGCCCGGAAAGCGCGGTTCGTCGAGTCTCGCGCGAGCGCCCGCCGCACCAGCGGCAGCAGCTCGGGGAGGCGGCCGAGCGGCGGCAGCACGCGCTCGAGCCCGAGCAGCGCCGCGAGGTTCGTCGGCTCACCGCGCAGCACGGCGAGGTAAACCACGGCCGCGCGGTCGTGCCGGCCCGTGCGCTCCAGCTCGACCGCCTCGCCGATGACTTGGGCCCGGACGGGGCGCGTCAGGAGGACGCACAGTGCGAGTGCGGCCAAGACGAACCGGCCGCCGCGCACCGCCCTAATGCTGTGGCGCATTGATCAACCGGAAGTACTCGAGCACGAGGCGGCGCTGCTCGGGAGTGAGCCGGGCCAGCTCTTCCCAGGTGGGATAGCGGAGCTTCGGACCGGCGCCCGTGGCCCCGGCGGCGAGCACGCCCGGCAGATGGACGCTGTCGCCGATGGCCGGGCGGCTCACCCGCTCTTTCTGATCGTCCGGCTCGGGGCCCGCGAGGGTGCGGCCCGCGTCGAGCAGCCGCCGGTACAGCCGGCTCTGGCGCTCGATCGTCTGGCGGTCGAGCCGGCCGGCCTCGAGCTGGCGGGCGAGCTCGCGCGCCTCCTCGGCGAGGGGCCCCGCGGCGGCGCTTCCGCCGGCGGCCTGCAGGCGCTCGAGCTGCTCGGCCAACGCGCGCTGGCGGGTCGCGAGCGCGCGCAGCTGCTCGAGCACGGCCTGACCGCCCAGGCCCATCAACGGCAGCAGTCCCTGCGCCTGCCCGTTCAGCCCGCGCTGCGATTCGGCGAGGCGCGCGAGCTGCTCCACCGCCTCGGCGAACCCCGTGCCCGAGCGCGCGCCCGCGACCTGGCCACGGCTCCGCGCCAGCGCCAGCGCCGTGGCGTTCAGGGCGTCGACCGCCTCGCCCGCGAGCGCGGCGGCGGCCGGGGTGTTGGGCTCTCCCTGCTCCAGCTGCTCGCGCGTCGCCGCCATCTGGCGCTGCGCGAAGCCGAGCGCGCGCTCGAGCTGCGGCGAGACGAGCGCGTGCCGGCCGGCGGCCTCGCGGATGTGACGCTCCACCATTGCCGTCCCCTCCTCGACCGACGCCTGGCGCGACCGCGTGGCGGCGCCGCCCTCCCCGCGCTCCAGCGCCTCGGCGACCTGCTGCTGCCGCCGGGCGAGCGCCGCCGTCTCCGACAGGGCCTGATCGAGCGCGGCCAGCGTTTCCTCGCGCCACGCCTGCACCAGCGAGTCGCGCCGGGCGCGCAGTGCCTCGGGTATCTCCGCGAGTGCGGTTTCCGCCTCGGCGCCGGTCGCGCCCGCGGCACGCGCATCGCCCGCCACCGCGGCACCGGCGGCCTGCCCCATCGCCCGCTGGGCGCGCCGCGCCGCGTCTTGGGACCTGGCCAGCGGCTGCGCCTCGGGCGCCGCGTCGGCCGCGCGGGCGAGGTCCTGCGCCGCCTGGGCGATCCCCCGCCCCAGCGAATCCGCCCGCGCCGCGAGCGCACGCTCTCCCCGGGCGGCGGCCGTGTCGGCGCGCGGCGCATCCGCGCGGTTCCACTCGGCCTGACGTTGCCGCAGCTCTTCCGCATCGGCGGCGAGCGACGCCAGCGCGCCCTCGACGGCCGCGCGGCGGAACAGCTCGCCGCTCCGCTCGAGCTCCTCCTTCAACTGTTGCTGCGCCTCGGCGAGCCGCTGTAAGGCCTGTCGCATCGCCTCCGGGTCGAGCCGCGCCAGCGCCCGTTGCAGGTCGCGCAGCCGCTGCTCCAGCTCGGGGCTGATGGCGCGCTCGAGCAGCTGTTGCACCTCGCGCAGCCGCGCCTGGAACGCCGTGTCGTCGATCCCCGCGGCATGGGCGGCGCGGGCGATCTCCGCCACTTCGCGCGCCAGGGAGCGCACGCGCTGCTGCAGCGCCTCCTGCTCGCGGGCCAGGGCCTCGGCCCGCTCCGTCGCCTGGAACGGCAGCGTGCCCGCCTGAGCGGCCCCCGGGGGGGGCATCCGCGTACCGCTGGGCGCGGCGTCACGCGAGCGCTCCTGCGCCAGCGTGCCCGTGCGCTCGCCCAGGGCGCGCTGCTCCGCCGCGAGCGAATCGGCCGCCGCCGCCGCGTCCTGCGCCGCCTCGCGGGTCGCGGCCCGCAGCTCGTCGAGGCTCGGCAGGCGCAGCGCGTACTCCACGCTCTGGCCGCGGTGCGGCACGGGCGCGTTATCCCAGGCGTCCACGCGCAGCCGCAGCGTGTCCCCCGGCAAGAGGCCGCGCGCCGTGGCGTCGAGGTCGCCCTGCACGATGGCGCGCTCCCCCACGCCGCTCACATCGAGCGGCTGCCGCAGCGGCTGCCCCGTCTTCCCGGTGCGGCTCACGCGCCAGCTCACGAGCTCCAGCCGCGACAGGCCGTGGTCGTCGCGCGCGTCCACGACGAGCGGCTGGCGCAGCGACAGAGGGAGCGTCGTGTCCCGGCCCGGCAGTGGCACGAGCACCACGGGCGCCGAATCGGGGATCACGCGCAGCTCCAGCTCCGGCGCCGCGCCCTCGATCGGTGCACCGTCCGCCGCGGTGAGGTCGAGCCGCCACGTCCCCGAGGCCGCAGGGAGCAGCCGGCCCGAGAAGCGGGCTCCCTCCACGGCGAGCCGTGACGCAGGGCCCCGGCCCGCGTGGCTCCACGCGGCGCGCGCCAGCGCCACGCTCGCCGAGCCGCTCGTCAGGATCTCCGTGCCGGCGGGGATCGGCACGGTGTCGGCGCCCGAGACGAGCGGCTCGTCGGCGCGGGCGAGGTAGGCGGGATAGCGGGCGGTGAGCTCGAGCGCGGCGACGAATGCGGGGAGCGCCACCGTCACGCGCCGTACGGCGCTGGTGCGGGCGCCGCTCGCCGCCTTCACGTACAGGTCGCTCTCGAGCGGCCCGACGCGGCGTGCGGCGCGGCCCGCGGAGTCGAGCGTCACGGCGGCCCCGCGCCACGCCTCCCCGGGGCCGCGGGTCCACAGCACCGCGCGGGCGGCGGCGGGCGCCTCGATCGTCACCGTCACGCTGTCGCCGCGCCGCACGGTGGCGCGGTCCAGGAGCACGCGCACCGGCGCGCGCGCGTCGCGCAGCGTGCGGAGCGGGTGCCAGAAGGCGGCGCGCCCAGTGGCGGGGGCGGCCGCGACGAACAGCACCGCCCCCGCGAGCCCGACTCCAGCGGCGACGCCGAGCGCGCGGCGCGTCTCCCGCGCGAGTGTCCGGCGCACCAGCGGAGTCGCCTGCTCGACGATGCCCGCGGCGCGGCGGTCCGCGAGCGCGAACAGGTCGGCGCTCGCCCCGCTACGGCCCGCGGCGGGCGTGACCGTGCTCTGAACGCTGCCCGAGCGCGTCCCGGCGGCCTGCTCGACCAGCCGGCCGAGCGCGGGCGGTGCCGCGGCCGCGCCGGCGCGCGCCGCCGCCCATCCCGCCAACCCCGCCACCCCGAGGATCGCCGCCCATGCCGCGAGCACCGCGCTCACCCGGGGCGCCAGCAGCATTCCTGCCGCCGCGATCGCAAAGGCCACGCCCGCGCTGGAGACCAGGATCGCTCCGGCGCGGGCGCGCGCGTGCGGCAGCCCGAGCTGCCGCAGCCGGACCGCCGTCTCCGTCACCGGGTCGAGCTCACGGCGTAAGTGAAGAGGTTCACACCCATGCGCAGCGCCGCCTCATGCAGCTCGGGGGGGTCGTGGTGGACGTCCGGATCCTCCCAGCCGTCTCCCAGATCGGACTGATAGGAATAGTACACCACGAGGCGGTCACCCAAAAAGACGCCGAACCCCTGGGCCGGCAGCCCGTCGTGCTCGTGGATCTTGGGAATGCCGCGCGGGAAGTCGTAGACGAGATGATACACGGGATGCGCGAGCGGCACCTCGACCATCGGGTGGTCGGGGAAGACGCGTGCGATCTCGCGCCGGAACGACTTGTCCATGCCGTAGTTGTCGTCGGCGTGCAGGAACCCGCCCTGCTCGAGGTAGCGGCGCAGGATCTTGAGCTCCTCGTCCGAGAAGCGCACGTTGCCGTGCCCCGTCATATAGATGTACGGCACGTCCCACAGCTCCGGCCCTGCGAGCGTGACGACGCGCTCCCGCTCCGCGACCTGCAGCGCCGTGCGCTCGCGCAGGGCGGTGAGGAGGTTCGGCAGGCTGGAGGGATTGGCGTACCAATCGCCGCCGCCGTCGTAATGCAGCCTTCCGATCGTCAGGGAGGCCGCGGAGCCCAGAGTGCGGAATGCGGAATGCGGAGTGCGGAACATCAAGGGAAGGTTCGACCCCCAACGCTCGCGGTCTCTCTCGACGCTCGTCCGATATACTCCGCATTCCGCATTCCACACTCCGCATTCGGAGCGGCCGGCGAGCGGCAGCGCGAGTGTGCACAGCAAGACCGTCAGGCGCTTCACAACTCGTTTACCAGGCGATACGCCGTGTTTCTCGTGATCCCCGTCTCGGCCGCGAGGCGCTCGGCGACGTCTTTGCGCGTCATCCCCTGCGCCAGCAGCGCGCGGGCGCGCTCCTCGGGATCGGGGGGCCGCTCCTCGCGCGCGGGCCGGCCAGCGCCCGCGACCACGACCGTCACCTCGCCGCGCACCGGGGCTCGGGCGTAATAACCCGCGAGCTCGGCCAGGGTCCCGCTGCGCGTCTCCTCGAACACCTTCGTCAGCTCGCGCGCCACCGCGGCGCGGCGCTCCTGTCCGCACGCCGCCGCGAGGTCGTCCAGTAGGTCCACCACGCGCAGCGGCGCCTCGAACAGCACCGTCGTCCACTCGCTCTCCGCCACGAGGTCGAGCAGGCGGCGGCGCTCGCCGCCCTTCCGGGGCAGGAAGCCGAGGAACAGGTAGCGGTCCGCCGCGAGCCCCGAGACCGAGAGCGCAGCGGCCACAGCGGTCGGACCCGGGACCGTGACGACGGGAACGTCCCGCGCGCGCGCCGCGGCCACGAGCTCGGCGCCGGGGTCGCTCACGGAGGGAGTGCCGGCGTCGGTGACGAGCGCGACGTCCTTGCCGCTGCCGAGCAAGTGGAGGACGCGCCGCAGCGCGGCCGCCGGGGAATGCGCGTGGACGCTCAGCAGGTCGGCGCGGGAGCCGACGTGCGCGAGCAGAGTCTTCGTGTGGCGGGTGTCTTCCGCGGCGACCGCCGCGACGCCGCGCAGGGTCTCGGCCGCGCGCGGCGAGAGGTCGTCCAGGTTGCCGAGCGGCGTCGCCACGACGTAGAGCGTGCCGGCCATCTCACCACGCCACCTGCCAGGGCAGCCCCGTGTAGAAGCCGGCGGCCTGCAGCACGTAGCGGTGCTCCTTGGTGGCCTCGCGCAGGATCTTGGGCGCCGTGCCCGGCATCACGACCTCCACCCCCTCGAGCAGCTGCAGCGACCAATCGGTGAGCGCGCTCGACAGCTCGTCGGGCTGCACCACCGCGTCCGGCGTGTCGGCACCGCGCGGCACGGAGAGCAATGACAGCGCCCTGTGCGTCCCGACGATCCCCGCGCATACGCGCGACGCGCGCCGCTTCGCCTCGCCCGGAAACTCCTTGTCCACCTCGTCCACGATGCGCCAGTACAGCTCGCGGTAGGTGTTGATCAGGGCGTTGGCGGCCTGGGCGGGCAGCTCGGCGGCGGGCGGAAACAGGCATGCCACCACCGCCGGCGCGGCGCCGTCGGGCGTGTGCGCGAACTGCGATTCGATGTACTTGCCCACCGGCAGCGCCTCCGGCCGGTCGCAGAAGTAGCCGGTGGTGAAGCGGCCGTTCTCGAACCGCAGGTAGGACACGCGGCCGTTCGAGATCAGCTCGAGCACGCCGCTGACCTGCTCCTGCTGCAGCGCCGGGAAGAAGGCGCCCGGCTGCTCCGGGTCCACGAACCGGCTCTGGACGGGCGCGGCGCACGACTGGTACATCCAGGCGAGCTGCTCCATCGGCGCGGCGGCGTACACCAGCTCGCCCCGCTCCACTTCGCCGCGCATCCGCTTCAGCGCGTCCGTGATCGTGACGACCTGCCGCCCCGTGGTATGCAGCGAGGCCGCGTTCACGGCTTCGCCCTTGCGGAAGAACAGCAGCAGGCACTCGTCCGGGAGATAGGCCGTGATGTAGCCGTCCACGCGGCCGTCGCGGTCCCGCTTGGCGAAGGCCAGGAGGTTGTCCATGTGGATGAAGGCCAGGCGGGTCCGATGCACCAGCCGGTTCACCTGCGGGAACATCAGATCCGCGAGGCGAACCGGCGAATTCGTCAGGCGAGCGGTGCTCGCGCGCATGGTCCTCCGGGGAGGATGCTACGCCAGATGCTGTTGGATCTTCTGCACGAACGCCGGCTTCGGATAGGCGCCGACCAGCGTGTCCACGTGGCGCCCGTCCTTGAAGAATAGAATACTCGGAATCGACCGCACGTTGAAGCGCATGGCCGTCTGCTGATTCGCGTCCACGTCCAGCTTGACCACCTTGACCCTGCCGTTGTACTCGCCGGCGAGCTGCTCCAGAATCGGCGCCACCATGTGGCACGGGCCGCACCAGGTGGCCCAGAAGTCCACGATGGCGAGCCCCACGTGCTGCTCCACTTCGTGTGCGAACGTGGCGTCACTGACCGCCGCGGGATGTCCTGCTGCCATGAAACCCTCCACTCCGTCTCTCTTGACCGTTAAGTTGACTGCCATATGGCCGACGCCCGTCCCCGCATCGCTCACGTGGGCATCGCGGTCCCCAGCATCGCCCGGGCCCTGGCGTTCTATCGCGACGTCCTCGGCCTCACCCCTGGCCCCCCCGAGTCCGCCGATGGGGCCACCATCGTGAGTCTGACGTTCGGCGACGTCCACGTCGAGCTGCTCGAGCCGCGCGATCCCGCGGGGCCCGTGGCGAAATTCCTCGCGAAACGGGGGCCGGGGATCCACCACATCTGCTACCGGGTGCCGGACCTGGACCGGGCGCTGGAGCGCTGCCGAGCGGCGGGGTATCGCCTCGTGGACGACGTGCCGCGGCGCGGCGCGGGCGACCGGCGCATCGCGTTCCTACACCCCAAGGCGACGGCCGGCATCCTGCTGGAGCTGACCGAGTAACCGTAACGCCGGCCCCTAGGGTCCGGTTCCCGACCCGGGCTTGCACGCCCCCGCCGGATTAGTGACGATGTCGAGGTGCACGTCGTTGACGAGCCAGCTGCCGCTCTTGGCGCGCACGAGATCGACCGGGAACACGAAGTTGCATCCGGTCACCCGCTGCAGCTCGACCCGGAAGGAGCGCTCGTTCGAGTTGCCGGGGACCAGCAGTGGGCCTTCGACCACGCGGTAGCCCGCATGCACGAGGTACCGCTGCATGACGAGGAGACGCTGGCGCAGCTCTTCCGGCTTCATCCAGTCGTTGGCGGGGCCGCGCTCGGTGCCCCACAGCGCGCCCATGCGCTGCAGGTCGCCCGCCTTCACGGCGGCGAAGAACTGGTCGAGCGTCTGGTTCATCGACTGCGGCGAGACCGTCTGGGGACCCGGGGCGCCACCACAGGCGAGGCCGGCGAGCGCGCACAGCACGGTGAGTCGTCGTCTCACGGCGGCACCCTGAGGTGAACGGAGTGAACCGAAGGTAAGGCGGCATGCGGCTCTACGTCAACATCGATCACGTCGCGACGCTGCGCGAGGCGCGCAAGACGGACGAGCCCGACCCGGTGCGCGCCGCCGAGGCGGCCGAGCGCGGCGGCGCGGACGGCATCACCGTGCACCTGCGCGAGGACCGCCGTCACATCCAGGACGCGGACGTGCGCGCGCTGCGCGAGCGCGCGCACACCGTGCTGAATCTCGAGCTGGGCGCGAGCGCGGAGATCCTGCGGATCGCCTGCCGCCTCCGCCCCTTCCAGGCGACGCTCGTGCCGGAGCGGCGCCAGGAGATCACCACCGAGGGCGGGCTCGCTCTGCGGCCGCGCGACCGCAAGCTCGCGGACGCGATCCGGCGTCTCGCCGGCGCGGGCATCCGCGTCAGCCTCTTCATCGATCCCGAGCCGCGCACGATCGAGCGGGCCGCCGCGCTCGGCGTCGCGGCGATCGAGCTGCACACGGGCCGCTACGCCCACACCTGGAGCCGGAGCGAGGCGGCGCTCGCGGCCCTGCGCCGCGCCGCCCGCGAGGCCCGCACCCTCGGCCTCGCCGTGCACGCCGGCCACGGCCTCACCTACCACAACGTCCAGCCCGTCGCCGCGATCGCGGAGATCGAGGAGCTCAACATCGGGCACTCGATCGTGAGCAATGCCGTCTTCTGGGGGATGGAAGAGGCGGTGCGGCGCATGCGGCGGCTTGTGGACGAGGCCGGGAAGTCTTCTTAGCTTGTTTCCGCCATGACGCCCCCAGGCAAACCCCTCGGCATGTCCGACTTCTTCGCCCTCGAGGCGGGGGAGTATCTCGAGCGGCTGGACGCGTTGCTCCAGCAGAGCGAGACGCCCGGGGCGGACGAGTTCGTGCGGCTGGCACGGGCGCTGCGCGGCAGCGCCTTGATGGCGAATCAGCAGGCGATCGCCAAGGCGGCGGCGGGCGTCGAGTCGCTGGCGCGCGCGCTGCGCGAGGGCCGCCGCCCGTGGGATGCCCAGACGAAGCAGCTCGCCGTGCGCGCGATCGACGACCTCAAGATCTTCGTGCGCCGCGCGGCGAACTGGACCCAGGCCGACAGCGCCAAAGCGGAGGCGCTGGGCGCGCAGCTGGACCAGCTGGCGGGCCGCCCTTCCGCCCAGGTGCGGGCGGCCGAGGCGCTCGGCCTCGACGCCGGCGCCCGCGCGTTCGTGGCGCGCGAGGGCGCGGCGATCGCGAGCGCGCTGGACCGCGCGGCCCAGGCTCTGCGCGCCAACCCGCTGGCGCACGACCCGCTGCAGCACGTGCTGCGCGCGCTCCAGGGGCTGCGCGGCCTCGCGGCGCTGAGCGACCTGCCGCCCCTCCCCGACCTGCTGGAAGGGATCGAGCGCGCCATCGGCGAGCTGTCCCGCCCGGGCTTCGCCCCCCCCGCGAACGTGAGCGACCTGTTCCAGGGCGCGGCGAGCGCGATCGCGAAGAGCGCCCGCGAGGTCGCCGAGCGCGGCCGGCCCGATCCCGAAGGCCCGGAGTTCCGGAGCTTCGCGGCCCTGCTCGTGAAGGTCCTGGAGAGCGAGCCCGACGTTGTGCCCGTCACGTCCCTGTACTACGAGGACGCGGGCCCGCACGTGGTGAAGCAGGGCGTCCCGGCGGCGCGGCCCGCGACCCTGGGACGGTTGGAGCTCGTGAGCCACGGCGAGCACCTGCGTCAGGCGGCGGACTCGCTGGAGCGCGCCCCCAGCCCGACGCAGCGGGAGCTCCGCGCCCACACGCTGGCGGGCACGTTCCGCGCGCTGGCGCAGGCGGGCGGCGGGGCGCTCCCCGAGCGCGTGGCGCAGTTCGCGGCGGCGGCGCGCGAGGCCGTGTCGAGCGGGGTCGCGGTGCGCCGCGCCACCGAGTTCGCCAACGTGCTGCGGCGCGCCGGCGACCTCCTGACGCGCTCCGGCGCGGGCGATGAGGCGGCGCTCGCCGCCGAGCTGGACGACCTCACCGGCGCCCTGCACGCGCTGGGCGGCCCGGGAGCGCGCCCGGCTCCGAGCGCGCCGCTACCGCCCCCCGCTCCGTCGGCAGTCGCCGACCAGTCGGTTCCCGAGTCGCCCGACCTCGTGGGGTCCTGGGCCGTTTACCAGCGGCTGACGCGCGCGGGGGTCGGCCCCGCGTCGCTCGAGGAGCTCGTCGCGCTGAAGGACGCGCGCACGGCACCGCGCGCGCCCTCGCTCGACACGGGGCGCCCGGTCGAGCCCTCGATCGTGGACATCCGCGCGCTGCTGTATCGCGGCGACCGCGCACTCCAGCGCGCGCACGAGCTGCGCGAGCAGGCGAAGCACGCCACCGGCGACGCGCTCCGCGCCCTCGTCGACGAAGTCTGCGACCTCGTTGCCCTCGCCGCCGAGTCCGGCCCCCCCGGCCCCCCCGGCCCCTAGGCGGTCCACCCGCGCCCCGTGGGCGTGGGTGGCGGGGCTCGTCGTCACGGCGGCGCTGCTCTACTGGACGCTGCACGACGTGGACCCGCGCGCCGTGCTGGGCCACATCCGCCGCGCCCATCCCTTCCTTCTTATGGCGGCGGTGGCCACCGCCACGCTCACGTTTCCGCTGCGCACGGCTCGCTGGCGCCTGATCCTGCGGGACGTGGACGGCCACCGCTTCCCGTGGCTGCCGCTGTGGCACGCTACGGCCGTCGGCTTCATGGCCAACAACCTCCTCCCGGTGCGCGCCGGCGAAGTGGCGCGCGCCTACGTCGCGCGACGCCGGCTCCCCGTGCGCTTCATGACGGCGCTCGCCTCGATCGGCG
>WNGR01006437.1_pt1 | contig 12534 bp, 10 predicted proteins | sample 5407581 | NCBI WGS metagenome assembly WNGR01 (sample SAMN13153383, study PRJNA577476) | soil metagenome | isolation source: 80 cm soil or saprolite under Garry oak tree replicate 2 | place: USA:California | collected 2016-06-15
CGCCGTGCGTTCGATCACACGTGACCTTCAAATCTCTCCGCTACAATGGTGGACGGCGTTCCCATGCCCGCGTGACAGGGCGAGGAGACACGAAGGAGACACATGAAGCTGCTGCAAATGGCCGATCCCGTGCGCTACCCGCGCATGACGAGCGAAGAACTTCGCGCAACCTTTCTACTTGAAGGCATGTTCAAGCCCGGGGCCATAGAGTACGCCTACGTGGACCTCGACCGCACGGTAATCGGATCGGCCGTACCCACAGCGCCGCTCACGCTCGAGACCCAGCCCGAACTCCGCGCAGAATACTTCCTCGAACGCCGCGAACTTGGCGTCCTCAACGTCGGCGGCGCTGGCTCAGTCACCGTCGACGGCGTCACCTTCGACCTCGACAAGCTGGACTGCCTCTACGTCGGCCGTGGTAGCAAGTCCGTCACGTTCGCCAGCAAGTCCGCCTCCGCGCCCGCGTCGTTTTACCTCCTCAGCTATCCAGCCCACACCGAGTACCCCACGAAGATGGTCAAGTTCGCTGAGCTCAAGGGCGTCGACCTGGGTTCACCCGAGACCTGCAACAAGCGCACCATCTTCAAGGCGATTCACCGCGACGGAATCAAAAGCTGCCAGCTCGTCATGGGCTTCACCCTGCTCGCCACCGGCAGCAACTGGAACACCATGCCCGCGCACACTCATATGCGTCGCTCCGAAGTCTACTTCTACTTTGACATCGAGCCGGACCAGCGCGTCATGCACCTGATGGGCCCGCCCGACGCGACCAGCCATCTCATCATGGCGGATAAGCAGGTCGTCGTCTCGCCCGGCTGGTCCATCCACGCAGGCGTGGGCACCAAGAGCTACGGCTTCTGCTGGGGCATGGGCGGAGAGAACCAGGACTACGCCGACATGGATCCCGTCGCCATCAAAGACCTGAAATAGGTGGGCTCACCCGTGTTCGCCTGTCATTCGGAGTAGCAGCGGGCTTTAGCCCGCGGTAAAGCGGCCCCTCTCAGAGTTGGGGCTTTAGCCCCGGGCCTTGGTTCAGCGCTCGCGCCTGAAGACGCTTCACATTCATGGAACAAAGAAAGGGCCGTAGGGACTTCTCGATGACAGCACCAAACAAGAACAGCCTCGTAATCCGCAAAAAAGAAGACTGCAAGTGGGACCTGGTCTCGCTCGGCGAAGTCATGCTGCGCCTCGATCCCGGCGACGTCCGCGTCGCCACGGCCCGCCAGTTCAACGTATGGGAGGGCGGCGGAGAGTACAACGTCGCCCGCGGCCTGCGACGCTGCTTCGGCCTCAAAACAGCCGTCGTCACCGCACTGGCAGACAATCCGGTCGGCCGCCTCGTCGAAGACCTGATGAACCAGGGCGGCGTCGACCAGTCCCACGTCCAGTGGGTGAAGTACGACGGCGTCGGCCGCACCGTCCGCAACGGACTCAACTTCACGGAGCGCGGCTTCGGCGTCCGCGCGGCCCTCGGCTGCTCCGACCGCGGCCACACCGCCGTCAGCCAGCTCAAGCCCGGCCAGATCGACTGGGACGAGATCTTCGGCAAGGAAGGCTCCCGCTGGCTGCATACGGGCGGAATCTTCTGCGCACTCTCGGAGACCACGCCGGAAGTTTGCAAGGAGGCCATGGTCGCCGCGCGCAAGCACGGCACCATCATCAGCTACGACCTCAACTACCGCGACTCGCTCTGGAAGTCCATCGGCGGCAAGGCCCGCGCCACCGAAGTCAACCGCGAACTCGCCAGCTACGTCGACGTCATGATCGGCAACGAAGAGGACTTCACCGCAGCGCTCGGCTTCCAGATCGAAGGCGTCGGCGATGACCTCGGCGAGCTCGACTCCGCCAACTTCCGCCGCATGATCGAGAAGGCCGTCGCCACCTTCCCCAACTTCCGCGCCGTCGCCACCACCCTGCGCCACGCCAGGACCGCCACCGTCAACGACTGGGGCGCCGTCTGCTACTACGAAGGCGCGTTCCACGAGGCCCGCCCCATGCCCGGCCTCGAAATATTCGACCGCGTCGGCGGCGGCGACTCCTTCGCCTCGGGCCTCATCTACGGCTTCCTAACGGGCCAGGGCGCAGACTGGGCCGTCAACTGCGGCTGCGCACACGGCGCACTCGCCATGACCACCCCCGGCGACACCACCATGGCCACCTTCGACGAAGTCCAGCGCATCATGAAGGGCGGCGGCGCGCGCGTCCAGCGCTGATCGTCCGCACCACAGAATCAGGAGAAAGAATGCAGAAAACCGACGTCCTCAACGCTCTCCGCCAAATCGGCCTAGTGCCCGTCCTCCGTGCCGAATCGGAAGCCCAGGCCCTCGCACTCGCCGATGCCATCGCCGCCGGCGGGGTCACCGTCCTCGAAGTCACCATGACCGTCCCCGGCGCCATTCAGGTCATGCGTCAACTCACAAAAGCCCGCCCCGACATCCTCATCGGCGCCGGCACCGTCCTCGATCCCGAGACGGCACGCATGTGCATTCTCGAAGGTGCGCAATTCGTCGTCAGCCCGGCGCTCAACATCAAGACCATCGAGATGTGCCACCGCTACGGCATCGCCGTCCTGCCCGGCGCGCTCACGCCCACCGAGATCGTCACAGCCTGGGAAGCCGGCGCCGACGTCGTCAAGATCTTCCCGGCCAGCGCTCTCGGCGGCGCAAAGTACCTCAAGAGCGTCAAAGCCCCGCTGCCCCAGGTCGAGATGATCCCCACCGGAGGCGTCTCGCTGGCCACCGCAGCCGAATTCCTCGAAGCCGGCGCATTCGCCCTCGGCGTCGGCGCGGACCTCGTCAACCTGAAGGCCATCACCGAAGGCAAACCCGAGTCCATCACCGAAAACGCTCGCAAATACCTCGCCATCGTCCGCAAATTCCGCGAGGCAGCGTAATCCAGCCGACGGCCGGAAAAAAATATCGCCCGCTGGTTACTAAAGTCATAGCTGCGGCTGCGATTCTTTGTGGTTTACTACATGCCACTGAACAAGTTATCTTCTTGCCGACCGAGTTCCACCCCGGGACTTATCCCCAGGGCGCGGCGTAAGTCTGACTCTCAGGACTGGCGGCTATGATCCGAAGCGACGAAGTCATATGTCCTACATGCAAGGGCACCGTAGCTATGCGAGTTAACCGCCATGGCTTCTGGCAACATAACGTGATGGCGTCCTTCGGCTTCTATCCATGGAAGTGCGGCGCATGCGGGTCCACGTTCCTCTATCGGCGCCGAGGGTTCCGTACTCACTCAGACGAGATGTCCGGACAAGACGATCGCGAACGCCGGCGAGCATAGACACGCCGCGGCCTCAGGCTCGCGGCGGCTGACGCACCCACAATAAAGGCTGATGGATCGGCAGCGTCCGCAGAACTTCGGGCGAGGCTGGATCCGGAGGCAGCGTCTTCCATAGCGCGGCGTACTCCGGCCGCTGATATGCCCGCGCGCTGAACAGCAGGCTGGCCCTCCGCCCGGGGAGTTCGTTGAAGTGCGCAACATCCGCCCGGATCGGCCACTTGCTGCGGTCTGCAATGAACGGAAAGTGGTACGCAATCGCCGAGCGCATACTCGGCCCATCTTCCAGTTGGTAGTCCCAGATACTCTCGAACCGCGTCGACAGCAGAAGGCAGACGGTCGCCAGCATGTCCAGGTTGAACAGCGAATCGCGGTAGGGCGTCGCCGACCCAAGCTCATGGGGAAACAGCCCGTCCGGGGATATCTGCGCGCGCAGCGTCACCGTTTTGTAGCGATGCCGAAGCTCTTCCAGCGTCTTGTCTTCGGACTTCGGACCATTGCCCTCGGGCAGACTCACGATCGAATAAGCGCTCGCCTGCAGCAGCCACGACGTCCCATGGTGGTCTTTGCGGTCGCGTGCCAGCGCAGCCAGCCGAGGCCCGCTATCCTGCGGCGCAGTCAGCCAGCGCAGATACTCCGCAAACCACCCCCGCAGCGCCTTCATGTCGGCCTCGCTCAGCGCTGCTGAGGACGCGAGAAACGGAATCGCCTGCGCGACCTCCACCAGCGGCAGCGTCTCCAGAATGCCCTCGAATCGCCCGCCTATCGGTCGTGGCGCCGCTTCGCCGGAATCAGCGCTCGGCGCAGGCCGCGCGGCGGAGGCGGGCACAACATGACCATAGTCCAGGCTCGGGGTCATCCGGGTCGCAGCATCGACGAACCATGCCCGCAGCCACACCGCTGCGTGTTCCGCGTAGCGTTGTTCACCGGTCAGCAGATGCGCTCCTGCGAGCGCAGGCACGGCGAGTCCCAGTTCGAACAGAGCATCGCGATGCGCAGTGAAAAATTGCGGCGATGGCTCTGTTCTCTCCGGCGTCCCTATCCTGGAGTTCGTCTCCGCCTCACCCTCCGAGTAGTAGTCGTGCAGCGACCCCGGGCTGCGCTCGCACTCCAGCGAAGTCAAGGTCGTAGGTGTCTGCCCGAGATATTTCTGCGCGGCCGCGAGAATACGGTCATGGTCGATCGCGCCCACATCCGGCCGAGTCGCCGTGGCAGGTGGCGCAGCCTGCACCTGGGCCAGCCCGCTATGCGTCAGCACCAGGGCCGCCGCCCCGGCACAGAACTCGCGCCGTGTCGTGCCCGGCACTCGCATCCAACCCGACTTTGATCCCAGTGACATAAGCAATAGGTAGACTCTCTGAAAGGCTGATTGGCTGCGCGAAATTCCCTGCGTCGCGTCACAAGCATCCTATGCGTTCGATATCGTAATTTGAAACTTGGACCAGCAGCGGGCTTCACAGGCCGCGGAATAAGTCGTCTCACGGAAGGGCACGGGTTTACCCGTGCCGATAGGTACCGCAAAATGAAATGGGGCTTTAGCCCCGGGGGTACGCTCTCGTTCACCGAAGCCCCATTTTCCGCAACCTCTTTAGCTCTAGGTCAATGTCACGGGAACTGAATGACCGCCAACCTCGCCCATCTCGGCACCACGCTCGTGGCCTCCTTCCTCGCCTCGCTGGTCGAGTGCGTCGAAGCGCTCACCGTCGTCCTCGCTGTCGGCAGTGTGCGCGGATGGCGCAGCGCGCTGGCCGGTGCAGCCGCGGCTTTGGCGGTGCTCGCCGCCATCGTTGCCGCGCTTGGCCCGGCGCTCACCCGCATCCCTCTCCATCTGGTCCAACTGGTCGTCGGGGCGATGATCCTGCTGTTCGGCCTGCGCTGGCTGCGCAAGGCCATCCTGCGCTACGCCCGCCTCATCCCGCTCCATGACGAACAGGCAGCCTTCCAAAAGGAGACCGCCGCGATGCGAACCGCGAACACCGGCGTGGCCAGCGGCTGGGACAAACTCGCCTTCGCCGCCTCCTTCAACATCACCATGCTCGAAGGCACCGAAGTCGTCTTCATCGTCATCGCCCTCGGCGCGGGAGGCACCGGGCTGCTGCTACCCGCCAGCCTTGGAGCGGTCGCGGCGCTCATCGTGATCGCAGCCCTCGGCCTTGCGCTCCACCGGCCGCTGGCTCGCGTGCCGGAGAACACCCTGAAATTCGTCGTAGGCGTCCTGCTCTCCGCCTTCGGCACCTTCTGGGTCGCGGAAGGGGCCGGCCTCGTGTGGCCGATCCCCGCCTCCCTCAGCCCGGACCTTGCAATCCCTTGCCTCATGGCAGCGTATCTAGCCCTTGCGCTCTGCCTCATCCCAATGTGCCGCATGCAGGCGCGCGCCGTCGCAGGAGGGAACTAGACCATGCCCTGGCTCAAGTCCATCGCCCGCGAAGTCCTCGGCCTCTTCGTCGACGACGGCAGCTTTGCGCTCGCCATCCTCGCGTGCGTTTCCCTGGCCATCTTCGTGTTGCCCCGCGTCGCCGCCACCGCTCCACCCAGCACCTGGACTGGTCCAGCCCTCTTCGCCGGCCTGGCCATCGTCCTCATCCAAAGCGCGCTACGCTTCGCCCGCCGCCGCAAATGAAGCCACGCCGTTCTAGCCGATAGCTGACTGCTGAAAGCTGAAAAACAAAAAATCTTCAGCGCACCGAGACCTGCCTCGCTTTACTAGAACTCCACCTTCAGCGTGCATCCCTTCGCCGAACTCTCCCGCGCCATCATCAGCAGCTTGACCACTCGATAGCCATCCTCAGCCGTTACTGCAAGCGGCGCAGTCCCCAGCACCGCGTCGCGCACATTCGCATAGAACCCGCGATAGTCGCCCGGCTCCGTCTTCACCTGCCGCTCCACCAGCATCGCCGGATCGCTTGGCACGGGTGCCACGGTCAGCTTGCCCCAGGCCGATTCCTTCTCCTGCAGCCACGCCTCTTGCGACCCCATCACCGGAACCTTCGCCCCGTGTTCCAGCGCCGCCTCCTGCGGATCGACGCCATGTTTCTTGAAGCTGCCCTTGGTGCCGTGGATCAGGAACCGCGGCGCGTTGATGCACGCCAGGTAGCTCGTCCGGCAGTGCGCCAACATGCCTTTCCCATTCTTCCCCGGATAGTGCAGCGTGATGTCGAAGGCGTCTTCGATCGCCGTCTCATCCCGGTCCGCGCGCACGCTCCCCGTAATCGCGTCCGGAGCGCCGAACAGCGATAGCACCTGGTCCACAAGATGCGGCCCCAGATCGAACAGCATTCCATTGGCAGGATTCTCCGCCTCCTTCCACGTGTTCTCTCGCGGCGTCGGCCGGAAGCGGTCGAAGTGCGATTCAAACATCACCGGCCGCCCTACCGCTCCCTCGTGCAGCAGCTTCTTCACGCTCAGGAAGTCCCCGTCCCATCTCCGGTTGTGGAAGGGAATCGCCAGCAGTCCCTTGCTCTTCGCGATCCGCCCCAACTCCAGCGCTTCCTCAGCCGTCGGCGCGAACGGCTTGTCGATCACGACATGTTTGCCCGCCTCCAGTGCATGTTTGGCCAGCACAAAATGCGTCTCATTCGGCGTCGACACCACCACAACTTCGATCGACTTGTCCGCCAGAATCTCTTCGAGCGAGCGCGAAATCCTCGTCGCCGGATACGCCTTCGCCGCCTGGTCGCCGGTGCGCTGCATAATCGACACCAGCTTCAGTCCGGGCACCGCGCTCACAAACGGCGCGTGAAACACCCGCCCACCCAATCCATATCCAATCACACCCACGCCAATTTGCCGCTCTGCCATTACTTCCTCCCAATCTCTCTCAACGCCAGCAAGCATTGTCATTCTGGCCGAAGGCCAGAATCCCTGTATTTGTTCCTAATACCCAATCCCTCTCAACGCCAACAAGTGCTGTCATTCTGGCCGAAGGCCAGAATCCCCGTATTTGTTCCTAATTCCGAATTTCTCTCAAAGCCAACAAGCGTTGTCATTCTGGCCAAAGGCCAGAATCCCCGTATTTGCTTTCAACTCCCAATCGCACTCAAAGCAGGATAAACCCGCCGAAATCTCCGATATGCCTCATCCATCGCCGCCGCATTCCTCGGCTCAACCGTCTCCGCAACCCGAACCGTAGCCGCGCAAGCAGCTTCGACGCTCGGCCACAGATCCACGCCAACTCCAGCCAGCAGCGCCGCGCCGAACGCCCCACCCTCTTCGGCAGCCAGCAACTCCACGGACCGCCCATACACATCCGCCTGAATCTGCCGCCACAGCGGCCCGCGCGCGCCTCCTCCTCCAAGCCTGATCCGCGCGACGGGAATTTCCAGCTCCGCAAACAACGAAAAAGTATCGCGCAGGCTGAACGCAACCCCCTCCAGCACCGCACGCACGCAATGCGCCCGCGTATGCGACGCCGTTACTCCAACAAACGCCGCTCGCGCCTTAGGATCGAGATGCGGCGTGCGCTCGCCGAAAAGATAGGGCGCCCACAGCATCCCATCGCTCCCCGCCGGAACCCGCGCAGCCTCCGCAGTCAATTCGTCGTAGGAAGAGCCCGCCGCAAACGTGTCACGAAACCAGCGCAACGAAAGCCCTGCGCCATTCGTAACGCCCATCACGTGCCAAAGCCCCGGCGCCGCATGGCAGAACGTGTGCAGCCGTCCCAGCCGGTCCATCGCCGGTTTGTCGGTCGAAGCGAACACCACGCCGCTCGTCCCAATCGTCGCCGACACCGACCCTGTCTCCACAATCCCCATACCCACCGCACCCGCGCCCTGATCGCCGGCACCCGCCGCCACCGGAGTCCCCTCCGCCAAGCCCGTGGCGTCCGCGCCAGCCGGACTCACCTTCGCGCAAATCTCCGGCCCTTCAAACAGCCTCGGCAGCCAGCTCATTGGAATCCCGGCCGCCTCTGCCACCTCCTCCGACCACCGCCGATGCGCCACATCCAGCAGCAGAGTTCCGCTTGCCTCCTGCATGTCGATCGCGTACTCGCCCGTCAGCCGGAAGCGCACATAGTCCTTCGGACACAGCACGTGCTCAATTCGCCCGAAGATCTCCGGCTGGTGCGCCCGCACCCACAACAGTTTCGTCAGCGTAAAGTTCGGCAGCGCAGGATTGCACGTCAGCTCGATCAACCGCTCGCGCCCGATCTTCGCCTCCAGCCAATCGCACTCCGGCTGCGTCCTCTGATCGCACCAGATCAGCGCCGGCCGCAGCACTTCGCCCTCCGCGTCGAGCATCACGCACCCGTGCATCTGCCCGGTCAGCCCGACAGCCTCAATCTCCGCGCCTGTCAGTTCCGCCGCGGCCATCGCTCCGCCAATCGCCTCTCGCGCCGCGCGCCACCAATCCTCCGGCTCCTGCTCCGCCCACCCAATATGTTCCGACCGGATCGCCGCGTGCTCACTTGCTGCCGATGCCACCACCACGCCTCTGCGATCCACCAGCACGGCACGAGTGCCGCCTGTCCCCACATCGATTCCCAGCAACATTCACAAGCTCCATTCTTCCGCAACGAAAGTGTATCCGTAACGCCGCCGTGCGGATACCGTCCCTGTTCACACGGGTGCCCCACATCTCGCTTCTGAGATGTGGGTTCCCTTGAACTCAAAAAATCCACCGCAAATCCCCACATTTTTGCACTTTTCCAGCCCCTTGCTGCATCCAACTCCTATCGCAAAGATCGTTGGATGTGACAGTTGCAGGGCCCAATTCAAAACACAGGTACCATAGAAACAATGACTCGAAGCAAAGCACTGCCGCCCGCACAGCGGACTCTCGCGACCGCCGGCCTTTGTAGCCTGCTGCTGCTCGCTGCGGGACGCGCGCAGGCACAAGGTGGCAGTTCGAACGCTCCCGGCGCCACCACTCCCGCGCAGGCCCAGCAGACTGAGGGCGGTCTGCAGCAACTGTCCGCGCCCACCGGCCAGAGCCTCGCCGCTCCCAACTCCGACTCCTTCAAAGGATCGCTCGTCACCGGCAAAGCCACCGGCGCTGTCCTCGACCTCACGCTCGACGATGCGATCACCCGCGGCCTGCGCCAGAACCTCGGCCTCATCCTCCAGACAACGGCTCAGCAGAGCGCCCATGGCCAGCAACTCGAGCAGCTCCAGGCCCTGCTGCCCACCGTCACCGCCGACGCCTCTATCGAGGTCGAACAGGTCAATCTCGCCGCCTTCGGACTCAAGTTTCCCGGTCTTAATCCCATCATCGGCCCATTTCAGGTGGTAGACTTCCGCGCCTACCTTACGCAGAGCCTCCTCAACGTCCCCGCGCTGGAAAACTACATCGCCGCGAAGCACAACTTCGCCGCCGCCAAACTCACCGCAGCGGACGCCCGCGACCTGGTCGTCCTCACCGTCGGCAACGCCTATCTCCTCTGCATTGCCGACGCCGCGCGCATCGAAGCCGTCCAAGCCGAACTCGCCACCAGCAAAGTCTCCTTCGATCAGGCCACCGCCGCGCACGACGCCGGCATCAGCCCTCGCCTCGACGTTCTCCGCGCCCAGGTCGACTACCAGAACGAGCAGCAGAGCCTTATCTCCACCACCAATCAGCTCGCCAAGGACAAACTCTCCCTCGCCCGGGCCATTGGCCTCCCGCTCGATCAGGACTTCCGCCTCACCGACACCGAACCCTACGCCGCGCTCGACAATCTCGATCCGCAGGCTGCATTCGACCAGGCCCTCAAGAATCGCAAAGACCTCGCCGCCGCCAACGAGCAGATTGCCGCCGCGCGCGCACAGAAGACCTCCGCCTTCGCCGGTCAACTCCCCACGGTAAAGTTCTCCGGAGACTACGGCGACATCGGTGAGACCGCCGCGCACTCTCACGGCACTTACACCGCGACCGGAAAAGTCGAAGCTCCCATCCTGCAGATCGCCAAGACCCGAGGCGAGGAGGATGTCGCCGACGCGCAATATCAGCAGTCCCGCGACAAGCTCGCCGATCAGATCCAGCAGGTCAACGCCGACATCCGCAACTCGATCCTCGACATCCAGTCCGCGGCCAAGCTCGTCGACGCCGCAAAGTCCAACGTCGATCTCGCCAACGAGGCCCTCAACGAAGCGCAGCAGCGCTTCCGCGCCGGCGTCTCCGACAACCTGGCCGTCTCGCAGGCACAGTCGCAGACCGAGCAGGCCAACGACCAGTACATCAGCGCGCTCTACCAGCACAACACCGCCAAGCTCTCCCTGGCCCGCGCCCTCGGCGTCGCTGAGACCAACCTGAAAGTTTATCTCGGAGGAAAGTAACCGTGGCCGACACAGCTACAGAGAACGCACCGCCCCAATCCGAAAGCAAAGTCCTCGCGCCGTCCGGCGAGTCCCCGGCTCCCGAGCCAGCCTCGAACGGCAATCGCAAGTTCATTGTCATCGGCGTGGTTCTGCTGCTTGTTCTCGGCGCAGCCTTCTTCTATTGGCGCTCCACCTTCACGGAGGACACCGACGACGCCCAGGTGGATGGCAACCTCTACCAGGTGAGCTCGCGCGTCACTGGCCACGTCATCAAGGTCTACGTGGACGACAACCAGACTGTGCAGGCCGGCCAGCTCCTCGTCGAGATCGACCCCACCGACTACCAGGTCGCGCTCGATCAGGCCCAGGCTGACCTCGCCAACACCCAGGCACAGTACGCGCAGGCCAGCACCAACGTGCCCCTCACCAGCACCACTCTCAGCACCACCGTCTCCACCTCCTCCTTCGATGTCAAGGGATCGTCCGACACGGTCGCCCAGTCCGAGAAGCAGGTCGAAGCCGCCCAGGCCCGCGTCGATCAGGCCAAGGCCAACGCACTCAAGGCGCAGCTCGACGTTGACCGCTACACCCCGCTGGTCCAGAAGGACGTCATCTCCAAGCAGCAGTACGACGCCGCCGTTGCCGCGGCCGCCGCCTCGAAATCCGCCGTTCTCGAGGCAGAATCCAACGTCCTCGCATCGCAGAACGCCGTCTCCAACGCCCGCCAGCGTCTCGCCCAGGCCCAGGCCCAGTCCCAGCAGGCCGTCTCAAACCGCCCCGGCCAGCTCCGCGTCGAGCAGTCCCGCGCCTCTGCTGCCGCCGCCGCCGTCAAGCAGGCCGAGGCACGAGTCGAACAGGCGCGCCTCAACCTCTCCTACACCCACATCACTGCGCCCACAGCCGGCATCGTCAACAAAAAGAACGTACAAGTCGGCGGCAACCTCTCGGTCGGCCAGGACCTGATGACCATCATCCCGCTCACCGATCTCTGGGTCACCGCCAACTTCAAGGAGACCCAGCTCGCCCGCATGCACCCCTGCCAGAAGGTCACGCTCAAGGTCGACGCATACGGCGGCCGCAAGTTTTCCGGCGTCGTCCGCCAGATTGGCGGAGCTACAGGATCGATGCTCTCACTCTTCCCGCCCGAGAACGCCACCGGCAACTACGTCAAAGTCGTGCAGCGCATCCCGGTCCGCATCGACTTCACCAATCTCCAGAACGAAGACGGCGACTACGCCCTCCGCCCCGGCCTCTCCGTCACCCCCGAGGTAGAAGTGAAAGGCGACACCATCCCCAACTGCCAATCATCCGGCAAGTGACGGGTGCCCCATTCATGACAGTCTCACCGTCATGGGTGGGGTCCCCCTTCCCCTGGAACCTCGAACCTTTCCACCCCGAACTTCGAATCTCCCAAATCTTGTCAAGCCCCCCACGCAGTGGAAAATCCGTCCACAATCCACAAATCAAAGCACATCAAATTTTCCGAAAAGTGGCATGTGAGTTATGGTCCGCTAGGTATACTTAAAACAGTAGAGAAAAACAAAGAAGCCCGGCCTCGTGCCGGGCTTTCGCATTTAACCCAAACGCGTTCTCCGGTATAGACCAAAGCCGTACCAGTACACACCTAACATCTTTAGAACACGCACCTTAGGACTTAAGTACAGGGGGGATGCCTCTAGCCCCAACTGACAACTCACAGATTCAAGCGAGGGGGAGCCCCAGGCACAGGTGCGCATGACAGTCTTCACCTAGAACCTTGAACCTCAAACCTAGAACCTAGTACCTGCTACCTGGTACCTGGTACCTGGATACCCGGTCTATACCAAGCACCATACCTAACATCTTTAGAAGACGTACTTTAGGACCTAAGTACAGGGGGGTACCACCATGCAACTACCGACATCCATTCCACCCGCCACATCCGACGGCACCGAAGCCGACCCAACCCGCCGCTACCGCTGCCGCCACGTCTTCACCGACGGCCACCGCTGCGGCTCGCCCTCGCTCCGCCAGC
>WNGR01006712.1_pt1 | contig 12529 bp, 17 predicted proteins | sample 5407581 | NCBI WGS metagenome assembly WNGR01 (sample SAMN13153383, study PRJNA577476) | soil metagenome | isolation source: 80 cm soil or saprolite under Garry oak tree replicate 2 | place: USA:California | collected 2016-06-15
CAGCATGGGAGTTTGCCCACTCACTATACCATAATAGTGCAAGCGGGCGCAGCATTCCCAACCATGATGAAAGGGCTTGTTATCATCTCCCTTGCTACTAAACGACAGGCACCTTTGCACCCGTGGTACAGTAACTGACGTATTTGAGGATTTCCGGAGCTGCGACCGAAGTTACAGACCCACCTTTAGAGGACGTATCGCCGCTGCTGTTACGTCTACGTATCATATCGCGCTTGAACCCGGATAAGGCGATACAGTAGCCCACGTTTTCTGGCTCACCTGGCGAGTTACATTAAAGGAGGACTTCCATTTTGCATGCGTTTACGGTAGTATGCCGTTCCCACAGCATGAATTTGCGCAGGTCTTCTGACTGTCATTAAGGCATCGCGAGAGGGTTTTCATCTATCGCTAATTATACCTGTAACTTGGTTTCTAGCGGCTTTAGCCACAGCGGAGTCAGATCAACAATACAGTCATATTCGGGAGAAGGTCTGAAGGCGTGTCACAGATTATGCACGCTTCCCCGATATAACTTGTGTTTTTCTCATGAACAATCGCCCGGTGTGGAACTGTGTGTAAATGGTCATGGTTGTGCTGGCCGTAAATGCAGATAAGAACCGTGGCAGTCACGGAGTGGTCACGCCAATCGCACAGTGACGTAGACGTGGGTTAGGGGCTGGTGTCATATCGATGCGTGTGTTGTGCTCGAATGATACTATTCGATCTAAGATTTGTATCAGAATTCAATATATTTCATTTCATTTTCGAGCTTCTGTTCAGCCAAACCCATTATCGCGGTCTTTTTTACGTTCTTGACCCTGCCTCAATTATTTTTCCGGATTTGAATTACGCTCAGCTCAGCTATTAGCTGCGGCTCCGAGAACAACCAAGGTGCCTAGGAACACTCTTTCGTATCGCTACTCCACCCGACACGCATTCATTCATGACTTTGGCACGTGCTGTCCCTCGCGATTGATGATTTGGCTTTGTAGCAACCGACTTGAACAGCCTGTCTAATTTTCAATGGACCCGCTAGACGATATTCCGGCGATGGGCACTTGTTTGGGAGACTCCTGCTTCTTCCCACCATGAACTTCGCCACCCCTCATTTGGTTCTCAATTCGCCGCATCTCCGTCACTTTCTCAGCCCCCCTGTGAATTCCCCACATCCCCATGTTCTTACACAGTAAGACAAATTTTCAGAATAGAAAGAAAATAAAGAATTTGAAAGGGTACTCAGAAAATCCCCGCGATACTCAAATCAATCCAGGCCCCCCACGGGTCCAAATTTTCGGTTTCTCGGGGCGGCTTTCCCGAGACGTAATATCAAGTCGAATTTGATAATCATCGCTGTGCTATCGCATCCCCGTCCGCTGCTCGTGTTTGCCACCATTAACAAGTCGCTATTGTCTCCAAAAATGCCTTGCTCTCGTTATGGACAGACGGGCTGATTGTAGACGAGTCGCCCACGGGTATAGAACAGGACTGCTGGCTCTGGGACGCACCACTTCCTTGCTTGAGAAACTTCGGGTGGGCGGAATGCCTCATTCGGCCTGAAAATTTGCCACGGGTGTTTCCTAAGTGCTGCCAAGTAAGCTTGGGCGAAAACGACAGGGGGGCTCTTGTTCGACGTAAGCTGTGTGTGTGTGGAAGGTACTGTATGTACGCCAAGGCATTCTCTGGCGAGATGGGACCAGTCGGGCCTGTACACCCCACCTCGAACTTTTTGACGTGGCCACTTTTGGCGTCTGAGGGACACCTCCACAGGGCTTCACGACTTGACTTGTCAGGAAGCGATAGATATGTTCTGCGCCCGCTATTCTTGGGTCGCCCCGTGTAAGTGCGCCGGTCTGGGCCATCATTGCAGGACCCGCAGTCATCGGAATAGGTTATTGCCACCGTTCCCTGCGTGCAGCCGCGTGCCACGACAACATCGTCGTCGGTCGAACGGGAGTATGGTATGCATGCACGAACTCCGTCCGAGGGCATCGCATCAACAAACGGACCCAAATTGGAACCTCGGATGCTGGCAGGAACAAGTCGAAAGGAATTATGTTGCTGGGGGGCGCTGAGGACCCGCTTTAGGTCATGGCGCTACGCCGTTGTCTTCCTGTGTGACGCGGTTGTGCTCAGGTGCCAGCACCGCATGCGCCGTTCGGAGGATAGTGCGGGAAGGTGGAACGACGTCAGTGTTCAGCTGTTCAGCTCAGCTGCCAGCAAGCAACGGCACGCCTCCAAGGTCCGGCAACAACGGGGAGCATTGAGCACGCCTCGTGTCCGACATCCCTGCACGTCAAATTTCCTGTGACTCCCCAAATTCCCAGTTGCCTGCAACCAGACAGCATGATGATGGGCGCGCCGACGTGAAAGAACTCAACGGATCATCTGTAGTGCCGGTGCTGACAGCGCACTCGCTCTCATCGTTGAAATGCGTGGGAATCTCGCAGTTCATGCGAGTAAAAGCCGTCCCGGCCTGAATGGCGCTGTGTTGTCTTTCTCTTGGAAACAAGATTGACAGGTGGTGATCGAGTTTGTGTTGTCTGCCCCACCTTGGAATTTTTTTTTGACCATGAGTTGCGCCCGCCAAATAAGATTACCTTTTGGGTCTGCAAGACGTGTGAAAAAACGGCATGTCAAGTTGCCGTCACGAGACTTGCGCCAAAGTCGTAGAATCTAGAAGCTGCTGCTCTTGGGCTCTTTTTTTTTCTCTGCTACGTCTTAGGACTGTCACATAGGCTATGGGTGTGATAGGTGCGTAGCCACGGCTTGCTAAGAATGGGCGTAATGTCGTGCGGTTACCTGTGACTGCACCTCCCATTGTTCCGAATGCCGCACATACACCACTTTTTCAGTCAGGTGTGGGGTCACAGCCCCTAAGCCCTACAGGCCTTCATTCTTGATGGTGACATGATTGAAGGGCTAAAATTGTATACACAGTGTGAGGGCAATAGAGTCCGAGTCCGAGGAAGATGAAGAAGGGAGAGGTTGTGAGTAAGCGAGCCAGCCTATCTCGGTTTCGAAGAATCCTCGAGGTGACACTGCAGCATTTGCAATTGCCGCCTTGAACGCACAGTATAGCAACCATCGTACATTCCTAGGGCGTAATCTGGATCCTCTCTTTCTTTGAAGACGGAGCTGCCTTGCTTAGCGAGGTCACTTATCCTCGGGGGAGGAAGAGGGGGGTTAGCCCTGCCAGATTCTGCCAGTGTCTCCCCACGCCTTCCACACACGTGATTCGTAGTAGCACTCCTCGACCCGAGGAAATAAGATTCGGCGCGGCCAGCACCAATCCCCTCAACCCCCTCGTGTTATCTGATGGCATCATCGGCTCTGAGAACGGCGAACACCAACCCGGGGATGGTGGTCCGCCAAAAGCCCAAGCGAACGAAACCTTGAAGGGTGGGTTGCCAACCCTTGCTCTTTTCGCCTATTTCAGATGGTGGCTGGCAGCTGAGCCATTACCGGGGAAAGTGTCAATCAACGAGTTCCCGGTTTCAGTTCGAGGGAGACCTCGTGATTGATGTGTCGTAGGCGTCTGACAAGAAACGTAGCGAGGGTGTGTGACTTAAGTGGAGGATGGCACCCTCCCCCTGGAGTGTGTGTATGGGGTGAAGCGGGGAAAAAAAGGTGGTGTGAATGGAAAAAGGGCGCTACTGCCCAACACAGTGGAAAGGCGCGAGGCGGCGGCGGTTGGGCTAAGAATGAAAAAAGGTTGTTCATCAACAGCCGCCACCCCCTACATGCAGGCTTGCAGCGTGCACGTTCTTCCGCGCTTGGGTGCCAACAATTAATTATGGGGCGATATTATTGGGCGGCTTGACGTCGGGCGATCCGTCTGCCCCCTGACCGGGGGAACAACAGCTCTTTGGGATGTGGGATTGTATGATATGGTCGCGGAACGCGGAAGGTAAAGAGGGGTCACTGTGCTGTGGTGCTTCCCTTGCTGCTGGCTCCAATCCCAAGTACCGACCCGACAGACCGACACAGGGACCATGGATGCGGCTAACGGAGGAGGACGCAGCCACGCCAAGATTCGTGCATGTGCCTCCCAGTCCCGCCCCCAGTGCCCGTGATCCATCCATATGATATGATCATCCGGGCCCATTTCATCCCTGATCGGGTGTGGAGTTCGTCCTGTCCTCCCCCTTGGAGACACTTCTCCCTCGCTTCACGGCCTCTCCGGCCTGCCCCTGATACCCTCCCAATGTCCGTGTCCGTTCGACTTGTGTCTTTTTTTTAGCCCCTCAGTTGAGTCATAACACCACCTCACGGGATCACGCCGGTGTCCATCTACTCCCAACCCACCAAAAAAAAAGGTTGACCAAATCCCATGTCATCGCACCCCTTCATACCCGAGGCCAAGGCAGGAACGCGCCAGCGCTGGGATAATGGATTGATTTTTCCGCCAAGCGGTGCCCTGGACCGACACCCCACCCCTCCTCTCCTGCCCGCTCACACCCAAAAACAATATCATTCATTTTAATCGATAGCTCCGTGAGATTTCTCTCGCTTGATTCGGTACATATGTGCGAGCTATCCCTCATGAGGGGATCATCCCACATTGCGGCCCCGACTGTATTGAGGACGGATCTCCTGATCCAAGGCTGCTCCCCGGAATTAGACGGGCGCAGTGGCGCTTGTAGGTGTAGACGGATTGAACGCCGGTATTGTGGGGCTAGATACCTGCTGTGTTTCTCACCATCTAACCGCTCATTGGGCTCGATCATGTCTTTTTGTTGTTGATCCCACGGTCACCGGAAGCCCAGGATAAGGGGGCACCGCCCGAGGAGTGAGGATAATGACCCATGATTTCTATTCGGTGTTTTGCAACTCTACCGGGCATTTGTCGATTTTCCGTAGCTGATCAGATGTGTGCAAAAATACACAGGGTGTGCTGCATGATGGTATCGCATCGTAGCTGCGTCCGTGGCAACGTTAAAGAACTCACTCCTTCTCGACGTGGCACTCGGAGTTCACACGTACACGTAGAGGAAAAAAAAAGCGATTGGCCACGCCACTATTGATATTACGGATTATGAAAAGTTATGCTACTCAACCGGACGTATACAGCGTTTAGCGTATCAATGCTTGTGGAATGGTGGTGGTACAGTGCAATAAGATGCCGATGAACGAGGCTAGATGCTCGAAGGAGTAAAAAGAGAGGCAGTAAAGGAGACGATCGGTTGCCGGAAGCCGAGCCGAGAAGGTGTCATTGGGAGTGCATGAGAAAGGTCGGTGCGTAACCGGGTAGCGACCAAGGGGGATAGGGTGGCTTATGCAGTGTACCCAAGATTCGGGGGCAGTCTTCGTGCCGGTGGTGACGGCGACGGGATGATGGGCGGACAGGGTAAGGTGGATGGGTTGCTGTTTGGAATATGGCGCCTGTGAGGGACGACCAAAGGGACAAGTTCCCAGAGATGATCAAGAAGCCAGGGGTTTACTCGAAACCATACTCGACGGCGATGCGACATGCTTCGTTGGCATTTTTGTTCGCAGAAGCGTGTTGTTTGAGACTATGTGAGGAAGAGAAATCTTCATCACAGGCAGGACAGGAATGTGCACTAAGCGTTGATCGGGGAGCCTTGCGCGGCGTGTGAGAGGCCTAAAGTAGAACGTGAGACGTCAGTGGAACGGAATTCATATAGATAGAAGCACTCACAAGTGGATCGCTGTTAACTAAATCACCGTCGGGTGTTTTGCGCTTTTGGCAAGGCGAAGCGGCTCGTGCTGGGTTCGATATGTGAGAAGCACGCCAGGGAGAACACCAAGGGAAATAAACCCACCAGAAGTAGCATCATGCTTCGAGTGGACCGTGTCACGCCATAGACTAACACGACGTTGACGAGTTCGATACGTGTCATCGACGGACGGGTCACGATCCTCAAAGGATGGGGGCACTGGAGCACTGGCCTCGACGGAGGAGCAATATGAAGAGCCCTCGGACAAGGAAGAGGATGAAGAGTCATAGGCAGAACCGTCCGACTGCGAGTCCGAATAGAAAGAAGAGGATAATCTGGACGCAATGTACTTCTGTTGGGGGGGTGGTGGAGAGCACTCTACGAGTTGTATGATCTGAAGTGAGCATGGCTGGCGAACGTATAAGGGCTGTGGGATGTAGTCCTTGGCGGAGGGATAGATATCGTCACTGAACATAATGGAGGCTAGTAGTCAGGTTAAGAATGAGAATGGGAGTGGGAGAGGAAACGGGGACGGAAACGGGGACGGGGACGGGAACCTGTGGGGAGGGGAGGGGGAACAGGAGTTCATCTAAAGTACTCTGTCGTTTTTGAGGAGGGGGTACCAAGAAGGGGTATGAAGAGAGAGAGAGGGCAACCCAGATTTCCCAGGTAAGATCGGCTCAGATCTGAAATCTCGACTTTTCCCCTTTTCGAGTGGCTTCCAATTCGGCGTGAGTAAGCGGACATTTCGCGGCGCGACCCAAGCTCGTACCCATACAAAAATTCTCACGCCTGTGCCGGAGGACCGTGTTGTGTAGAAGCAGCGGCCAACATCATGATCACCACCTCTCTCCACCCTCGGCGTTTCCTCCACTAGAGTATTATTTTTTTTTGGGTTTTACAAAAATTTCTTTCTCACGAATTCAACCCCCGCTTGGCCAATCACAGCTTCATGGACGCATCGGTCCCAGCCAAGCCTCCGCCGCCTCGAACTGGTCAATAAGCTCTGGTAACACAGCTTGCTCCGAATGCAGCTGCCGCATGGCAGTCAGCGCCTGAAATTTCCGTGTCAGAACCCGAACATCATGGCTCGTCGGTCTCTAAAACTCACCACATCCCAGAACCGGAACCCGCGTTCAACTTCCATTCGCGGGGACTTAACCCCAGGGAATGTCTCTTCGCAGATCTCGAGCGCCATCGCCTTCGCCTCGCGCACCCCTTCTGCATTTGGATCACGCACACGTTGCTGATTGTTCAGATGCGTCAATGCATCCAAATATACCTTTGCCAGCACACCAAACCCTGTGTTCACCTCACCCTGAAACGGCAGTGATAGTGCGATATCCAAAAGGTCGTCCCGAGCCTGGCGTGCATCCGACCGCAGAAGCATGTTGAGCGTAGTCACCTCGAGAAGCATTCGAAGCGCGCGGGAAAGCGATCGGATAAATGAGTTGAATACTAGGAGTTCCCGTGACAGCGGCGCAGACCATGGCACGGACTGCATCAATTCAGCCGTTAGCACCCCACAATCAGAGCGGACATAACACCCACCTTGAAATTGAGCGGCACTATGCTCAGAGTGCGCATGACCAGCAACATGCATGACTTTTCGTCGTCTGCCGCACACACGTTTCCGTCGTCAGTCGCCGTCAAAGAGGGGCCCGGACACGGGACCACCCACGCCACCTGACACTCACCTGTACCGAAACTTGGTCCTCCGCTGAAGGCCCTTCCAGACCAAAGGTGGCCATGCATTACTCCAGCTCTGACCAACTCGAGGAACAGATAGAGAGAGTCTTGGAACTTGTCATTCAACCGCGCCTGACGGATGGCCGAATGCATCGCCCGTGCCATTGGCGAGTGATCATGGGTCTTCAATAGGAAGCTGTTGCGAGGCGACAGCAAAAGCGAAGCAACACGGCGCGGCCCAAGTTGAGTTACATGTGAAAGAAGAAAAAAAAGTTTGAAAAGTTAGTGTCTGTCATGGTTGCGCATCAATGCGTTATCGGCGCCACAAGCGCCAGCGATATCCTGAACCTGGGGAGGGAAAACAATGGCGAAAATACGTACCCTCGGAGTTCAAGGAAACGCCAAATCACATTCGCCACCATCTCGTCCTTCTTATCAAGAGGGACTTGATTTGTCGCTCCGGGTCGCACTCTTGTACGCGCCGCCTGCTTCTCCGTAGCGGTAGCGCCCAAGCAAAGCGCGAAATCAATGGTGGAGGACTGTCAAGATGAGACATATTAGCTTCGTTTCGCTGCGTAGAACGTTCTCCGCTGACATTTTGCCCACGAAGCTCCTCTTCAATGATTGAGTATGGAACATGCCAGCCAACAACACGTTCGGCGAGTTGCGCGGTCTGTGGCGAAGTGTGTAACATATATTTATTCGAGGGAGGCGCCGAGTGCTCAAACCAGAATGCTCCAGAAACTTTGCGGTTGGCCCAAAAATGATGAGCGACGCTACTGACCAGCGCGAGAGCGGTTGCACGGGGACCCGTCTGCCCTTCGGTGATGACCTCCTTGATGAATCGCCTATATTCATTTGTTTCACCGTTGTCTAGTGGTGGGTGTTCAATAATCTGCCCGCTTGCAAGCCACACCAGTGGCTGCGGGCTCATTAGCCCGCGTGATAAGTAGAAATAGATTTCATCTGGGAGACGGTGAGTGAAAATTTCGTGCAGGTCTGTGGGAATGTCGGCGGCAGTAGGGTGATGAGAGTGGTGATTGCCGCCGTGTGGCGGGTTTGGGGAAGAAAGTGTAAGAGGAAGGGGCTGAACGGTGCCCTCGACGGCAAGGATGAGTGAGTATTTGATCATTGATCGCGTCCGCGCGTACGTATCTGGATATTGTATGGATTTGACTACAGGGTGGTCAGCGTAGACTGACACGGCCGCGTGCCCGGACTTGTAGAATTTGACCATGTCTACTGTCGCTTTCAAAGCTTGCTCGTGGACTGTGGGCGGGAATGGCTGCGCGTAGTCGAATCCAACTAGGATGCCAATGTCAAGAAAATGATCTTCAGAGACGCCGAGGTCATTGAGAATGGCCTTTTTAGATGTAAATGTAAAGGTGGGCTCTGTGGCAGTGAGATTCACGGAAGTTATGAGCTTGTCTACACCGGGATATAGAAGGGTATCGGTGGGTCCGTAGATAGCGTGGACGTAAGCTTTTTGATGCCGTTGAAGGTAGATGAGCTTGGAACGCATTGAACCAGTAGAGATTAGCATGCTATCGGGAGAGAATACGCAAGCAGCGCACCTGTGCCCATGCAACATACGGCGCGACAAGAAATTCAACGTTTCGATTGCGGAAAATACGCAGGACTGAGCGCCAAAGATCCCAGTGGGTTAAGCCGCTTCGTCCTTCGAACAGCTTGGTGGCGGCTTCTTCCTGGCCGGACTCATACTTACTCCATGCAAGGTTACGTTCGCGACATGCTTCTTGCTGCTCGATATCGCGCTGCATGTGTCTCCAACGTTTGTTTGGAGTAAGGCCAGGGAAGACAAAAACGGGTTTGATGCGCAATTTTTCAAGCGTCCGTAGGTCACTTTCAATGCGTGTCGTCAAAGAAAGCGGGAGTCCGCCGGTAGCCGCCAGTAAAGGCTCACGCGATGGCGGAATGTCATAGAGAGACTGAAGGTAATAGGCGGCATCAATACCCAGGCGTGAGTCAGTGAGAACACTAAGAGGAAGTGTCTGAAGATGCTTCCTCTCTTGAAGGTAGGCTGATAGAGAAAGAGTAAGGATAAAATTGCGTATGAGACACTGTTAGAACAAAATACACACTCTCTAGGTGTTTGATGGGCATTGTGACTGTTGTTAACTCTCGAATGTGTGGCGAGACGCAGCAGCGTGCAGTCCCAGTCCCAGTAACCAAAACCTGCTTACATAAACCCATCCAACACCCATTTGGTACCACACACTGGCAATCCTCGTCGTCAACACCCTCAGCCTCGACGTTCACAACGACGGTCCAGTAGAGGTCGTGTTCTTAGGCGGAGCGACTGTCGCGCTCTGTTCGTTTCATGCGCGTGACTACCGCATCTTTCCTGGCAAAGAATAGCCCTACGTATGGGTCATGAGCACGGTTGCCGTCACTCGTAGCCCGTGCTTGCTGTACTAAGACCCATGTGAAAAGCGGTCTTTTACTTCCAGGTGCGTAACGAACTCAACCGCCGACAGGAATTACGGATTCTGGTTTCGCACGTACATTGCTCTGGCTCTCATCTAGTAAGTTGGAACCACCGGGGTCCGGGCGATACTGTGCCTCATTCTACCAAGCTACGTCTCGCTTAGATCAAAGTTTATACACACTCTCGTACGAAACCAGACAAAAGTAAGGTTGTCCTCGGGCGGTTGGTCTACATTGAAATTAGACAAACTCTCATTTGAACAGTATCACATGATGGAAATGAGTGCGCACGTCGTATTTTGGCCTTGCCCCATTTGCTTTATTGCCCGTCGCTCGAGACCGGTCCAGTGCGCACATTCCCCGTCGTTTCAAGAACCCAGCCATTGAAATGCGTCAGCGCCACTCTTCGGTAGTTCAATTGGCTTCACTTCTCTTCCCACTATGTTTGCACTTGCATGGACTACGGTTGTCATCAACGACTTAAAGAAGAGTACGTCGTGACGTTTCATGTTTCAATTCTACATTACTTGATCCATATGTATCGCCGCCGACAGCATCACGGCATGACAGTCTTCGGATAGATGGGCGCACAAGGACTGGAGGAGGGTCGCACGATATTTTCACTATGGCAGCACGGAAGCTGCTCCAGGTGGTGATGCCTCAACTTGAGAATCATGTCAATGTGCCAATTGAATGTTCTAGATCCGATGAACTGCCTACCTCATGAGAAGAAAAAAAAAAGAAGCTTACTTCCACGAGTAAGAAAAGACTTTCGTGAATGTCAACAGGACTCATGAGGTGGCGACAGCAAGGAAGCGCCACCCCAAAAATGACAGATCAATCAAGTCGACTCGGTGTCGACTCTTTCTTGGTTCTGCGTGGGAAATATAATCGGCGACAAGAATGAGATCTCGTGAGAGCCTGCATGTCCAGCAATGTACATGGTGACCATACTCCGCCGAGTTCGGGAAATGGCACGTTTATTTCCAGCTGTCGTACCCGAATAACATATAGCGACGCTCACCCACCTTGCTATACAGTGTGGTTTCATTTGGACATTCTCGGGATTATACCCTTATCGGAAAAGTCAGTCATCGTTGGCGCAGCTCCGCATGGGAGTTACAGGGGTGCTCGATACAACGTGCATTCACATTACCGGGCCGAAATGCGTGAAATGCGTAAAATGCATCAGACTGCTGAGAGAGTATACCCTTTGGAGATGGTGCTTTGTAACGCTACCAGGCAAGAGCCGGCGGTAATATCTGGATAACAATCTCCGAGCACCATCGTGTGTCCAGCACCCCTCAACTAGCAGTGGGAATAGCAAGGGGCGGGACTCTGAACCTGATGGCCAGGTCGTCAAATTCACCTGCCTTGTCGTTGACTGCGGTTACTAATGGGTGCTCCGGATGTGCTGACGCAAGTCGGCTGAGAGAACAAACCGTGAGTATCGGAGTCGCAAAAACAGTTATCCCTCTATCGTACATACCTCCAAAGCTCTTCCGTATCACCTCTTTTAGGGCCTAAGCCGGCAGCAACAACCCTTGCCGCGAGTGTCTCCGCGTCATCCTGCTCGCCTTGCTGTGCAACGGCTTCCTCGAGGTCAGACTTTGCTTCTTGCACCTCACCGCGGAGGAGGCGAGTAACCCCGCGTGCGGTGAGAAGGTGGGGAGAAGAAACAGATGGGTTTGCGAGTTGTTCCGTATAGAAGGAGTGTGCGTCCAAATAACTATCCTTTCCAGTAACGAGTCCGATACTTGATTCGATCAATTGGAGTAGTAGGTCGTCCTCGGCCCATTGCTTCGCACGCTCGAATTCTTTTCGCGCCAGATCTGGACGATGGATAGAGAGATAAATCTGGACGGCAACAGCGACACTAGGAATCCAATGCGTGAGAAGGCGGGAGCATAGGAATTGGCAAGTTGGAGGTAAGATTAGTCGCGCATTCGGAGCATTCACACGTTGATGGGCACATACGCTTCAGGATTCTCCGTAGTCGATTCTGCTCCAAGGGTTTCCAGCGCCTCCTCCACTTCGCTCGCACGGGCAAACGCCGTTCCAGCTACAACGCGCACCCACCCCTTCTCACGCTCAGACGCATCCACGTCATCTCCTTCAATTTCTACACACAGATCACGGAGCTCCTCAAGAGTGGCGTCACCTGTCGGAGAGGAGATATAGTTGGCAAACACTGCCACTGCTTTGAGAGCGAGATTTTCGGTATCCTCGGGAATGAGAGATGTGACAGTTTCGGTATCGCCGAGCGCAATATGCGCTCGGGCCTTGTAGAAGAGGATCGGGACGTATTCATCAGACGACTGGTCTGGAAGGCCCTGTTCCACCAGAGACTTGTATGCACCTTCCGATGATGTGAGAACGACGACACCGTTTATCGGAATAGCATATACCTAGCAAAAAGCGCTGCTTGACACTGTACAGGTCTGTGATTGGGCATCTTTCCTGCAGTTATTGTCAAAGAATGCCGATGCAAGCTTCCATTGATTCTTCCGGTCTGAAGTGTATGCTACTACTACACACGCATTTATGATCATTTCGCCAACTTCCATGGGAAAAATTCTCCAGCATTTACACGCACTCTCGCCTGTATGTCAAAGTACAGCGACGAACTTTTTATCAATGCCATATCCAATTCCGTCTCGTTCTCTGCGACAAATGCATCACAATCTGCTTATTGCCGCTTTACTTATGATAGG
>WNGR01014579.1_pt1 | contig 12528 bp, 10 predicted proteins | sample 5407581 | NCBI WGS metagenome assembly WNGR01 (sample SAMN13153383, study PRJNA577476) | soil metagenome | isolation source: 80 cm soil or saprolite under Garry oak tree replicate 2 | place: USA:California | collected 2016-06-15
CGCGTCGCCCCAATCGTCGGCCTGCCGGCGTCGACCATCGTGGACTTCGCCCGGCGCTACGGGGCATCGCCGCGCTCGTTCATGCGCGTCGGCATCGGCGTGTCACGTCACGAGAACGGCGGCATGACGTGCCGGACGCTCGCGTGCCTGCCCGCGCTGACCGGCGCCTACGCCGACGACCACGGGGGAGCGCTGCTCTCGTCCACCGGCGGCTTCGGCTTCGACCCGCGCGTGCTCGAGCGTTCCGACCTCATGCCGTCGCCGTCGCCGCGTGTGATCAACATGATCCACCTCGGCCGCGTGCTGACCGACCCGGTCATGACGCCACCGATCACGAGCCTCTACGTCTACAACTCGAACCCGGCCGCGGTCTGTCCGAACCAGGCCCTCGTCCTGCGCGGGTTGGCGCGCGAGGATCTCTTCACGGTCGTCCACGAGCAGGTGATGACGGACACCGCGCACTACGCCGACCTCGTGCTCCCGGCCACCATGTCGCTCGAGCACGAGGACCTCTACCGCTCGTACGGTCACTTCCACCTCCAGCTCGCTCAGCCGGTCCTCTCACCGCCGGGCGAGGCCCTGCCGAACTGGGAGGTCTTCCGCCGGCTCGCGCGCGCCCTCGGCGTTGCCGAGGCGCAGTACGCGAAATCGGCGGCGGACCTCATCCGCGAGCTGCTGGCGACCGGCGACGAGACGGTGAACGGGATCACCTACGAGCGGTTGCGCGCCGAAGGCTCGGTGAGGATGAACCTGCCGCGTCCGTATCGGCCGTTCGCCGATGGCGCGCCCACGCCGTCCGGTCGCGTCGAGTTCTACTCGGAGCGGCTCGCGCGCCAGGGCCAGCCACCGCTCCCGACGTACGTGCCGCTTCGCGAGGGACCCGACAACGTCGCATTGAGCGCGACGTTTCCGCTGCAGTGCATCGTTCCCCCGAACCGCTTCTTCCTGAACTCGTCGTTCAGCCAGTCCGAGCGGTTGCGCCGCCGCCAGAAGACGCCGACGGTCCTCCTCGCGCCGGCCGACGCGGCCGCGCGCGGGATCGGCGACGGCGACGCCGTCGTCGTGACGAGCGCCCGGGGCGCCGCACGGTTTGCCGCCGAGCTGACGGACCGGACGCGGCCCGGAGTGGTCGTCGTCGAGGGCCTCTGGTGGCATCGCTTCCATCCGGGCGGCCACGGCGCCAACGTCCTCACCCGCGACGACGTCACCGACCTGGGGGGCGGACCGGCCTTTCACTCCAACCTCGTCCAGGTAGCCCGGGCCGAGTCCGCCCCGGCGGGGTCGGCCCTTGCCGGGGTCGGATTGACAGGCGTTTCGGGGGGCGGCTAGTCTTCATGGGCTCTGATCACGAGAGGCCCGACGCGTGAGTGCAGCGCACGCCGTGTTGTTCGACTTCGGCGGAACGCTGGACGCCGCGGGCGTGCCCTGGAAGGAGCGGATCTTTCACCTCTACCGTGAGGAGGGCGTGGACGTTGAGGCCGAGCGCTTCGCCCCGGTGTTCTATCGCGCCGACGATGCCCTGGTGGGAACGATTCCGTCGACGCTCTCGTTCCGCGACACGGTGCATCGACTCGTGGCCGGCGTGAGCTCCGGGCTGGGCGTGACAGATGCGGCGGTGGGCGCGCGCGTCGCCACGCGCTTCATCGATCAGGCGCTCGACGCCGTCGGCGCGGGCACGCCGGTCCTGGCCCGGCTGGCCCGCCGGTACCGCCTCGGTCTCGTCTCGAACTTCTACGGCAATCTCGAGACCGTCTGTGCCGACGTCGGCCTGCACGGGCTCTTCGCCGTGATCGTGGACTCCGCACGCGTGGGCTGCACCAAGCCCGACCCGCGCATCTTCCACCGCGCGCTCGAGGGCGTCGGTGTCGCGCCGGGCGATGCGACGTTCGTCGGCGATTCGCCGACCCGTGACATGGCCGGCGCGCGCGGCGTGGGCATGCGACACATCTGGCTGGTGCCGCCCGCGGCGCGGCCCACGCCGTGCTGTCCGGGAGATCGCGTGGTCCGATCGCTCGGCGAGCTCGACGAGTGCCTGCGGTGACGGCGCCGTTTCCGGCCGGGATCATCGCCGCCGGCGAGGGCAGCCGGCTCCGGGCGGGCGGCTTCGCCATGCCCAAGCCGCTGGTCCCGGTCGCCGGGGTGCCGCTGATCGAGTCGGCGATCACGAATTTCCTGGCGGCCGGCGTGACCTCGCTCGTGATCATCGTCAACGACGCCGGACGCGCGTGTGTCGAGCGCGTGCGCGCGCGCTTTCCCGGCGTCGACGTCCAGTTCATCGTGAAGACGACCGCGTCGTCCCTCGAGAGTTTCTTCGAGGTCAATCGGCGGCTCGGGCGGGGACGCGCGCTGATCTCGACCGTCGATGCCTGGTGCCGACCTGCGGACTTCACGCGGTTCGTGGACGCCGCGCGCCGGCGGCCCGCCGACGCGAGCGTGCTCGCCGTCACGCCGTTCGTCGCCGACGAGAAGCCGGTCTGGGTGAGCGTCGACGGCGTCGGGCGCATTACGGACCTGGGAGGACCGTCGGGAACGCAGGTGACCGCCGGCATGTACGTGCTCTCCGAGCGGGCACGCGCGGCGTCGCCGCCGCCGCTCGGACGGCTGCGCGAATTCCTGCGGTGGCTGCTCGAGCACGGAGAGACCATGTACGCCGAAATCATCGAGACCGTCGTGGACGTGGACCGCGCGTCCGACATCGCACTGGCCGAGGCGCTGGCGGTGGCCGCGCCGGGCCCACATCGGGGAGGGGACAGGTGAGCGATCCGCACTGCTGGGGCATCTTCCGCGAACGCGCGCATTCGCCGGGGCGTGAGTACGACGACAGCGAGATCCTCACCCTGACGGGCAAGGAGCTCGAGGCGCGCGGATTCCAGGTCACGCTGAAGAGTCCCGAGGAGGCCCTGAGCTCACCCGAGCCACGCCCGGTCGGGGTGTTCATGATGTGTGAGCGCATCGCCATCCTCCAGCGCCTGCACGCGGTCGAGGCGCGCGGCGTGCCCCACGTCAACAGCCCGCGCGCCGTCCTCAACACGTATCGCGATCGGATGATCACGCAGTTCCAGGAGGCGAACGTCCCGTTCGTGCCCAGCCACTTCGTGTCGACGGTGGACGGCCACGGCGTGGGCGCGTTGCCGGTGTGGGTGAAGCGCCCGGACGTGCACAACACGCAAGACGGCGACGTCGTCTTCGGTGACACCGCCGAGCGCGTGGGCCAGGCCCTCGCCGACCTCGCCGCGCGCGGGATCGACCGCGCCGTCATCCAGCCGCACGTGGCGGGCGATCTCGTGAAGTTCTACGGGATCGGCGTCGGAATCGGCGCCGCCGGCGCGCCGCCGTGGTTCCGGTGGTTCTATCACAAGGACCAGCGACTGCACGAGTACGCGTTCGACGCGGCCACGCTCGCGCGCACCGTGCGACAGGCGGCCACCGCGCTGGGCCTCGAGATCTATGGAGGCGACGCCGTCATCACGCCGACCGGCGCGATCGTGCTCCTCGATCTCAACGCCTGGCCGAGCTTCGCGCTCTATCGCGAGGAGGCGGCGCCGCGCATCGCCGACTACCTCGCCCGGCGGTTCGCGGCGGTGTCGCGATGAGCGACCGTCGCCGCGAAGTCGGGCCGCGCTCGCGTCAGATCTTCGAGCGCGAGCAGCGTCACGTCGCGCCCGGGCTGCAATCCTTCGCGCTCTACTCGGGGCTGGCCATGGCCCGCGGCCAGGGCTGCACGCTCACCGACGTGGACGGCAACACGTACATCGATTTCATCGCTGGCATCGGCGTGGGCAGTGTCGGCCACTGCCATCCGCACTACGTCGAGAGCCTCAAGCGCCAGATCGAGCAGTTGACCTTTGGCAGCTTTACCACCGAGGCCCGCGCGAAGCTGCTCGAGCTGCTCGCGAGCCTCACGCCCGACGGCCTCACGCGCATCCAGTTCTTCTCGGGCGGCGCCGAGGCGGTGGAGGCGGCCCTGCGCCTGGCCAAGGCGGCGACGGGCAAGCACGAAGTCATCGGCTTCTGGGGCGGCTTCCACGGCAAGACCGGCGGCGTGCTGGGACTCCTCGGCAGCGACTTCAAGCACGGGCTGGGGCCGTTCCTGCCCGGCCAGTACTCGGCGCCGTACGCCGACTGCTATCGCTGCCCGCTGCGGCTGCGCTACCCCGAGTGCGGCATCGCCTGCGCCGACTACGTGCGCGACGTCATCAAGTATCAGACCGGTGGCGAGATCTCGGCGATCATCGTCGAGCCCATCCAGGGCACCGCGGGCAACGTCGTTCCGCCGCCGGGCTATCTCACGGCGCTCCAGGCGATCGCGCGCGAGCACGAGGCGCTCTTGATCGCCGACGAGATGCTCACCGGCTTCGGACGGACGGGGCTGATGTGGGGGTGCGACCACGACCGCGTGATCCCCGACATCATGACGGTGGGCAAGGGGATCGGGGGCGGCTTCCCGCTGAGCGGCGTGATCTCGACGCAGCCACTGACCGGCCACAAGCCCGAGCTATGGCGGCAACCCGTTGGCCGCCGCCGCCGGACTGGCCACGCTCGAGATCTTCCTGAAGGAAGACCTGGTCAGGAACTCGGAACGCGTCGGCAAGATCATGCTCTCCCGGCTGGAAGCGCTGAAGGAGAAGTATCGCTGTGTCGGCGAGGTGCGCGGCAAGGGCCTGATGCTCGGCATCGAGCTCGTGCGCGACCGCGCGACGAAGGAGCCGCTCGGCAAGGACGTCACCCGTGCGTTCTATCAGGAGTGTCTGCGCCGCGGCCTCCTGGCGATGACCTATTCGCCGTCGATCCGCATCAATCCGCCGTTGATCATCACCGAGGACACCGCGCTCGCGGGGCTCGCCATTCTCGACGAGGCGCTGGGGGCGGTGGTTCGCGACCACGGGCTCTCGTAGCGGATGCTGCGCGGCGCCATCATCGGCTTGGGCAACGTCGCGCTCGCAGGCCATCTGCCGGGCTGGCTGCGCTGTCGTGACGTCGAGATCGTGGCGGCGACCGACGTCGAGCCGGCCCGACGAACGGCCATCGAGGCGCTCGTCCCGACGGTGACGTGGTACGACACCGCCGAGTCACTGCTCGCTCGGGAGCGGCTCGACTTCGTGGACATCTGCACGCCGCCCGCCAGCCACGGCCCGCTGGTGACGGCCGCCCTCGGTTCGGGTCGGCACGTGCTCTGCGAGAAGCCGCTCGTCATCGCGCCCGAAGAGCTGGCGCCGCTGACGACGCTGGCCGGCGAGCGCAGGCGCGTGCTCCACACCGTTCACAACTGGCACCACGCGCCGATCGTCAAGCGCACGGCCGAACTGCTCTCGCAGGGCGCGATCGGCGAGGTGCGCCGCGTGAGCTGGCAGACGCTCAGGACCAAGCCGGCGGCGGTGCGAGATGAGCGTCGCGTCAACTGGCGGCTCGATCCCGCGCTCGCCGGCGGTGGCGTGCTGACCGATCACGGCTGGCACGTCTTCTACGTCGTCTGCCGCTGGGTGGGTGAATCACCGACGGCGGTCGGCGCGCGCCTCGAGACCCGGCGCCACACGGCGTGGGCCGTCGAGGACACCGCCACCGTGCATCTCGCGTTTCCGCACGCCAGCGCCGAGATTCTGCTGACGTGGGCCGCCGACAGTCGGGACAATCGCGCCGAGCTGATCGGGACCGATGGCCGCCTCGATCTCGAGGACGACACGCTCGTGCTGACCCGCAACGGGCGCCAGGAGCGCTGGCCGTGCCCGCCCGCGATGTCCGACGGCTCGGCGCATCCCGACTGGTTCGATCCAGTCGTCCACCAGTTCGTGGGCGAGGTCACGGGCGTGGCGCGGCCCGACGGCAATCTCGCCGAGGCGTCGCTGTGCACGATGCTCGAGAGCCTGGCTCGTGAATCCAGTCGTCAGGGTGGGCACGCCCTTCGCCTGGCCGCGACGACGACGCCGGCGTGGTGAACGGCGATGCCGGGCGCGTGGCGGCGGTCGTGCCCGTCACCACCGCAGCGCCCGCCGCAGTGGGAACGCTCGTGATCGTGCCGCCGACCACCGACTGCGTCATCGGTGGCCTGCCCCTCGTTCGTCGCATCGTGCTCGCGGCCACGGCGGCCGGCTACAGCCAGATCCTGGTTCGAAGCACGGAGTCGACGCTCCGTGACGGTCTCGGCGGCACGCGGGCCGCGGTGCTGACGGACGCGAGCGTTCCTCGCGCCGCGTCGGGCCGTCGTGTCGTGGTGATACCGGGCAACGTCGTGCCGCAAGCGAGCTGGCTGCGAACGCTGCGTGAGGCGCCGATGGCGCGCGAGAGCCTCGCCGTCGACCACGCGCTGGTCGCCGTGGTGGACACCGACGATTCCGGCGCCGTCCTGAACGCCGCGGCCAGGGCCGCGGACGCCAGCGCCCTCGTCGCCGAGCTGGAGCGAACGCTCGCCCACGCCCCCCCGCCGGCCGGGGTCGAGGGCCGCTTTCCGATCGTTGCCACGGGGGACGTCGCCAGGGCCGAGCGCTGGTTGCTCCGCTCGTTGATCAAGCAGCGCGAAGGGTTCATGTCGCGACACTTCGAGCGGCGCGTGTCACTGGCCTTGACGCGGCGCCTGGCCAACACGTCGATCACGCCGAACATGATGACGGTGATCAGCGGGGCGGTCGGACTGCTCGGGGCGACGTTCTTCCTGTCGCCGGCGCCGCGGTGGCAGCTCACCGGTGCTCTGCTCTTCCTGGCCCACTCGATCCTCGACGGCTGCGACGGCGAGCTCGCGCGGCTGAAGTTTCAGCACTCCCGCTGGGGCGCGGTGCTCGACTTCTGGTGCGACAACGTCGTGCACGTCGCCGTGTTCCTGTGCATCGCCGTGGGATGGAGCCGCGACAGCGGCGCGGTCTGGCCGCTGGGGCTCGGCGCTGTCGCCAGCGTCGCGACGGTCGGCTCGGCCGCGGTCTTCTTCGGGCGGATCATCGAGGATCGCGTCGAGGCCGGGGGAGCCGCCGCGCGCGTGATCGACGCACTCGGCGCCCGTGACTTCATCTACATCGTGATCCTGTTGGCGGCCTTCGGCAAAGCGAAGTGGTTCCTGGTGGCGGCCGCGATCGGCGCACCGATGTACCTGGCGCTCGCGATCGTGCTCATCGGACGACATGACCGCGTTCGTTGACGTCATCCTGCGCGGCCTGGGCCTCTCGGGCCAGGCCATCGCGGTCGGGGGCGTCGTGTTCGCGCTGCTCGTCCTCGGTCCGACGCCACCGGCCAGCGCGTGGCCGACGGCGTGGCGCCGGCTCTGGACGCTCGTCGCGATCGCCGCCATCGGCGTCGCCGTCGCGCAAGCGGCCTCGCTCGGCGTCCTGGTGGCCGCGCTCGGCGAGGACGCGAGCCCGTCGCATGGCGAGCTGGCGACGACGCTCGCGGCGACCCTCTATGCCCGGGCGAGCGTCGTCCGGATGCTGGCCGCCGTCGGCCTGGCCGCGGTGGCGCTCATCGCGCGACGGCGCGAGCGGCTCGGGCTCTGGTGGCTGGCGATCCTCGCCCCGGCCCTCGTCGTGGGCGTGAGCGGCGCATGGACGAGCCACTCGGCGGCGCGACTCCAGTATCGCGGCGTGCTGGTGGCGCTCGACGCCGTCCATCAAGTAGCGGCGGCGGCATGGATCGGCGGTCTCGTCCACCTCGTGGCCGCCGCGTTCCCGCGTCCCGGCGACCAGCGGCCGGTCACGTTCCTGCGCCGGTTCTCCTCGGTGGCCCTGGTCTCGGTGGCGGCCCTCGTCGTCGCCGGCGTCGGCCTGAGCCTCGTCTACGTCGACGGGATCTCGGCGGCGTTCGGGACCGCCTACGGGATCATGATCATGACCAAGGCGCTGATGCTCGCCGGCCTGCTCGTGCTCGGCTTCGCCAACTTCCGGTCCGTTCGCAGCCTGCCGGACGCAGTTTCGCCGCTGCGCTTGCGGCGCTTCGTCGAGGTCGAGCTCGGCCTGGGGCTCACCGTGTTCTTCGCGGCCGCGTCGCTGTCGTCGCTGCCGCCCGCCGTCGACGTCGTCACCGATCGCGCCACGTTCGGTGAAGTGGCCACGCGCTTCACGCCGCGCTGGCCGGCCCTCACGTCGCCGTCGATCGAAGAGCTGCCGGTGGACGATCCGACGGCGGCCCGCACCGACGCCGACCGCGCGTGGTCGGAGTACAACCATCACATCAACGGGCTCTTCGTGCTCCTGATGGGCGTGCTCGCCGTGCTGCACGCGACGGGACGGGCGGGCTGGGCCCGCCACTGGCCGCTCGTGTTCCTGGGCATGGCCGCCTTCATGCTGGTGCGGAACGATCCGGGAGCGTGGCCCATCGGGCCGCAGGGATTCTGGGCGAGCATGGCCGAGCCGACCGTGTTTCAGCATCGGCTGTTCATGCTGCTCGTCGTCCTCTTCGGCATCTTCGAGTGGATGGTGCGCACGGGGCGGCTGCGCTCCTCGTCGGCTGCGCTCGTCTTTCCGATGCTATGCGCGGTGGGCGGCGGGCTCTTGCTGACCCACTCGCACGCGAGCCTCAACCTCAAGTCGGAGTTCCTGCTCGAGGTCACCCACACGCCGCTCGGCGTCCTGGGGATCCTCATCGGGTGGGCGCGCTGGCTCGAGCTGCGGCTGCCCGGCGCTGACGCGCGCGTGGCCGGTCGCGTGTGGGCCTCCGCGCTGGCGGTCTTCGGCGTCTTGCTCCTGCTGTACCGCGAGAGCTGAGCGCTCGAGGCCGCCCATGAGGTGGATGAAGCTGCTCCTGCTCCTGGTGGGGCTGGGGCTGTTGGCCGCCCTCGTCCTGACGAATCAGCCCGCCGAGATCTTCGCGTCCATGGCCCGCCTGTCCTGGCGGCTCGGGATCCTGATCTGCTTCCCGGCGCCGCTGGTGATGATGTTCGATACGCTCGGCTGGCGCTTCGCGTTCCTTCGCGATTCCGTCCCCTTCCGCACGCTGGTGTGGGTGCGGTTGGCCGGCGAGGCGTTCAACCTGGTGACGCCGACCGCCGCGCTCGGCGGCGAGGCGATCAAGGCCTGGCTCCTGCGGGGAACGGTCTCGCTCGACGAGAGCATTCCCTCCATCGTCGTCGCCAAGACCACCATCATGATCGGACAGGGGCTCTTTCTCTTGCTCGGCATCGGCGTGGCCTGGCACTCGGTGCTCGCGGGCTCCCCGCTGTTGTGGGCCATGCTCGGCCTGTTCGTCGTCGAGGTACTCGGCCTCGGCGGCTTCGTCGTCGCCCAGACGCGCGGCATGTTCGAGCTGGGACGGCAGTTGCTGGAGCGGTTCGGCGTGAGCTCCTTCGGGCGGGGCCACACCACGCGCCGCGTCGACCACGGGCTCGCCTCGTTCTACCGTCACAAGCCGCGCCGGCTCATGCTCTCGATCATGTTCCATTTCGTGGCCTGGGTTCTCGGCACCCTCGAGGCGTATCTGATCCTCCGCTTTCTCGGGATCGAGGCCTCGCTGCCGGTGGCGCTCGTGATCGAGGCGTTCGGGACGGGTGTGCGCTTCGTGACGTTCGTGATCCCCGGCAGCCTCGGCGTGCTCGAGGGCAGTTACGTGGCGACGTTCGTGGCGCTCGGCCTGTCGCCGGCGGCCGGGGTCTCCTTCGGACTGACGCGGCGCGTACGCGAGCTGGTCTGGGTGGCGGTCGGGCTGGTCGTCTTTGCCGTGATGCGCCCGGCGCCGCGCGTGCCGGCGGAGATCACGAGGGCCTCGGGCGGCGACTGACCGTCCCGCCGCTCAGGGCTGAACGGTGCCGACAGATTCCGGCGGCGCGTCCGTTTTGTGTGTGCGACGAGAGCGCCGGGCCTCGCGCATCTGCTGGACCATTCGCAGGAGCACCGGCAGCACGACCAGCGCGGCGATCAGGCTCGTGACCATTCCGATCGTCAGCAAGAGACCGAGGCCGAAGACGCCCTGGTGATGGGCGATCATCAGGCTGCCGAATCCGACCACGGTCGTCAGGCCGTTGACGAGCACCGCCATGACGGTGCTGCGCGCGATGAGCGGTCCACCGTGAGCCTCGCCCTCCATGAAACGCAGCACGATGTTGGAGCCGAACTCGGCGGCGGCGCCGAGGAGCAGGGGCAGGCCGAAGATGTTGCCGAGCGTCAGCTTGAGATCGAAGAAGTACATCAGGCCGAGCGTCCACACCAGGCCGAGCAAGAGCGGAAGCAGGGCGAGCAGCGTCTCTCGCCACCGCCGGATCGTCAGGGCCGTGACGATGACCACGAGCACGATCGCGTAGATGGTGCCCTGGCGCGAGGCGCGCTCCATGAGGCGGATGGCCTCGTAGGTGATCACCGGCGTGCCGGTGACGGCCGCCTCGACGCTCCTGAGATCGCCCACGAACCGCTCCGCGCCTTCGCGGTCCCAGATGTTCACGGCCGGATGGATCTGGATCAGGAACTTGCCGTGCTGGCTCACGAACTTCCGCCGCATCTCCACGGGCAGGTCCTCGAGGCCGACCTGCTTGGGCGCCAGGTTGGCCTGGAAGCGCTGGAAGCTGCGGAGGAAGTCGCGATAGAGCTGCTGCTGCAGGAGGCCGAGGCCCGCCTCGTTGGCCTCACGGTCGCCCGTGCGCAGGCGCAGGACGAGGCCGTCGATGGTCGCGCGCAGATGATGGAGCCGCGTCTTGGCGTCGCCGGCTGGCGCTTCGTTGGCGGCGATCTCGATCCGTCGCTTGAGCAGGTCGAAGGCGGCCGCCACCCGGTCCACGTCGAGGGAGAGCGGCCGGTTCACGCGCACGGGCGCGACGATGGCCGCGAAGTCGCCGATGATCTTCCGCTTCTCCTCCTGATCGGAGGGAATCATCAGCAGCGCGGAGTCGACCTCGGAGACCGAGGCCAGGTGCGCGAAGGCGTGATGCTTCTGGGTGAGCTCGTCGAGTGAGCTGGCACTCGACAGCGCGGCGAATCCCGAGCGTCCGGCGGTGGCCAGGATGCGCTTCTCCCACTCGACCGACTCGGTGCCGTGCGCTTGCAGATTGAGAATGTTGTAGTCGAACTGGAGCCAGCGCAGGCCGTAGCAGGCGATGACCGTGATGACGGCCGCCGCGACCAGGATGGTCTTGGGATGGGCGGCGATCTGGTCGACCAGCGGGACCCGGATGCGCTCGAGCTCGATCGCCCGCGGCACCTTCCGGCGCTGCTGGCGTTCGCGGCGGACCCGACGGCGATCGGCCAGCACCAGGGCGGCCGGGAAGACCGTGACCATGCTGAGCCAGGCGAGCAGGATCGCGGTCCCCGCGATGAAGCCGAGCTCCTGGAGGCCGCGGAAGTCGGTGGCCATCAGAACGTAGAACGTGCCGGCCGCGGTCACCGCGCCCAGCAGAATGCCGGGTCCGCTCCGCCCCGCCGTCACCTCCAGCGCCTCGCGCAGGCTGCGGCCGAGGAAGAGCTCCTCCTCGTACCGGAAGAGGAAGTAGATGCCGTAGTCGATCCCGATCCCGATGACGATCGAGATGAACATCACCGAGAAGAGCGAGAGGTGACCGACGAACAGCGTCGCGGCGCCGACGGACCAGCAGAGGCTGAGCGCGAGCACGATGAGCATGACGATCGGCTTGCCCGCCCGTGCGAAGGCGACGATCAGGAGGCCGAGGGTGAGCGCGAAGGCCAGGAGCGTGGCCTTCTCGCTGTCCTCGAAGGCCGCCGTCATCTCGTCGGTGGCGAGCGCGGGTTTTCCGGTGACCCCCACGCTGACGCTCGGGAACTCCTTGTTGAGCGCGGCGATGACGTCACGGATGGACTCGATCGCGCGTCGGTCGCCGGTGAAGCTGCCACGCTCCGTCTCCGGCTCGGCCAGGATGAAGAGCAGCCGCTGGTCGTCGGACAGGAAGTAGCCGGCGCTCGACTCGTCGCCCTCCACCGTGAACAGCGCGCCCCAGGGCGACCGGTAGGGTAGCGGATGCTCGAGCCGTCCCGAGACCTGGGCGACCAGGTCCTCGATGAACCGGAGGTCGCCGGCCGTCTTCGACTTGTCCTCGATGCCGAGGTCGAGGAACCCGGAGGCGAACGCGTTGGCGATCTGGGTGGCGAGCCCCTCCACGAGCTGCTCGAGCGTGGGCCGGGCCGCGAAGGCTTCCATGAACTCCTGGTAGTCGAAGACCTTGTCGCGGATGGTGGTGAGCTTCTCCTTGGAGAGGTAGAGGAGGGCGCGGCCCTCGAACTGCTTGGGGTCGATCCGGTAGGACAGGCTCTTGAGCGGCGCGTTCCGCCGCTTGAGCTCGCGCACGAGCCGGGTGGCGTAGACCTTGGCCTCGGGGAGCGAGCGCGCCTCGACCACGACGACGATGTCGTCGAGCTGGCCAAACTCCTTGTCGAGCTCACCGTAGCGCTCGATGTAGGGCTTGCCCTGCGGGAGGAGGGCGCGGGTCGACGTCGCGAAGGTGAGGGTGGTGAGCGCGTACCACACGGGCAGCCCGGCGACCACGACCGCGACCCCGAGCGTGAGCAGAGGGACGGCGCACGCGCTCCGCACGAGCAGGCGGAGCGCGCGGCTGATCTGTGCGGCGACCGTCAACTACTCTTCGCCGCCGATGAACCGCTCGAGTCGCTGGCGCGC
>WNGR01012165.1_pt1 | contig 12524 bp, 9 predicted proteins | sample 5407581 | NCBI WGS metagenome assembly WNGR01 (sample SAMN13153383, study PRJNA577476) | soil metagenome | isolation source: 80 cm soil or saprolite under Garry oak tree replicate 2 | place: USA:California | collected 2016-06-15
ACCAAATGGAGAGTACTCAATGAGCAGAAGGCCCGATCAGGAAGAGCCAGATGCTTATGTATCATTTAGCAGAGCTTTGGAATTGTTTAAGCCTCTGGACAAGAACGCATTTAACTACCGTGTTCGTAAAAAAGAAATTGCCACACGAGAGGATGAAAGTGGAAAGACGCTGTATGGAGTGCGAAGCACTCTAGCAGTGAGAAATGCCTTGCTAAAAAAGGCGTCACGCAGGGAGAGATTGCCAGAAGTAGTCATGGATTGGTTACAGCCAACAGATATACCAGCGTCATTAGCTTTAGATCAGATTGTCTACCATGTGATGTTACTAGCCGAAGCTGAAGTCTACATGGCATGGAGAAGAAAGAATCCTTACATTTCAATGGCAGCATTTGATGCAAAAGATCGCAGAATATGTTATGCCTACATAGGTCTCATTCCCCTTCCTGAATCGGTTATTCTGGATATTCTCACTGGCAAGAAAGACGAAAAGGAAATTACACCGGATGAGATACTTAGCTACGATCAACCAGGAGAATACACGATTCTAGCCAATAGTGCTGTTGTTCATCCCGACTATCCAGAACTTATTAGCAAGGTTATCACAGCCATTGCAGAGTATTGGTTACAGCAATATCCTGAGAGGCGGATCAAGCGTATCTATGCACAGGCTATCTCTGAAGATGGACGTACCATGGCACAAAAACTCTATCTAGGACCGCTCTATATACTTCGAGATCAAGAGATTGTGAGGGTTGAAGATGCATATGTGCTCGATCTGAAAGACATCGCGGCGTCGAGAATCATCCGACAGTTCCAAGAAAGGTTAAGAGCTAAAGCAGAAGATCTAGCCACATAAGAAATAACGGACTTCTTGAGGTGACAAAGAAGTCTATTTCTGTCCTGCTTTGCCTAAATTGGTTTAATATAATTGAAAATGGGTTGATAATCATGGAAATCAAGAAAGACAACCACGGACATATTTCCAGGGTCAAAGCATCCCTGCTGATTGCGCTTGTGGGTCTTGTGGTTGGAAGTGTGGTCTTTCTCGCTACTCCTGCGCACCAATGGGTAACTGGACTTTTTCATGCCGGTGCTGGTGTGTCTCCCGCCAATTCTAACGCCGCGATGTTTGGGTACGATTTGCAGCACACGCACTTCGATGCTGGTGAACACCTGCTCAATACCGGGAATGTCAATCGGCTGGTGCTAGACTGGACTCTATCGACCTCAGCGTTCATCATTTCTACTCCGGCTGTGACAGGGGGCGTCGTGTATGTTGGCTCGAATGACCAGTCCTTCTACGCGCTGGACGCCAGAACAGGAAAAACGCTGTGGTTCCATGTCGCAAAGGCGGATATCGGCTCCTCGCCCGCCGTAGCCAATGGCATCGTGTATGTTGGCTCAAGCGATCATAAGCTCTACGCGTTCAATGCCAGGACCGGCAAAGTTGTGTGGACCTATATGACCGGAAATGCGATCTGGTCTTCTCCCGCGGTAGCCAATGGGATGGTCTATATTGGTTCTAATGACACCACGCTCTATGCCCTGGACGCCGCGACGGGAAAGGGCCTATGGGGTCATACCACTGATAACTTTGTCTCATCCTCGCCCGCCTTAGTGAATGGAGTGGTCTACGTGGGGTCGGAGGATGGCAACCTCTATGCCCTGGACGCGAAGGAGGGTACCATGTTGTGGACTGCCCGGGCGGGACTTGCCATTCGCGTCTCCTCGCCCGCCGTCGTAAATGGAGTGGTCTACATTGGCTCAGAAGATAAAAATCTCTATGCCTTTGATGCTCGCACAGGGAAACTGCTGTGGAAGGGTGTCACAAAAGGGTACATTCACTCTTCGCCCGCCGTGGCCAATAGCGTCGTTTATATCGGCTCAACAGATGGCTATCTGCATGCCTTTGACGCTCGCACAGGGGCAGCACTGTGGATGACGCGCACCGGTGCAACTATTCATTCTTCGCCAACGGTAGCGAATGGGGTGGTCTACGTCGGCTCGCAAGACGGTAAGCTCTATGCATTCGATGCGCAGACAGGCCAGGTTCTCTGGACGTATACGACGGGCAGCGCCATCGATTCCTCCCCAACGGTGGTCAATGGAATGGTGTATGTTGGTTCGTGGGATGGGAAGTTGTACGCATTCCATTTGCCGCCTCAAACGGTGTAGTCCACCTTGATATTGGAAGGATTGCCAAAATTTCCGCTTTATCCTGGGTGCTCTGTATGGAATATGACATAGCATCCCATTTGCTGAAATGGCATAAGCTCTCTACAGAAGCGTACTGTGTTATACTTGTACTCAAGTAGCCGGTGCATTGGGATGCTCAGAATATATGGAAAGGGCATCCTGAGTATGGCCAGAGTGGAGGAACATATGCAGGTCTATGACAGTTTGTTAGATGGGCAACCCTGGTTTGAGGAGTTTGTGGCTAAAAAGGCAGAGGAAAGAGCAGCTAAGAAAGTAGTTGAGACCGAAATTCAAGTATTGGATCAGATGATCCTGGAAGCTGTAGGAGAGCAGTTTCCTCCCTTAGCAGAGTTTGTTCGCGAGAAAATTACCTCGATCAGGCAACCTGATGTTCTACGCTTATTAGTGAAACAAATCTATAAAGCGCCTGATGAAGCAACGGCTCGCTGGCTATTGAATACTTTGCCTTCACAGTCTGATACAAAGTAATTACTCCATGCCCGAACAAGATCAACGCGCCGAGAAGGATGCACCCTTACGCCGCGATATCCGCACATTAGGGGATGCGCTGGGACGCGCCATTCAACAGCATAGTAATCCCTCAGTTTATGAGACGGAGGAGCGGCTGCGGCTGAGCTGTAAACGGCTGCGTGAGTGCACCGAATTGCTGCAAGACGTAACAGGCGAAGAAGCGATGCGTCTACAAGAGGAGATCGCGGCTTTAGATCAAGAGATCACGCAAATTGTAGAAGCATGCGAACTTGATACAGCTATCGATGTAATTCGCGCCTTCACCGTCTATTTTCACCTCGTCAATACGGCTGAACAGCATCACCGCACACGCCGCCGCAAGGTATACGAAATTGCCGCTATACATGCGGCTCAGCACGGGTCGCTGGCAGCACTCATCGAATTTTTTCAGCAGAATCGCCTGGATGCTGCCACTATCCAGCAACTCCTGAATCAGCTTTCCATTGAACTTGTCTTTACGGCCCATCCTACCGAGGCCACGCGCCGCAGTCTGATTATCAAATCGAGCCGACTGGCTGAACTGCTGGAAGCATACGATCATGCCGGTGAAATGACACTGCGCCAACGCCAGCACTTACAGCACGAAATCGAACGTATCGTCACGCTGTTGTGGCGTACTGACTCGGTCTTACACGTGCGCCTGCAGCCGCTTGACGAAATCAAAATGGGCCTCTATTACCTTGAAGAAATCCTGTATAATGCCATACCTGAACTGTATAATGAATTTGAAGAACTCCTGTCGGCGCACTATCCCCAGGCGCATTTGACCGTTCCCCCATTTTTGCATACCGGCTCGTGGATTGGCGGAGACCAGGACGGCAACCCGCATGTAGGGCCGGAGACACTCTTACAGGCGCTGTGGTTGCAGCGAGCACGCGTGATCGAGCATTATCGCGCCTCCATTGAAAAACTGGCGCAAGAGTATTCACAGTCGCTCAACTACTGCGTCATCACATCGACCCTTGAGGAATCGATAGTCCGGGATGCAGCGCTTATGCCCGACTATGACCGCGAACTCGGTCCGCAGACGGCGCATGAACCCTATCGTCGCAAGCTTTCATTTATGTGGAAACGCCTGGGAGCCATGCTGACCACTCATGCTGGGCTTGAGGACAATAGTGGTAGTCAGAATACGGCCATATCCTTAAAGACTTCCTATAGCCAATCAGTTGAGTTGCTGGCTGATCTAGAAATGCTGCGTGAGAGCTTGCGGGCGGATGGAGAAGATGAAGTGACCCAGGGACGGCTGGCAAGGCTGATTCGCCAGGTGCAGGTGTTTGGGTTTCATTTTGCCGCGCTGGATGTGCGCCAGCATAGCGAACGCCATGCCAGTGCATTTGCTGAATTGCTGCGGGTAACGGGATTACTTGAGGGAGATTATCGCTCACTCGACGAAACTGAGCGAGTGCGAGTGCTTGAGAATCTCTTGCGCGATCCACGTGTAATGCCGCGACACGAGCTTCAGTTGAGCGAGGAAACGATGCATATCCTGGCGACCTTTGATGCCATTCACCAGGCAAGGGAGGAATTTGGAAATCAAGCCGTCACCTGCTACATTATCAGCATGTCGCGCAGCTTGAGCGACCTGCTGGAAGTGCAGTTCTTTTGCAAGGAAGCAGGTATTGTTGGCCTGCCGATTGTGCCGCTGTTTGAGACGATTGAAGATTTGCGCTCGTGTACCGATATTTTGGAGAGCGCCTTCATCGATCCTCTCTATCGAGCGCACTTACGCAACTGTCAAAACCAGCAGCAAGTGATGCTTGGCTATTCTGATAGCAGCAAAGATGGCGGTATCCTGACATCGAGTTGGGAGCTATACCAGGCGCAGCGCAGGTTGGCCGAGCTTGGTTCACGATTCGGCATTGATATCACCATTTTTCACGGTCGCGGCGGAGCGATTGGGCGCGGCGGCGGACCTATCTACGAAGCAATTCTCGGTCAGCCGCCGGGGACGGTCAACGGCCGTATTCGTATCACCGAGCAGGGTGAGATGCTTTCGTTCAAATATGGACTACCGGCGATTGCGCTGCGTAACCTGGAACTGGTTGTGGCTGGCGTCGTCCAATCGAGTATCCCACAAGAGGCGTTGCAGGCATCCTCAATGCCTCTACAGGTTCCCAATGCCTGGGCCGAGGCGATGGAGCAGTTATCGACCCATGCCTATGCTCACTATCGGTGCCTCATTTACGAGACACCGGATTTCCTGCGCTTTTTTGAACAGGCAACGCCCATTCTGGAGCTTGGCTGGCTCAATCTTGGTTCGCGCCCGGCCCGCCGTGCGAAGGGACGCAGTATCGAGGAATTGCGCGCTATTCCCTGGGTCTTCTCCTGGATGCAAAGCCGCTATGTTCTGCCAAGCTGGTATGGGGTAGGCTCTGCCCTCGAAGCATATGTTGCGGGGCAGCCCGAATGTCTTGAAACGTTACGACGAATGTACCGGGAATGGCCTTTCATGCGCGCCTTCCTGGATAATATGCAGATGACGCTCTCGAAGGCCGATATGCATATCGCCCAGCATTATGCGCTGCTGGTCGACGATGAAGAGCTACGCCAACGCCTATCATCGGATATTCTGGAAGAGTACGAACGCACCAGGCGTATGTTGCTTGCGATCGTGGGAGGGAAGGAGTTGCTCGACACCTCGCCAACGCTGCAGCGCTCCATCCGCCTACGCAATCCCTATGTCGATCCGCTGAGCTATTTTCAGGTAACGCTATTGCGCCGACTGCGTGCGCTGGGCGGCCCACTGGTCCTCGATGAAACCACGCGGGAAAGCGCCAGCGAAGAGGAACGCACACGCGCTCAACTGACCTATGCCGTGTTGTTGACAATTAACGGCATCGCTGCGGGATTGAGAAATACCGGGTAATTTCTACCTGACGTGGAGAAAAGGGAGCAACAAACATGGCTTTCTTGTCCGAATGCTCCCGATTTGGTATCATCAGTGATACAACTTATTGATGCTCCTGAGTGATTCTGGGGTATAACCAGGTTTTCATATGAAAAGTAATTAAGGTATAACATGAGTGTATTCGATACGATTAAACAGCGGCGCAGTATTGGCAAAATGACCGGGGAGCGACCGACGCGCGGGCAGATTGAGCGCTTGTTGGAGGCGGCTACGCACGCGCCGAATCATTATAAAGTGCAGCCCTGGAAATTTATCGTGCTGGCGGGGAAGGCGCGTGAAGAACTTGGCGCGGTCATGGCCGCATCGCTGGCAGAGAGGCTAGAAGACACGACCAGCGAAAAGGCGCTGGCGCTGATCGCTAAGGAGCGCGGGAAGCTGATGCGCTCTCCTGTAGTGATTGTGGTAATCGCTGAGCAGCCCAATCTACCGAATGTACTGGAGATTGAGAATATCGAGGCGACGGCTGCGGCGGTGCAGAATATGCTGCTGGCTGCCGAGGAGATGGGGCTGGCCTGCATGTGGCGCACGGGAGAGGCGGCCTATGATCCGCGCGTCAAGCAGTGGCTTGGGCTTGCGCCAGGGGAGCATATCGTGTCATTTCTCTACGTGGGCTTCCCGGCGACCCCACGGCTGGAACGCAGGCCGATACCGTTTGGGGAAAAGACGATCTGGCTAGGGTGGTAATGCTTAAGTTATGTTCTAGTGGTCAGTCCAGATAGGTTTGTAAGGAGATTCACGTTTTGAACGACATCAATCCTCTTGTGCATCAGCACGCCGACATCCGAGAGGCGGTGCGCGACGTGTGCAGAGCCTTTGACAGCGCGTACTGGCAGGAGGTCGAGGCGTCGTCGGGCTATCCTGAAGCGTTTGTGCACGCGCTGACACAGGCGGGATGGCTTGCGGCGCTGATCCCTGAAGAATTTGGCGGAGGCGGGGCCAGTCTAACCGAAGCCTCGGTCATCCTCGAAGAGATCAATCGCTCAGGCGCGAACTCGGGCGCCTGCCACGCGCAGATGTACACCATGGGGACGCTCTTGCGACATGGCTCACCTGAACAGAAACGCGCCTATCTGCCACTGATTGCCTCTGGTGAATTGCGCCTCCAGTCATTCGCGGTCACCGAGCCGACCACCGGCACCGACACGACCAGAACCAAAACCTTTGCCGAGAAGCGCGGCGATCGCTATATCGTGAACGGCCAGAAGGTATGGATCTCACGTGTGCAACATTCGGATTTGATGCTGCTCCTGGCCCGTACCACGCCTTTGTCACGCATCACGAAGAAAACCGAGGGATTATCGGTCTTCCTGGTGGATGTCCGTAAGAGCCTGGAGGGGGGACTGACGGTCCGGCCCATCCGCAACATGGTCAATCACGAGACCAATGAAGTCTTTTTTGACAACGTCGAGGTCCCCGCCGAGAACCTGGTTGGTGAAGAAGGCAAGGGCTTCTCCTACATTCTGGATGGCATGAACGCCGAGCGCATTCTGATCGCGGCGGAGTGCGTCGGCGATGGCTACTGGTTTATCGACAGGGCCCGAACGTACGCGAGCGAGCGTATCGTCTTTGATCGCCCGATTGGACAGAACCAGGGCATCCAGTTTCCGATTGCGCAAGCGTACGCCAACGTGAGGGCGGCCGACTTGATGCGCTACGAAGCGGCGCGCCTCTTTGACGCGGGACAACCCTGCGGGGCGGAGGCGAACATGGCGAAATTGCTGGCGGCTGACGCATCATGGCAGGCGGCCAACGCGTGCTTGCAAACGCATGGAGGGTATGGCTTCGCGGCGGAGTACGACGTGGAGCGCAAGTTCCGTGAGACACGCCTGTACCAGGTTGCGCCCATCTCCACCAATCTCATCCTGTCGTACCTGGGCGAGCACGTGCTGGGCATGCCACGCTCGTTTTAAGCAAATGGATCAGCGCCACTGACTGGCACCACCTGGCACCCAGCTACAAGCCTGGTCGCTTGATCGCACACGAAATTTCGTTCTAATTTAATACTTAATCAGCGCGAAGACATCGTGGCCTTTGAGTTGTTCGCGGCCTTTCAGGAAGGTCAATTCCACTAAGAAGGCGATGCCCGCGATGTGACCTCCCAATTTTTCCACGAGTTCCATAGCCGCCGAAACGGTGCCGCCCGTTGCCAGCAGGTCATCGACGACCAGGACGCGCTGTCCGGGGCGGATGCCGTCGGTATGCATTTCGACGACGTTCGTACCATATTCCAGCGCGTACTCGACACTGACGGTCTGTGATGGAAGTTTGCCGAATTTCCTGACCGGCACGAAGCCGCAGTTCAGCAGGTAGGCGAGCGCGGCTCCGAAAATAAAGCCGCGAGACTCTACCCCTACGACCACTTGAATACCCGAACCGGCGTAGTGGGCGGCGAGGCGATCAAGCGCGGCATGGAATGCAGTGGCATCCTGTAAAAGGGGGGTAATGTCTTTGAAGAGAATGCCTCTCTGTGGAAAGTCAGGGATGTCGCGAATCCAGTCTTCCAGGTGAATAGACTCAGGTGTTGTTGACATGGAAAACTCTCTCCTCTACTTGCAAATGGGCAATGATAAGGGGTAGCCCGGTTGCTACTCCACTTGGAACACGTGGCATCAGGCCAGACCATGCCGAACCAGTAGTGTTGCTGCCTTAACGCTGTATGCAGTATACCCCAGCGTACCTCTATGCGCAAGTGAGAACATGATATCAATCATGCAACTGCCCAATCTTTAGACAGCGCCTCGGCCTATTCTAAGATGGTGAGCTGTTTTCTCTTGCTTATCTGGCGGATAACCATATTTGCGCAGGAGAGCTGACAGCCACCGGCCATCAGCTCTTTTTTCAGTCACTTTGCGCCGGGAGTATTAGCCGCCACTATAGCCAATAATATCGGTGCCGCCCTGACTGCCGGAGGCGTTGAAGTACATGGGACGCTCGACGACGAAGAAAGCGCCCGCCGTCATCGCCTGCGTGATTATTGAAACCTCCCAGCAAGCCGCCGGGCCCCCCGGCCTGCACAGGTTCCGCATGACGATTCCCACCAGGTCGATGGTTCCGCGCGTGTGCGCCTTGACGAGCGTCGAGAATACGTAGGTGTTCCCATTGCCATTGACCAGCATCGTCAAGATCGTCTCGTCTGTGCTAGTGGGGTTCTGTAAGGTCAGCCACTCATCGTAGTGGGTGTTCGTATATCCCTCCGCGAAGCTGTAGCTGCTCTTGCTGGCTGGTCCGGGCTGTCCGGTTGCATCCGTCCCACCCGTCGTACTTAGTGAGCGCCCATTGGCGTTGTGCCGCCGAGACGTTCTGGCCTGGCGCATTGGCGTTGACATTCCAGACGTACTGGCTGAGCGTGGGTACGTGCACCGTGAACGAGTTGCTGGCCGCACCTGAAGAGTAATAGAGGGTGATGGTGACGCTGGCGGTGGCATGGGCGGTCGTATCCAGGTTGGCGATCACGAAATTCTCCTGGAACTGCCCCCCAGTGTAGCCCTCGGCAAACAACCAGTCATTACCCAGCGCAAGCACCCCGGCCACTACGGCTGCTCCAGAAACCGTACCCGCGTTGTTCGCCCGGTAGTTGGCGAAGTACTCGGGGCGCTCGACGGCAACCGGTTGATCGGAGGAGACCAGGGCGGCCACATGCTTGCCGAAGTTGTGCGGCACGATGGTGCCGCGCGTTCCCGCCGGAACCGCCAGGGTATCAGTACCCTGGATCGCGCCCCCTACGTAGTACGTCACTGTGATGTGGGCCGTACTGCCTCCAGGCGGGTTCAGGATGGTCAGGAAGTCTTGAAAGCCCGTCATGCTGGCCACATCGGCGAAGTAGAAGTTTTTGGCCAGGTGCGTCGCTCCCAGCGCATCGTGCCCGCTGTTAACGCCGAAGACGTTGGTAAAGTACATCGGGCGTTCTGCCACCACGCCGGTACAGTTTGGAGTCGTGACGGTATCGACGTTGACGATGGCCGAGACATCAATGCCGGAGCCCCTGGACGAGGTGCCCAGGTCTTGATCAACGTTTTCGGTGTGCCTGGTGCTGGCTGGAATGCTGAACGCCAGCGTTCTGGTCCTCGGTGCACGCCCGTCAGCGGTATAACGATAGTCGATATTGACCTGGCACGCGGTCGCCAGGGGATTGCCGATGGTCAGGAACTCGGTGAAGCCTGCTCCCGCTTGCCCTTCTGCAAAGTACCACTGCGGACTCACAGGGACGGTTGGGGGCGGGGGCGGAGTGCCGGTTGCAGTTGGACTGGGGCTGGGGCTGGGGCTGGGGGAGGCGCCGCCGACCGAAGGCGTTGGCGAAGGTGTAGCGGCTGCTGGCAGCTCGCCCAGTAGTTTCCCAAACAGCATGGATACCCAGACGTTGTTATGGCTATCCACAGCCAGTCCCTCTCCTGGACCCGAGCCGGAAGAAAGGGCATAGAGATTGATTGCACCGGTTGTCGGATTGAGTGAGCCAAGCAAGGCATGCTGGACCTCGTCAAACCAGACCTGGCCTGTGCTATCGATACTAATGCCGCTGATATATGTGACGGGACACGGTGTTGGCGTGGCCCCTGGTGTGGGGCAAATACTCCCGGCTAGCTGGTAGTTAATCGCCGTGTTAGTACCAGGCGTATATTTCCCCACCATATCCGAGCCTTGTTCGCTGTACCAGAGATTCCCGAGGCTATCCATGGTAATCATATGCGGAGAAGGCGGATTTGCCAGGCCGGCAGCCGTAGAATGTTCTATGATGCTGATGGCCCCATTCAATGTGACAGCGAAGGTGCCGATGGCAGGCGCATTGTCGACAGTATACCAGACGACATTGTTCGTGGCATCATAGGTCATACCAAAAGGCTGACCGTTAGCTGACGGTATGGTGGTTTCTACCACAGTATGGGTGCTTGTATTGAAAAAGCCGATTTTGCTGCTTTCACGCTCAGCGAACCAGAGATTGCCATTTTTGTCCAGGACGAGGCCAAATGGAGCGGCAGCAGCGGTAATACCGGTCGTGTACTGTGTCCAGGTATTGCTGCCGATCGTCAGTTCACCAATGGCATTGTTAGTGGGATCGGTGAACCAGACATGGCCGTTCCCATCCAACTGCAAAAAGGTGGGATTGAACACGCCAGTAGAGGGCTGATAGGTGTTCAGCAGATGTGGTTGGCCAGCTTGCAGACTGAATTCCTCGATCGCGCCGCTGGGTGGATTGATACAGGTCGGCGCCGGGTTACAATTCGGTTCTGCAACCCACGCGTTGCCACTGCTATCAAAAACGATTGCCCAGGGATTGGCAATCGTTGATATGGTATTGACGCCAACAGAGGCACGCGCCTGGTAATGGGTACTCAGGAGCATCCAGGCGAGGGTGATGCTTCCTGCCAGCACTAGCAACGCCATGCCCAGGCGCAGGATTATACCTGTTTGCACTCCTGGTGACCGTGGAGTCTCCCAGGGGCTATTCGATTGCATCATTCTACATTCAACTCCTTACTGGTAGGTTCTTGCATATGACTCAGGGTAAGAAGGGATATTATATAGAATGATGCTCTATGTGCCGGGTGAAGATAAGGGCCAGATGGTATAAAGTGTGAAGGGCCAAATGGCCTCATTTCTCTTTAGTGCCATCTCTTAACAAAGTAGTACAGATCAACACAGGTCATCGTGCCCCTGGTGTACCCTGGACGGGCGGCTGCAGTTGTGAAGTACAAGCCGGGCAGCGCGTTGCCATCAACGGAATGCTGGTCAGGCAGTACGGGCAGTCGCGCGTAGCAGGGGGTACCTGCACTTCTTTTGGCTTGAAGCGGGCCATCATGTTGGTCACTGGCAGCACAACAAAAAAGTATATGACGGCAGCTACAATCAGGAAGCTAAGGACCGCATTAAGGAAAGCTCCTATCGCGAGCTTCCCATTATTGTAAATAGGGATTGTCCATTGTGACAGGGTTTGATTGCCCGAAACAGGAATGAGAGGCGTGACGATGCCGCTCACGAAGGCCATAACCACAGAAGTGAAGGCCGCGCCAATCACAATGCCGACTGCCAGGTCAACCACGTTACCGCGAAGAATAAAGGTCCTGAATCCGCCCAGGGTGCCTGTAGCAGATCTTTCCAGTTGTCGAAATCTTTCTGAAGCCATAGAGATAGATCCTCCATTTCAAAATGTTTATAAATAAGCATGAGTCTGAGAAAATGACTCATGTTTTTGCGCAGGAAGTGAGAAGTTATAGGTTCAGTTTCACAATGGTGACGCCATCACCTCCTTCCTGCGGAGCGGCAGATGTATACGATTTAACTAACGGATGGTGCGCCAGTTGTTCGCGGACGGCTGTACGTAATGCGCCTGTACCCTTACCATGCACGATACGCACGGATGATATGCCGGACATGACGGCATCGTTCAGGTAGCTGTCCAGCTCTTCGAGCGCCTGTTCCACGCGCCATCCGCGTATATCAAGCTGCATGGCAACTTCGGGCTGATCCTCGTAGCGCGGCAGCACGACGGCTGGCTGGCTTTTTGCCTCGGATGCCGTCTGCGCTGCCTGGCGCTTACTGATGCGCTCAATGTTATCTACATTCACGCGGAAGCGCATAGAACCCATTTGTACTTCAGCTTCGCTGCGGTCAGGCGAAAGTCCGAGCAGTTCCGCATTCTGGCCGAAGCTGAGGACGCTCACCGTATCACCGATTTGCAATGGCCCGTCGAGTTTCTCCTGCTCCGGCTCGGTTTTTTTGCTTGGACGGCGCGGCGCCGGGATAGCGGCCGTTTTTTCCTCGAGGCCGCGCACCCTTTCACGTGCCTCGCCCAAACGCTCGCGCGTGAGGTTGACGCGGCTCGTGTCGACTTTGACCTTTGCCAGCGTTTTCTGCACCTCTTCGAGTTCGCGCTGGGCCTGCGTCCGCGCCT
>WNGR01006447.1_pt1 | contig 12523 bp, 6 predicted proteins | sample 5407581 | NCBI WGS metagenome assembly WNGR01 (sample SAMN13153383, study PRJNA577476) | soil metagenome | isolation source: 80 cm soil or saprolite under Garry oak tree replicate 2 | place: USA:California | collected 2016-06-15
CGCTCTACCGCGCGATCGCCGCGGCCGGCTCGACGAAGTCGTAGCCCAGCGCCTGCGCGACCGCGCGGTGCGTGACGAGGCCCTGGTGCACGTTGAGACCGTCCCGCAGGTGGCGGTCATCCTGGAGCGCCCTCTTCCAGCCCTTGTTCGCGAGCGCCTGCACGAAGGGGAGGGTGGCGTTGTTGAGCGCGAAGGTGGAGGTGCGCGGCACCCCGCCCGGCATGTTGGCGACGCAGTAGTGGATGACGCCGTCCACGACGTAGGTGGGCTCGTCGTGGGTGGTGGGGCGGGCCGTCTCGCAGCAGCCTCCCTGGTCGATCGCGACGTCCACGATGACCGAGCCCGGCTTCATGCGCTTCACGATGTCGCGCGTGACGAGCTTGGGCGCCGCGGCGCCCGGGATGAGCACGCCACCCACCACGAGGTCGGCGGAGAGGCAGTGCTTCTCCACGGCGTCGCGCGTGGAGAAGACGGTGTTGAGCGGGCGCCCGAACTGCTTCCAGAGGTTACGCAGGGCCTCCATGTTGCGGTCGAGGACCCAGACCTCGGCGCCCATGCCGAGCGCGATGGCGACCGCATGCGTGCCGACCACGCCGCCGCCCAGCACGACCACCTTCGCCGGATCGACGCCGGGGACGCCGCCGAGCAGCATGCCGAGGCCGCCATGCGCCTTCTCGAGGAAGTAGGCGCCGGCCTGGATGGACATGCGCCCCGCCACCTCGGACATGGGCGCGAGGAGCGGCAAGCCGCCCGACGGCGACGTCACGGTCTCGTAGGCGATGCACGTGGCGCCGGAGGCGACGAGGTCTTCCGCCTGCTCGCGATCGGGCGCGAGGTGGAGGTACGTGAACAGCACCTGACCCTTGCGCAGGAGCTTGCGCTCGGCCGCGAGCGGCTCCTTCACCTTGACGACGAGCTCGGCCTTCTCGAACACCTCGGCGGCCGTCTTCACCACGATGGCGCCGGCCGCCTCGTAGTCCGCGTCGGAGACGCCGATGCCCTGCGCGGCGTTCGTCTCGACGAGGACCTTGTGGCCCTGCGAGGTGAGCTCGCGGACGCTCGCCGGCACGAGGCCGACGCGGTACTCGCGGACTTTGATCTCCTTCGGGACTCCGACGATCATGGTGATGCCCTCTCTCGGCGGCGGGTTCGAGGAAACGGCGAACTGCTGCGCTGGGTTTGCAAAGACAGCGCCGCCATACAACTGGCGTAATTTCAGGGCTCTACACCGGGCTGTAACGATCTGTGTACGCATCGGCGGCGTCGCCGTATCTCATTGTTTACAGTGTAAGCGTTGCGATACAGTCCTGGGCATGCGCCTCGACGTACGCTTCGTGGATCGGGTGGGCATCGCGCAGGAGATCCTGGCGGTGCTCGCTCAACGCCGGCTCAACGTGGTCGCGGTCGAGGTCGATCCACCCCACACCTTCATCGACGCTCCGGCGCTCGCGGCGCGCGAGCTGGCGGACCTGCGCGCGGCGCTCCTGCAAGTGGAGGGGGTCGTGGAGACGAGCGAGGTCGATCTCCTCCCCGGCGCGCGGCGCCGGCTGCACCTCGACGCGCTCCTGGCGGCGATGCCGGATCCCGTGCTGGCCGTCGACGGCGGCGGCGTCGTCTCGGCGTGCAACAGCGCGGCAGCGGCGGTGATCGGCGTGCCCGAGGCGCAGCTCTCCGGGCGCTCCCTCGGGGAGCTCCTGGGCGACGGCGCCCTCGAGCGCGAGCTGGTGGCGAGCGGCTTCCGCGCGCCGGCGCGCGAGATCGCCGTGGGCGGCGAGCCCTTCCTGCTCGACACGACGCCCGTCGACGAGGCGGCCTCGCCGGCGGGGGGGCCTCCCGCCGGTGGCGTCGTGACGCTCCAGTCCCCGCGGCGCGTGGGGGAGCGGCTGCAGGCGCTGCAGGTGCACGCGTCGGCCGGCGGCTTCGACGCCATCCTGGGCGAGAGCCCGCCGATGCGGGCGCTCAAGGCGCGCGCCGCGCGCGTGGCCGCGGTGGACGCGGCGCTGCTCGTCCGCGGCGAGACTGGCACCGGGAAGGAGCTCGTCGCGCACGCCTGCCACCTGGCGAGCCCGCGGCACGACGCGCCCTTCCTGGCGCTCAACTGCGCGGCGCTGCCGGAGAGCCTCGCCGAGAGCGAGCTGTTCGGCTACGCGCCCGGCGCGTTCACGGGCGCGCACCGGGGCGGCAAGCCCGGCCTCCTCGAGATGGCCGAGCACGGCACCATCTTCCTCGACGAGATCGGCGAGATGTCGCCCTACCTGCAGGCGAAGCTGCTGCGCTTCCTCAACGACGGGCGCTTCCGCCGCGTGGGTGGTGACCGCGAGATCCACGTCGACGTGCGGGTGGTGAGCGCGACGCACCGCGACCTCGAGGGGATGGTGGCGGCGAACACCTTCCGTGAGGACCTCTTCTACCGTCTGAACGTGCTCGGGCTCGACGTACCGCCGCTCCGCGAGCGCGGTGACGACATCCTGCTCCTGGCGCGTCACTTCCTCGAGCGCGCTTGCGCCCAGGTGCAGCGACCCACCTGCAGGCTCACGCCCGGCGCGAGCGCCGCGCTCCTCGCGAGCCCCTGGCCGGGCAACGTGCGGCAGCTGCACAACGTCCTCTTCCGCGCGGTCACGCTCTGCGACGAGCCGGTGCTGGACCCCGCCGACCTCGGCCTCGCGAGCGCGCGCGCCGCGCCGGATGCCGAGGCGCCCGCGACGGAAGAGGTGGCGAGCTGGGACGACGCGGTGGAGCGCTTCGAGCGCGGTCTCCTCGCGCGCCTCTACGAGCGCTATCCGTCGTCCCGGAAGCTCGCCGCGCAGCTCGGGACGTCGCACACGATGATCGCGAACAAGCTGCGCAGGTACGGGATCCCGGCCGCGAGGCGACGCTGAGGCCGCACAACGCGGTCCAACCGCCGCCTCAGGCAGCTGGTTCCCGAAGTGCCGGGTGCGCCGGTTCGCCGGTGGCCCGAGCGCGCGCGCTTCGCATGCGGGCGTCCAGCGATAGCAACCCGGGTCCGGCGGCCACGAGGTACAACGACGTCAGGAGCTGGGCATATTCCGACCGACTCTCGTGCAGGACCGCCCAGAAGCCGACCTGGGGCGGTGCCGGAGGGAGCGCAAGGGGCGAAGTCCCCAGGTAAAGGCCGATCTTGGTCGAGAGCATGGCGACCACCATCTCGATCGCGAACAGGATCGCGGCCCCGCGGGTGAGCAGCCCGACCATGAGGAGAACCCCTCCGACGATCTCCCACGCCCCGATGAGCGACGCCGTGAGGTGTGGCACCGGGAAGCCGAGCTTGGTGAAGCGCCCAGCGCCCAGGGTCGGGTAGATGAACTTCATGATCCCCTCCCACACGAACACGCCCCCCGCCATGAGACGCAGCAGGAGCGTCGCGGTGGGCCCGTCGACGGGCGGGTTGAGCAGCCACTCCTCGAGACGCGCAATCGCTTTCATCGCTTCGGCCTCCCTTTCGTCCGGTAAGACGCGCCGGAGCGGCGGAAGGTTCCCCGATCGCTGCGCGAGCAGCCCTGTGCACGCAGGTGCCCGAGCTCCGTCGCGCGTGGCATCGCCACGGCCGACACCAACGCAGCTGCTATCCGTGAGCGGCCGATCGGAGAAGACCTCGCTGAGGGGAGCGTGACGCAGCTGGTCGTGCGCGCATACGTTCCGGTCGGTATGATCAGGGCCGTGGCAACCCGCTCTCCCCACGCCACCCGTGACCAGATCCTGAAGGCGGCTTTCCGCGCCGTCTACGAGCAGGGCCTGTCCGCCACCTCGCTCGACGCGGTCCTGGCGCGGGCCGGGCTGACGAAGGGCGCGCTCTATCACCACTTCGAGTGCAAGCAGGCGCTCGGCTGCGCACTGGTGGACGAGGTCCTCGCGCCCATGGTGCTCGCCCAGTGGGTGGAGCCGTTGCGCGGGACGGAGGACCCCATCACCGCGCTGCGGGAACTGCTCCGCGCCCAGGCCCAGGCGCCGTCAGCCGACGTGCTGCGCTTCGGCTGCCCGCTCAACAACCTCGCGCAGGAGGTCTCGTCGCAGGACGATGAGCTCCGCCGCCGCCTGGAGACGGTGATGGTGCGCTGGGTGGCCGCACTGCGCGATGCGCTGGCGCGCGGACAGGGAGCAGGGACGGTGCGAGCCGACGCCGACCCGGAGCGGGTGGCGCGCTTCGTGGTGGCGGCGATCGAGGGTGCGATCAGCCTCGCCAAGACGGCGCGCGATCCGGCCGTATTGCGCGGCAGCTACGAGGAGCTCGGGAGCTACCTCGAGGCGCTGCGGCCGGCGCGGAAGAGGCCGCGGCGCGGAGCGTAGTCAGGACCCAACAGGGACGGGTCAAGCTCCCAGCCTCCGCCTACATACCGACTAGTTGGTTTCTATAGCAGCTCTTCGGCGCCCACGGCGCCCACCTCAGGAGCAACGTCATGACGTCGAACACTTTCGAGTCCAAGGTCGCCCTCGTCACAGGTGCCAGCACCGGCATCGGCCGCGCCGTCGCGCTCCAGCTCGCGAACGCCGGCGCCAAGGTCGTCATCACCGGTCGCCACGAGGCCGCGCTGCGCGAGTCGGCCGCCCAGCACCCCGCAATCTCCTTCGTGGTGGCCGACGTGGCGCAGGCCGCCGACGCAGCCCGCACCGTCGAGGAGGTGAAGCTCCGGCACGGGCGGCTCGACGTGCTCGTGAACAACGCGGGAATCGCGCCCGTGGCGCCGCTCTCTGACGCCAGCCCCGACCACGTGCATGAGGTCTTCGACACGAACGTCCACGGCCTCATCGAGCTGACGCGCCAAGCCCTGCCACTCCTGCGGCAGTCGCGGGGCTCGATCGTGAACGTGGCCAGTGTGGTCGCGGACCAGCCCTTTCCCAACATGTCCGTGTACGCCGCCAGCAAGGCGGCGGTGCTGGCGCTGACGCGGGCGTGGGCGCAGGAGCTGGCGGTGGACGGCGTGCGGGTGAATGCGGTGAGCCCAGGGCCGATCGCGACGCCCATCTTCGGGAAGATGGGTCTCGGCAAGGAGCAGCTCGACGGGATGGCGGCCGGCATCCTGGGCTCGATCCCGCTGAAGCGCTTCGGAAAGCCCGAGGAAGTGGCGAACGTGGTCGGCTTCCTCGCCTCGGCCGAGTCGAGCTTCGTCACCGGCGCGCAGTACGCGGTCGGCGGCGGGATCGAGGCCTGACCGCGGCAGGTGCGCCGGGGACGCCGTCAGCGGCGCCCTACTGAACCACCGCCACCTCGACCCGGGCCGCTCCCGCGCGCCCCTGGTCGTCTACAGCGCGCACGACGAAGCGCCCCGGCCTGGCCCGCCACAGGAACGGCTCGCCGCAACTCGCCTTGCCTACGAATTCGGCGTCGATGAACCAGAAGAGTTCGCGCGCGTCGGCGTCCGTCACGGCCGTGAGTGGAATGGGTTCCTGCCCGGTGCTTCCAGCGCGAAGCGAGTAGATCACGCCCTCCTGCGGTGAGGTGACCTTCGGCTGCGCGCCACGCGTGGCACGATCGTCGAGCCTGCAGCCTGGCGCCGCGGATGGCGGCACGCGTCGGGGAATGCCCGCCTCCGCGAAGAGCCGCAGCAGATCCGAAGGCCAGAACTCGTACACCGCCCGCCTGACGCCCGGGGCCGGGCCGCAGGCGCGCCTTCCGGCGGGGTCGAGGTACACCTCGCGATGCACGTCGCACGTGTCGATCGGCGAGACGCCGGGCAGGAACCAGGTGGTCTCCGTGTGCCCGCAGTGCGGCCCAGGAAGCTTCCCGGAAACGGTACAGACGGCGACCCGGGTGAGACCCGGCGGCTGCACCCGCGGAGCGGGCTCGAGCCGACCCTCGGCGCGGAGCGCGTCGATGATCTGAAATAGCAGCGGGGCAGCCGCCTCGAGGCCGACGAAGGCAGGGTTCCCTTGCCCGTCGAAGCGACCGACCCAGACCGCGAGGACGTAGGGTCCCGTCACGGCGACTGCCCACGCGTCGCGGTAGCCGTGCGAGGTCCCGGTCTTCCAGGCGACGGGGACGGCCTCGCGGACGGCTCCCGGCGTCCCCGAGGGCCCCGGGCGCGGATTCTGCTCGAGCATGTCCAGCACCGTCCATGCGGCCTCTTCCGACAGGAGCTGCTCTCCGGGGGCCGGCGGCTTCGCCAGCCGCGTCCGGAGCGGCCGAAGTCTCCCACCATTCGCGAGCAGGGCGTAGAGCCGGACGAGCTCCTCCATCGTCACCTCGGCTCCTCCGAGGACGAGGGCGAGACCGTAGTGGGCCTCGGGCTGCAGGCCGGTGATGGCGGCGCGCGACAGGAAGGCGTGCAGGCCGGGATCGAGCCGGGTCGCGACCTCGACCGCGGGGACGTTGCGGCTGCGGACGAGCGCCTCGGTGGCCGAGAGCGGCCCCGCGAAACGGCCGTCGAAGTTCTCCGGATCGTACCCGCGAAAACGCGCCGGGGCGTCCTTCAGGACGGAGCGGGGGTGCAGGACGCCCTGCTCCAGCGCCAGCGCGTAGACGAACGGCTTCAGCGCTGAGCCCGGAGAGCGCTTGGCGCGGGTGCCGTCGACCTGCCCCTCGATGGACGCATCGAAGAAGTCCGCGGACCCGACCGCCGCCAGGACGTCCATCGAGCGGCGGTCGATGAGCAGCGCGGCGGCGTTGTCGATTCCCACGGCGCGCCTGCGCTCGACATGGGCGCGCAATGCTCGCTCGACGACTCGCTGGCGATGGAGGTCGAGCGTGGTCACGATCGTCCCGTCGCTGCCCGAGGCGAGCACGCCGTCCACGAAGTGGGGGGCCAGGAAGGGGAGCGCCTCCAGCGCGCGCGTGGCCACCGGTGCCGAGAGCGCCGCGCGACCGTTCCCGTCGGCCGGGTGAGCCGCGAGCCATCGCCGCGCGAGGCCCGCTCGAGCTCTCGCGAGCGCCTCCCTCGGATCGCCCGGCGTGCGCCGCGCCGGGCTTTGCGGGATCACCGCCAGGGTGAGCGCTTCACCGAGCGCCAGGCGCTCGGCGCCCGCCTCGAAGTAGATGAGGCTCGCCGCCCCCACGCCTTCCACGTTGCGTCCGTAGGGTGCGAGGTTCAGGTAGGCCTCGAGGAGCTCCTCCTTCGAGTAGTGTCGCTCGAGCTGCAGAGCGCGCGCGATCTGCAGGAGCTTCCCGCTCAGGGTTCGCGAGTCGATGCCGTACCGGATCCGGGCGAGCTGCATGGTGAGGGTGGAGCCCCCGACCCGGCGGCCGCGCTTCACGTAGGTACGGAGGGCGGCCCGAGAGAGCGCGACCGGGTTCACTCCGGGATGGAGCCGGAAGAAGCGGTCCTCCTGGAGGAGCGTCGCCTCTACCACCCGCGGGGAGATGCGCGCGAGCGGCACCCACAGCCGGTAGCGCTCGTCCGGAGCGAGCGTGAGCCGCAGGAGCCGGCCATCGCGGTCGAAGACCGCGCGAGAGAAGCCGAGCCCCTCCCGGAGCGGTGGCCGCGGCACGAGCAGCCAGGCCACCGCCGCCGCGACTGCGGCGACGGCGACGACTCGAACGTGTCGCCCGGCGTTCAATGGTCGCTGCCCGTGACCGTGAGCCGCGCCGGGAGGCCACGTCCCTTCACCGAGCGGTCGTACATCGACTCGGCGAGGGGCGGCGGGACGGCGAAGTCGCCGCGATTCGTCGCCCTCACGCGGTACACGAACTCCTGCACGCCTGGTCCGACAGGTCCATAGAGGACGACGCGATCCTCGCGGACGTCGGCGTACTCCGGCGCCCACGTGGACGCGGGGGTGCCGATGGGGAGCGCCCCCGGCGGAGCCCTCCGAGGCTCGCGTCCGACCGTCCCCTCCGGCGGCGGTCCCTCCCCGTCGTCGCCGCCCTCGCCGTCGCCCTCCGCCTCCGCGCTCACCCGAGACCCCGGGCGGCTCCGGTCCGCGGAGCCTTCGTCTTCCTGCGCCGCCACCGGAGTCCGTTCCTCGAGCACCGGCTCGAAGCCGCCCGGGAGCAGATCCACGATCGCGACGTTGGGGAGCCACCGGCCGAGCGAGCGGACCTTGACGTGCACCTCCAGCTCCGCGCCGAGCTTGGCCTCGTGGACAGCCTTGCCGCTCCCGTCCTGGAGCTCGCGGAACACCTCCAGCTCGCTCTTCACCTCCGCCGCAGGAAGAGCCACCTCGAAGCCGGCGAGGGTCGCCTGCCAGAACACCGGCAACGCACCGGTGCTCTGCAGGCGCAGCTTGGTTGCATCGGCCGTGAACGTCACCTTCGGAAAGAGCCCGCCAGGGAGCACGAGCGGGCGGGCCTTGCCGTCCGCCACGAGCTCGGCGAGGGTGGCCTCCACCTGTGCCGCCCCGGCGCCCGCCGCCCTGGCATAGGCGTCGAGGGCGAGGACCGCGTAGGCGGACGAGAGGGTGTTGAAGCTCCCGGCGGCGATGGGCCGGGCCAGCGCGTCGATCGCCTCGGGAGGCAACCTCGCCAGCCGGTCCGGGAAGTGGCGCGCGAGCACGTACAGGAGCTGCGCGTCGTAGACGAGCCCGTCGTAGAACAGCCCGTAGTCCGTCTGCTGGGGGGTGCCCGGCCGTACCTCGCCGATGAGCGCCGCCGCGGCGCCTTCCTGCTTCAGCAGGGCATACGTGGCGGCCAGGTGCACCGCCACGAGGTCCCTGCGCCAGGCCTGATCCTTTCGCTTGTCGAGCGTCTCACGGAGCGCGACGAGCTCGCGCGTGGTCACGAATCCGTTCCGGGTGAGCACGTACAATGCGTACGCCTGGACACGGGCCTCACCCAGCGAGCGCGGCCGGCTCACCGCGAGGCCGCGGGCGTACTCCAGCCCGCGCTGGAGGACCTCCTGCGGCACCGGGTACTGCCGCTCCTTCGCCTCGGTGAGGAAGTGGAGCGCGTAGATCGTCTGGAACTCCGAGACGAACCCGTTCGCGGCCCACATCCCGAAGGCGCCCTCGGCGTTCTGGCGGGCACGCAGCGTCCGCAGGGCGGAAGCCAGGTTCGTCTCCACCTTCTCCGGCCCGAAGCCGAACTCGGGTCGGCCGCGCAGCACGATGGCCGGGAACGCCTGAGAGACGAGCTGCTCGGTGCAGCCGTACGGGTACTTCGAGAGATAGTCGACGAGGCCACGAGCGAGCCCCAGCGGCAGGGGCGAGGCGGAGACCTCGAGCGTCCGGTACTCCGGGCTCATACGCCTCGCGATCGGCTGCTCCTGCTTCTGGCCGGGGCGGACCTGGCCGGAGAGGATCACCGTCTCGAAGGGCGCCGCTGGCCGGATGGAGAGGTCGACAGACTGGCGCGCGAGCTTGACGCCCTGCGTGGCCACGAAGCGGAGCGCGGCCGATCCCAGCTTGCCGTTCGCCCGGAGCCTGAACGTGGCGCTCGCCTCGCGTCCCTGACCCACCGCAAGCGACCGCTCGGCCCCGTCCTGCACCTCGAGCTGGTCGGACGCGGTGAGCTCGAGCTTCACCCGGGCGTCCGGCCCGGCGCCGTCGACGTTGCTGGCGACGCCGACGCTCACCTCGAAGACGTCACCGGGCGCGACAAACGTCGGCACGCTGGGCGTGATGACGAAGTCGCCGCGGACGAGCGACGTGCGCGCCGCGGCGCCCAGGGCGGTGGGCGAGACGGCGACCGCCATCACCCGGACCGCGCCGCTGAAGCTCTCGGGGACCGTCCAGGTGAGCTCACGCTCGGTGTCGTCCACGTCGACGATGCCCGACCAGTAGACCGCCGGCGGGTCGCGCTTGCGCTTGAAGGGGTTCAGGTTCCTGGCGATGGCAGCCTGGCCGTCGCCCCCCGCCGCCGAGAGCGCCTGCACGACCGAGAACTCGGGGAGGATCAGGTCGAGGATCTGGTCCGTCCGGACCTCGAGCGCGCGCTTCTGGAAGAAGTAGGCGAGCGGGTCGGGCGTCTCGTGGCGGGCGACCTGGAGGATGCCCTCGTCCACGGCGAACACCACCGCCTTCCCGCTCCGCTGCGCGCTGTAGCGAATCTTGAAAGGCTCACCGGGGCGCGCCAGCTCCGGCGCGGAAAGGTCGATCCGGAGCGTCCGGCTCTCGCGGGAGACCGAGAAGGGCGCCACCCCGTAGCTGAGAGGGCTCGTGAAGATCTCCTGCGAGTCGAGGGCGCGCACGAAGGCGACGCTCACGTAGCCGTTCCCTTCGAGACCGGCGGGGACCTGGATGCTCTGGACGGAGCTCGTCGTGGTCGTCTTGAACCACTTCCAGGCGTAGACGCGGTCGCGCTCGACCGTGATGAGCCCGGCGCCCACGTACGGCGCGGTGATCTGCAGGTCGATGCGTTCACCCGGCGCCCAGTCCGTCCTGGACAGCTTGACCTGGAGCTCGGCGTTCTTCTCCAGCGCCGGCGCGACGTTCGCCGCCCCGGCCACGCTGAAGGGGATCCTGGCGAGCTCGGTCCGAGCGCCGTCGCGTACGACGATCAGGAAGTCGCCCGGCGCGGAGGTGGGGAGCGCATACCGCAGCCCCTTCGTGCCGATGGCGAGCGGCGCCTTCCCACGTCCGGTCTCGCGGCGGACCGACTCGTAGTGGTAGCTCCCGTCGCCCTGCCGAGCGAGGACCGAGACCCATCGCTGCTCGACGAGTTCGGCATCGAGGCCCTTCACCTCGGCCGCGGCGAGGTCCGGCCCGACCGCCACGAGCCGCACCGAGCGGTCGCTGCCGCGCGCGACGTAGCGGAGCTCGCCGTCGGGCTTGTAGCCCACGAGGAACGGCCGCGGCGAGACGAGGACGCTCGTCGCTGCGGCGACCCCTCGCCCGCCGGCCGCCTCGTAGCCCATGGCGCTGAACGTGAGCCGGTAGGTCGCCTTCTCGAAGCGCTCGAGGTCGAGCGCGAAGACGGCCTCGCCCTTCGCGTCGGTCTGCCCGTCCGCGAGCCGGTCCGAGAAGCCGTTCTTGGCCTGCAGCGGATCGGTGAAGACGTAGTCCTTCCACGCCCGGAAGACCGGCCGGGCCGGAGAGAGCATGACCTCAGCGGCGATGCGCCGCGACTCCGCCGGCGTGCCGAAGAGGTTCTGCAGCGAGACCCGGGCGCTCAGGTCCTTTGGCGAGACCCAGCCTTCAGCCCGTTCGGTCGACAAGTGGGCCGCGATCCGCATGCGGTCGGGCAGGAACTCCTGGACGCGCACCGTCGTAGAGCCGACGAGTTCGCCGCGTTTTCCGTTCGCCTCGACGAGATACAGGCTCGCCGCCCAGGAGCCGGTCTGCCCGTTCTCGTCGGTGCGATAGGAGAGCTCGGCGAAGCCGCTCGCCGGCAGCGCGACCCGCTCCTTCTGCACCTCCAGACCGCGAGGGTCGGTGACGACCGCCTCGAGCGGCACGCCCGCGAGCGGCGCGCGCCAGTCCGCCGACTTCACGATGTAGGCGACGTGGAAGAGGTCGCCCGGACGGTACAGGCCGCGGTCGGAGAAGAGGTAAGCGTCGAGCCTGGGGCGTCCGCCGGTGACCACGCCCCCCACGTCGAAGCGCGACAGCTCGAGCTTGCGGTCCGAGCGCTGGAATGGCAGGAACGACAGGTCGTCGGCGCGGAGCGCCAGGAACGCCACGGGCGCCTTCTCGTGCTTGAAGTCATCGAGCCGCGGCAAACGGGCGTGGCCCTCGGCGTCGGTGGTGGCGGAGACGACCGGCAGACCATTGCGGCCGAGGACCTGCACGGTGACGCCGGCGGCGGGTGCGCCGCTCTTGATAGACTGGACGAAGACGTCGTGGCTCCGGTCCGCGTTCATCTTCGCGACGAGCCCGAGATCGGTGATGAGCAGGAAGCGCTGATCCTGGGCTCCGGTCGTGCGATCCCGAACCGGATCCCAGCTCTCGACCTTGAGCAGGAACAGGCCGTGTCGGCCGTTCCCCTCGCCCAGGTACTGCCCGAGATCCAATCCGGCGTACTGGGCCTTTCCGGGCGCACTCTTCTGGAGCGGCCGCTTCTCCTCGAAGCGCTCCGTGAGATTGTCCGCGCCGAAGCGGTAGGAGCTGAAGTCCGGCTCGGAGAAGGTGCCGCTCGACTGCGTCACGAGGTGGGCCACCTGTCCAGGGAGGACGCGCGCCACCTCGAAGCGGAGCCCGGCGACGTCGCGCGCCAGGATGGAGATCTTCTTCTCACCGGAGAGGCTGAGGAGCGCGCCGGGCCGGGCGATCTTCACCTCCTTCGGGAACTCCGGGACGCGGGCCACCGTGGCGAACTCCCGGGCGAGCACGTAGCCGCCGAAGCTCCGCATTCCCTTCGCCAGACGAAGGTAGACGTGGGCTCCAACGGGCGCCTCGAACTTGAAGCTGTGGAGCGTCGCGTCGTCGCGTTCCGCCGGAACCGGGGTGAGCGGGAGCTTCGTCCCGAGCGAGAGTATCTCCGGGCCGATCTCTTCGGGCGAGCTCCAGCGGTAGTCCTTGACCGCCTCCTGCCCGTCGCGTGCCGGGCGCTCCTTCGGTAGGATCCAGGCGGCCACGTTCTTCGAGAGCTGCTCCTCGGTCGCCCCCGCGGTCGTCTCCACGACCAGCACCTGCTCCGGCTCGAGCCGCTCGTTGGGGACGAGCGCGAGGTGCGCCCGCGAGACGCGGAAGTACGTGT
>WNGR01006451.1_pt1 | contig 12523 bp, 21 predicted proteins | sample 5407581 | NCBI WGS metagenome assembly WNGR01 (sample SAMN13153383, study PRJNA577476) | soil metagenome | isolation source: 80 cm soil or saprolite under Garry oak tree replicate 2 | place: USA:California | collected 2016-06-15
AAGTGGCGATTCAAGAAGACCAAGCTGGGGAGCTTGGTCTTCAGCGACTACATCTTAAGTACTACAGAAGGAGGGCTTTAAAGCGCCTCATGAATCCCCAAACCCTACTACCACTATCCTAGGGTCGAGTCATACTATCATACATGTGATACTCGCGCTGACTGATGATAAGTCCATGACTAAGTACCGCTCACCCATGTAGTCATAACCATTGGGTAAGTGTCTTGGCACAAACATAACATTCGAGGTCGTATATGTCGTAGTTTCATTGTGCCTCGTTGAGAGTTGCCGAATAGTACCCTATGGGGTGCTTTTTACCATCCTCTTTACATTGTAGCAGTACTGCGCCTACTGCATATCCAGATGCGTCCACTTCTAGTTCGAATTGGTCGTCGAGTTTGGCATGGGCTAACACTGGGTCCACCGTTACCCGTGCTTTCAATTCGTCAAATGCGTTTTGTTCGTCCTTGCCCCAGTGCCATTCTTGGTTTTTGCACGTTAGTTGATGTAGTGGTCATGCTATGTGAGCGAAGCCTTTGATGAAAGGACAGTAAAAATTGAAAAAGCCCACTGCCCTTCATACTTTGGTGACATTCTTGGGCGTTGGCCACGCGTCTATGCCTGCAATTTTTACAGGGTCCATGCATGTCACCCCCTTTTCAAGGATTACCCCCAGGTAATCCATGGATGGCACATGGAAGAGGCATTTTTCTGGCTTGAAGTAGAGATCATGTTCGAGGGCAACTTGGAGGACATTGCGGACTGCTGCCATATGATCTGTCATGTTAGTTTGCATGGCTATACCGATGTCATCCATATAGACACAAATTGTAGTGCCCTTCGTCTCATGTCGAAGAATGACCTTGCGATAAATGTAGTTCATCATGGTTTGGAACGTTGCGGGTGAGTTTGTGAGGCCGAAGTACATGACTGTTGGTTCAAACAGGCCGTACTTTGTTTTGAATGCCGCTTTGTGTTCGTCACCCTCGCGTATACAGACATTGTTGTATCCCCACTGTACGTCCAGTTTGGTGTATATATGAGCGTTGCTCAGATCACGTATAAGGTCCGAGATGAGGGGGAGTGGATATTGGTTATGCACGGTGAGGGCATTAATTTTGCAGTAGTCTTGCACCGGTCTCAGTTTCCCATCCTTCTTTCATATGAAAAAGAAGGGTGACGTGTAAGGTGATTTTGATACACAAATGTACCCTTTGTCAAGTTCGCTTTTCACAAACTCTTGTACTGCCACGTCTTCCGTTTGATTTAATGGGTAGACCTTGCAGTCGATGGCATCCAGGGATCCCTCTTTGAGTTCGATGGTGTGATCCCATACTCTCTTTGGCGGATATCGTTTTGATTCCTCTTCGCTGAATACCTTTGCGTACTTCTGGTATTCCTGTGGTACTGTTGCTTTGGTGGTGTATTGTTGCGCTGCTACCACTAGGTCTGTTGCGGTAGTCGCATTGATGGTGTGTTCTTGTATCATTCGGATGTATTCAGCTTGTCGCGTTGTCGTGGTTGCGATGAGGGGGTCTTTTCCTGGGATTCAAGGGTTGGTCAACCATATTATGACTGGGAGGGCACTCTTGTGGATTACAGTGGAGGTCCAGTTGAACTGTGGTTCGAAGGTAGAGAGCCAAGGATATCCTAGCACTATGTCTTCGTGTCCAATATTGGTGACCAGAAAGCGCATATCTCTGCAAACATTTTTTGTCTGCACTTTTAGGTCAACGTATTGTGTAATCAACCCATCTTTGTTTTCCGTATTGTCTATATTCCATATTTTTCGCAGTTTTTGGAGGGGTCACGTTCCCAACTTCATTCATTTGATAAATTGTGGGCTCATGAAGCAGTCGGTTGCTCCACTATCCACAAGTGCTTTTTGGTCAGCCATTGCACAGCTTGTTCTGACAGAGATGGGAATTCGCATGGATCAAAATCACGTAGTCACTATTACAGAATTGAGCTGATGAATTGCCCTCACCCAGGCCGATGGGTTCAGGCTCCTTGAAAATCCTCCTGTCCAAGTAGATCTCTCATTACGAGATCCCATACTTCTTCTCCCTCATTTGCTACTCCCCTTAGCCATGCGTCGGCTGATTGTTGGGGGGTTTGCGTGGTACTTCGGTTTATGTTTGGTTTGTCCCCCACCGTACTTCAGTTGTCCACCATCGCTTCTCATCCTTCGCTTCGTTGAGTCCATGTATGCCCACGGTTCGGTTGGTTCCACGTATGCTGCAGGCAATTGCGACTAAAGTGTCCCTTTTTATGACAGGTGTAGCACTCAACTTCACGTGGGTCTCTTGATCTTCCTCCTCCTCTTCCTCGTTGCATAAACCCTCCTCATGGCACATACCCTCCGCGGTGCATAGTTGCCGGGTTTATTTCTTCGCTTCCTGCGATTCGTCCACGCGTCCTTCCTGCGGATGTATCCATTGCGTTTGGGTTTGAGAGTTGTTGGACAGGAGCCCACCCTCTTGGTCGGGAAGGGGTGTTTCCTCCACGATGTGCCCGCAATCTTGCTTTCATGTGCATGTATACTTGTTGTCGATCAATTGCTGCCTGTTTCCATTGGTCATATGAATGAGGTTGGTCGAGTTCGAGTATTTTTTGGTATAATCCGGTGGGTAACCCTTCGGTGAAGGTGTCAATGGTTTGTGGTACATCAAACCTATATTCTGCCGTTCGGACCGCCTCTTTGAATTCGGCGATATACAAGTCAATATCTTCGCCCTTCATCTTGATCCCTTCGCGCAGCAGGGATTGGGCCTTCTCTTTAGCCAGGTTGTCTGCGAATCGTCTGAGGAAGGAGGCTGCTACTTCGTTCCATAGCCTTTCATCTGTATTGGCAATTCCTCCTTGGAGTTGCCTGGTCAGCCATCAATTTACGGCTACGACCCATTCGTTAACGCGGCTTCCTTTGATATATGTGAGGAAGAACATAGCTTGTCAGTAGGGATTGATCATGAGGGGGTTGTCATTGTTCACCCCCCAGTACAACTCCCATTGATTGATGAAGAGTTGCGTGTTTTTCCTGTCTCCATCATAAATTGAGGGTGTTTCTCCGACCAGTTTTCCTGCTTGTGGTTGAGGTACTGGAACGGGTGGTGGTCCCCATCCTCCTCCTGGCGGTCCTGCTCCCAGTGGGCCTCCTCCTCCGGGGTATCCTCCACCTCCTCCAGGTACTCCTCCACCTGGGAATCCTCCACCTCCAGGGAATCCTCCTCCTGGAAATCCTCTTGCTGGTCTATCATCTTGGGGTAATCGGATTGGTGGTAACTTGGGTAGTCTCTCTGGTCCTCCACTTGGTGGGTCGGGCCTGTTGGGTTCTTGTGCTCATCTTAGGGCCGCTTCATCATCGACTGTGTTGGCTACATGGTTTACCCTGTGTCCCGTGTGTGGATTGATCTCTTCTGTTATTTCCCGTCAGAGGTAAGTGGATCCTTCTGTCATTATTTCCACAGGTTCCGTCATTGTGGTCATGACTGGTGGATTGATATGAATAGACTCAGCCAGATCGGCTAGTCTTTCTTCTTCTGTAGTATTTCCTGGTGCTCCTGATTTGACTGTCTCTTCGGAGCCTTCACTGTTTCTTTCTTCTTCATCTTCTGTTGATGGTGCAGGGGTTCTAGGAGCCGGGGCGGGTTGTCCGTCGATTGGTCCTACCTGCCCTGCTGTTTGTACTTCATCTTCAAAGATGTCACACCGATAGTCGGGTCCTGTTGGTCTCGTTACGTCTCACCTATTGTTAGGTGCGTTCCAAGTAACTTCGGTCCAGCACACAAAGTTGTGGTTGAACTCAACTGGGTAATACTGCGATGGTCTTGTGGGGATATTGACAAAATACCCTGTGCTTCCGTGGACTGTTCTCCACCTTGCTGTTTTGAGATATATGAGGGGTACGTTCTGTTCTCCTCTTTGTTCGATGTAGTAGGGTGCGAAGACCCAATGTTCTCTGGTGGTAATGTGCGCCACGGTGAGAGCTTGGTCTTAATGTTACGTTGCCACTGAACGTCAGCCTTGACTTAGGCTTGGAGACGACGCACAATACAACTTAGCTGTGGCGGATATACACAGACTCTGACTAGTCACGTGATATAAGTGGTCACAAGGTCCTTCGACACTTGGACGCAAGACAATGGTCGCTTTGTAGATAGAGAGAGAGGGAGAGAGCCCTTAGATCTCTTAGAGCAGGAGAGGAATACTAGTGGCGATTCAAGAAGACCAAGCTAGAGAACTTGGTCTTCTGCGGCTACATCTTAAGTACTACAATAAGAGGGCTTTGAAGCGCCTCTCAAATCCAAACCCTAGTACAACTATCCTAGGATCGAGTCATATTATTGTACATGTGATATCCAAGCTGACTGATACGCTGACTGATGATGAGTCCATGACTAATTACCACTTACTCCAGTAGTCATAACCTAAGAGTAAGTGTCTTCGGATGTGAACGTAACACAGAGCCACTCACTTTTCCACATTAATTATCCCGCTGCATCTGCACGCGGTCTTAGCAATTCAAGGACGACGCACCTTCGAACACAACAGACATCTGTACGAGGTTTCGCGCAGCACGGGTGCATGCGCAACTGGCTGTGATGCTTCACACATCCCTGAACCCCAGACAAAACCTGGGCATGGCATTTAGGTGGTGTCCCTAAGCATAGCAACTCCTGGGCTCGACACTGCAGTTGCCACTTCCAGCCCCCATCCCCCACATCTTCAACCTACAATCATGTCTTCCATTTCCATCCTATCCCACCCAATTATCATGTTCATTAGTACTACCAGATGACATTAATCACTCTCACTTTGTATTCCCGGTCTCACCCAATTGTTTGCCCCAATACTACACCTCATGATTTCAAAAACATATTATCACTACAACAGCATCCACAGAGTATCCAATCCAGACACCATACACACCCCACACAATTGAGTGAGTGAATTGAGTGAGTGGCTGGCCGAGCTTGGGTCAACGGAGTTTCAATGAGGGGCATGACAAAGCGTGACTGTCCGAACAGGGGGGGGTGTCCAAACACCAAGGTCAGCGATAGTATTGATGACAAAAGTGACGGTGCAGACATGACAAACTGGGAGCACAAAATTGCCATCTTTCACCCAGAATTCTATTATATTTCTCTATTTTGATTTTTGAAAAGCGGATTGGCCTGTCACATGTATGCTTACATAAGCTATCCAAAATTGGTGGCGACTAGGTGACGTGCACCATAGAACCACGCAACCTGGTTGAGGTGAAGTGCAGGCCCGACTGGCCACTGTGGGAGCAAGCTATCCGTGAATAGCTCGCGACTCTGCACGCTGCTGGCACTTGGACACTTGAGCATGCGCCACCTGGAGCCAATGTCATCAGGTCTAAGTGGGTGTTTAAGGCCTAGAAAGATGCCTCAGGGAAGGTCGTCCGGTACAAGGCAAGGCTCGTTGCGCAGGGGTTTAGCCAAGTCGAGGGTGTTGATTATTTCAACACCTACGCCCCTGTCACCAGGCTCGCATCTTCACGCACGGTTATCGCCATGGCCAATCGCCTCAAGCTTGAGCTGCAACAGGTGGATATAAAGGGTGCATACCTCAATGGCAAGCTGATGGCCGACGAGGTGCTGTACATGCGTCACCCCCCCGGCTACCACGAGGACACTTCCAGACGTGTCTTACGCCTTCATAAGTCCCTGTATGGACTCAAGCAAGCTGGCTGGCAGTGGTATCAGAAGTTCGTTAGCATCCTCAGTTCACTCGGCTTCCAGCAGTGCAAGGTTGACCAGGCAGTCTTCTTCAAGCACTGCAAGGCCCCCCATGTCTTTATCGTCATTGCCATGCATGTGGATGACTGCATGATCGCCGCGAGTAGCGTCACAGCCATTGATGCCCTTAAGGCTGGGCTCTGCAAGCACGTTGAGGTCACGGACCTCAGTGAATTGCACTGGATGCTCAGCATCGAGGTGAGGTGAGACCACGCAGGTGGTACAGTGCACCTGTCACAGCACTTGTACATTGACTCCATCTTGCGGCGCTACAGTTTCGACAACGTGAAGCCTGTTTCCACCCCCTTCGACACCCAAGTCAGGCTCACCTTGGAGCAAGCCCTGGCAGATGTGGCCAAGTTCGCAGTCATGCACGACATGCCCTACTGCAAGGCTGTTGGTGCGCTCAATTGGGCTGCACTCACCACATGCCCCAACATCACGTTTGCTGTGGCCACTGTGGCCAGGTTCTCCGCTAACCCTGGGATGGCCCACTGGACAGCTGTGAAGCGAATCTTTTGCTATCTCACAGGCATGCACGACCTCTGGCTCACATATGGCAAGATGCGCCGCACACTGATTGGGTACACAGACGCTGATGGCAGCATGACCAAGGACTGCAGTGCGATCACGGGATACGCATTCTTCATCGATGGCGGGGCTGTGTCGTGGTCCTCGAAGAAGCAAGAGATCGTCTTGCTCTCGACCACAGAGAGCGAGTACGTCGTAGCTACGCACAGGATGAAGGAGGCCCTTTGGCTCCACAACCTGCTCGCCGAGGCCTTCGAGCCAATCCCAGATGTGACAATGCTGTTTTCCGACAATCAGTCAGCTATAGTGTTGATGTGGGATCATCAGTTTCACCCGCGCACCAAGCACATCGACATGCGCTATCATTTCATCCGCTGGGTGGTAGAGAACGGTGCGTTACAACTTGTGTACTGCCCAACAGCCAACATGGTCGTGGATGTGCTCACCAAAGCGCTCCCCTCTCCAAAAGTCAAACACTTTGCTGAATGTCTGGGACTTCGTGCGGTTTGAGGGGGAGTGTTGTGTTGAAATATTGTGTGTGGTGTGCACTCACGCATGCGACACCTCAGTCTCGGGCACAGACCTCGTCGCATGTCCGAGTTGGGATGCCCTGGTGGTGTGTAGGTAGAAGAGGTGAGATGCGAGGATGATCTTGCAACACAATCCTTAACTACTCTGATATTCAGACAATTAGTTTACAACTGCTAGTTACTGTGTGATCAGGGACAATCCCTGGTCCTTACAATCTTTGAGGGTTCGTTTCCATACGGAGTGCGGGTGTCTGCACATATTCACATGTATATACAAGTTCCTCTCGATGTACTTAAGCTCGCATTGTATGCACTGGCGCACCATTCTCTTACAAGTTGTTTGGTGTGTCAGGTAAGGAGCTTTACTTACCATCTAATACATTCTCTTACAAGTCGTTTGGTGTGTCAGAACATCCCCATAACCACTGCGTTGCAACATGTTGAAGGGAGGTGCCATTTCACACCTCAATTGAGTTGAGGTTCCATATGACTTGTATTTCTTGTGTTCGATCAGGAGTTGTGCAAACACGCGCAATCCCTATGTATGTGTTATTTATCGTCTCAGTTTGTCACATCAGTGACCACTTCATCGTTTCGCCTGTTGCCCCACCTTTCCGGAACAAGTGTTCCTTACTGTACATCTAGTAGTATTTAAGGCATTTGTTTTTGTACTGTAACACCTCAGTTCTGCTGTCTAGTGTGCGCAGTAACTGAGGTGAGTATTCCCATAGCTTAAGTTTGCCTTAGCCTGTACTTACTCACCCCAGAGGCGTTGTCTTGTTGTACAGGTGAATAAAGATAGTTCTGCTGTCTAGTGTGCGCAGTAACTGAGAGGCATTATCTTGTTGTACAGACATCGCTCGTGCACACATCTACTACTAATACATATTTTATTCACTCCCTATCACTATCCAAACCACGTCCATAATCTCTTTAATCTCTATTCTTCCTTCTTCTTTCTCTATTTGTTTATCTCCCATCTCTTGTTTAATTTTTGTGGAGTAAGCATCAAGGAGGAGTGTGAGAGCACAATAAGTCATGACACTTACTATAGTAGATCATGTGGTGGGACATACATAACATGTCCTGACATACATACCTAGTTTCCTGGTGGATTTCAGACACTAGGTCCCGTTTATGTTCAGTCTCGGTTCTGGAATGGCCTTTCGACTTGGTATGGCCTGTCATATATTTGTATGTCTATGCTCTGCTTTGTGTCTGTGCACACATGTGTTCGCGTTGTGTTCATATGTGTGTATCCATGTTCGACCTACTGTATCAAGTGCTCCCGCCTTGGGTTTCCTTACTATAACAAAATGACGCTGTACAAGTGTCACTGGTTTCCATGTATTTACTTAGTTTCCAAATTCCGCAGTGTACTTGTACAAGTAGTTTAAAAGGAGCTTGATAAAGAGCCCCTAAATGTAACCGATTCACTTTCTCCCACTTTGTGCATTCTTTCACTTGCTGCCGGAGTTGCTGTGTGCACTCACAAATCACTCTTTTATAACTCAAATATATTTGTGTGGGCCATAACCTCTTCAGGTTATGGGCCCTGGTGCTGCTAATTAACAGACCAGAAGCCCCTGTCGGACCCCTATCCAGTTTATCGAGCATGTGCATAGTCTCCTTTTTAAAAAGTTATCCCCCTGTGCTTGAGATGAGCGACGAAACAAAAAATTACTGTCACCAAGCTAGTCGCGGATGGCTCGAACTGGGTGACGTACCACAACAGAATGCTATGGGCCATAGATTCGTGCAGCCTATCCAAACACCTCACTTCCTCGACTATAACACAGGCTTATCAAGATGCTGGCAATGTAGGCATCTTGATGCCACAGATGCAGTGGCATCTTGATTAAGCTGCAGTCAAACAACTTGTCGGTTCATCGGTCCCAGACACCATCTTCAACGCTATCAAAACTGGCGCTACAGCAAAAGACGTGTGGGATGCATTGAAGAAACTGTTTGAGGGACGCACCACTTTAATCCTGGTGGATTTGGGGAGGCATTTACAGACGACACATTGCGCTGAGGAAGACAGCATATGCAAGCATTTTGAATGGCTGACTGATTTGCACCAGCAGCTTGCAGCGATGGGCAAGACTGTGCCCGATAGCAAGTATGCTTCGATCTTGATGGGATCATTGCCACCCTCAACTTTGAGTGCTATATCTGTGGCCGCTGAGATGAGCGGTACTACTCCCACTCCTGCTATTGTTACTAAGCTCGCCACAGACGAGTATGATCAATGCACCTTGAGGGGCGGTAAGGCCCAGGATGAAGCTTTTGCTACTGTTGCAGATGCTCGCCGGAGAGGCAAGAAGCAAGTTGAATGCTTCAATTGCCACAAGAAGGGCCATGTTAAGGCTGATTGCTGGGCACGAGGCGGTGGAAAGGAGGGCCAAGGCCCAAGGCGTCGAGGTGGTGGAGGGAAGGATGGCGGCGCAAAGGGCAATGCTGCTGCAGGTGCCAAACAAGCAGAAGAAAAGTCCAGAGATATTGAGGCGTGGGCTGCGATGATAGGTGTTGAGGAAGAGGAGGCAGATGAAGTTCCACAAGTGCCAGTAATGGCAGCTGATGAAGCAGCCGGTGCAGAGATGGAGCTGTACGATTCTGGGGCATCTTGTCATATGTCTCCATTTCATAAGCGATTTGTCACATACCACAAGATCCCTGCTCGTCCTATCACCGCAGCGAACAATCGTGTCTTCTACGCAGTGGGCGTGGGAGACCTTCAGATCCAGGTTCCGAATGGCACGTCGTCGTCTAAGGTGTTGTTGCGTGACACCTTACACGCGCCGGAGATGGGCCTGACAGTAGTCTCAATCGGCCGTATTGTTAAGGCCAGTTTCACTGTGCAGTTTGAGGACAGATCGTGCAAGATCAAGAAAGGCGGTTCTATTGTCGGCAGCATACCCGCTAGCGTGAACGGGTTATTCAAGGTGGAACATGCGCTTACTGCATCAGCAAAAAAACCTAAAATTTTTATTCACTTACCAAAGTCGAAATCGCTTACGCAGATTTTAACATAATATAAGCTTATATTATTATTATTGATGAAATAATGATCGCTTGTGACCGGGCCGCAATCATCGATGGACCTGTCAGGGTAAGATATAAGCACTTACAATTCCCGAGGCCAAACACAGTTAATTTGTAAGCACTTATAATTTCTGCATAAGTCTCATGGCCCCATTGTAAGCACTTGCAATTTCCGCATAAGTCTCACAGCCCTATTGTAAGTGCTTACAATTTCTGCATGAAAGGCCGTCGTCCATACCCTCACTTATCGCGTGGATTTTCAGGGGCTCAATAAAATATATTGTCGTACTGCAAAGCTGGGTGAAGTTGGGCCGGTTGTGTGTGAGCAATAGGAAACAGTCTGGTCACTCCCCGAGCTCCTGGGGGATGTGGTTGTGCTCTTAGATGAAGGTGGTGGTCTGCGGCTTTGCAGTTTGGCAGCTAGCATGATGCACTTCACAGTGCGGTCTGCTGGAGGGTGCAGCTGTCAGCATCTTGGCGTGGCTGTCATGTGCGTTGCTGCATGTGCATGTTGCGTGTCTGGGGTCTCTATGGAATGATACAGTCCTCACAGTGAGTTGTGGGGGTCCACACAGGCATGGCACAGTTGTGACATCTTGCACGCTTATGGCTTTCTTGCATGACAGTGCTGGTGTCTTGACTCCAGTGGGGTTAACTGTGCGCGCTGTCACGGGAGTTTCAAACATGTTTGCTGGCACATGGGGTCGGGTATATCACCTAGGGCTGCGTGCCGTTACCGTACATGATGGCCATACAGCCATAATTGAACAGGTCCCGTACCGTACTGTTGCTCACAATCATTGATATATCCATGCCAGACGACCATCACAATACGGGCCACCTGCCGTCTTCAGCTGTATGAGGATGGTTGAAAACGGTCATCAATGGCTTGTGACTTGGGGAAAAGAGGCAAGGGCGGGGGAAGACATACTTGTAGTAAAGGTGGAAGCTGGCATAGTTGAAAGAGTGGGGGCAGACGTGGTTGGAATGGTGGGTGTGAAGGGAATGGCGGGTGATGTCGACAGGACGGTTGATGTACAGGTACAGGATGCAGATGGCGGGCATGCAGTGGAAGAGGCTGTTCCCTGTGGTAGGGGTGAGCGTGAGCTGGGAGAGCTGGGAGAGGTCGGCTCGTATGGAGGACGCAGGGAGCAGCCTGTCACTACTGCCATTGCCATTGCCCCAGCCGCCGACACCAATGTCGCAGCTGCCATTGACATGAGATGCCATGCTGCAAACTGATTTGATTGAGGCGCCATGCACTCGCATGCCAAAGAGCGTCTCGTGGTTGTGTCGTCCATAGAAGACAATGTTGTTGTGCGCACTTGTTGGGTGAGTAGTGCGTCGCCTCGAGACATAGCTCCGTGATTGATTGGAAGGGCATGGTGGAGCGGTGGCACGGCATGTAGAGGTTGGAGATGGCATATGTTGTGGGGTCTAGCAAGAGCACGAACTCAGGACTGTCGAGGCTTGGGAGGACAAGGTGCTCAAAGAGCTTGATGGTCCCGAGCACGTTGTCATAGACGCGGCCCTGGAACTAATGGAACTCTTTGAGCCCATTAAGTGTGACAACGGGCCTTGTGCTGGGCTCGAACGTGTGCGGTACTGAATCCAAGAGCATGACGTACTCCAAGTTTGGTGCAGCGGTGAGGCAGTGGAGAAGCTCATCCAAGTCGGCGACCCTGTCCACCAGAGTCAGCGATCTGATGGTGAGTGACAGGTGGGTCTGGGGCAGGAGCGTGCCTCTGCATGTCAGTTCCATGAGGGATTCGGACTTGCAAGGTCGCATGTGGCGAGAGAGCGATAGAAATCGTAAACATAGTTGCTGTTGATGACCATGTGCAGGTGCTGGATGCACAAGGTGTGGCACGTGACGGCAGCCTGGAATCCCTTGATGCCCTCCTAGACCGGGAAGGAGACATTGAGCTTCATGTCCCGCGACCGCTCCATGAAACACCGGGCCACACAAAAATTGTCATCTTGGTGGATGGTGGTCCAGAGCAACGGCTTGCCCAGCGTGACATCCATGGCTGACACACATGCGATGCCGGAATGACGTAGGCACCACCTCCGAGGAAACTGAAGATGTGGGCGAGGAGCTCGGGCAGGAGGCGGTTGATAGGTCACAGATGACTTCTCAGAATGCTGACCCCACACAGGACACCAGATAACAGTGTTTCCACCTCAGCAAGCTAAAGGTTCGCAGGTGTGACATGATAGTGATCAGGTACAGTAGACCTGAGACAGGAAAGGAAGAGAAAGATGGACAACCAGGCACCGCCGATGCTGGGTGGGGTATGCAGCATGTGAAGATGCCATGCGAGAACTGGTCCGTGGCAAGCGTGAGGAGTTCATGGGTGGACACATGGTGTGTGTGTAGCAGCAATGGCGGCGAGAGGCAAGTGCTGTGCAAAGCACTGAGGCAATGGCGATATCGGCAAGGATGGGGAAGACATGGCCCAGGATGGAGAAGAATGAGGGTGGCCCCTTCAAATTTGTCAGGTTGTATCCAAGGGTGATGAGGGTGCGGCCCAAGGCGATTGCCATGCACCTGTTGTCAGGAATTGGGACGGTTGGGGTTGATGAAATGGTTGCCAGTGGTTAAGGAGGGGATGTCATCGCCAACATTGAACACACCGACTTTACATTACCAGG
>WNGR01032924.1_pt1 | contig 12523 bp, 9 predicted proteins | sample 5407581 | NCBI WGS metagenome assembly WNGR01 (sample SAMN13153383, study PRJNA577476) | soil metagenome | isolation source: 80 cm soil or saprolite under Garry oak tree replicate 2 | place: USA:California | collected 2016-06-15
GTAATAAACCTGCTTACCTGGCACACCAGAACTCGTAAGAAGACTGGGGCACCAGGTGAGTACATCGCGTTCTTAAGTACATCGTAAAGAAGCTGTAAATACACGTGAAATATAATGTGCGGACACCCGCATTCCGTAGGAAACGAATATCAAACGAATGAGTACTAGGGATTGTCCCTGATCATAAAATACTCGATTGTAAGTAAGAGTCCGATCTCCTAAACTAGTGAAACGATCGTGTTACGAGCCTACGCTCGTATCTCATCTCACACCTGGCAGCATAGTCCAATTCACACATGAAACATGGTCTATGCCCGAAGCCGAGGTGTCGCGCGAGTGAGCGCACTCCGCACTTCAACAAGAGGCTCTTCCGCCATCGGACAGTGATACGATACGCCGGATGGTCGCGGAGCTGGTCAAGAACGTTAAACTGCAGTATAAAAAGAGATTATATAAAAGCGAACCAGAGGATGCTCTTCCCTGAACCGGCTATGAATGGCAGGAGCCGTCAGGGATAAGTAAAGGCCAGGTTTCCACGAACGTACGTTTGCCATGGATCTATAACAAGGAACCCGTCGAATGCCATTCCCGAAAGATACGACCTTCTAAAAACCAGGTCGCTGTTTCCTTGTGGAGGTAACGTAACCCGATATTGTAATTCGTCGACGGGTCAGGCGGAGATAGCCATCCTTTGAGCTTCTGTGGCACCTCCTCCCCCATAACCTTCTGTGAGCTTCTACAAGCGATCGCGACGAGGTCGAGAGAGTACAAACACTCGTGGGTGTCCATTTTCTTAATGATCTCCTTAACCATTCCTTTTGTTTCCTTCGCGTCTAACCAGAAGATATTTCAAGATGAATTATGTGGCCAGATGAAAGAGTTACACACCATCCTTGAGACCACTGGTATCCCTTGACACTTGTGCGATCACCGTGAGGAGCTCCCTTTTTCCAATTTACCAAACATCTGTAAGGCGTCCTCGATATCGTTCGTTCCCGCCAGCTGCTTAAAGAATATTTCTGGTCGAACTGAGCGAGGAGCAGCTTATCGCAGGAGATGGACCTACTCCACCAATTTTTCTTCATCCCCTTTGTCGCGATAGCAAGGATCGACAAAACTTCGGCCATGATCTTTGCAAGTGCGTCCGTCAACTCAGGAGTCGGTGGGACTTCGGTATAGGTCTTGATTCGTTTAAAGAAGCCTTCAATTCTGTCGAAGAGTTCGACTAGCATATCGCGGGTCGCCACAGTGCTCTTTGCCGCCTGCCAGAGACGAAGTTATACATGCCGAGGACTGAGCAAGAAAAATCACCACGAGGATACCGATTCCAGAAAAGATGATTGTAGTAGGGGGGAATACCTGAAAGTTAACGTTAGCGCACGGACAAGTGAAGAGGCTAGTTGCTGTAGCTCACCAAGCCAGCGCTCGCGCCAAGTGTGGCAGAGAGCGCGTTGAGGATGTTCACGGTTGGATTGAGCCACTTTGTGAGTCGCTCGTCGCTGCTCCGAGATTGATTCAGTTCATTGGCTTTCCCTTCAAGTCCGGTGAGGATAGCTTGAGGAGAATCGCAGCCTTTGATCTCAGCAGCGAGTGGGTGGGCAGTAAGGTCTTCGCCGGTCTACTTCTTGTACTCTTTCAGGGCCTTTTCGAAGATTGGTTGAAAATTCGGAGTGGATGAGGAGGATGCCTGGAGACTAGACGACGCTGTGCCCATTGCGAGGAGCTAGACAAGGGTAAGGATAAGGCCCAGGTGAGACGAGACGAGACGAGACGGGGAAGACGTTTCCCAGCCTGTGAACATGTGCACTACCTCGTGTATGCAACGACGATTCAACGCCTTTCGATGATATCGGTCATAGACGGAGAGCACAGAAGACTCGGATGACATTGTCTGCCGTGGGACTCATCGCGACCAGTTCAGACGCGATTGGTTTTCCAGTACCTGGTCACAGTGACCACCCAGGTACCCCAGGCCACTGGCAGCCTCGAGTCGGATGTACCCCATTGGTGGTGCGACGGGCCCGGGCTTGCCACGAGTTGGTCCTACGGACCTACGGGCCGACCATTGGAATTCTGCCAAATCAGGTAGGCGACATACAACGATCATGGGTGCGTTGGTCCCGTGGTATTCATCCCTCATAGCTTTCACGTCTCTACACACACATCGGACATACGCCGCCTCCTTTCCCTTCCCCAAGCCGATGCTCTAGACGCAGCGCTCCCACCCGGCGACTAGCGTAGCGAACTGCTCGCCTCCGAAACTAGCAAGTACTCATACTCCTAAACCCTCGTTCTGTACTTTCACTGTCCCTGTTCCGTCCCTATTGTAGGTAGCAGGTTATTGTCGATCTGCTCATCACCCGCACGCATCTACGCTGCGCGCTGCCATCCCTAGTCTTCATCGCCCCTCTGCCAGCTGGGTTCGTCCTGCCTCTGTATGGTGTTGGGCTCCTCGTTCCCTAAACTGTTGGCGCCAACACCGGCGCCTGCGTCTGCAGAGGTCCATCGGACGCCAGTTGTCTCATGAAAAGAAAGATGCGCAGCCTGCTCATGGAGCGCGTTAGCACGGCGCTGGGTGCGGCTGCTCGATGATGCACTCACCAGGCATTGCGACGCCTGGTGCCATGGCACCAGTGGGGCATGGGAAAGTTATCACGAGCGTGGAAAGGGGCGGTGGATGGCGTTTTTCATGGATGCAGCAGGGTGACCTGTGAAGTTTTGTTGAGAGGGGAGGCGGTGTATGTCCTATGTGGGTGTACAGACGGGGGGACACGTCCTACTCGCCCTCTAGAGAGGCGAGCTGAGAAGAGAGCCCGTGATCGCAAATAAGGCGTGGTAGCCTGGTAGGGTGGGGGGGAAAGAGTGTTGCTGGTGCCAGAGACGACAGAGCAGCCACGTGGATTTTTTCCAGACATCATGCATCGTGCCCTCCGCAGTCGACTGAGTTCCCTCTCTAACGCCTATCTAAGCTTTTCAGTGTACCCGATGGTCGGCACGGAGGACTACACCTCTTGCTCCCTGTCCTTCCTTCTACTTCCCTACTTGGCGTGTGCTCGTACTGCGGACGTAATCCTGGAAGAGGCAGGAAGTCCCAGAGCGCTCAGCGGAAGCCCGTGGACGACTCACTCCGACGAACGGCCTTTTGCTCTCTCTCTCTCTTTTGCATCAGCTGGCAGTGCTGCATCTTTCTTCATTCCGTTCCCGACGCCCGCCAATCATCACGTCTAGATCGCAGCGAGCTTAAATGGGAACCGTTCTAGTCCGGTGTGCTGTCACGCCCGCGGCAAATGACTCAGAGTACGCCTCCTGCCGTATACTTATGTAAGGAATGAAAGTATGAAGAGGCATTTATGTCAGAGAACTTGCGGCCCAAAACGGAATGTTCTGTTCGTATGAGAAGGATGAAAGTGTGGAGGGAAGGGTGGAAGGACGGAAGAGAGGGACACCGCCGTTTGTCCCATTGGGTACTGTATTACTGTCAAGGTGAGTATTTCGGGCCTCGCACGCGAATGGCAATTTCTTCTTTGTTTCTTTCTTCGGCACCAGTTATGGGTAGACGTGTTGACGTGTAGTAAGTACATGGGTGATTCTTGAGTGGTAGGTCAGTCAATTTGCGTTCCGGGTTCTCCTAGAGGCATTTCCGTTCCGCTTGCTTTGCCGGCCTCGGCCCCGGCTCAAGTGCCCGTGGATTCAAAGTAGCGACTAGCTAACGGCACGTACGCACGACTCTTCTCAGGTGCGGGTTTCTGGCTGCGCCCTTTTTTTTTTTTTTGAATCAATTTTTTTTGCGCCCTTCGAGTGAGGGATACTTAAGGTGACGCAGATTCCCCGCGACAGCGTACACCTTACCGTAACTTGGATCATAGACGAGTTCGTTCCGGTTTCCCTTCTCTTGACGCGGGCCATCTTGTCGGGATCACACAAGTATCTACAAGCACATTGGCCAACTAGTTGGGGGAGCACAGAGTTACTGAATCAGGCCATCCACAGGAAACTTCCTCGTAGCGGGCTCGGTCAGCTTTGGAATACAGCAATAAGGCTTTCTCTGTTTTTCTTTTTTTGCGAACGGGATTCCCAGCGCCTACTGCCACTGCAAGCGAGAAGCCACGTACGAACACACGACGCTTGACACCTAGCATCCAGAAAAAATCTTCGTGATCGGGTGCAGGACTCTTCCACTGGATGGAAATCTTGCTTTTACCACTGACAAAATCTTAACATATCTGTAACAAAAGGCAATCAAATTTCCTTCAATTTATATGATACAAAATCCAAGAATGACGATAACATATTGTTAGGCTAAATTCATATCACACGGATTGACGCCACCACGCGTCTCTATCTTGACCACCTCGCTCAAGCAGGTCAACTTGGGTGACGCGACAGAATCTCTCATTCTGCTGTATCTTTGACAATCAAATATGTTCTTCTCGGACTTGTTAGCGGCGCACCGCCGCACCGCACCTGCCCCTTCTCCTTGAAGTTGGTAATGCGGCTACTGTATATGCTTACGCATCCGCGAGGTGTAACGAGTCTAACGACCTCATCCGTCCCCCTGCCATGACCGTCTGCCATCTTGCTGACATTTCCCCCCGCCCGTCTTCACCGTCGACTTTGTTTCCCACTTGCTCTTCTGCACTTCTCAGATTTCATTCGATGGTGTTAGGTGGAAACAGTATTGGCCCACACACCCTCTTTGACTGGGCTGTGTCACAGGCCTTTTTGGATAGGTTCTCCGGCGCACTTGAATTTGTTTAAGTTGCCTCGGCTTATTTTTTCGGTGCACAGGTACGACGTTAACGGCGTAATTATCCGATTAAATGATGTACAGATCATTTTTTCTCTCTTTGGCTGAGTGCCCTCCTACTCGGAGAAAATGAGTCACATCGGACTAAGCACGAAACCCAACCTTCTCCCTGACCTTTCGACATCGTGACTCTGACGTGACGTGGTGTTAACTTTTTCTTCAATCGCATATATCAACCTCCATGGGAACAAGTGTGCCTTCGAGCCGTTCGCCCCGACCGGTGACATTTTGAACTTGAACTGCGTTCTCGGGGTTGTCTGCTCGGTTTGTCCCGCCGATCACGTCCATACAGCGCCAATGTGAGAAGCACCGTCGTCCAACGTGGCTTTCCTCCCGTCGTACTACTACTGTTCTACCACCTTGCATGGGGAAGAGTCCGCCTGTTTAGATGACACTCGTTTGCAGTTCAGCTGTTTATCTCACCTCTCTGCTGCTCGAAGGTCCGGCACAAGAGGCCTATCAAGGCTCGTGATCGATGCTCACTGACTCGCCGAGAGCGTAGTTCCTACACGATCGTTAGGATTTTGAGGCAGACCCTGGGTCTGTTCTCTCGGTGAAGTTCAAGCCCGGCATTCGCCTTGCAGCGTATACTGTACAGTATCAGGCCGTCTGTCCACGACTTCTCCTCTCAGCTGATTCCCGAATGGACTCCGCTCCCAACGCGATGCGGCTACGCTTGATCGTAACACACTGCGGCCGTTCGGTTACCCGAAAGAAACGCTGAGACCTTAATGGTTCATTTCAGTTAACTTAGTTGTTGGCGCTGCTCCGGCCAACTGCACATGTCGCAAGCGAGCGCACCCCGGGCCCACGGCGCGTCACGATCAAAATTAAAGGAAGTCGGCTTTGAGTCGAGAAAGAGAGTAGACGGTCTTTGAAGGACGTGAGGGCTCAATTCGCTCAAAGATGAAGTCAAAGTCAGGGTTGCAAAAGCGTAATATTGTGAACTGAGGTACGGTGCGCGGGGTGGAAAAGCAAGAGGGCGGAGTCAAGTGCGAGACAAGCGAGGAGTAGCGCGAAAGAGCGGCTTAGGGTAGACACACCAGGTGCTTCGAGAACAACGTGATGAGATACATTAGAGCGAATACCAGCGCTTATATCTACATATAGGCAGGCCTCGGCTGAGACATGGAGACGAAAGGACTAGTAAAGTAACAAGAGGTGAGACGGAGAAGCATTCAGGTCTACGGTCACGAGTCATGCAACAATGCGTGTCTCGGTGTGCGCTTGGACCCGCGCGCCTGGCGCTTGCTCTGATAATAGTAAGTACAAAGGCTATTCGTAAATTGTCAGCGCAAACTCAGAAACATCTCAGACACGAGAAAGAAACAAAAGATTCACTATAATATACAGCAGGATGTACCTATATGAGAGCGCAGTAATGGTACTCTACCACAAAGTGAAGTTGCTACTGTACATAGGGATCAGTACTCCAAGGTGCACGGAAATGGGGCTCAAAAAAAGGTCCTCAATATATACTAGCCACGACGAACCTTCAAGAATACAGCTTTATCACAAGAACAGCTCTTCGCATTCTGCGGTCGTACAGAATAGAGAACTTGAAAAAAGGAGGCACGAGGGTGAATAAGTGAGACAATGGGTGTGAGTCTTAGCGGGAGTGGCCGGGTGTGGAAAGCGTGACGGCACAACCCTGATTCCCATCGGAAGCATCGTGACGAGATAGCACTTCCAAGCTATGTTACAACACCTCTGAAGATCTGTACAAATTCAGTGCTTGTTTCAGTAAACCTTCAGCGTCCGTGAACCGAGGGACCGCGTTGCACTCGAAAGGCCTGGGGCGACTGATACGTGCAAGTTAGTGCGAACCCATGGACGAAGAAGCAAGAACACGTACGCCCCGATGCCGATGTGAACAAGGGTGTGTACGTCCAATTCACCCTGCCCACCCTCAGGACGCTCGAAACGCAGCGCCCAGAGTAGCGTCGCAAAATCGATCCCAAGCGTCCCTTCCGCAGAGAACCTCCCAGGGCATTGTCGCCGCCCATGCCCAAACGACACGTGTCCCTCATCGTGTCCGTCCATCAGGACCTTGACTTGGCCCTTCTCGTCTAGATACCGAGCAGGATTGAACCGGGCTGAGTCGCTGCCAAACACGGCCGGGTCGGAATTGATCACGCGCATGTTCGGGAGGATGATCGTGCCCTTGGGGATGAACATGCCATCGTACCAGTCGTCCGCGGAAGAGGCGTGCGACACGCCGAAAGGAAGTGGGGGCGACCAGCGCAGTACCTCTTTGGCCATTGCGCGGATATAGGGGAGAGAGGGGAGGTCGGCGAAGGTCGGTGCGCGAGCGCGGCCTACCACTTCGTCGAGCTCGGCAGGTGCCCGGACTTGGACCTCAGGGAACGCAAGCATGGCGAGGAGCCACCAGTGGAGCGTTATAGATGTTTTCAATCCACCGGAGGCGCTACAGAACATAAAGTCTTTAGGTTCCCCGGGAGTGTCATGCGATACATATCAGACGACGTACAGTATGTCACCGAGGAGCCAGGCCCGTTCGCGTTCAGATAGGGGGTATTTATCCTGATTTTTCAGTAATGTGGCACCAAAGCATGGTCGATCAATCCCTTTCGCCTGGTGTTGGTATCTATCATCCATCTCATTGGTGGACAACTGCAGCGAGCACGTACCAAGTCGTCTGCAACTTTACTGAGAAGGTGTTCGTTCCTCAGCGAGTCTTGAATGAACCAGTACTGTGCGTCCCGTTTCCACTTAGCGAACCTGCATGCCACGATGTGAAGAAAGAAACGCATGGTCAGTAAAACAATATACGCACCAACTTGGAATATATTTCATCCATGGGAAAAACTCAACCAGACGCATCTCGGGATGTACTTCATGCATAACGCGCAATATATGGTCTGCGACTCCCACGACAACTGGGTCGTCCTCTGATTCTATCGGCGGATGATGGTAATTGATGGACAATAGACTGGACCACGTATGACGTTGGAATTGCTTCGGAGAAGGAGGATTCTTCATCAGCGCAAGCGCCAACATGATCGCTTCACGATTCTGGATGGAGTGAAAGTTATGTACTTCCGTTTTGGAGAAGACATCCACAGTAGGACGACGGAAGCGGCGCCATCTATGCGAAATGAGCGCTGGAATAAGACAGAGTGTCGAATGGCATACAGGTCGCCATATCCCGTGAGGATAAACGTCAGGTGCTGGGTTAGAAATTCGCCTGCAGAGATGAAGTGCGGTCGATCTGAATATATGTTGGATCGCTTGTCAAGCAAATCGACGGCGACGCGCTGGATGTTGATTACGAGGACGTCCTGCCAAAGCACGATTAGATACATAATTTCACCTGAAAGGTGGGTGAGCACATTTCTGGGGGAATTAGAGATCTGGAGTGGCACCATATTCGTCCTTCCGTTTCGGTGACGCCAACCAATCATGATCTAAGGCATGTAGAGGATCACCAATGAGGGGCAGCCCTTTGGGACCCGGCGGAAGATTACGAAAGGTGAACCGGGCGAATCGGGCTATCAGCCAAAGAATAAAGCCAACGACTCGGAGGGGAGTCACAGCAGCAAGGAGGTGATCCCTGCGGTCACCGCTAACCTCGGGTATCCTCCAAATAAAACCAAGGCTTTCGAGTGAGGGCAGAAAGCAAGGAAGAGCGGCCATAGCATGGGCCATAGGAACGAGGGTGCCAGACAGAGATACACTATCTCCAGTGCGTACTGGTGGCTATATACAGTATCGAACAGCATGGCTACGTAAATCAAATAGATGCCACAAATGACACACGACTGACATGGCTAGAGCGGAAACGTACTACAGTAATCAGCAGCAGGCTCTTCAATGCTCACTCCGATATGAACAATCCCTTGAAAACTCTGATGAGAAGATACAAATTCTAGTGGAGTACATATGTAAGAACATAAAGATTTGTACAGGTAGTTGGCAAGTTGCTTCAAGGTGGCTAGTGCTTGGCCGCATACTGTACTGGTTTGATGTATGAACCCGCCAAACTAATGGGGCTATTTAAACAGTATATGGAAATCTTCATTTCAAAATCATACAATCAAGGAAGTGCTTATCCCGGACAGTTCACGCGGTTGGCGGACTTTGTGGACCTTGAACTCTTTGGGCGCTCCTCGTGCTGTATTTTTGGGCGTACTGTTTGCTGCAAGGTTTGCCGACTTTTCCTGTGTTGGGGTGCACACGTTGATCCATATTTCTGCCTTTTCTTCGTTTTCGAACGGAGCAATGCCAAGTCAATATTTTGGTCTGGGAGTGAAAATAATCACGTGACCTTTCCTTTCATGCTCGGCTGCCATGTTATCAACCTTTCTCTCCTCTGGTCGATGATGGCTGCTTTCGTGCGTCCTCTCCGGTTTCGTTTTCGCGTGCCTGGAATTTTTTTGGTTTCGGTCTTTCCCATGGCAGAGCGGTGTACATATGCGAAACTGCTTCTTTGAACACCTGTGTCATGGTGTACTCCCCAGTGTACCAAGTGGTGTACTCTCAATCTCAATTGTTGGCGTCATTCATTCTTTACCATACAGTAGTTACTGTGAAATTTTAATGAATTGAGGGAGGTCCCGAATGGGCCCAAAATGCTTGTGTTACTGTAAAAAAAAAACCAAGTTTGAGGATGCCTTCGGGGAGATACATTCGGAACCACACAATTTTCCGCATCCCATGATGTGGTTCACAACATATGCGACATCCGACTTAAAAGTGGAGTCGGGACTTTCCGGGGTCCTTGTCGGGGCTAGGAGTACGTCGATCGATCCGTGGCAATTGTGGTCTTGATCTTGGTCTTGTTTGTAGTAGACGTACAAAGTCACCCACAAGGCACCTGCTGTAGCTGGCGCAAGAGTTGGCAGGATCACGAAAGCTGGCATGTCCGAGTCACGGTCACGGTACAGATTCCACGCAAAGTCGACTGCCAGACTGTGAATATGTTTTCCCATCACGGCGCGACCCTACCAAGGCTGAGTGGCGACCCAGAAGCTCACAAAGAAGCTCACGACATCGTTCAACCCTCTTCCTCGATACGAGGGGTGAACCGGTGAAGGTAAAGTGTTTGGTGAAGTGTGGCAAGTAGCATCGCAGAGTATTGTAAAAAACGGTATTGTGTAATTGTAAATCGTTGGTTTCGAGTTACGTAAATGTCGCGGACATATATAACCTTGAAGGTACTCTGAGACAAGGATTTTTTGTTTTGTTTTTTACAGTAAAAACCCACTCATATCCACTGGCATTTGCGGACGGTGCGGATGTCTTCCCTGACGCCCTGCTGAGGCTGACGGGACACCCTCTCAGGATACGGTTGTGCTTGATCGTAACACACTGTATTCATTCAAGTATCTGAAAGTGTATGTTAACAGTGGTTCGTTCGATTGCTGGTGCTGCTCCGGCTAACTGCACATGTCACAGCAAGCGCCCCCACGTCGCGTCAGGTGTCGGGCCTGTCAGGGCGAAAACATTCGGCTTTGTGTTGAGAATGCGGCTAGACGGTCTTCGAAGCACGTGAGGGCTTAAAGATGAATCGGAGAGCTTAGATTACACAAGGGAGAGTGAACCTAAGGTCCACCTCGTCACAGGAAAGTATATACACACTGGAATGTACTATGGGAATGCGCAATAACACGACGAACCTTCGAAAATACGGCGTGGGTCACGAGAACAGTTATCGGCATTCTGCGGTCATACACGATAAAGAGGAAAGGGAGGAAAGAGGAGGCATGAGGGTGAACCAGTGAGAGCAAAGGCAGATAGTGGCTTAGGAAAGCGTGACAGCACAGCCCCAGATCTCCCTTCCGAAAAGTGCCCACATAGGCCCAACAATAAAGCTCACCCAAGCTATAACACAACACGGTGGCCAGAAGCCCTTACTCGTAGAGACTCAGTGCTTCTTTCAGTAAACCTTCAGCGTCCATAAATCGAGGGACAGCCTTGTACTCGAAAGGCACAGGGTAGCTGTTGCTAGATCAGGGAGAACCCTCGGACAAAGCAAGTAAAAACACGCACGCCCCGACGCCGGAGTGAACAAGGGTGTGCACATCCAATTCACCCTGCGCGCCCTCAGGACGCTCGAAACGAATCGCCCAGAGAAGCGTCGCAAAGTCGATCGCGAGCGTCCCTTCCGCAGCGAACCTCCCAGGACACAGTCGCCGCCCAAACCCAAACGACATGTGTCCCTCCTCGCGGCCGTCCATCAGCACCTTGACTTGGCCCATCTCGTCCAAATACCTAGCCGGGTTAAAACGTGCCGAGTCGTTGCCAAACACGGCCCGATCGAAATTGATCACGCGGAGGTTCGGGAGGATGATCGTGCCCTTGGGGATGAACTTGCCCTCGTACCAGTCGTCCGCGGACGAGGCGTGCGGTATGCCAAAGAGAGTCGTGGGCGACCAGCGCAGTGCCTCTTTGACCATCGCGCGGATATAGGGGAGAGAGGGGAGGTCGGCGAAGGTCGGTGGACGAGCGCAGCCTACGACTTCGTCGAGTTCGGCGTGGGCCCGGACTTGGACCTCGGGGTGAGCGAGCATGGCGAGGAGCCACCAGTGGAGCGTAGTAGACGTTGTCTCTCCACCCGCAGAACTACAGTATGTGAGACATTTAGATCCTCGAGGCATGTCGGGCGATACACGTCAGGGGACGTACAGCATGTTACCGACAAGCCAAGCCTGCTCGCGTTCCGAGAGGTGGTATTTATCCTGATTCTTTATCAATGTAGCACCGAAGCTTGGCCGATCAATCCCTTTCACCTGGATAATCCATTTCAATTCGTTGGGAGACCACCGCAGCGAGCACGTACCAAATCGTCGGCAACTTTGCTGAGAAGACGTTCGTACCTCAGCGAATCTTGGATGAACCAGTACTGCGCATCACGTTTCCACTTGGCGAACCTGCGTGCCACGATGAGAGGAAACCCACGATCAGTAACACGATATACACACCTACTCGGAATATATTTCATCCATGGGAAATACTCGACTAGACGCTCTCCTGGCTGTATCTCGTGCAACACGCGCTGCACATGGTCGACGATTCCTACGATAACTGGGTCGTCCTCTGATTCTACGGGCGGTAGATGATAATTGATGGACAGTATGATGGACCAGGCGTGTCGTTGGAAATGCTTCTCCACAGGAGGACTCTTCATCAGTGCAAGCGCCAACATGATCGCTTCACGACTCTGGATGGGGTAGAAGTCTTGTACGACCGATTTGGAGAAGCCTTCCACCGCAGGACGGCGGAAGCGGCGCCATCTACGGGTATGGGAGATCAGCGCCAAAAAAAACACAGTGCGTCAAATGGCACACAGGTCGCCGTATCCCGTGAAGACAAGTGTGAGGTTCTCGGTTAAAAATTCGCCCAAAGAGATGTATCGCGGTCGATCCGAATATATGTTCGATCGCTTCTCGAGCAAATCGACGGCAACGCGCTGGCTGTTGAGGACAAGGATGCCCTGCCCAAAGACGTTTATGTACATCAATTCACCTGAAGGTGGATCAGCAAATTTTGGGAGACATTGGGGGTCTAGGGTGTCACCATAGTCATCCCTCCGTTGCGGTGACGACAACCAATCTTGATCTGCGGCGTGTAGAACGTCGCCAATGAGGGGCAGCCCTTTGGGACCCGGGGGAAGATTACGAAAGGCTCTCTGAGCGAGCCGGGCTATGAGCCAGAGGACAAGGCCAACGAGGGGAGTCGCAAAAAGGAGGTGGG
>WNGR01009435.1_pt1 | contig 12521 bp, 10 predicted proteins | sample 5407581 | NCBI WGS metagenome assembly WNGR01 (sample SAMN13153383, study PRJNA577476) | soil metagenome | isolation source: 80 cm soil or saprolite under Garry oak tree replicate 2 | place: USA:California | collected 2016-06-15
CCGCTAGGCCTGTTCGTGGGCATCTACCTCTCTGAATTCGGGCGCGGAGCCATCGCCACGGGTGTGCGCTTCCTGGTCGATGTGCTGACCGGCATCCCGACGATCATCTTTGGCCTGTTCGCCTGGATCTTTGTTGTAGTGCCGCAACAGTCCTTTTCGGGCCTTGCGGGCGGCGTGGCGCTGGGGATTATCATGATCCCGATCGTGGCGCGTACCTCGGAGGAGGTGCTGCGCCTGGTACCGAAAGAGCTGCGCGAGGCCTCGCTCGCCCTGGGGGCGACCGAGTCCCGCACGATCCTGCGCGTCGTCATCCCGGCGTCGAGCAGCGGCATCATCACCGGCATCGTGCTGGCCATGGCGCGCGTTGCGGGTGAGACCGCCCCGCTCTTGATGACCGCTTTCGGGAACCCGTTCTTTAACGTCAACATCGCCCAGCCGATAGACGCCCTGCCGCTGCGCATCTTCAACTTCGCAGAGAGTCCCTACCAGGCGCAGATCAACCAGGCCTACGCGGGCTCGCTCGTTCTGATTGTGCTCATTCTGCTGACGTCGTTCGCGATCCGCTGGGCAACGGGAGGGTTCAAACGCAGTGCGAGTCGGTAGCTGTCTCTGCTCCCTGGGGATGGAGCAGCATGGACTGCAGGGCTACAGTATGCAGCAGTGAGAAGGAGCAAGCTATGTCAATTGAGGTTCGTCATTTGAACGCGTGGTACGGGCGCTCACAGGCGCTCTACGATGTGAATCTCACCATGGAGTCGCTCGGCGCGACGGCCATCATTGGCCCGTCGGGCTGCGGGAAATCGACCTTTGTGCGTTGCCTCAATCGCCTGCACGAGGAGATCGCGGGGGGCCGTGTGGAGGGTGAAGTGCTGATCGACGGCGTCAACATCTACGCCCGTTCGATCCAGCCGATGTATGTCCGACGCCGTATCGGGATGGTGTTTCAGCGGCCCAATCCGATCCCGACGCTCAGTATCTTCGACAATGTGGCTCTCGGCCCCCGCCTCAACGGGCTGGCGCGAGGATCGTCACTCAAAGAGCGGGTTGAGTTCAGCCTCACGCAGGCGGCGCTCTGGAACGAGGTCAAAGATCGGCTGGGCGAGCCCGCTGGGCAACTATCGGGCGGACAGCAGCAGCGACTGTGCATCGCTCGCGCACTGGCCGTCGAACCGCGGGTGCTGCTCATGGACGAACCGGCCTCCTCGCTCGACCCCATCTCGACCTTTCAGATCGAAGAACTCATCAACCAGCTCAAAAGCTCATACCCGGTCATTGTCGTGACGCACAATATGCAGCAGGCGGGACGCATCGCTGACAGAACCGCGTTCTTTCTCCAGGGGAAGTTGATCGAAGTCGGTGAGACGACGACGTTCTTTTCACATCCTGCACAAAAGGAAACCGAGGATTATATCTCCGGGCGCTTTAGTTGACGAAGTATGGAAAGACAGTCATAGATGCTACCTTTGGCAATCGAGGAGAATACTGAATTATGAATGCTTCGACCGACATACTGGGCACAAATGGGAATACTGGTGCTGGGCTTCCTGAGGGGGCTTCCATTTTCTCGCGTAAAGTCGCGCGTAGTGGGCATATCTCTTACGAAGGCCGTCCTTATTTTATCAGTAAGACGCTTGCTGGTCGCTATATCCGGTTGGTAGTGCTCGAAGGGCGCCTGATTGTCGATACCGCCATCCCGTTGCATAAGGAATATCAGCTCTATTAGGATAGAATATGGAGAAAGAAGAAGGAGACTTTATGCAAACTCCTGGAAATAGACTGACTGAGCAAACACCGGCAAGAAGTGCCAGTGGTGGAGCAACGCCCACCATGCCGAAACTCGTTGTCAGTGAAACAGCGCCTACCGCCAATAGGGATGCCGCGGTCAAGATCGATGTCCGCCACCTCAACTTTTACTATGGGTCCAAGCAGGCGCTGTTTGATGTTTCCTTGCCGATGCGCGAATGCCAGGTCACCGCTCTCATTGGCCCTTCGGGCTGCGGCAAAACCACCTTTTTGCGCACGCTCAATCGCATGAACGATCTCATACCTGGCACACGAACCGAGGGTGAGGCGATCCTGGATGGAGAGAACATCTATGCCAAAACGATTGATGTGGTACTCCTGCGCCAGCGCGTTGGCATGGTCTTCCAGCGCCCAAACCCCTTCCCGAAGTCGATCTTTGAGAATGTAGCCTATGGGTTGCGCATTCAGAGGATATCGAGGCGAGAGATCGGAGAGAAGGTGGAGGCAAGCCTGCGTGGTGCCGCCCTGTGGGATGAGGTCAAGGATCGTCTGAAGACCTCGGCCCTGAGCTTATCTGGTGGACAGCAGCAGCGGCTGTGTATTGCGATCGAGGAGCTGATTAGCGAGTTGAGCCAGGAGTATACGATTGTGATCGTGACGCACAATATGCAACAGGCAGCGCGAGTATCCCAATTTACCGGCTTCTTCCTTTCAGGCAAGCTCATCGAAATTGCACCGACTACTCACCTCTTTGAGCGTCCCAAGAAGAAAGAGACGGAAGATTACGTCAGTGGACGCTTTGGATGAGATTCTCCTTGCGACCTTGGCTACTTCTAGACCTATTGGGAGGAGAGAGTTGAGATGACACGAAAAATCCTGGATAAAGAGCTGCAAGAACTGGATGCCCAGATTAGAGAGCTAGGTTCTCTGGTCGATGAGGCCCTGGGCAAGGCCCTTCAGGCTTTAGAGACCGGCGACCTTGCCCAGGCGGGCAGAGTGATCGAGGCCGATACCCTTATCGATAGCCTGCGCGCTGCGGTGGAGGAACACACGATTCGCCTCCTAACCCTCCAGCAACCGCTTGGTGGCCGCGACCTGCGCTACCTGACGTCGGCCCTCTCCATTGCGGGTGATCTTGAGCGCACCGGTGATGGTGGCGAGGGGATCGCACAGATCATCCTGCGGATGGCTCCCCTGCGCGGGGACCCTGAACAAGTCAAAGTGGAGAGAAGCCTCGCTAAAGCGGTCGAGCTGACTCCCACGGGTGAGGATGGGCAGGTCACAGAAGCCTCCATTCTCCGCGGGATCCTCGAGCTAGGTCAGGAGGCACGGAGAGTCTTGCAGGGGGCCATGAAGGCGTTCGCCGATCGTGACGTCAAGGCTGCACGCTCCATCTGGGAAGAGGATGATGTCGTGGACGTGCGCTATCACCTGGTGCGCCATGACCTGATGACCCTGCTCGCGGGAGCCCGAGCCATTCCGGCCCTTCAACATGATGCTCTCGTCTTGCAGCGTGCGACCTACCTGCTCTGGATCGCCCATAAACTCGAACGAGTGGGCGACCACGCTTCCAACATCTGCGAGCGCATTGTGTTCATTGTCGAGGGGGAAAGCAGGATTCAGGCTCAAGGATAAAAGCGCTCCAGCAATCCAGAAGCCTTCACGTTCTTTGCAAAGTAGAGCCTGCAATTCATCTTTGCTCCTTCGCATACCCTCTGCCCAAAAATCGAGAACCAGGTACCCTGCAGTCACCCGGCTTCAAGCCAGGTACTTACCAATCAGCAGGCTATATCTCTCCTTAACCTCCTCTGGAATCAGGGAGCGATCCGTCAAGATAGCGTCCTCCAGGGCACTTGGGCAGCCACAGGTGTTGGCACTACGGTCAGCAGGAATTTTCTGGGCGACCAGGCGTAGAATACGCTGAGCGTTAGCAACGTTGGCGCTGAGGTTGCCAATCACCATCTCGACTGTGACCGATTCCTCAGACTCGTGCCAGACATCGTAATCGGTGGCACAGGCGATGGTGGCGTAACATAACTCGGCCTCGCGGGCCAGCTTCGCCTCTGGCAGAGCGGTCATCCCAATGATGTCCATGCCCCAGCTACGATAGACACGGGATTCAGCTTTGGTCGAGAAGAGCGGCCCCTCTATACAGACATAGGTCCCGCCTGCATGCACTTTGACATCTCTCAACTCGCTGGCCGACTCCAGCAGGAGTTCGCTCAGCGTGGGGCAGAACGGCTCTGCAAAGGTGCAGTGTACGACGATGCCACCTTCATAAAAGGTATTGACACGGCTCTTGGTGCGATCAAACAACTGGTCGGGGATAATCAGGTCACGCGGGGCGATATGTTCACGCAGACTGCCGACAGCACTGACAGAGATCACCCATTCAACACCCAGGCTTTTGAGCGCCCAGATGTTGGCACGCACGGGAATCTCCGTAGGACTAATGCGATGCCCGCGTCCATGGCGCGGCAAGAAGGCCATGGAGACACCTTCCACTTTGCCGACGGTAATAATGTCGCTGGGATTCCCAAAGGGTGTCTGCACTGCGACCTCTTCAATATCGGTCATACCTTCCATGCCGTACAGCCCACTGCCGCCGATCACACCAATAGTCGCTTGTGGCATTCGTCAAACCCTCCTATTTCTGATCCTGATGTACTTCAGTTTGCCAACTTTAACAATGGCACCGTCGATAGGCTCCATGGGGAAGTCTGCACTGGTAATGCGCACTGGCTCGCCGGCCTCACCTTTGGGGAACCAGAAGACACCACCTTGCTGCACAAGCCTGCGAGCCTGGTTCTTGCTGGATGCCAGTTTTGCTTCCACCATGAAGGTGACGATATCGACAGGTGCGCTGAGTTGATACTCAGGAATGCCGGTTGGCAGCTTACGCTCTGAGAACTGGTGGATAAATGCCTCTTCGGCCTCCTGGGCTGCCTCTGGACTATGGAACTCGCTGACAATCTCGCGGGCCATACGGCGTTTGACCACGACCGGATTTAATGAGCCTTTCGCCATCTTGCGCTGGAACTCGCCCAGTTCAGCCTGTGGGACATCCGTCAACGCTTCAAAGTAGCTCATCATTGCCTCATCCGGAAGCGACATGAGCTTGCCGTACATATCGTTGGCCGGGGCAGTCATGGCAATGTAGTTGTTCAACGACTTCCCCATCTTCTTGAAGCCATCAAGTCCCACAATCAGGTGCATTGTCAAGATTTGCTGTGCTGGTTGCCCGAAGTGTGGTTGAAGTTCACGCCCAACCAGCAGGTTGAAGGTCTGGTCCGTGCCACCAATCTCGACATCAGAGCGTAAAGCCACAGAGTCGTATCCCTGCAAGAGCGGATACATAAACTCGGCAAGGCCAATTTCGATGCCACTTTTGTAGCGATTGTAGAAGTCATCTCGCTCTAACATCTGTGCTACGGTTTTGTAGCTGAGCAATTTAATAGCATCAGCAAGGTCAAAATTGTCAAACCATTCACTCTGCCAGCGCACTTCAGTGAGTTGAGGGTCTACGATTCTGTAGAATTGCTCCAGGTAGGTAGCAGCGTTGGCCTTAACTTGCTCGGCACTGAGTGGCTTACGAGCCTCTTCTCGTTCGCTGGGATCGCCCAGGCGTGCTGTCCAGTCGCCTATGACGACGACGGCTTTATGTCCCAGTTGTTGAAATTGGCGCAGTTTGCGGAAGACGACAGCATGCCCAATCGTCAAGTCAAAGTGGCTTGGGTCTACACCGAGCTTGATGCGCAAAGGTTGGCCTTTGTTGCCCTCAATGAGCATACGCCGCAGGTCTGCTTCCTTCTCAATTCTGGCAACACCCCGTGTCAACAGGTAGTCTATTGCTTCTGTTGTTGGTTGCTGTTTTACCGTCACAACGGCCTCCTCCAAGCATAATGGTCATTTCTCTTTGTCGCATTGTATCAGAATCCTGAGAACTCGTCGAGGGGATGAGGAAATTCCAGTTGGCCCTGGCACCCACAATATCCTGGCATCCACAATATCCTGGCACCCGTAACATCCTGGCACCCACAAGGGGTGCCACTACTATGCTACGACCAGACGCGAAGGGCGTCCATAGTAGTGGCACCCCTTGTGGGTGCCAGGGGAGGGGCTTGTGGGTGCCAGGATAGCTTGCTTGATAATATTCCTATCAAGATTTCTAATGATCCTCTTATACATCGCTTACGTTGTTCTAACATATTTCAGGTTATCATTGAATCTGAGGGAAACCAAAGCACAGTTCACAAACGAGTGCTCAGGAACGAGAACGAACAAGTTTACAACTTTGAGAAAGGAGAAACATCCATGGCAAATTTGACACGTTACAGTCCGTTCCAGCAGGCTGTCTCGCTTCGCGATGCGATGAATCGTCTCTTTGAGGATAGCTTTATCGCGCCAAGCAACTGGGGCCAGTGGGGTGCAGCTGGAGTGAGCGCGAATCTGTATGAGACACCCGGAGGATTCATACTGCAGGTGCCGATACCCGGCGTGAAGCCGGAGGATGTTGAGATCACGACGCAGCAGGATACTGTGACGTTGAAGTGGGAGAGGAAGATGACCGCTCCTGAAGGCGCAACAGCTCATTGGAATAGCTTCCAGGCTGGTCAGTTCCAGGAGACGTTTACACTGCCAGCTCCCATTAACGCAGATCGTGCTGAGGCCAGCATATCAAATGGTGTCCTGACATTGAGTCTGCCGAAGGCCGAGCATGCGAAGGCTCGTACGCTGAAGGTGACGGCGAAATAGCTGTGTTTGTGTAGTTACTGTATGTGCTATATAGTGGGCCTATCGGCATGAAAGATGCTGGTAGGCCCTTAAGGAGTTTATACTATGTGAGGGATGGAGGCGAGAAAGGAAGAAAGGCATTTTATGGATAAAATGCAATCTCCTCAACGGCTTCATAAAGAGCAGTATGTAAAGCTAATCCGAATAGCCTTGTCGATTGCCGTAGCTGTGATGGGTGTGATCAACGGGTTAACCGTTCTCTTGCCTACCCGTCCAGGACGACTTGCACTCCTCTTCAATCTTTTTGACCAACTCGCTCCTTTTGCCCCTTCCATCTGGTCATTTATTCGGACCGGACGCACCATCGCACTCATAGCAGGGTTCTTCCTGCTTTTGATTGCATTTGGGTTGGCCCGTGGGAAACGACGAGCCTGGCAAATAGCCATCGTCTTACTGCCACTTTCCGCACTTGCCCATCTTGCCAAAGGGCTTGATGTGGAAGAAGCTATGCTCGCGGGAACACTGTGGATAGGTTTGCTCGTCGGTCAAGCGTTTTTCCGTGTTGAGAGCGATCCGGCGCGAATACGCCAGGGCATAGCATTATTGCTACTTGGATTTATTCTGTTATTCATTTACGGCCTGAGCGGGTTTTATCTCCTCCAGGAGCAGTTTCTCTCATCCGGCACCTTCGCAGGATTTTTGCGCTCCTTCCTGCTTCGCATTGTGAATCTACCCGCTCAAGAGATAACGCCACTGACAAGCCATGCTGACTGGTTTCTGCAATCTATCCCGTGGCTATCAGCAATAGCATTGTTAACGGGAATGTTTATGCTCCTTCGACCAGTCAGTGCCCGCTGGTGGGCAACATACCAGAAAGACCGGCTTGCCCACATACGCCAGAAAGCAGACGAGTTGATATACCGATACGGCAATCAGACACTCTCATTCTTTGCTCTTGCTCCAGAGAACTTGCGTTACCTGGCTTCTAATGGAGAAGGCCTGGTGAGCTACCGCCTCACCAACAATGTTGCAGTTGTACTTGGGGATCCGGTATGTGCACCGCAGGCTTTTGAGAGGGTCACGCGCAACTTTATCGACTTCTGCACACTGCAGGACTGGCGAGTTGCCATCTATCAAGCACACCCGGAGTACCTGCCCGCCTACCGTGCTCTCGGTCTGCATGCCTTCAAGATTGGGGAGGAGGCGCTACTGAATCCTCAGACCTTCACTCTCTCTGGCTCTGCTATGGCGAATGTGCGCACCAGCTGCCGACGCGCCGAACGGGATGGAGTGACCGTTCATTGGTACGAAGGAACACCCCCAGAGGAGTTACTCAAGCAACTGCAGGAGCTTTCGCATGACTGGCTGGTGCGCAAGGGAGGAAAACATGCAACGGAGATGGGCTTCAGTATGGGCCGACTCGACGAGTTAGCAGAGGCTGCTGCTCGTGCCGATGCTCTTGCAGAGATGCCGCTACTGTCGGAAGACAATCTGCCAATAATAGCTCCTCGTCTTGTCACTGGCGTTGCTCTCGATGCTAGCGGACGAACCTGTGCCTTCGTTACCTTTACACCTATCTACGGCTGCCAGGCTCCTTCTTCAGCAAATAGCGATTCTCCGACGAAAGTTGGTGGCTGGGGATGGGCATTAGATTTGATGCGCAGGGCATCCGATGCGCCGCCAGGAGTGATAGAACTCTTGATTGTCCGAGCCATTGAGCGCTTCCGAGATCGCGGAGTTGAAGTGGTCAGCCTGGGAATGATAGCAATGGCCGACACAAAGCAGGAGATGACGCCACGTCAGCGAGAATTCGCCAGCTTTGTCACAGACCACTTGCGCCTGTTGGAGACCCATCGCTCACTCTTGCACTTCAAGCAAAAGTTTCATCCATGCTGGGAGAGTCGTTATATCGTCTTCAGCACAACACTGGTTTTGCCCAGGATCGCCCTGGCATTACTACGTGTGCACCAATCGTAGTACAATAGGGAAAATGAGAGGGTTCCAGATGGAGTACGTGGATGAATAAATCCTTATCGGGCTTCTCAAGTAGTTCCTTCATACGAAGACACTCCTCAATTATTCTTTTCCTGCTTTCGCTCTGTATTGCCATACTCGCTGGCCTCCTGCTCTTCAGTCAAACCATTATCGGCGGACTCACGTCTACAATTATCGATATTGGTCTTGACTCTCAGCGTGCTCAACTGATTGTCGCTCTCTTGATGACAGCAGGAGCGGCACTGATAGGAGCAATATGGGGACGAAGAAAGTTGGGAGCAATGCTTGGCGGTGGAATCGTCTTCTGGTTTGGCTACCTTGCCGGTTTCATTCAACTTCAGCTACAGCCGACACGCGATCCAGGTGGAAACCTGGAGGTGCTCAATGTCGGCGCACTCGTTGACACATCACTCACAATGCTGGCACTTGCGTTACTCAGTGCCTTTATTGGAGCAGCGATCGGTGTGGCACTCGGCGAGGTGCTACTCGATCCTCTCTATGGACTGGTAAGGCTTACCTGGCAAGGCTTTGTTCGCACAAACAAAAACATTTCGCAGGAAACCAGGGAAGTGAAAGAAGATCGCATCTTTCAGCCAGGGACAGTGAGGGGTACAATTGCTTCCTGGTCAGGAGCCATTCTAATGATCACACTCCTTGTGCTAGCCAGCGGCTCCGGCGATTTATTCAGCTTTTCTCCCGATGTCGGTATCCATACATTGCCAGATATCCCCTCTAAAGGCCGTGTGGCAGTACATGGAACCATTGTGCAGGATAGTGTGGTCAGCCCGGCACTGAGGGGACAAAGGAAACCATTTCTGGTTTATCTACCTCCATCCTACAATACTCCCAAGGGGCAGACAAAACGCTATCCTACCCTGTATCTGCTGCATGGCTCGCCAGGGAAGGATAACGACTGGTTTACCGGCGGTAAGGCAGACCAGGCCGCCGATACCTTGATCGCGCTTGGCAAGATTCCCGAACTCATCATGATACTGCCTGATGGCAATGGGCGACCTGGGGAAACGAGTGAATGGGGAAATAGCGGCGATGGACGGCAACTCATCGAGACATACGTCGCCATCGACCTGGTGAAGTATGTTGATCAGAAATATCGGACTATAACCGACCCAGCACATCGAGGCATCGGTGGCAATTCGATGGGAGGCTTTGGAGCGACGAATATAGCCATCCATCATCCTGATGTCTTTGGCTTTGTTATTTCCCTTGGAGGCTATTATTATGCTGAAGGCAGCATCTGGGGAAATAGTCTCACCTATCTCCAGGCAAACAGTCCTGCCGACGTTTTACCTCACGATAAGCAAGCCCAGAAGCTTCAGTTGTATATTGGCGCAGCCACGAAAGATCAACCTTACTACGCTTACTCTCAACAGTTTGTGCAGGAACTTGGGAAGTTGCATATGCATTACTATTTTGATGTGCAGCAGGGGTATCACTCATGGAAGGTGTGGCAGGTGCAGATATATGATGCGCTGTTGTGGGTGCGGTGGGGGTGAGATTGGTTAGACAAAAGGCTTGCTACTAATTACTGTGGTCTAATGCTCCAAAACCTCCCCTGAAGCCATCCTATTCCTTGCACTGACCACATGATATAGTACAATCAACTGAGTCAGAGCCAAAGGATCACTCTGGCGCAGCGTATTCCCGACATGGAACAGGCCCAACATTCCTAAACGATCGGGGCGAAGGTGATTGGCCTCCTCCATATGTGCCCAGATACAGTCTTCGAGTTCGCATGCCTTTTGATGAGAGATGCATCCATCGATCTCCAGCACGTCACGCAAGACGCCATCATACTCTTCTTCAATCAGTCGTAAGGCTGGTCGGGCACCGTTCAGTGAGACTTCTAAAACATCAGAAAGATCTATCTTGGGGGCATGCTTTGCTTCGATCAGGCGCACGTCCAGGTGGGCAGGGTCGCGGGTCTGGTAATAGAGACTGCCCCGGTAGAAGCGAATGATGATATCAGCATACTGTTTTTGCGGTTGGATGTAGAGCAGGCTATCCTGTTGGCGGATTCTCATTTGTTGGCGCACCTGCTCGACGGTATAGCCACGAGCGGTACTGTCACGCATAATTTTCCAGCGCCGGAAGAGTACTGTCTCAGGATCAAGGTAGAGGCGGACATGGGAGAGGCTGCGCAATTCTTCCGTGTATAGTGGATGCAGGCCGTGTACGATGATTATTTCGGCTGGGTGAACCTCCCCTGGTTCGGGGGCGAATGTACCCGTTCTATGATCGTAGATAGGTTTGATTATGGCTTCTCCACGCGCAAGGAGGCGAAGATGCTCCGTCATCAGCTCAAAATTGTTGGCCTCTGGTCGCAGAGCGGTGATACCAGTACGCAAACGGGTTGCACGATCAAGGATATGATAGTCGTCGAGACAGATATGCGTGATACGTTCTTTGCCGAAGAGCTGTATCATACCATCGATCAGAGTTGTTTTCCCTGACCCACTATCGCCACAGACAGCTACAATCAGAGGTTGTTGTGTACTTGTATTTCTCAGCATAGGCTACAACCAGCAGACTTTCGCTTTATACTCCTAATAGCGCCCTGGAGACCCCTGGCTTTAGACCAGGGAGGAAGCTCTGCTCCTCCTTTCTGGTTGTGGTAGCTATAGCCATCGCTCTGAGCATTGAGATGAAACAAAAAATTGCCCCTCTTGCTCCGCCGTTCTAGGAGATTGGTGCTTCAACTTAAGTATAACAGAGAAATACTTTCCGAGGCTATAGTTGTCGTTGAGGTAGTATCACAATCATGACACATCTGTTAGGGAACCTTTCCAAATTCCGTAACTAAAGAAGATTTTTGGGACTGTGAGCCCACAAGCTCACTTGTCCCAATCGCCTATAGGGGCTAGCGTCCCGGCACTCCCAACTTCATCATTCCATAAGTATGCAAAAAAATGTACAATAGAGATAGATGAAGGTAGACATTTTTCATGCTGGTGGGAGGCGCATTTTCTATGGCATACGCACTACTCGAACAACTCCAACAACGTCCCCTGCTCTGTGATGGCGCAATGGGAACCCTCCTTTATGCACGCGGAGTACCTTACGAACAATGCTTTGATGCACTCAACCTGACGCAGCCAGAGCTTATTCAAAGCATTCATCGTGAGTATATCAGCGCCGGGGCACAGATCATTGAAACCAATACGTTTGGGGCCAACCAGGCAAAACTCGAAGCCTATAACCTGGGAGGGCGTGTACGCGAGATCAATCTCCATGCGGTGAAATTGGCACGCGAGGCACGCGAGGTATCAGGTCAGCCAGTCTTTGTCGCCGGAGCCGTTGGTCCCACAGGACGACCTCTACAGGCACCAGATGAGCAGCGTTTAAGCGAAATACGGGCCATTTTCCGCGAACAGATCGACGCTTTACATGATGGTGGAGCAGACCTGCTGATTCTTGAGACATTCTCAAGCCTGGCAGAGCTACGGCAGGCTGTACTGGCGGCACAAGAATCTGGTGGTCTCCCTATTGTTGCCCAGATGAGTTTCTATGAGGATGGGCATACTCTCTCTGGACAGTCGGCAGCAAGAGTGGCGATCGTTCTGAATGATCTGGGTGTTGATGTGATCGGTGCGAACTGTAGTGTGGGACCAGCCGCCACACTGGATGTTCTGCAGGAAATGATTGCTGCAGTTAAAGAGCACGCTGAAGGGACAGAGACTCGACCACTCCTCTTCTCTGCCCAACCTAATGCAGGCTTACCTACACGCATAGGCAATCGCTTCTTCTACATGGCTACGCCTGATTACTTCGCAGACTATGCACAGCGCTTTGCCCAGGCGGGTGTCCAACTGATTGGTGGCTGCTGCGGTACAACTCCACGCCATATTGCTACGATGCGAAAAGCGCTTGATGAACTCTACGGTCAGAGTACGCAAATTGCAATGGCTATCCCAGAAGAAACAACGCAATCGAAGCCTCCAGGAAGCTCTAACGGCAAGGTGACAGCTAGTGGTCTACCCGAAGAAGAAGTTATCTTACCTCAACAGGGAACAAAGACCCGCCTGCAAGAG
>WNGR01006455.1_pt1 | contig 12519 bp, 8 predicted proteins | sample 5407581 | NCBI WGS metagenome assembly WNGR01 (sample SAMN13153383, study PRJNA577476) | soil metagenome | isolation source: 80 cm soil or saprolite under Garry oak tree replicate 2 | place: USA:California | collected 2016-06-15
GAGACGATGCGTTGGCCATCTGGTGAGAATGCCACAGACGAGACCCAAGACGTGTGACCAGTGAATGGGCCTGCCTCTGTCTCTCCCGTAGTGGCGTTCCACACACGAACTGTTTGATCGTAAGAGCCTGAGACGATGCGCTGGCTATCTGGTGAGAATGCCACAGACCTGACCGCATCCGTGTGTCCAGTGGATGGGCCTGCTTCTGTCTCTCCCGTAGTGGCGTTCCACACACGAATTTTTTGATCTTGCGAGCCTGAGACGATGCGCTGGCCATCTGGCGAGAATGCCACAGACCAGACCTGACCCGTGTGTCCAGTGAATGGGCCCGCCTTTGTCGCTCCCGTAATGGCGTTCCACACACGAATTGTTCGATCAGAAGAGCCTGAGACTATACGCTGGCCATCTGGCGAGAATGCCACAGACCAGACCTGACCCATGTGTCCAGTGAATGGGCCTGCCTCTGTCTCTCCCGTAATAACGTTCCACACGCGAATTGTTCGATCGTCCGAGCCTGAGACGATGCGTTGGCCATCTGGTGAGAATGCCACAGACCTGATCGGAGACGTCTGTCTAGTAAATGGGCCTGCCTCTGTCTCCCCTGTAGCGGTGTTCCACACGCGAATTGTTCGATCGTCCGAGCCTGAGATGATGCGCTGGCCATCTGGCGAGAATGCCACAGACCTGACCCGATTCATGTGTCCGGTAAATGGGCCCGCCTCTGTCTCTCCCGTAGTGGAGTTCCACACACGAATTGTTCCGTCTTCAGAGCCCGAGACGATGCGCTGGCCGTCTCGCGAGAATGCCACGGACCTGACCTGACCCGTGTGTCCAGTAAATGGGCCTGCCTCTGTTTCTCCCGTAGTGGCGCTCCACACACGAATTGTTCGATCTTTCGAGCCTGAGACGATGAGCTGGCTATCTGGCGAGAATGCCACAGACCAGACCAGACCCGTGTGTCCAGTGAATGGGCCTGCCTTTGTCTCTCCCGTAATGGCGTTCCACACACAAATTGTTCGATCAGAAGAGCCTGAGACTATACGCTGGCCATCTGGTGAGAATGTCACAGACAAGACCGAATTCGTGTGTCCAATAAGTGGGCCTGCCTCTGTCTCTCCCGTAGTAACGTTCCACACGCGAATTGTTCGATCGTCCGAGCCTGACAAGATGCGCTTGCCATCTGGCGAGAATGCCACAGACCTGACCGGATCCGTATGTCCAGTAAATGGGCCTGCCTCTGTCTCTCCCGTAGTGGCGTTCCACACACGAATTGTTTGATCTTTCGAGCCTGAGACGATGCGCTTGCCATCTGGCGAGAATGCCACAGACCTGACCGGATCCGTGTGTCCAGTAAATGGGCCTGCCTCTGTCTCTCCCGTCGTGGCGTTCCACACACGAATTGTTCCGTCGTAAGAGCCCCAGACAATGCGCTGGCCATCTGGTGCGAGAGCAATGGAAAAGACCTGTCCCCCAACGTTTGAAATCACCATCTCCGATGATGGCCAATGAGACGACCGCCCACGTCGCACGCGCAAGATTCGAGGAAATGAACTGGAATAATGTCCAGAGACAAGAGATCCAGTTGGCGCAAATGGTAGAGCAGAAATATAGATATGTGGAGCACTCTTTGCCATGACCATCCCGAAATACCGTACAAACACGGAGGCATCATTGACGAATAACCTCAATTTCTCTAGGTCTGTTTGAGAAACCGGCTGGGATCGTAGCTATTAGCTGTTCGCCTTCCTCATCGAATCAACAATTCTACTCACGCCTTGACCAGACGCTAGCCACACATTCAGAGTTGACAACGCTGGCGAAGTAAGACCCACGTTGCTCGTCAAGCTAAGGGCCTCCAGCCAAAAGAGAAATTTCTTCTCAAAGAAAGTTCGAAGTTGGACAAACAGATCAGTTTCGAAGTCAATATGTTCTAAATGATCGTCCCAGAAACGACAGGCATACGACAGAGCAGGTGGGATGTGTTTATCAATGCGGGAGCGAAGGTCTTCGACGTCTTTGTTGGCAAGATATGATGACTCGAGATTGCAGATGTTAAATTTGAGGTCTTTGAGCAGTAGACCGAGACAGGAATGCGCCAATTGGCGGTGGGAATCACGAAGGCTAACAAAAAAATCACCGCTCTTCTCTTTATTTGTGAGGAAATCGCGGAATGACGTATGGAGAGGAATGATCGGAAGGCCTTCATCGGATGAATTGACATTACTCAACAACGAGCCGAGGCGACGGAGCAATATGAGAACGGCATCACCGTCGTCGTCGAAGGAACTGTGTTGTCGCAGAGTGGTCAAGGAGCGGATAGTAAGGGGTTCAATTGAAGTAATGAGCTGTCCCATAACTGAGCGAACAAGTAGCCGTGATTTCTCGTGCGTGAAGTATCCTTCAAGGACTTCCCTGTACAACTCGTCCAAGGGATCTTGTCCATGGCGGTCTGCAGTGAGTGTCAGAAGATAATTTATGCACTGTATCTTGCTCAAGCCAAAGAAGTCGGGAGGGTTTAGGATGTATCCACGTGCGACCGCTGCCCACTGAAACAGTCCCTCCGCCCTGATTGCCAGCGCTTCGCCATACTTTCTAAACACGTCTGAAGGGAGCTTCTCCTGAAGAAACGCGAGAATATCGTCATGTGTCGTAGCAGCCAGTTCAGAATCTTTCATGTATTTGATTTTGATGTTGGCAAATCTGTCTCCAACGAACGCAGACTCGATGTCGTGCTCAGGTCGCGAGGTGATGAGCACTCGGAAATTTGATGGCAGTTTAGAGAGCGCTTTAGGAAGAAATGTGTGTAAGCCGCTTTGACCAGTTACATCCCCACTCTCGTCCAAGGCATCGATTACGACAAGAATAGGACCGACGATGTGCAGATCCTTAAGTGGTTCCAGGATAAGGGATTCGAACAGGGTACTATAGTCACGGGTTCCAGTTCGAAGAGAGGAGTTGTCCTTTACGACACTTCCCAGCGCGGTTTTAAACGAAGGATAGCGGTCGGAGAGATCGCGAGCAAGAGTCGTGAACAGGTGATAGGCTTCCCGTTTGGATTGCTCCTTCCGCAAAAAGATAAAGGATGACGTAAGACGATGCACTTTGTCGAAGCGGCGTGCGATCTCATGCGCAATTGATGACTTCCCCGTGCCTGCTTGCCCGAAAAGAATGAGACTACGCTCCGAAGCGGGATCGTTCACCCAATTGACAATGAAATCCAGGAACGCCGTGCGTGTTCCTGTAAGACAGCCCTTGTCGGGTGTGAATCGCGAGCCCGTCCCATATGGGATTTCTCTGATTTTTGCATCTAGTTCTATAGCGATTATCAGATCGATTACCCCACAAACCCACATGTTATCACGGCTACGTACCGGCGTCTGAAACTTGGCTTGACACCCACTTAAGCTGAGTAGATATCCCGTCCACCTTGGCTGAAAGTATTCCCACGCCATCCAGAATTTGGAACGCAGTTATCTCCGTGGTGATCGTGGCTTGATCTAAGAAAGTCCTTCGATGTTCGACAAGAGCAGCGGACAAGTCCTGAATATCTTTGGCAACTCCTCCGCCCATATTCTTCAACGTTCGCTTCCCTAAAAACCACACGTTTACACCGGCTAAGAGAAAAGATAAAGACAACATACAGAATTGTGAGTCCTTTGCATACGACCGGATAAAGTCACTGCAACTACAGACATCCCGCAGCATCATGGTAAGGATTTCGGCCTGCTTAGAGTCGGGCTTGATGGACTTCAAAGTGTCTTCGTGGTGCGCGAAATCAAACGCGTCGTGCATGGCTTCAAGCAGGGTTACGACGTTTTCGTCGCGTTCATACTGTTCTAGGAGTTTCTGGCACCCGAACAAGCATAGCATTAGTGTTTACCTTCCGACAATAACGCAAACAGACGCACCTCGGGGATGGCTGAAATCAGGCCATATGCCATCTTTGCAAACGGGTGGAGCTGAGAGCGAAAGTCGGCTCAGCCGAGGAGGTAAAATGGGAATTGCACGCACTTCCGCAATTGGGCTAACAGTGTCCATCACCCACTTGATTCCACTAACAGCCCCTTTCCATGTATTTTTTCGCTCAATTGGCTTCTTAGCTTCATCGGCGCGACGGAGAGAAATCAGAGCCTTCCCGTCGGGCGACATCCCTGGCATAACAGTGCCAGTCTCGGCGGAAAGGGGATCTGGCGAGAGTAAAAGATGTTCGGGGACGGTGAATTGAATGGATTCCCCGGAGTCTGGAGTCATAGAGGGCTCTTCTGCGGGAGGGTCGTCTCCTTCGGTCGGTATTTCGGGGGGGCTGTTGGGAATGACCGGAGAGGGCATGTTCGCTGAAACAGTGATCGTCAAGTAGAGCGTGACCGGGTGCGTCGACTGTCTAGCACCCCCATCGCCATTACTGAGAATATATGGAACATCTACACGCGAGATGTTCAGTTAGTTGAACGAACGGGAGGTGCAAAGACGGACCACTTTGGGACGCAACAGGTATCGGCATCTCGTGCCTTCCGATAACGACATCGCGCTGTGCGAACCGCTTCTCATAAAGTATAAGATGCGAAGACCGTTGTGTAGAACTGTACTGAACTTTTAGCCGGAAAATAAGACCGAAGAAGGAAAGTCCTACAAGGCACCAAGCCTCTGGTTCCAGTGCACTGTCTGTCCATCAACCTGAACGCTTTCCGTCTTCTTCATGGTCACAAGACCGGTTAAAGTGACAAAGAACCGCCTCTTCCGGCCAAACGGTCTCTTGATATGGGGAATATTGTGCGCTCGCAGAACTAACAAAGAGAATAAATAACCATCAAGGCGTCATCGAGTTAGGAATTAAGTACAGTCACATACCAGTCACCTCAACCCGTAGCTGGGATAGGCTGCCCTGCGATTCGGCGATTTGAGCGCTGTCAAAAGATGATTCTTGAGCAAGCATCGCTATACGAAAAGAAGGGATCGGCGCACCCTCTTCCTGAGTTTTGCAATGTTGAGGGAGCTGGGCTGGAGCAGTGGGTCACTATCAAGGAAGTCATTGGTCAAAGACCATCTACGCACGAATTCGGGGATATTTTCCGGTGCTCCACATCTTGTGCAGCGGTCATACTGGATAGAAGAGTGTTTTGGGGGTCGGGGTAATGGGGGTTGGAGGGAGCGTGCGGTTCGAGCGTCTACGTGACCACGCGCCATCCGCATATACCGCCCAACCGACGCTGTGGCATTCCGAATGCTCCCACGGCTGCCAGGCATGTTGTCCAGGATGGGAACAACAGATACCGTACTGCCAGTTCAAGTTTACGTTGACGTGGTCACTATCTAGACAGCTCAATTAAACGAAGGGGACTAGAATAGAGCCTGCCAGTTATGCCTAGAAAGAGAAAGATCGAGGGTCACAGCTTCAAGTTGCGGTCTTGGTCGCGGTAAAATCCACGTGACGACCTCCATTGCCTGATTGGTGGAGGTAACAAAACAACACAAAAGAGTGGTTCCTTGACATCGGCGCGCGGTTAACACGGTCTTCGGGTCCCCGATCGACTTGGATGTTCCTACTTTCGCTTCACGGAAGGGATACCATTACTCGCGAACGAGGAAGAGAGGCCCTGATTCATGCAAAGTCTGTGGGATCAAATCTTCTACGATCCGGCATTGGTCTTCGATTGGCATTGGCTGTTCCGGCGGGCAAACTACCGAATCTGTCACCTTCGGAGCTCATTGGGATCTCACGGCAGCACCCAGTCCTAGCATTCGGGACCGCAGTTGGCATTGCTATTTTCTTGGCTGCACATTATCTCCAAAGCCCATGGCGAAAACTTCCGCCAGTCTCCCCCTTCCCTTTTTAGTTCAAAAAAAAAGAAGCCTCCCTCTTCGAGGTAGCGCTCTCCAGTCGCGTAGCCAGTTACGGTTCCATTTTATCGAGGTGGACGCAGGAATTTGGTATGATACCTTTTACCTTTCCGCTGCTGACTGAGTGACACACTCCCTGATATCCTTTTTAGGCGACGTGTTCTACATAAACGCAGCCGGACAACCGATAGTCGTTCTCAACACCCAGCAGATTTGCTGGACCACCGTGCCGGAATCTACTCTGACCGCCCGTGCAACATCGTCGCTGCGCAAATTCTCTGCGGCGGCTTGGCCATTGTGTCTCAGAATTATGGGTCATTGTGCGCCGACTTCTGACCATATTCGGCTCTTCCTGATGACCGCATAGATGGCGTAGAATGCGCAAAGCTGCCCACGAAGGTCTTAGCAAATCTGTCGTCGAGTCTTTCAAGACACCACAATTCGATGAGGCCATTCTACTCGCCTCTTGACTACTTGCTCAACCAGCAACCACCTTCGCCGAGTCGCCGCTTCTATGATCATGTCGGACGCGTATGACACCCTACCGATGGTCTCCGAGCTGGGTTCGGGAGTCAAGGCTGTCAACGACTTTGTTGCACGTCTTTCGCGAGCAGCTCTTCCCAGTATGCACTTCGAGGAATTCTTTCCGTGGATGAGGCACATTCCGAGCAGGTGGGGTGTTTCCTGCAACGAACCGATCTTGAACCCAAATCTTTCATGTTCTAGATTTTCTAAATGGAACGACGCAGAGTGTTGGTACGAGAAAGATTCGGCGATGTTTGAAAGCCTATTCAATAGCGTTCGCGAAAAGCTGGCCTGTCCTTGTCCTCAGAAAGCCGACACTATGGCTCACACCACTTCAGTCGAAAGGCATAGATCGCCCCAGTCTCGTGGGAACCTTGATTGGAGAATTCTTGGGTTACGGCAATTTTGTAGTCGTGCACGTACTCTTCACATTCCTGGTTTGTAATTATTAGCGCGGCAGGTGCGGAGACAACGTCGGTCGTCCTGACTCAGTGGATGCTCCCAATGATCACATATTCAGAAGTACAAAAAGTGTGCTCAAGCCGAGCTCGACGGCGTAGTTGGGCGGGCACGTATGCCGACCTTTGCTGACTTCCAGCACCTACCCTTACATCCGCGCCATGGCCAAGGAAGCATTGCGATGGCGGCCCGTAGACCCTGTTGGCCGCCCACGAAGACGACTGGTATGATGGGATGTTCATTCCAAAGGGTGCCATCATGATGGCCAAAGTTCGGCACCTCAGCCGCGACCCTGAAATTTACGGCGCAGACGATGTCACTCCAACCCGGCAAGGTTTTTGAACACCAGTGGAGACGTCGCCCTATGCCCACCTGAAACAAAAGAGGAAAGCCTTTTCACGTACGGTTTTGGGAGGCGTGCCTGTGTGGGAAAGCACGTCGCGAACGACTCCCTCTTCGTCGATATGGGCATGTTCTTATTACCGACCCATCAGCCAACGCACCACATCATCGTCACGAAGCTCACTTCCGCCATCATCTCCTTAGCCACTCTTTTCCGTCGCATCTGCTGACAATATTCGCTTCAACACTTTTTATGACAATCCCCAAACTTCGCTGGACAACGTTGCGTGCTCCAACGGTAGAAATGACCTGATCACCAAGGGATTCATTACTTTCGGTTCACTGCCTTCGTTCCCCGTCATCGGTGCAGCCCAAGTTGTCGGGGGTTGGAACTCTCCAGCGTGTGGGTCGCGCTGACAGATATAGTTCGGGAGCCAATCGATCAACGTCATCGCCGTCGATCATGCGTGGAACAAAGGTCAGCCTAAATTAAGGGAGCCGGTGGCAATATGAGGGTTCGTAGATCGCAGGCCAGGAGAACAGGAGAGAGTTGCGGATGGTCGCTGAGCGCCGGGGCCTATGCGCAGTGTGACAAAGTTTTATCGCGTCTTCGATATTCCCCGCGCGCACATAGGCAAACAGTGAGTGTGACAGTGCCTTGTCGTAGCTCTGAGGATATGACATCGGGACAAACTAACAAAGAAAAGGGGTAGGCAGAAACTCCCCGCGTCATCGGTTGCAATAACGCGCCCCATCTCCCCCCCCCCCTATCACCGCTTTGGGGTCCATCTCACGAACCACGCTGTCCATCGCGCATCCGGTGTTGCTGGTCCATAGGCCCTGTATTACGCGGTGCTTCGTAAAGCGCCAGTAGCCGGTGGATGTGACCATGTGTGGCAGCAGAGGCGTGGTGTCGTGGAGCAACCATCACAAGATCTGAGAACGTGAGACGCTGTCATCGTCACCTGAGCGAGCGCAGAGGTCGGCATGTACTAGGTTGCGGCCAGGAGAACAAGCGCGGAAGGTTGGGGTGGCGATTCAGTCTTGTGAGCGCTAAAAAAAGGCATGTTTATTTGATATTTTCGATGGTCCAAGAAAGTAAAGTTGGCGCACGGCATGACATGCATGACAGCCTGGAGGAGACTTCACTCAATCCCTGATATAGGCCTGATACCTCAATCTCCTCCGGCAACACGTTTCCATCGTCTCGAATGCCCGATAGCCTATCACGCAGGCGCCGCCTCAAGATCTGAGACCGGTCCAGTGGGCCCGTTTGATCCCGGTTGAGCTCCCCAAGTTTCCGCTACCCTAGATCCCACGTGGCCCGCAGTGAGTCTTCTCTTCTCATGGACTCCTTATCCGCACACATGCTTCGGTTCTTTTCATTTACGATCAATCATTTCCTACTTTCTCCTTTCTGTTTAACTTGGCTTCCTTTGGGAGGTGCCACCAACGCATGGTCGTACTACTTATTTCTCGGCTTGTATCATTACGACCTCGGGGGCACGTGAGGACTCTTACGTTACACGGTTTCGAATGTCCGCTTATGTAGACGACCGGTCTTGTGCTACAGTACAGTACTGCCTTTGTCGCTTCGGCGAATCCTCTTAAGGGATGGCAGAAGGGTCCCGCGGCAATTGGTTTTGCCGTGGGGACCACATGGAGCCGGAGAAGTGCAGCTAGCTATAAGCCCCTGAAAAAAGTTTTGCCTCACACGCTGTCAGGCGCACCTGTCGGAGCGCAGCTGGCTATATGCTGAGCAGGAAGCCCTCCCTCCCCCCCTTTGCAACCAGTCTATCAGAGGTCGCGCCGTGCTCCCCCATGCACCGGGGGTGGCCAACTCCCCTGATAGGCCATAAGACTGGTAGGCATCCTAAATGGTCTCGGAAGGATGGCGGTCGGGGTAGTGGTAGCCCCCTGACGAGAGCTTTTGCAGGCTCGAAACCGCTATTGATCGCCTCCCTGCCTGCCTCTGCGCACACTGTACTGACCCTTATCCTCAGAGACGGGTGGCAGACTGGTGCACCAAGCAGGAATGGACAGCCCGAGTGCCTTTCTCGCACAGAGGCTCCGCACTTTGCCCTGCTGCCCTGGGCATAGTCCGGCCATAAGTACGTCCCAGACAAGGTCCCGGATATACAAATGGGGGGTTTTTTTTTAAATGCCCGATACGTAGAATTCGGATGAGCGACGGGTTGGTGAGTCTTAGTCACAATGTTACGCACTGTTGTTCACATAACTGGCGAAGGCGTGGTGCAAAACCGAATTGTGGTCCCAAGAGGGCCTCCAAATTATCTTTCTGTGTTCTGACAAAGAGCAAGAATATCGACGCAGGATGTGTAGAACGTCTTAGCCATGGACTCGGACGAATTTGATGAGGATGTTGACCGGTTGACCGGTGACCGGTGACCTCAGACTAATCAGTTCTCACAGTACAAGTGGCCCGAGTTACCCGCTCGAGTGTTCTCTGAATAGCGTCGACTGCCAGGGGCTAGCATTGGGAGGAACCGTGAAAATACGACATGTAGTTTCACTTCGAGCTAGGCTATTGTCTTCGACTACAGCTTCGACTACAGCTAGTACAAGATGTCATTACAATTGTGTGAAACTATAGCCTAATCGATCCGCCTTCGGCTAGTATCTTGACAGAAGGAACCCCCAAAGATTGTAACAGAGGACGTGTGAACGAGAGCATTGCAGAGTAGTATGTTGCCATTGGTGACTTGTGTGTTTGTTGACCTAGAGGGGTTCGCGCCGCGGTGTAAGCTTGATACTCACTTTATCAACGACGATGCTTACCCGTTGAATTTATAACTGCCTGACTCAGATGCCCCCGCCGCGTACACTTCAACGAAATTCTGCTCCACAGAATCCGAGAATTTCTTGCTGTCCAAACAGCGACAAAGTTCATCAAGGGTCTTTTTCACGATGTCGAGATCTTCACGGGATGGGCCCGTCAGGTTGGGAATAAGTGGGAGGACGCCGGTAATGAATTCCGTCATCACCGTCAGATGCACATCGGAGTACTGGGACGCATCAGGTCGTGCGACATGATAGCACAGGGAAGTAGGTCTTGCTCGACGAGAATTTCGGCGGGGCACAGCAATAATCTCCTGGCGCCCGTTCAAGTCCCGACAATCTTGCGAATCCTGGAGGTGCTCCAGTAGCACGCGCTTGAGGATCGCGATCGTATTCGGCGCCGCGAATGCGACCGCGGCGTCATGACCCCGCGCTAGCTGCTGCATGATCTTGCTGGCAGGCTCTGGCAGGTCCACCTTCACCCGTTTGGACATAACTTAACTTAAGCACATTCGAAATCTCCCAGATTGAAGGCGCACACGCGATCGTGCATTGTCTGCGCGCTGAGGAGGCGAAGAGCTGCACGATCCGCTGGCTCAGCTGGTCATTCCCACCTTCCCCACTAAAGTAGTTCTCCAATATCGGTGATGTTGGATCCACTGTTATCCGACTGCAAGCAGCCCTGGATCGCGTCGAGAGATGCTTCCACCTGGCCTGAGTCGCGAGTTGCGACACGACCTGAGCACCGACCGCAAGCCTTTTGGTCGATCTCGATCCTTTGGTCAACCCTGTTCACCAGGTGGTTCGTGATGCCTTCCCGTATGCCTCCAAAACTCCTCAACACATGGGCTTGAATACAGTTCGACCATGAGAACAGGGAAAGGAGGAAATGACCGAGATACCAGATAATAGAAGATGGTGGGGTCTGGAAGGGGCATTGTCGAAAGATGACAGGGAGACTGGCAAGCACGATGTAGATAGTCGCAAAGATGGAGACAGTCACAAGGACAACATCGCGACCTCGTGGTTGATTGGATAGATAAACTCAACAAGGCCGACGAAGAACAGGAAGACTGCCGCGTGCATCAGGAGCGAGCTGTTCTCGACTACCGAACGTGCATGGAACAACTGGATACCTTCTAGGATGTACACGTGGATCCTGACGGCCTGACGCGTCAAGCTCACTGGTCGGTTCTACTCCCATCCCTCCACAGCACCGTTCAAGAATCAAAACCCAAATCCAATTATTTGACCAATGCAAGTTCAAGCGCAACGACCGGGGTTTCCTCGGATTCGTATCAATCACCATCGGAGACGTTCTTAACCTTAATAAGGGCGGAAGCGGTATGCTCCCCAATCCTTCCCGTACATATGCATCATCCGCCCTCCTGACGGCCAAATCGTATACTGAAACACATGTTCTCACTTGCCACAGATGGCCAACTTGACGATTCCTCTCGTAGCAACCAGCCTCCCCAACAACTCGATCTTGCCCAGTCCTTCAATGATATGCGCGTATCCCCTTCATCGACTCCCCTTCATCGACTTCCACAGTTAGCACCAGCAACACATTACCAAGCTGCAGCCGCAGCCGGTTTACTGTGACTGCCCCACACCACCATCTACGACCATCTCTTCCTTTTCTTCCTTGCCCGCACGCAATCCCCAATCCCCTTCCCCCCAGCGCCGCCCGCATCCATCCGAACCCACCGCTATTCTACATCGCCCTACGGAACAGCTGGCTGCCAGCCCCAACTCTCGCCCGGCCCCGACACCTGTTGCGCAGCCCGTGCCGCTGGAAGGGGGTTCTCCCACCCGGGTGGGAACTCCGATACAACCCGCGCGGGTGCCCATACGACGTCGATCACAATACACGCAGCACTACCTGGATGCTCCCATCCCCCAATCTGTTGGCACCTATTCCCGCCGCTCACGCTCCATCTTCTCCGAACACAATCAACGCAGACGGCACCTACGCCGATCGCTTGCCCCTCGAATGGGAGGAGCGCCCAATAGCCGTCCTTATTCGTCGACCATTGCACGCGCACGACCACGTGGAATGACCCTTGGCACGGTGACGGCGACGACTGCGCTCGCAAACCACGCTGCACTAGTTTCGCTGCCATCGGGTTCGGGAAATGCGCATGACGTCGACGCGGCGCATCTACTTTGGGAACCACAACACGCGCACGACCACGTGGGACGACCCGCGGCTGCCGTCGACAGTCGATGCGAACGCGTCGCAGTACAAGCGCAACTACCGGAATATTGTCTACTCCCGAAGCCAGCCGGCGATGCGCCTGATCGCCGGCGCCAAGTGCGACGTGCGCGTGTGCCGTCAGTGGGTCTTCGAGGACAGCTTCGCGGCGGTCATGCGTCTCTGGCCGGAGGACCTCCGCAAGCGGCTCATAGTCAGGTTTGAGAGCGAGGACACGCTCGACTATGGTGACGTCTCCCGCAAGTGGTTCTTCATCCTCTTGCACGAGATGTTCAACCCGAGCTAACGGCCTGTTCAAGTACTCGGCGTATGACAACTACAACGCTATAGATCAATCT
>WNGR01006457.1_pt1 | contig 12519 bp, 19 predicted proteins | sample 5407581 | NCBI WGS metagenome assembly WNGR01 (sample SAMN13153383, study PRJNA577476) | soil metagenome | isolation source: 80 cm soil or saprolite under Garry oak tree replicate 2 | place: USA:California | collected 2016-06-15
TGGCATAGTGATATTGAAGAATAGGGTGACTGAGAATAGGAACCGCCGCCGCAGTCGCTGCAGTGGGTTGAGCCCGCGATGAGCTGGAGATGAGTACGTAGTGAGGTACTTTGACTTGTTGCTGCTGCTGCTGCTGCTGTTGTTGATGTTGGTGTTGAAGTTCCATCTGTGGACATAGTGGACACTCTGTCCACTCCTCCTCTGACAACCAGTTGACAATATCGCTCAGTGCACATTCTATGCTAATGGACTATGTGTCAAGCCCGTTGCAATGAACTCTGACGGTACACGTTGTCCCTAGCGACGACTTGTGATCTTCGTTGCGGCGCCCACCACTCGCGCTGTTATAAGACTGGCCGGGTTTCTAATGCACCGTATCACCATTCACGTATCTCGACCTTCAGCCTCTTCTTTTTCTTGGTTGTCTTTGGCTGCCATCCTCCCCCTTCCTTCTCATTTATCGCTCTCTTCACCTCACACTCGTTCGTCCTGTCCAGTTCTGTCATGACTCGCTTTTTTCCCTTGCTCTTCGTCGCGCTTGCGCTCGTTTCCTCGCAGGTCGCCTTTGGAGCGCCATCCTGCTCGCATGGTATGAAGGACGTAGATTCTTGCGTCTCCAAATGCAAAACTAAGTTCGGATGGCCTGGATTTGCCATGGGCAATGATCGCTGGGGATCCGTTGCCCATCCGTCCAATGAAGACACCGGCAACAGGGTTGTCAAAGCGTGCGGTGGTCCTAAGTACGCCGCATCTCTGATATATCATCACCCTTCCTTTTAATCTGCCGTAACCACTAGAAAACAGACTACTGAGCCTGCCGTGGGGGCTGGATCTTCGCCCCCAGTTGCGACTTCGACGCCCTCATATGTTCCTCCAACCCCGGTTGTCGGCGCTGGGCCCTCCAAATTAACCAGCAGCTCATCAACGACGGCAACGTCTTCCACGCACCACACCTCAAAGACATCACCAGTCCCGCACCCATCATCTTCGTTGCACTCTAGCGGAGACGTCCCCAAGTCTACGAAGGAGTCTTCTGCGTCGTCTCCATCCCCATCGCCAACACCTACGCCAACCACTTCACGACAGCCGCCGCCTTCCTCCTCTTCTAAGACCTCATCTACTCCCACCCCATCTACTCCTACCCCTAAAACCTCTTTGTCCACCCCGCCCAGTTCTGGCACCGTATCATCTGACGATATCTCCGCCTACCTCTCAGCTCATAATGACGTCCGTTCCCAACATGGGGCCGACGCTCTCACTTGGAGCGACGAACTATCCGCCAAAGCGCAACAATGGGCCAATGGATGCGTCTTTAAGCACTCTGGCGGCTCTCTCGGGCCATTTGGCGGCAAGTGCTTGCCCTCAGAAATGATTCCGTGATCCCTTAAAGGTTTGCTACACAGAGAATATTGCCGCTGGTACTGGTGACGGGTATACCATCGCGACCGCCGTCAAAGATTGGACCGATGAAGTTTGTGAGTTGCAGTATGACGTCTATGTGGCGCGGAACACACGTTGAGACACTCCTACGCAGCCGAATACAACTCCAACGATCCAGTGCCTTCGCATTTTACGCAAGTGGTCTGGAAGGGGACCACTCAAGTTGGTTGCGCGGTCCAAGACTGCAGCGGGATTTTTGACGCAAAGTTCGGGGTGCGTTCAGAGCTTTTCTACTCTTCACTCTGGGATCACGCTGATGTTGAGGGCCGTAGCTTGCACACTTCCATGTGTGCGAGTACTCTCCCGCAGGTAATGTAATCGGGCAGTTTCCGTAAGTCACATACGCTGCCCTCTTCGCGTTATATTCCTTGCTTAGTCTGCCCACAGCCAAAACGTTCAAGTTTAAATGTAGAGGTGATATCGCGTTGGAGCGCTGGATTATCCACCTTTTTGCCTTGTTTTTTTCTTCGTTCTTTTGACAAGAATTCACGTTTTTAGCACTCACTAGATACATCTGGATGTATTTCTTTAGCCCTAACCTAGGAGTAGGGTTGTCAATGCCAGTCATCAACAAAGTCGACAGTTAGTTGCAATTTACAGTGACAATTGTAAGTGCTCACAATTTTTAATTTATTTTGTCGATGGGCCTGCGCGACTCAGCGGCAGCTCCACGGTCGAGGCTTCATTCTTTCAAGCATGAAAGTATCATGCTCTTTCATCATCCTACCGCCTCTCTTGACGTCAGGATGCCAGTTAATGCTGTTGAACATGTTGGGAGCGTCGTTCAACGAGACTGGGTAGGTGTGTTCTTCGTGTACTCCACACCAATCGAAATCGATAAGCAGAACGCGCTCGTCTTTCGTGATCATGATGTTTGGGTTACGAAGATCACCAAAGACCATATTGCTCGCGTGTAGGGTTCCAAGAGCCTCCTCAACCTGATCGAAAATGGGCTGCGAAAGTTCTTGGTTGCCGTACTGCTGATAAGCAGTTTTTCCATCGATGTATGTCATGACAACCATGATCAATCCAGCAAGTTCAGGAGGATTAGGATCCTCCGTCGAACAGTAAAGAAGTTTAGGAGCACGGTCTGCGGATGCAAGGAGGCGATGTGCTTCGGCGTTATATCTTTGAGCAAATTTGACGACAATCTCTCGACGGGACTCGATTTCGGTAGCTCGGAATAAGGCCATGGAGGGAGTTTTCGGCACAAGGTAGTCCCGGTACGAGAATCTGAGAACATGCTCTCCAACAGAGTAATGCCGAATAAATGGGAAGAAGCGTTGGGGATCTTGTTGTGAGTCATGCTTCAAGTTCTTGTAAAACTCTTCCAATTCCGCTATCCCTGTGCCAAGGGATGCCAGAATACGCGTTACCGACTTGAGCTTGTCGTCGTCGTAGGGATCACCACCGATCCAGATGAAGTTTGTCAATCGCTCGACGACTACGTGGTCAACGAAGACCGCCCCGAGGATACACATCCAAGGGCCTGCTTGAGCGATCAAGAATGTCGGGCAACAACAATGATCACGGATCGGCTTCTTCTATAACACACGTTAAATAAGAACACTGATGAAGAATGGCAGGAACGGACGTACCTCCTCTCTCGCGTAGTATAAACGAAAGCCCAAGGCGCACTGGTGCGATGGGTCGCGGCTATCTGTCCCAATTTCATTCTTATCCACTTTTATAGCTGCCAAAGCATAGAGGCTTCCGCATTCCACTTCGTAAGCGCCGTCGGCTTTCATGCTGGCCTTCACGCCGGAAACGTTCAGCGCAGAAATCCGATGGCGAATGACCTTATCCAAAAACAGCCTGGTTGCGTCTACACGTTGAGCTTCACTCTCGTATAGCACCGCGGAGGAGTGAAAGAGAGAAAGCGTGGCTGAGTAATCTTCAGGCTTCAAATCGATTCCAACAGTATCATCACGGACGACGCGAAGAAATTTTGCAAACGAGGGGTGATATAGTTGGATTGGGATGCCACGGTTCATCGAGGGACGCCCATTCCATATGGGACGCCGCTTCCTTTGCTCGCCTCGAAGTCCGTTGAGCGTAGCGGCGGATGAAGGCGAAGGAGCTATTATCGCATCTTTGATTATCTCCATTTGGGCTGGAGAGTCAAGGCTCAACGACGCTGAGAGTTCGACTTGTCAGAGAACGTACCAGCTTCCAGGTGGGAAATGTTTGTCTGGATATCTTGTGGAGTCGTGAGGCTCTATCAATTCGGAACATGTTGGCACTCACTGAGAGGTTGTACGACGATGTGGAGGTGCTTGTCCTCAAGCTGGTTCGAAAAGACTCCTGACAATTTCTTCACAGGTGACAATGGGTTCATGCTCTTGAGGTTCAAATCGTTTATCTTTTCTTCGAGATGATCGTTGACGTCGATAGAAACGCTCCACAGATCAAGGGTGTTGGCGTCGACGTTGTTGAATGCAGGCTTCTTTTTGCTCTTGATGGCTTCCTTGAGGTAGCCGACGGATTTCGTCTCTTCAATTTTGACTGCGAAAATGCGACTGGGATCATCGCCGAGAATCAAACAATTTAGCTCGAGGAGCCGCGGAGATTCTGAGGATAAATTCGTCTGGATAACTTGTGGAGTCATGGGGTTGGCACTCACTGGCAGGTGGGGGTCGTACGACGCTGTCACGGCTGTAAAGCGTCTTCTTCGAGTTGCCCCCGTAAGTCTTCGGCGACTTGGGTTTCTGACGTCCCTCCAGTTGAACAACGCGTCGCCGCGCCTCCTGCAGCGCGTCGACGAGATCGGGATCATCGGACAGATCACTGGTATCTGCCTCATCGCCTGGGTCCCCCGAAGCGAGGCAATCGCCCATATCTGGTGAGTTTTCATTGTCCACCTCCGTATTCACAGGGCTGAGGTCAACCCTCGGACAGGAGCCCTCGGGCTCGTTTTCAGTGTCGACGCGGCCGGCTTCGGGGTCGGCGCTGGGTCCTGCAAGTGGTTGCGACACCGGGCTCGTGCCTACTCGCAATCCTAAATTCTCATGTAACGCACCATCGGGTATCCTTCGCTTTGGCGGTGCAGTGACAAGAGCTCGTGCGTGGGTCTTTTTGCCTCGCGTTTTCTGACTCATGGCTGAAGTTGAAGGACACGAGTCTTCCCCTCGGTCGAGAAAGTGGTGGCGGAACTGACATCATATAGTCATCATGTAGGTTTTTTTTTCGGCAGTTTTCGGCCTTCCGTATATGGTATCTTTATTTACTGTAAATCATGTCTGCATGGTGGTATTGAGGGCTACAGACAACGATGCCGGAAGTAATGGTGACATTTTCAGTCTCTGCTATAGCATGCAGCGCAGTCGCTCAGTCCGGGAAGATCGCACTTTGTGCTTGTCACCGTCCGTGTTACTACACGTTTGAGCGCTGCGCGCTTTTGTTCTGAAACGAGCATGTCGCGCCGCCTCAGAAAGCTGTTCACAGGCGTGCTCAACATTTTTGCTTGGCTCGTGTTCGTGTTCGCCGTTGGGGTGTCCTTGGTCGGATTCCTCTCACAAGCAGTTCGCACGTCGAGGCCGAGGTCATTCAGGAACAATATCGATGTCTTGATCATTACTATTGCCTACAGCATTGTAGTGCGTCCCTTGTTCCCTCGGTGGCTTGTTTTGTTTGTGACGATGAGAAGCTCTTCGTGTCCTTGGCGTTTTGCTTGAAACGCAGAATATCGATGTTTAGAAAGCTGCATCGGTTGTCGAGGGGTCGCGTTGCGCTCAAGAAAGGCGATATCCCAAAGGTACACGGGCGGACGCAGGCCATTTCTTTTTTGGAGAAGACCAACGACTGATGAGTTTTGGGCTCGGCGCTCGTATAGCATGTGCACGAATTCGTGACGCAGGAGTACTCGCGTGCCTGTCTAATTTCCTTCGAGTCCTTACCCAAAGATGCACACCGGGAGGGATGGGGTAGGCCAGGTACGCTTTCGTTTCGTTTCATTCGGCTTTACAAGTGGGCTCAGCGACATGTTAGGCACTCGGTGGGACGGTATCTGCTTTCGGCGTTTTCTCCTCGATACGGTCCCAGATCTCGGTTCGTCCCCAGGCCTTGTGATTTCAGTTGACCCCATGTTTTCAACGCAACATTAGATGCGCAGGCCCGTCTGTTGATCCCAAGCCTACCGCTGCTCAGGCCCAACGATCGCATGTCTCACCACTACCGCTTCATTGCGCCACTCATGCCCACGGACGAGGACGGTTTGTCTCCGTTGCACTACTACGACTCTGCAGTACAGCTGGCAAGGCAGGCCGATCGCGAGCCGACTGAGAGGGAGTTTGAGGTTGGTATCGCAGCGGCGGATGAGATTAAGAGAATGTGAGTTCCCAAGTAATCTGACCACTCCCAAGTGCTCATATCCTCAAGTTTGCTGGAAACCAGGCAGGAGATGCTCGAGAGCTCAACGCCTGATCTCAACAAGCTTCCCCTCGTCTTATGATGTGCAAGGATTACACATATCGCGTTTCTCGTGTTTCTTATTTCTGGCTCCAACAGAGAGTCTATTTACGTGATACAGACACTTGGCTCCGATCAGTTGAAAGAAATTTAGTACCATTGACTCTAGCAACAAATGTACCCAATTGATGTGCCCGGTAAATTAACCAAACACAGATCTACGTCATCGTGAAGATGCAGATAATATAGCCGTCTAATTTAGAACAAGAAGACCTGGGAGCAGAATAAGCACGAGGGAATCAGACTATGTGCAGTGCACCTCACCTGGTCTACGAGTTTGCTGACTGTGCGAGGAGCTGGGTATTTGAGTTCGTCGAGATGTTTTCTGGTGGATATTAGTCAGTCACTAGCGGTGTATGACAATGTGAGACGCACTTCATTGCGGTCATCATCGGGGGAGGACCTGCACGCAGAATCGTGAGCGGACTGAAGTCTGTGCATGACATCCTACGTACCACAAAGGAGGATCTTGATGTTGTCGTGAGTAGCTGGGAGGTGTGTCGCAATCTGCTCCTTAGACACAAATCCGACGCCACCAGTCCACCCAGTTGGGGGGTTATTCAAAACATAGAAAACCTCGAATCGCGTGGGGTATTTGTCGGCTAGCTCATCGAGTTCCTTCTTGAGGAGGATATCGTCATAGTTGACATTAGCATAAATAAGGCTCAGCTTAGTGCGATCCTGGGAGTTTTTGAGCGCCGCGCGGATGATTTGGAGCATTGGGGTTATGCCAGTGCCGCCAGCAATCATGCCAATTTCACGTGATAACGCGGGGGTATAGTTGAATTGGCCTCTGGGTCCTTTAACGCGAATCTTGTCACCAATTTTGAGGAAGGAAACGTAGCGGGAGATGTTGCCCTTCTCGTAGGACTGGGCATAATGAGTGAGAATCAAACAGAAAGGCGAAACGGAAAATACCTTTATGAGGAGGTCAAAATGGCCTAGGTCGTCGTCGCTGCTGGTAGGAGTATAGTTACGCATGATTTCTTTGCCACCTATTTCCGCAGAGACAGATATATGTTGGCCAATGGGGAGGCCGAGCACGTCATTTTGAAGTGGAAGAGCAAAGCGATAGCTATCGGTTGCCCATCAACATGAAGGGGAATAAATAAATAAAAAAGGCACGAACACCGCAGTGTTTGGGGAAACGACTATCTTTTCTTTGAGAGGAAATTCCTTCCATTCCTTCGGGTCAAGAACGGGCTCCCTAGCTGATTTGTGGCCAACGGGTCAGAAGGTGACTGTGCAAGTGAAGCCCAATGACGTGCCAGAACGACCGAATTTGAGGTAGATGAAGGCGCTACTGGCCACTGTAAGGAGAATGGCAACAATTTGTGCGACGACGCTCTGACGAACGTCTAGGAAAGAAGGTGCCACTGCTGACATGGGAAGGTGAGGTGTACGTTCGTCCGAGCGTGGAAGACCGAGGAGGATCAAGTTAGAGATATCGTAGCCTTCTTGGCGAAGTTTTGAAAGCAGATAGTTGGATAGAGTGAGAAGTGAGAAGAGAGTGAGAAAGAAAGAGCCGAGAAATAATAGCTGGAGATAATTTGGCATGACCAAATTGAACCGATCTGACCGGAGCCGGGGATCGCACCGCTTGTGACCCACAACGCTCGTTTAATCGCCTCCACACTCCTCCCCCACACCCACCTGTACTTTTCTTTTCTTTCTTCCAAGTCTCTCTTTCTTGTCTACTATCATTTCCTTTTTGCTTCTCTCTCCTTCTCCCACTTTTTTTTTACATTTTTACATTTTTTTTACTGACCAAGACACTAAGAACCTAAAAACACAAGGAGACTAACATCACGCAGCGCGTGAACCATGCTACCTTCCTCGACGGCAGCACCACCACCACGCAAGAGGGGCCCCCCTTCAGGCCTCCGCATTGACACACCTGCCCAAAACGCTACTATTACCCTCGTTCCTGGGTATAGTTCTGCTTCTACCTCCGCTGTCTCTCCGGCAACTTCAGAGTCTGGCTCTTTTCAATTCCCCCCTCCCCAAAAGTCTCGGTCGAGGAATATGAAGAAGCTATCCCTTACCTTATCCACCCAGTCCTCTTCCAGTTCTCTAGCTATTCCCCCCAGTGATTTCCAGCTAGATCATACCGCTCAGGAAGCTCGGAGCAGACGCACTTCTATCGTATCGGCCTCTTCCATGCTCCTCCGCAGGGAAGAGGATGGCTCTCCGACCGCCCCTTATCCCGATGGCCCAATCGAAATTCTTCCCAAGATATGGTTGGGCGCTGAGGACAACGCCCGTGACTGGCGCGGTCTGGTTACGAGGGGGATTGGTTCTGTTCTCAACGTTGCCAAGGAGGTCGTCTCTGCGTTCGATTCATTGACGCCCGAGACGCCGCAAGTGCAACGGATGAATGAGCTCCCAGGCGGAGCTGTCGTCGGTACATATTATCCGGCGGACGGGACGGGGAGACCCGGGCTGCACTACCTGAAGTTGCAGTGGTCTCACGGGCAGTCTGACTTGGTTCAACGTGGTTTCCCTGAGGCTATGGCCTTTGTCGATCAATCGCTCGCTCGTGGCGAGGGTGTCTTGATTCAGTGCGTTGCAACCGACCTTCTGTCACGGATCCACATTGACATTTTCAATGCATCGCCAGCTGTCAGTGTGGTATTTCTCGATCCGCTACCTTGGTGATCGCGCTTGTTATGCGCGCTGCCTCTCTCCGTTCCCCTTGGGTTCCCCAACAAGTCTGGGACCTCAAAGGAATGCATGCCGCTTATGCATATGTGAAACAAAAAAGTAAATGGGTTGGCCCAAATATGTCGTAAGTATAGCCACATCCGTCGCATCGCCTTGCAATCTCATTCCCTGTTATAGATTAATTTATCAACTCCTTGATTATGAGAAGGTGCTTCGTGCTCATTTCTTGTCGCCTACCCCGTCGGACCGTTCCCAGTCGGATGAGGAGTGGAATCGTCGTCGAAAGCTGCTTGACGATGCGTCGGATCACGATGACGGTCCCGATCGAGAGAGCACAGAGATGCAACGTGAGGCCAGGGCTCTTGACAAGGCCATGGAGGATCGTATTTTGGCCCGCAAGTCGTCCTCTTCTTCCATTGGCTCTGGTATCGGTATGGGACCCGCTTGGAAGAGTCGATACTCGGATCGCAAGAGGACCGGTTCCATCGCGAGTAACATGACTTGCAACAGTGTGCTTAGCGAAAACTTGGTCGAGGAAAACGAAGAACAAGAGCTACTCGGCGTCGGCGGTGGTTTCGACAAATCTAGTGCCCAACCTTCCCCTTGGGACGGCCACGTTACATCCGATGCCTCGAGTGATGGTGAAATCGGAGCAGCGACGAGTCATTACTCCCGCGTTCCTCCCTCGGCTAGGAGATCGTCCTTTAAGCTACCCCCGGTTCCTTCTATCGCCTTCAAGCCAACTTTTGACACGTCTCATCGCCCAATCCCAAAGACGAGACGGAGACCCACTCCTCTTGACATTTTACCGACCGTGCCCGACTCTCCCGTCAATGCTGTCGCAACACCGACCGTCTCAACAGCTTTAGCAATGCCACGGACCCGGAAAGAGTCCCGTGCCACTGTACCCGTCTCTCTCCCGCTCCGGAAGTCATCCCAGTCTACACAACAACCATCGCAAGTTCCAACCATTCACAAACCAGTTCTGCAGACACCTTCCCAGACCCTCTTCGTCTTCCCACCTTCCCCGACACTTTCAGCTTGCACCCCCTCTGCCATGACCCTGACTTCCAACCCCGTCTCTGTCCCGTTCCCTTCATCGGCGACCCCTCGATCTAAGTCAGACGCTCGGAGAAGGTCTTTAATCGGCCTCATGATGCCTTCGACCCCGACCACCGCACACGCGCGAGTTGATGCAAGAGGTTGGGTCGGGATTCACTGATCCACGGATTGCGTCAGTATGGCGATATGGAACACTTGCACCAGTTGCTTCCTAGAGTCTCACGCAATTTTTTTTGTTGTTCACGGACCCTGTATTCACTATTCACTATTCAGATGTGTCGGATTCCTGAGCACGAGCACGCCTTGTTTTTCAACGGACTCGGCTACTTATTTTTTTTTGTTTTTGTTTTTTTTTGGGATTCTCCTGTTATTTCGTGTGATACCTGACCTGCTTTGCACTTGCATCTCCCGAGCTGTAGCACATACGCAATCGCACAATTTCTCACTTCATTGTTTTTTTTTCCTCCTGTGCATCTTTACCATTATTCCGCACCGCCTCGCATAGTGCTGATAATGGATCCGCGAAGCAGGTCTCGCTGGCATTGTAACAAAGCTACAGAGAGCGAGTGGGCAAGTTACGATCCAAAGACTGCCTACGCTGTTCTTCAGCGTCTACCCACCTAGACTGCCAATAGACCAGCTGGAGGAGACTGAGCCCATCGCTTTTTGGCATACGACATAGAACCCGCAAAGGATGTATATCGCGATGGCGGCTTTGCGAAAGAGGTATAAGACGAAGAGCGTAACGGGGTGTGCGGACTATTGCTGAGGATGAGAAGCTGTGCCGAAAAGCTCATCTGACGAAAGGTACCAGCGAGGCCTTGAGTGGGATGACTACCGGACTCCAGGTCTGCGCTCGAGGTCGTTCGTGGCGCTGTTGCTCGGCTGAACTCGGCACAGCTCGTGGCTCCGGCCGAGCCGTGGCAATACCGCGACGCTTTCACCCGTAACATGTCTTGGTTCGAGAAACGCAAGGACAGAAACCTGATACCCCCCGTTGAACGTGACTTGAACTCTACCTCGACAGGTGATCCGTATAATACTCCTACCGGTACCCCCTCCACTGGCAATAGTGCGGCTGTCCGTGATCGCTATCATCGAAATAACCCCATCGATGTCTACTCACGTGGACAAGGCGATCTTGACGCCGACAGACGAGAGCTTCTTTCTGGCTACAATCCTGAGAAGGCATCCACTGGCCGTTTTGCCCATGACGGACCATCGTTGCGCGAGCCCACGCCAGGAGAGGAAAACGAAGAGGACGTGGAAGGTATCAAACAACAAACAAAGTTCCTCAAGCAAGATAGCGTAAATTCCACGCGCAACGCCGTCCGGATGGCCCGTGAAGCAGAAGAAACCGCCCGAAACACCATTAATAGGTTGGGCGGTCAATCAGGTTCGTCAGGCTTTATCTATGGTGTCCCGTCGATCTCAGACTTAACCGTGGGATTTGATTGCAGAGAAACTTGCCAATACCGAGCGCCATCTGGATGTGGCCAAGGGCCACTCCCAACGCGCGGACGATAGGACCGACGAGCTCAAGCAACTCAACCACTCGATATTCCGCCCAGTCATCACTTTCAACAAGGACGCGAAACGTGCTGCGCAAGAAGCAAAGGCGCTACAACGTTACGAGGACGAACGCGACGAACGCGAGAAGGCCATGACCGATATACGCGAGACTCAAAATCGCTTGGGTCAAGCGTCGGCCTATGGCTCCCGGGAGGACGAAATCGGGGCGGGGCCAAATGGGAGGCGTCTCAGGGCCCCCGCTCAACAGTCGCTTCAGAAGGAGCAGAGGAAACGTTACCAGTTCGAGGCCACCGCATCCGACGACGAGCTAGAAGATGAACTTGACGACAATCTTGACGAAATCTCGGACGTGGCAAAGAGGCTCAAGGCACTGGGAACTACGATGGGTCAGGAGCTCGACAACCAGAACATTCGCATTGAGCGCATCGAGGAGAAAACCGTCAACCTCGACAATAGAGTCTTCAGGAACACAGAGAGGGTACGTTACTCCACGCACTGAGACCCGCTCAAACTCTCATTATGTGCCTACAGCTTAAACAGATCAAATAGTTACTATGGATCCACACTGACATTTACGATGAATCCCCAGTTGTCAGTGTGATATTTCTCGATCCGCTACGTTAGTGATCGCTTTCGTTATGCGCGCTGCCTCTCTCCGTTTACCTTGGGTTCCCCTTCGTCTTCCCATCATCCCCAACACTTTCAGCGTGCACCCCCTCTGCCATGACACCGACTTCCAACCCTGTCTCAGTCCCGTTCCCTTCATCGTCGACCCCTCGATCAGTCAGACGCTCAGAGAAAGTCTTTAATGATGCCTTCGACCCCGACTACCGCACATGCGCGTGTTGATGCAAGAGGTTGGGTCGGGATTCACTGATCCACAGATTGCATCAGTATGGCGATATGGAACACTCGCAGCGGTTGCTACCTAGAGTCTCACTATATATATTGCCGTTCACGGACCCTGTATTCACTATTCAGATGTATCGGACTCCTTAGCACGAGCACGCTTTGTTTCTCAACGGACTTGGCTACTTATTTTTTTTTCTGGGTTCCCCCCTGTTATTCCGTGATACCTGACCTGCTTTGCACTTGCATCTACCAAGCTGTAGCATATACGCAATCGCACAATTTCTCACTTCATTGTTTTTTTTCCTCCTGTGCATGTTTACCAGCATTCCGCACTGTCTCGCGCAGAGTGCTGATGATTAATAGATCTGCGAAGCAGGTCTCGCTGACATTGTAACAAAGCTAAAGAGAGCGAGTGGGCAAGTTACGATCCAAAGACTCTACCTACGCTGTTCTTCACAACACCGGTCAGCATCTGCCCACCTAGACCTCCAATAGACCAGC
>WNGR01013652.1_pt1 | contig 12519 bp, 14 predicted proteins | sample 5407581 | NCBI WGS metagenome assembly WNGR01 (sample SAMN13153383, study PRJNA577476) | soil metagenome | isolation source: 80 cm soil or saprolite under Garry oak tree replicate 2 | place: USA:California | collected 2016-06-15
TACGAGGACAAGATCTTTCGCACCTCACCGTCGATCGACTCCTCCAGCTTCGTCTCGTCGCTGAGGACACGAACGATCTCGACGCGAAGATCGTCGGGAGCCTTGATCGTCACACCCGGCGTGGTCCCCAACCCTTTCATGATGAGATCGGCGAGGTAGAAGACACGGTCGCGACTCATGCGCATCAGAGGATGAATCCCCGGTCGCGGGCCAGCTTCTCCTTCACCTTCGGGAAGAGCTGACGGTAGTCGGCTGCCGAGTCTTTGATGGCCTTGGCGTGCTCGAGCAGGATCTGCCGGGCGTCGGCTTCCAGGCGCTCCTCGGCCTGGAGATTGTCGAGGAGGACGTGGCGGATCGCCGCCCGTGCAGTCGGCTCGTCCTTGACGTCGACGATCTTCCGAGTGATGAGCCGCTTCAGCACCGCGCCTGCCATCCGCTCGGCGACCTCGTCGCGTCTGAACATGCTCGATAAGACTACACGCCGCCGAGGAAAAGTGTCAAGGAACCGCGGGTAATTGCAGCGTTACGCGCGTTCCGATCCCCACGGTGCTTTCGATCGAAACGCCCCCATGGTGGGCCTCGACGAGCGCCTTCACCATGGCGAGCCCGAGCCCGCTGCCTGGCGCACGGCCCACGGCTTCCGGTGCGCGGAAATACGGCTCGAACACTCGTGGCAACGCGTCCGGCGCGATGCCGCGTCCGGCGTCTTCCACGGAGATCACGACCTTGCCGGACGCCGCATGGGCCCGCATCGTCACCGCGCTGTGAGCGGGAGAATATTTCAGCGCGTTCGACAGCAGGTTCATGAGGATGCGCTCGAGCGCGTGAGGATCGGCCCGCACGCCCGTCACTTCGGGCCCGCAGTCGATGATCACTCGGGTCGCCCGCTGAGGCCCTCCGAGCAGCTCGACCGCTGCGGTGAGCGCGGGGCCGACGGCAACGTCGGCCAACCGCAGTGGCGGCGCTTCGCCGCGCTCGAGACGGGAAAGGTCGAGAAAGTCGTCGATGATTGCCGCCAGGCGGCGAGTCTGGCGGCGCATGATCTCTGCCTGTCGTCGCACCTCGTCGGAGCTGAACGTCCGGGTGGCCAGCAACTCGCTGTAGCCCACCAGCGCGGTGAGCGGCGTACGGAGCTCGTGAGAGGCCATAGCGACGAACGCCGACTTGGCTCGGTCCAAGGTCGCGAGGCGATCGGTCGCCGCGCGCACCTTTTCGGCCAGCTCGTCGGCGAAACGCCGCTGCCGCGCCGCGAGGCGGGCATTCTCGAGCGCGGCGCCGATGTGTAACGCGAGTCCGACCAGGGCGCGACGCTCGGCAGCGGTCAACTCACCCAAGCGCTCGACGGTCAGAACTCCGACCGTTTCCCCGCGAACAGACAGCGGCGTGGAGAGCCGGCGACGCGGCCGAGCCTCATGACCGGTGTCCGGGACGAAGACCGCGCCGGCCGTGACGATGGCGCACCCGGCTGCGCTGTCTCCCGCCGGCGCGTCAGCACCTGCCACGATCCACCGGTCGCCGTCGCGAACCGCCAGCGTCACAGTGGCTGCAAGACGGTCGCCGAGCAAGCGACACAGCGCCTCGAGGAGCTCCGGAAGCGGCCGTTCATCGCCGAGCGCTTCTTGAATGGCGAGTATCGTCGCGTACCGCTCGCTCTGACGACGCGCCTCCGTCACGCGCGACCCGAGCAGCGGTCCCAGGATCAACAGCACGGCCGTGCTCACGAGCTCGTCCACGGCTCCCGCGCCGAGCCCGACCGCCTCGACTCGGATGAAGAGCGTTGGCGCCTGGGCCATGAGCGAAGCGAGCGCGGTGACAGTCCCACCGATCAGGCCAAGCGTAAGGGCACCGACCACGACGGGTAAGGCATACGCATGGCGCCAAGGCGAGGCGGCCTGTGCGGTGGCGTCCGCTGCGAGCCCGGCGATCGCGATGACGCATGCCCCGAGCACGAGCAGCCCGGTCGTTTGTCGGCGCCCGATCACACCGCCGTGACCATCCGGTAGGCAGCAAAGAACACGAGGGAGGCGACGAGCCCCGGCAGCAGGCTGCCTGACCACCGCAAGAGCCATGCGTTGATCAGCGCAGGAGTCCCATGGCCGTCGCGATGGTGGCGGCGGCCGCGAACGACCAGCGCCGTTGAAGCCGGTTGAACAGGGCACCTCGGAAGAACAGCTCACTGGACGGAACGTTGGCTCCTGCATCATAGGCGATGGCTGTGAGCACGAGGCTGTCGGTCGTCACGCGATGGCCGAACGTGACGGCCGCGGCCAGGAGCATGTGTCCTCCGAGCGTCAGCCCCGCCGCGAGCCCGAGCAAACTGCCGCCGACCGGTATCGGCCAACGCAACCCGAGCGCGTCCAGTCGTCCGTTGATCGTCATAAACGTCAGCCAGAGCGGCGAGGCCAGATAGAAGATCGCGGCGCGGGGATCCCAACGAGCGCCGGCAGCGGCCCCCGCGAGGACCAGAATGATGATGACCGAGGGACCGAGCGGCCTCCACTGCGGCGGCGACGTGGCCGCCCATCCAAACGCGATGGTGAGAAGGCCGCCGTGGACCACCGCGACCGTGACGACGCGAAGGCTCGATGGCGGAAGCCAGTGACTGTGAACGAGCGCTGCGCACACGGCGAGTGCCGCGACGAGTGTGGCCACGACGCCGGCCGGAGTCCCGTCGAAAAGCCCGGGAGGCGCGGCCCAGCGTGCCGTGTCAGGCGTCGATCGGCTCGTTATCACGCGTGACGCGGAGCAGAGCGGCCACGATGTCGTCGTCCAGGGTCCGTCCCGCCTCGCCCACGATGTGCTCGATCGCTACGTGATGCGGCAACGCCTCACGATAGGGGCGTGTCGACGTCAACGCATCGTAGACGTCGGCCACCGCCACGATGCGCGCGCCCAGCGGGATCGCCGCTCCCCTGAGTCCGTCGGGATAGCCGCTGCCATCCCAGCGCTCGTGATGATGACGGACGATGATCGAACCCGCGGCAAAAAACTCGAACGGCGCCACGATCTGGGCGCCGAGCACTGGATGCCGCCGCATCAACCCCCACTCGTCGGGATCGAGGCTGCCGGGCTTGCCGAGCACGCTTTCCGGAACCCCGATCTTGCCGATGTCGTGAAGAAGCCCGGCCTGCGCGATGACGTCCGCCTCGCGTGCCGACAGCCCCACCGCCTCGGCGAGTTGCCGCCCGAGAGCACTCACACGCTGGGAGTGGCCTCGCGTGTACGGATCCTTCGCTTCGAGGGCATTGGCGAGGCCGAGCAGCGACTGGCTGATCGCCCGCTGTGTGCGCTGATAGAGGTGCCGCACGTCCTCGGCGTAGCGCAGGCTCTGCTCGTAGGCGGCATTCAAGCGGCGATAGGCAGCGGGCAGATCACCCGCGGCGCCGGCGGCTACCTGCGCGCCCACAGGACTGAATGCGGGAGTAACTCCTCCACCAACGACAACAACCGTACCGGAGAGAACGGCTTGGTGAGGTAGTGGTCCGCGCCGGCGGCGTGGCCCCGTGCGACGTCTTCTTTCTGAGCGGCGGCCGTGAGCATGACGACCTTCGTCCGCGCCAGGACGGCGTCGTGACGAATCCAGCGGCAGATGTCGAAGCCACTCAGGTCAGGCAAGTTGACGTCGAGCAGGACCAGGTCAGGCTGAAGGGCTGACAGGGCCTCGAACGCGTGGGCCGCGTCGGGGGCGTCGAGGACGCGAACCCGCTCGTCTTCGAGCGTGACCCGAACGAGATCGACCACGTTCGGCTCGTCGTCGACGATCAGCACCGTAAGCACGGGCTGGAGCAACCGCAAGGACTGTGCCGCAATGCGCGACGCGCGGGACGCGGAGTTAGAACAAGCGAGAGGTGCGACCTGCACGGAATCCCGGGCAGGTGCTGCGCGGACTGGGCAGCGGGCCTACTGCGAGCGGCCGGCGACGTGCAGCCGGGTCAGCGCCCGGGCGAGGGCTCCGGTGCACCGTGCGTAGTCGATGTCCTCCTGGCCCCGGCCCCCGAGGCGCTGTTCGGCTCGCTGGCGGGCCCGCTCGGCACGCTCACGGTCGATCTCCTCTGGCTTCTCGGCGCTGTCCGCCAGGATGATCACCTTGTCGTTCCGGACTTCGGCAAAGCCGCCCGCCAGGGCAAGATGGTACTCGTCGCGACCTTTACGGTAGGTCAGCTCTCCGACCCCCAGCGTCGTCAGGAACGGCGCGTGACCACGCAGAACACCGAAGTAACCCTCGCTCCCGGGTGCAATGACCTCGTCGACCATGTCCGCCACGACGAGGCGCATCGGTGTGGCGATCTCGAGGGACAGCGTGTCGGCCACTCAGCCCTCGCCGCGGAGCTTCTTGGCCTTGTCGATGGCCTCGCCGACGTCGCCCACCATGTAGAAGGCCTGCTCGGGCAGTTCGTCGTGCTTGCCGTCCACGATCTCGCGGAAGCTCTTCACGGTATCGGCGATCTTCACGTAACGACCCGGTGAGCCGGTGAACTGCTCGGCCACGAAGAACGGCTGGGACAAGAAGCGCTGGATCTTCCGGGCACGGCCCACAACCTGCTTGTCCTCGTCCGAGAGCTCTTCCATGCCGAGGATCGCGATGATGTCCTGGAGATCCTTGTAGCGCTGGAGGATCGACTGCACGGCTCGCGCGGTCTGGTAGTGCTCCGGGCCGAGGATGTTCGGATCGAGAATGCGTGACGTGGAAGAGAGCGGATCGACGGCCGGGTAGATGCCGAGCTCGGCGATCTGGCGCGAGAGCACGGTCGTCGCGTCGAGGTGGGCAAACGCCGTCGCCGGGGCGGGATCGGTGATGTCGTCGGCCGGCACGTAGATCGCCTGCACGGACGTGATCGAGCCCTTCTTGGTCGACGTGATCCGTTCCTGGAGCTGGCCCATCTCCGTGGCCAGCGTCGGCTGGTAGCCGACGGCCGACGGCATCCGGCCGAGGAGCGCCGACACCTCGGACCCCGCCTGCGTGAACCGGAAGATGTTGTCGATGAAGAGGAGCACGTCCTGTCCCTCTTCGTCCCGGAAATACTCGGCGGCCGTGAGCGCCGTGAGCGCGACCCGCAGCCGCGATCCCGGCGGCTCAGTCATCTGGCCGAAGATCAGCGCCGTCTTCTCGATGACGCCCGACTCCTTCATCTCGTGATACAGGTCGTTGCCCTCGCGAGTACGCTCGCCGACGCCGGCGAACACCGAAATCCCACCGTGCTGCTTGGCGATGTTGTTGATCAACTCCTGGATGAGCACCGTCTTCCCGACGCCGGCGCCGCCGAACAATCCCGTCTTGCCGCCCTTCGTGTAGGGCTCGAGCAGATCGACGACCTTGATGCCGGTTTCGAACATCTCGACCTTGGTGGACTGAGCCTCGAAGTCCGGCGCCGGGCGATGAATCGGATACGTCTTCTTGGCGTGGATCGGCGCACCCTTGTCCACCGGCTCGCCGATGATGTTGAGGATGCGGCCGAGCGTCTCCTTGCCGACGGGCACCGAAATGGGGCCGCCGGTGTCGGTCACTCTCGTGCCCCGGGTGAGGCCGTCGGTGGCGGCCATGGCGACCGCGCGCACGTGGCTGTCGCCGAGGTGCTGGGCGACCTCGAGCACGAGCTTCTGCGAATAGGAGAAGATGTCCTTGTTCTCGACGCCCGCCACTTCGAGCGCGTTGTAGATCGCGGGCAATTTACCCGGTTCGAACTCGACGTCGACCACCGGGCCGATGACCTGGATGATCTTCCCCTGAATCATGCGTCCGCTCCTTGCTTGAGCGCTTCCGCGCCTCCGACGATATCGAGCAACTCCTTGGTGATCTTCTCCTGGCGGGCCTTGTTGTACTGGATCGTGAGGACGTCGATCATTTCCTTGGCGTTCTTGGTGGCCGCTTCCATGGCGGTCATGCGGGCGCCGTACTCCCCGGCGAGGGATTCCATCAGCGCCCGATACACCTGCATGCGGACGTGACGCGGCAGCAGATCGCCGAGGATCGTCTCCGGATTCGGCTCATAGACGTAATCGACGTCGGCACCCGTCCCTGCCCCGTCCTCGGCGCGCGGGATCGGAAGGAGCTGCTCGCGCACGGGCCGCTGGACGGCGACCGAGCGAAACTCGTTGTAGATGAGGTGAACCTCGTCCACTTCCCCGGCCAGGTACTGCTGCATGAAGTAGTCGGCCAGCTCCTGGGCGTGGCCGTAGGCGAGGCGATCCCAGAAGCCGAGCATGTCGCGCTTGATGGACCACTGCCGGCGCCGGTAGAAATCACGGGCCTTCCGGCCCACAACCACGAGCGTGACTTCCTGGGTATTGGAGGACCGGATGAATTCGAGCGATCGCCGGAGGACGTTCGAGTTGAACGCGCCGGCAAGCCCCTTGTCGGCGGTGACGATCACGACCTGCCGGCGGGGGCCCTCACGCTGCTCGAGCAACGGATGGATCGCCCCGTCGGCACCGGCGACCAGGTTGCCGAGCAGCTCTTTCATCTTGCCGGCATAGGGCCGGGCGGCCAGGATCCGGTCCTGGGCGCGACGCAGCTTGGCCGCCGCCACCAATTTCATGGCGCGCGTGATCTTCTGCGTCGACTGGACGGATCGAATCCGTCGCTGGATGTCACGGAGCGTCGGCATCGCGTGCTACGCGACCTTGTTGCCCTTGGCCGCCATGAATTCGGCCTTGGCCTCGTTGACGGCCTTGGCCAGCGTCTCGCGGAGCGAGTCGCTCAGCTCCTTCTTGTCACGGATCTCGGTCACGATCTGCGGCATCTTGCGTTCGAGCCAGCCGTAGAAGAAGGTCTCGAAGTCCCGGACCGCGTCGACGGGAAGATTGTCGAGCAGCCCCTGAGTGCCCGCGAAGATGATCACAACCTGCTTCTCGACGGGGAGCGGTTGATACTGGCCCTGCTTGAGGATCTCCACCATGCGCTGCCCGCGCGCGAGCTGGCTCTGAGTCGCTTTGTCCAGATCTTAGCCGAACTGGGCGAAGGCCGCCAGCTCCCGATACTGGGCGAGATCGAGGCGCAGTTTTCCCGCCACCTGACGCATCGCCTTCACCTGGGCAGAGCCACCGACGCGCGAGACCGAGAGCCCGACGTTCACCGCCGGTCGGATACCGCCATAGAAGAGGTCCGACTCGAGGTAGATCTGGCCATCCGTGATCGAGATGACGTTGGTCGGGATGTACGCCGCGACGTCGCCGAGCTGCGTCTCGATGATCGGCAGCGCGGTCAGTGAGCCCCCTCCGAGTTGATCGTTGAGCTTGGCCGCGCGCTCGAGAAGCCGCGAGTGCAAATAGAACACGTCTCCTGGATACGCCTCCCGACCGGGCGGGCGGCGGAGCAGCAGCGAAAGCTGACGGTACGCGGTGGCGTGCTTGGACAGGTCGTCGTAGATACACAGCGCGTGGCGCCGGCTGTCCCGGAAGTACTCGCCCATGGTCACGCCCGCGTACGGCGCGATGTATTGAAGGGGTGCCGGCTCGGACGCCGATGCGATGACGATGGTGGTGTAGGCCATCGCTCCCGCGTCATCGAGGACTTTCACGACCTGGGCGACCGTCGACCGCTTCTGGCCGATGGCGACGTAGAAGCAAAACACGTCCTCGCCTTTTTGATTGATGATCGTGTCGACGCCGATTGCCGTCTTGCCGGTTCCGCGGTCGCCGATGATCAGTTCGCGCTGGCCGCGTCCGATCGGGATCATCGCGTCGATGGCCTTCAGTCCGGTCTGGAGTGGTTCCTTCACGGACCGGCGGTCCACCACGCCGGGCGCGTAGCGCTCGATGGGCCGGAACTCCTTGGCGGTGATCGGGCCTTTGCCGTCCACCGGCTGTCCGAGCGCGTTCACGACTCGCCCGACGAGCGATTCGCCGACCGGCACCTGGGCGATGCGCCCGGTGCGTCGGACGACGTCACCTTCCTTGATCTCGGTGAACTCCCCGAGGAGCACGCAGCCCACTTGATCCTGCTCGAGGTTGAGCACCATCCCGACGACTTCGTGCGGGAACTGTAAGAGCTCGCCGGCCATGGCATTGTCGAGGCCGTAGACGCGCGCGATTCCATCGCCGACCTCGATCACGCGGCCAACTTCCTGGAGGTCGACCTCCGCTTCGAAGCCCGCGAGCTGCCGCTTGATGATCTCGCTGATCTCCCCGGCCTTGATCATTCGCGCCCTCTCTCTGGGATAGCCACCGGACCTCGGGCCTCGACCCGCTGTTCGCTCATTTCATCCGCCCGCCAGCCGGGCCCCGAGGCGGGCGAGCTGGCCGTCGAGGCTGCCATCGACGATATACGTTCCCACCTCGACGACGAAACCACCCAACAGCCCATTGTCCACGGTCTCTTCGAGCTCGACCTGCTTGCCGTGAAGAGCCCGGCCCAATCGTTGCCGGAGCGCCTCACGATCGGCTTCGGTGAGCGCCACCGCCGTGCGTACCTTGGCGCGCACGCGCCCGACGTCGGCATCGACGAGATCCTGGAAGATCTCGGCCATCTTCTGCAAATAGTTGGCGCGGCCTCGTCGGGCCACGAGCCCGAGGAAGTCGCGCGTCAGAGCTGACACGTCGAGGCGCGACGCGAGCTCCAGGGCGACGGCGCGCTTCGCGGGCGCCGGGACCCAGGGCTGCGCGAAGAAGGTGTTCACCTCGGGGGCCTGTTCCAGAAGCTCGGCGAGGGAGGCGAGCTCACGGCCGACGACGTCGACCTGATTCCGCTCCCGAGCGAGCGCGTGCAATGCGCGCGCGTAGGGCATCGCCGCCGCCGAGCTTTCCTTCACGTCTAGTTCCCGAGTCGGCTGATCGTGTCGGCGACGATGCGGCGGTGGTCCTCGTCCCGCAGGCTCCGCCGTACGAGCTTTTCGGCCACGGCCGTGGCCAGATCAGCCACCTCGCGCCGGAGCTCCTCTCGGGCACGGCGGATATCGGCGTCCATCTGAGCCTTCGCGGATTCGACGAGGCGCTGCGCTTCGGCGCGGGCGGATTCGACGAGGCGCCGTTGCTCCTCCCCGGCGTCCTTGAGCGCCTGCTCGCGAATGGCGGCCGCCTCGGCGTGGGCTTGACGCAGCCGCGTCGCGTTCTCTTCGGCCTGATGCGCCGCCTCGGCACGCGCGGCCTGGGCCTCCTCCAGCGATCGCTTGATCGCGCCGGTGCGCTCCTCCATCTTCGCGAGGAACGGCTTGTAGAGCAAACGCTGGAGAATCAGAAGGAGGATGACGAAGTTCACCACCTGGACGATGAGCGACTTGTCGAGGCTGATCAGGCCGCCGCCGCCGTGCTCACTCGCCGCCGCGTGTGTGCTCTCAGGGCCGGCGGCGTCAGCCGCGCTCACCACGAGGGCCGCGAGGGCGAGAACACACAGGAGGCCGCCAAGCCGAACGCGTCCGCGAAGGTGCATGAGGAGGTCTCCCCGCTGCGATGAAAGGATCGCCCCAGGACCAGCGGTCGTGAAAACTATCACCCGACGAGAATACCGTCAACAAAAACCGGCGTCATCGTGCGATCACGCCTCCGCCGACGACGAGATCGCCCTGGTACCACACGACGGATTGCCCGGGAGTGATCGCCCGTTGCGGGGTGTCGAAGACCACCTCGGCGCTGTCGGCATCAACGGCGCGCACGGTCGCCGGCGCCGGCACGTGATTGTGACGGATCCGCGCCTCGACGCGCAACGGATGCGTCGGGGGCTCGCACGCGATGAAGTTCACGCTTCGCGCCGTCAGTCGCCGCCCATCGAGCGCGTGGGCTTCCCCCACGGTCACCGTGTCTCGGTCGGGATCGAGATCCAGGACGTAGAGTCGCCGCCCCTCCTGGAGCCCCAATCCCTTCTTCTGCCCGATGGTGAAGTTGGCAACGCCAGTGTGACGCCCAAGGGTACGCCCTTCGCGGTCGACGATGGCGCCCGGCCGAAACATCCCGGGATCGCGGTCGCGTAAGAACTCACGGTAGTCTCCGTCGGGCACGAAACAGATCTCCTGGCTCTCAGGCTTCTCGGCGGTCGACAATCCCAAGCGCCGGGCCTGCTCGCGCACGGTGTCTTTGCTCATACCACCTATAGGGAAGATTGCTCCTGCGAGCTGCCCCTGCGTCAGCGGCCAGAGGAAGTCGGTCTGATCCTTTCGCGGGTCCACGGCCCGCCACAGCCGAAAGCGGCCGGTCGCCTCGTCACGCGTCACCCGCGCGTAGTGGCCCGTCGCGACGGCGCGGGCGTCCCAGGCCTTGGCCCGCTGCAGCAACGAACCGAACTTTAGGTCTGAGTTACAGGCCACGCACGGCACGGGCGTCCGTCCTCGTCGGTACTCGTCCACGAAGCGTTCGATGACCGCGCCCGCGAATTCCTGCTCGCTGTCCAGGACGTAATGCGGGATCCCGAGCGTTCGCGCGACCCGACGTGCATCATCGGTCGCTTCGGCACCGCAACAACTCCCGAAGCGCGACGATGCGTCGGGCCCGTTCACCGCTCATCGCGACGACGATGCGATCACGCATCGATCAGCTCTGAGCTCCGAGCGCAGCGGCGAGCCGGTTCAGCTCGTCGGTCGTCGCGTACGCGATTTCGACTCGGCCCCGGCGCTCGTTCCCCACGATTCGCACGCGGGTCAGGAGCGCTCGCTGGAGGGATTCTTCGAGAGCCGACAGTTCTGCCGACCGGCGGGCCAACGGCGTGGCTCGCTGCTTCTGCACACCTTCCTCGGTGGCTCTCACCGACCACGACTGAGACAGGATATCGTCTCTCAGCTTCATTTGATCAGCGAGACTCGTCAACGCCAGCAGCGCCCGCGCGTGTCCCATCGTGAGCCGATTCGCGCGCAGATCGTCCTGGATCGATAGCGGAAGCTTCAGCAGGCGCAGGCTGTTCGCGATCGTGCTGCGGTCGCGGCCGACCCGCTGGGCGAGTTGTTCCTGTGTCCAGCCGAACTCACCGAGGATCTGCTGGTAGGCCTCCGCCTCCTCCATCGGGTTGAGGTCCTCGCGAAGCAGGTTCTCGACCAGCGCGAGCTCGAGGCTCTCGGAATCGGTCGCCTCGCGCACCACCGCGGGAATTCGGTCCAACCCTGCCTGGCGCGCCGCGCGCCACCGCCGCTCGCCCGCGATCAGTTGCCAACGGCCGGCGAGGCCACGTCGCACGACGACAGGTTGAATGACGCCGGACGCTTTGATCGAGAGGGCGAGCTCGTCGAGCGCGCCGACGTCAAACATCTTTCGCGGCTGCCTCGGATTGGGCTCGATCTGGTCGATCGGGATCTCGGTCTGCGTCTCGCTCGCCGTCGGTGCGTCGCCGAGAAGTGCGTCGAGGCCACGCCCCAGCCCCCGCCTATTCATGTCGCAGAACCTCCTTTGTCAGCTCCAGATGCGCGATGGCCCCACTCGATCGCACATCGTGCAGCATGACTGGACGCCCGTGACTGGGCGCCTCACTCAGGCGAATGTTCCGTGGGACGACGGTCTCGAAGATATCGCCAGGGAAATACCGGTGGACTTCATCGCGGATCTGCAGCGCGAGACTCGTGCGCCCATCGAACATTGTCAGGACAATTCCTAATATCCCCAGGCTGGAGTTGAGCCGCTCTCGAATGAGCTTGATGGTCTTGACTAGATGAGCCAGTCCCTCGAGGGCGTAGAACTCGCATTGGAGCGGAACGAGCACCCGATCGGCTGCTACCAGGGCATTGATGGTCAAGAGTCCCAAAGATGCCGCACCACCTTCAGATGCCAGAGCATCGCGAAGCCGGTATTCCCGGCGTTCGAGACCGACGAGCTCGATCTCGGCACCGACCAAGTCGATGTCCGACGGTAACAAACGAAGAGAGCCGACCGCCGTTCCAACCACCGCTCTGCTAGTAGGTTCATGGCCGAGCAACACGTGGTAGATCGTCGGATATAGGCCATCCTTTTTCTGGCCCAGCCCGGTGGTTGCATTGCCCTGGGGATCGAGATCAACCAGCAGCGTCGAGCGTCCGGCCAGTGCTAAGCCGGCCGCAAGATTCACTGCCGTGGTTGTCTTACCGACGCCGCCCTTCTGATTCACGACGGCGATCGACCTAGGAATGATTCGTTCTCCTAGAAGGCGACCGTTTCACGGGAAACACCACTCATCATGTGTATCCATGTCGTGGCGACGCGCCTAAAGTACCACTTCACCTCATGGAAGATATACAACTCTCAGTGTTTCACGTGCAACATCCCTCGAAGCAATCGAGGAATCGTCCACCTCTCGAGGAAATCTCAGGCGGATTCGACGACGAAGCTTCGAGTCCGGCCGCCTGCGAGTTGAACGACTGTGTACCGCCCGATCTTGACGTCGCATGGATCAGGGGGGCCGGACACGGCCACCATCCCCCCAGTACGCACGAATCCGAGCCCCAACTTGAGTGTGCTCTCGACGCCGCCGGCGCACCGAGCTACCGCCACGTCGAACGCTTTTCTCCAGCGGGTTGGAACGGAAAGCACCCGCTCGGATAGGATCTCGACGTCAACGAGCTCCAGCTCTCGCACGGCCGTCTTCAGGAAGGAAGCCCTTCGCTGCCTCGACTCGACGAGGAGCATCCGAAT